>Ga0181612_157790_pt1 | contig 18325 bp, 24 predicted proteins | sample HoacroProtozoa21_FD_119630 | JGI IMG/M metagenome (GOLD analysis project Ga0181612, IMG submission 119630) | Hoatzin crop microbial communities from Cojedes, Venezuel. Combined Assembly of Gp0051906, Gp0051904, Gp0051908
AATATTTAAAAATAAAACAACAACCCTGAGCCTGAGCAGTGAGAAGAACAACATCCGAGGAGCTCCAGGAAAACAAGGCATGAATACAGCCAGTCAGTAGCGTTGCTCAGCTGATGTTCACAAGAAGGTTTCAACTTGCTCTGTCAGAGACCTCAGTAAACCTTCAGGACAGAGAGAGCATTTAGAAATGCCCCTGAGGTTTTCCGTTACTCCGCAGCAGGCTTGGTAAACACGCCAGTAAATGCTGGAGAGAGAGGAAAAAACCTTCCAGAGGAACAGACCCGGGGTTTCAGCAGCTCAATCTTTCGCATCCACGGCTGCTGCTGCCGCTGTTGATCGGCACTGGGGAGAAAGAGGCAGAGTTGAACTTTTGCTGAATGTTAGGCGGTGCTGCAGGTATTTCTGGGAAAAATAACTTGGAGGAGGCTGCAAGTTACGTCTGAAGCTATCTGAGGGAATGTCCTGGTCGGAGGCAGAGAGTTAATGGGACTCCTCCTGTCGTTGGGGTGCTTGTGAGTATGGAAATGTCTCTGCTCTCCTGGAAGATGAGTACAGGCAGGTGACTGAGCCTGTCTGCTGTGGAGTAAAGGGGAGAAGCTCCCGTGAGCACGGTGGGAATTGCTGCCTGCATCGAGCTGGTTTACAATAGCCCTGATGGAGAGGTAGCCTCTGAATTCTTTTAGCTGCTCGTGTTCGTGGTGCTGCCGCTTCCCTGTGGGACAGCTGGCGGTGAGCGGGGATGGCAGAACTGTGGGCTTTCGCGAGACCGGCGTTTGGCCCTGGTGCTGGTGGTGTTTTTTTCTGGAAGAAAATGGCCGAGTTGAATGGCTCGCAAGCTGAGTTTGTAACTCCTGACTTCTTCCTCTCTTATCTCAAATGAATGTGAAATCCACATGGTAACAGAGGAACACCAGCATCAAAACAACTGAAAAAGACAAATTGTTCTGCATGCCCTAATTGCTGGGGCAATCTCAGCTGAATACATCTATTAAATTAACAAACGGGAAGGCAGCTTTTCTCAGATCAGAGATTAATGGTTTCTGGCCAGCAGTTTAATGCCGTTGCAAATGTACAAAAGTACCTGAGGATGGAGGTGTGTAATTAACGACTCTTTAGACTGTTGGAAATGGTGTGTGTTTATCTAATCAGACACACTTTGCTGCTTTCTGGCTTTCCTGGAAGTGGCCGTTAAAAGCCACTATGACGCATGCTCACTTCCAGATGCCGGCCTCGCCTCTTGGGTATTGCTTTGAAACCTTAACGCACCATCTAATTAAGTGTTTGTAGGTGTCCTTTATTCTAGACTCACCTCGCTGCTCCGTACGTAGGACTATAGGTTATTCTGAGAGAAGCTGAGAGCCGTGAGCAGCCATAGCGATGTCCAGAACATCATCAGGTGTAACTGGGAGCCACTGGGCACAACCCGCCGCTGCCTTCTCCTCGCTGAGCTCCCGTTTGACTGATGTGGCAGCAGCCAAAAGCCCTTCGCTCGTTTGGCAGCGTGGGAGGAGACCTGGGGCCAGCGGCAGCCGCCCTGCTGTGGCACAGCCACCTTCTACGTGCTGATGCCCACAGGTTGCTGGTTGGAGCATGGTGGAGCGATGGGACCTGGGTGCAGGGCATCTCATGTCTCCCATCGAGTTGGAACAGGACCTTAGCTTTGTTTAAGAGCTCTGGGTTGTCCCAGCTGAAAACTGGTGTCACTGATGCCCCCGAGGAGTGTAAGCTTGGACGGCATTTAGCACATGGAAGGGGGGTCCTGTATGGAGTGAAGGGGTCTCTCTGGCAGGGTGGTGGGTTGTGCCTGCCCACTGAGAGTGGTGTGGCTCTCTCCGTTTTATGGTGGGAGAGGGCTCGGGGTTGATTGTTTCAGCTGTCTTCATGGCTGAGTGGGTATCCAGCCTGTGATAACAGAGGTGTTCAGCTGCCAAATAACCGTATCGTTTCGCTGGTGTCCAACAACACGAGCCTCTCCCAACCTGCTCACAGGAGGAGCTCGAGATATGTTAGCAAAATAAGATACCTGAGATAAAATATCTTAGTAAACATAAGCAAAGGCTGGAATAAAAATGGTAAAATCAAGAGTTCTGCCTGCTTTGTTGAGGGCAGCAGAGTTCTTTTTCTCTGCCTGCTCCAGAGGGAGGGCAGCCCCGTGTTTGAACCCTTGCCAGTGTCGGCAGCAATCGCTGACCTTCCGGGATCAAATCCTGTTGTTACTGAGCCACTGCCAAGCGAGCAACTGGCTTTGTGGTGTGGAAGAGGGTAGAGTTTGGTAAAGTGACGATGGCTTATCCTTACATGTTTTGCTTACTCTTCATGTATTCACGTCAATATCTGTTCTGCACCTATTCGTCAGCGCCGATGCCAGTCCCTTCGGAACACAAAGCCGAGCAATGTGGTCACCTTGAAACGAAGCTGGTGCTAATGTGCTCTTTGAACTAGAGAGACAGAAATGTGCAACAATACTTTGATTTGAGTCTTTAAGGCCGCAAGAAGTAAATCACTTTAGTTTAGCGAGGGGCAGTGTAATTCACCTTAGGTCGTTGGTACCTAAGATGTGATGTATGTGCGTGACCCTTAGCGAAGTCCCAGCTGGTCTGAGCTTGTCTTGTACCTCACAAAGCTGAGTGAGACTGAGCTTTTGAAAGCAGCAGTGTCTTTGGAGTTGCTGCAGTTTCGAGACAGCTGTGGTCACATCTGGAGCCTGGATGTGTGCTTGTTAGTGAAGGATTCCCTGCTACCTTGTGGCTTTTTCTGTTTAATCACCATATTCTGCCTACAATCAGTCTTGAATTAGCTTGTAAATTTTGTGCCTTCTCTCTCGTTAAGTTTATCCACAGAGCAGCTCAGTGGTATCCTGGGTTTGAGCAGGGTCTGTGGGGGCTGCTGTAACGTAAGCAACGGTGCTGTTAGGTGGTGGTGGGAAACTGGGGAATCTGTAGGTTTGGTGAGTTTGCTGTTGCAGGAACCACACAAAGCTCAGTGGTTTCCGTTCTCAGGACTCAGCATGGGGATGGGTTTCAATTCGTATGCGTTTATTCACCCTCCCCCAGGATTTCCCCCGAAGCTTGGAAGTTGTCATGGGACCTTGAGTTGAGAGCTTTCATTTCTGCCCTGCTTGGTGTTGCTGGTGCGGGATGTCACGTGGCGCCCAGCTAAACAGAACCTTCAGGAAGGGGAGCAGGAGAGTCAAAGGGCAGATGTTTTCCCAGATGTGGTGAAGGCATCCCAGGGCTGTTTTGTAAATCCTGGCTGCGTTAGCGAGCAAGGCAACAGCAGCTGGAAGCGGGTTGGAGGGAGATGTGCAGGTAAAGAGACTTTGGAAAGCAGCAGTCAGAGCTGAACTGTGTTTCACCCGCTCATTGCTAGAACACTACATTAAAATAAAATTTATGAAATCTCAAATAAGTGTAATGAATGCTGCCAAATTTTTTGATTTCTCTGTCAGCTTCAGGGCAAGGTTTTTCTCCCATTAAGGCTGGGCCTGTGATGGTTAGAAAATATTTGCTCCTTCACTTACTTTTCCAGCCTTCATGACTGTAGAGAAAAGCTTAAAGCTGCGTCCCAAATACATTCCTTGAATTCAAAACATGAAGATAAAGCAACAAATCCATGTATGTATCAAACTGTATTTTTGTTATGATTTTTCTCGATGTCAGTCCCCCTGACTTTTGTTCTTTAGAGTGGGATTTCTGACTCCTGAATTCCAGATATCAGGGTCGTAGTGTGACCCAGGCACTGGTTCGACGGCAAAAGCTTCACGCAGCCCTGGTTGTTGCTGGCTGTGCTGTGATAGTGTTTTGAAAAAGACCCAAAACAATAGAGGAGAAACCCCACGTTTGAATCTCAAGGACAGTGCAGCTGCAGCATCCCATCCTTCTGACTTTGCAGTTAACAGGAGCAGAGGGTCTGCCCTGGTTTGAATTTTATCTGTGTGACATTAGTGCTGTCAGTGAGTGACACCCTCCTGATGCGAGAGTGCGTTGTTTTGCAGGAGCCAGGCCAAAGAGACTCCAAAGGAACAGCATGGACAGCTTAGACCTCCTGAAGTTCCCTTCTGAAAAGGTAAGCAAAGATGTCTGGCCTCAAAGATTAAATATCAGTAGGAATCTGTAATGGCTTGTTGACTGGCTTCATTTGCAGGGAAGTCTGCAATTAGCAGATATCATTGGAGTCAATGGGATTAACCAAAGAGGGTTTCTAGAGAGCTTGGAGGAGAGGAACAGCTGGTCTAGCTAAAAAGGCACTTAACTGAAAGCTGAAAAAGCCACTTCTGTGCTTTTTTGAAGAAACAGCCCTTTACTGAGAGGGTAATCGTTTGCCTTTTAGCCCCTTTCGTGGCTGGTGGCAAATCTCAGTGCCCTGTCAGCGCAGCGGAGTGCTGGGAGGGAGAGGGCAGAAGCAGGAGACGGTGCGTTGGGGGAGGCAGAGGGTGTTGTGCCAAGGGGCTCTGAGGGTTGCCTCTGCTCTGCTTCGCCGCTGGAAATGTCAGATCCAAGCAGATCAGCATTTTCTCAGTCTCCCCAGGGCAAAGGCTGTTTCTGCAGTCAGCTGGGAGGCACTGAGCCTTTCTACCTGCAGGGATTCTTTAAGTTTCTCAGAAAATCCTGCGCAGGATCGCTGGGTCTGCCCAGCTGTAGGCACTGGTGCTGCCATGGGGCTCACCCATGCTGGTTGCCAGAGGAGGTGGCCAGGCAAGCAGCCGTGCTCTGCCTTTTTGGAATGTCTTTGGCACAAATAATTTACATTTATCCAGCGCTTTCAAGGCACAGCTCTCCTGCATGTCCCAGGGAGCATCTCCCCTTTTACAGAAGTGTCACAGAGAGAAATAACTTGCCCAAGTGCAGGTAGGTGCAGATGGTCAATGAGAAAGAACCTCAGGCTTGCAAAAAACCATTTGGGTGCCTAAACATCCCAGTGAGCACTGAGAGGGCCAGACAAAAGCTCCTCCCTGAATTAAAGCTCTTTGGGAGTTAAATGCCAAACACATTTATGTATTTTTATTAGTTCTCCCAACTGCCCACTGGCTGTTTTGGCTCCTACCTGCTTCAACCAGTGTGACTCCATCTCGGGGGTGCTGAGAGCAGGGCCAGCGGTGCCTGGTGTCGGGGAGGCATTCGATCGAGTGTCCTCATCAGAGCAGCGTGGCCCAGAGGGCTGGCAGGGAGAGTTTTGCTGGTGTGGGCTTTGCTGCTAATGGTGTTAATGCTGTTGGTTCCCTACTCTTTGCTGTAAAAGCTAAACCTTGTTCAATAGTTCGGACAGGGTTATGGGATTTGAGGGATTCCACAGGGAGGATGGAGCAACCAGAGGAGCTGTGGGCAGTCCGTAACTGTGGAGTCAGACTCGAGTACTCCCATCCCCCAGCAGTGGTCCTGGGGGTGCGTGCGAGTTCCCCTCCCCTTGCGAGAGTGTTTTGGATGCGGTTCCCCTCCCTCTCTCCTGCTGCGGCTCCTAGGGAGAGGTCACTACAGTCACGGGAGAGGGCTGTTTGCTTCAAGCTTGCTGTGGCGAGGGTGATAGGCTGGTAAAGAATAAATCAGTGGAGTGAACTGTGGTCTCTCCAGCATCCTCTCGTTATCATCTCGCCCTCTCTGCCCACCATCTCTGCCAGAGAGAGCCTTCAAAGTCAGCAGGGACCTCTGGTACCGCACAGGCCAGGAACTCTTGTCCAATGCCTCTGCACGGAGCCGCGTGCCTGGGCAGAGCGCACCTGCCAGGAGGCACCCACGTTGGCTCTGAACGCCCCAGCAGATAGCAGGAACGCTGCTTCCCTGATCACCCTGCTCTCCAACCTGTGCCTTGTTGCTTGTTTTGAGCTTCTCTGGTTTTAGCTCCCAGCCATTGGTTCTTATTTATTCCTCTCTCTCTACCAGACTAAAAATCTGTTTATCACATGCTGGTTTTTACCCTGAAGGTGTTTACGTGCTGTAATTGAGTCATCTATTCTTTTTGTCATGAGCTAAACAATTTGAGGGCTCTAACTAAGGCAGTAAGGCATTGTAAGGCAGCTTCTTTCCAGTTCTGAAATCCACTTTTGTGGCTGCTTTTCAAAATGTGGACACCAGCCTGGGTGCAGCTGGTCCCATCAACAGCACCTAGGGAAATGAATCTCTCCGTACTTGTTCTCACTATTCCTGTTTGTGTTGCAAGGAATGGAAAAATAATTTTGGTTACAAAATCCCATTGTGTTGTCGATGTGTTGTGACTTTGGGTCCTGTGCAGTATCCTTGGCTTTTTGGTCTATGTGTGCTTAAATCCCAACTTCTTGGGCCCTTGGGTCGTCTCCTGAGCTGTGCTTGAGCTTCTTTCACCTGCGTGTAGTTGCTGCAGTGAGGACACCCTGGGCAGTCCCCTCTGCTTTACGTGTGATGAAGCGGTGGTTTGCAGCCCAGAAACACTGAAGCCCAGAGCATCAAGCAGGTTTAGGTACTCGGTTCCCACTGGTTACGCTTAAAATGCCTGGTGCCTTTCATAAGTGTCTTTGGAGCTAATGCTGAACACTCCTGCTTGTGCTTCTGTACGAGGGCCTCATCTGCGTGACAGCAGTAATGAGGCTGTGATGATGATAGAGGCAGGGCCGTTAGCTTGAGTCGTTTGACAGAGAAGGGATAGAGTTGCACGCGTCTTGTGGGAAGGAGGTGAGAATGGGGGAGCCAGGCGTGGGGCAGGGCCTGGAAAAGCAAAGTGAGGAGCTGCAGTGAGAGGGGACAAAACTTTTGAGAGATGTGTAAATCTCTTACCTCAGTTTCCCCGTTCACTCCACAAGGGTGGTAATGCTGTGTTTTACATGCCTGTGGGAGCACTGGGCACCAGCACTTCAGAGGGCAAAGGAGGACAGCAGTGAGCGAACGGGGGACTGCTTGTAACCAGCTGCTGGAGTCAGTCACGTTGCCCTGCAGTCCTCACGTGTGTCTGGCAGCGTGAGGGCTCCAAAAGAGCTGAATGGGACTCCAGCAGTTCATGTTAATCTGCCTTTTAGGAAACCATTGGGTAAGGTTCCTTCTTGGTGAAGACAGTGAGAGACACTGAGGCAGGCAATGCTCCATCTGTGCTGGGAGCCAAGCCCTAGAGGTGGGAAATGCTGTGGAGCATCTAGTGCAGCCATGTTCCCTGGGGCGTGGGCGGGTTGTCCGTGGTTCAGTGTGGGCTTCTGCACGGCTGGGCGCTGGGAAGAAGTGACGATACAGCAAGAGGAGGGACTTGTGCCAAGAGTTTGGTATCCTGGGCAAGGTGAGCTTGCCACTCTGTGGAGAAGAGGTTTGTATGAGTGCAGTTGCCAGCAATCACTAGCAGCAGCGCCTGCTTCTGAAGGTTTCATCCATCATTCCTTATGCCTGTAAATAAACCAGCCGTGCTGCTGCCTGCATACCTGGGTTTTTTAAGAGGATGTTACATCTCACAGTCGAGAAGTTGGCTGCTGTGTGTTGTTTGGGTGATGCTTCCTCCCCACTCATTAGAATCACATGCTGCAGAGATAGTCAGAACGTCCTCATTCAACCCTGCACATGACGAGTGGCAGCTCACACTGTCTAAACTCCGCATAAACTTCTGGCTGCTGTGCGTCTGCTGTTCTGTGGATTCTTGCCAACAGATCTCCACGTAAACCTGAGACAGGCAATTTGTGCAATGACTGTTTCTTGCTTTCCAAGGACCAGAATGGGGACAGCCATCACGTGGGAGATCTGAAGATCTCAGGAAAAGAGTTCTTGTCATTACCTGCGAGGTCAAAGAAATACCGAGAGCACCAATCCAGTTCAGAGAGAAAGTCCCAGGGGTCAAGTACGTCACCACTGGATACCAGCGAAGTCCGAGTCCAGGTGTCACAGTCGGTAGGAAGATTATTTTTTTCCTTCAGTACTGATCTGGGAGTTTCTTACAGCGTTGTTTTTTCTTACCTCTTTTCTAGCCTGGTATGGAAGTGGCAGTGTGGCCTGTTGGTTGCAAAACAGAGCCTGCATCTAGCTCTGCTTGTGACTGTTTGGGCAACTGTAGGCAAATCATTTTGCCTTTTTGAGCCTCAGCATCACTGTCCATTTAACAGAACCATGGTACCAACCTCCATCATAAAATGGTCTACAAGAGCTCGGTATTTAGTGGTAGTATCTGTAGCCTTCTCTTGAGGGACGGGAGTCTAGACCTGAGCTTTCCTGAGTTTGGGACTGTGAGGATGTGATGCCTTCAATTCCAGAAGAACACAGCAATTTGGACCCCTTGCTTTGTGGAGCCTAACTTGAACAGCCTCCCGGGGTTCATGAAGAGTGGACTTGTTGCCTTCAAGAAACAGCCATTTTCAGGTTTTTGATGAGCAACCAAAAATGCTGGTTGCCTTTGCCAAATCTGGGACCTTAGGTCCTGTTTCCTCTCGTCTCCTGATCACATTGATGGTCTCCAGAGTGGCAATGTGCAGAGTGGTCTCTGAATTCATCAGTCATTAGGCAGAGATGGTAGAAAATCATCATCTATGAGCTTCTCTTTGGAAGCAAGTTAAGTAGAGCATGCTTCCTAAAAAGCAGAACCTGGCAAGAGGAGCTGGCCCTGATGTCAGTGATTTATGGGTTACTGGCATGCAGCAAGGCCTGTGTTGGGTGTTGGAGAGCTCTGACTCAGTCTGTGCTTGGCTTCCCAGAAGGTGGTGGGGATCCGTGCCCTGGAAAGCTCTCCATGTGCCTTTTTGATGACTTTAGCCTGAACAATTGAGCTGTTTGTTAGGCCATTATCTTGCAGTTATGTTCATGTTTGTTGTGACATGTGGCAAATACAATGTACCAGGGAGCTTCCTGCAGCTGTGTTGGTTTTGTTCTTGGTCCTGGAGACAGGGATCACACCCACAAACGATGGCATGTTTCTGCATCGTGGGAGGGGGCTTGGAGAGATTTGAACTCAGTGATCTCAAGTGAGAAGCCCCAAGTCCTCAGCTGCTTGTTGCCAGGAGATGGAGTGTGACAGCAAAGATTTAATGATCACAGGGGTGTTTGAAAGTATTTGGGCTCTTGCTTTATGCTGAGGCTGTAACACGCTATCGCAGTCCTGTGATTGTGCAGTGATTCCAGATGGAATAAATCCAAGCCAGGAAAGATAGGCCTATTTTTTCTTGGCATTTAAGAAAAGCAAAATAAAATATTTCCATGCTGGGTAAGAAAGGGCTTGAGCTGCAGAGCTTGGGATGAAAGCTGTCTGTAGAGCGGGGATGCTTGAAAAGGATTCTAGCATGGAGTCATTTGTTCCTGGTCTGCAGGTCATGGGGAGAACATATCCTGAAGTACCTGTATGCATGTGCACACATATACATCCCTTTTTAACCACAGGCATTCCGGATTTTCAGTTCTCTGACCACTGGAGACAGGATCTTTACACCACCTGGGTTTTTTTTAGACTTCTCTGAGCTCATTCTTCATTCCCAGCAGTACTCGTGGAAATGTTCTAATAGGAGAAGCATTTCCTACTGCTCACCGGTGCAAACATGATCATTGAGAAGGAAAACAAAGCTCATCTGAGCCAGAAAAGAGACAGCAGCACAGGGGCATCCAAGGCAATATAAAGGCAGAAGAAAAAAACTCTTCTGCCAGAAATAGCCTCGTATTTTTAACTCAGACGTTCAGCCAGAAACCAAACAGAAGTCATGCTCCATCAAGAGCAAGGCAAAAATCATGCCTCAGGAGTGTAGCTGTGAGTACATAGCCTGTGTCTAAGAAAAGGCCCCATGGGACATTGCCAACCACCAGTGACCTTGTGACAGTACGCCTGGGGTTTTGGTGAAAGTCAGTGAAAGAGCAAGTGTAGAAGTGTGTGCTGCAGTCGCAGGAGGTGCCGTTCAGAGACCTGGGGCGCATGCTGGTTCCTGACTCCGATGGAAGCGTGAGAGCAGGTGAGGGACATGCTGCTCCTCCTCGCACCCATCAGGGCATGGGAGACCCCGCAGCGGGGGTGCAGAGCCCAGGGTTTGCTCTTGCAGAGCTCTGCCTGACTGCTGCAGTCGGATTCTTTCACCAGCTGTTCTCACAAGGTCTCTTCCCTGCGTGCCCTGGATTCGCAGTGTGTGTGTGTTCGCTCGCCACTTGCTCTGGATTTGTGAGCTGGGCCCCGAAAGTCCATTTTTAGTTCAGTTCCCAGGCGTGCCTGGTGCAAATGGTAGTGAAACAGCGTAGAGTGAATGCAACAGGATATGCAGAGCAGCAGTGTGTGGAAAAAATATTACATCTTCCTCCTTGCAGACATTAAATATGTCTCATATAAGATGAGAGAACAGGTCGATGCACTCAACAGTGGCTGGAGCAGAGGGGCGATTGCCTGTCTTACATTTTAAAGAACGTCCCTTATTTGGTATGTAATAGTCCAAATCCTGTAAAAATGACAATGACAATTAGTTTATAGGGTTTTTCTTCAGGCCAGTAGTTAAACAGAGTTACGCAGCATGATTGGGGTTGTGGTCTTTGTAGGCAGATGCTCTGAATGGCAGAGGGGACTCCGGTTGGCAAAATGCAGGTGAGACACTGAAGCCTCCCAGCATTGCTCTCGGTGGGGCATCCTGCCATCCCTCCTTGCCAAGGAGGCCGGAGCCGCCAACTAGGTTTTGCCACTGCCTGTGCACCCACAAAGCCAAGGCAGGTGTATTTATATCCCCTTTCCTAAAGTTTTCGGAAACGCCCTCAGAAGTCCAGGAGCTCCCCAGAAGCCAGAGCTGGAGAGGCTTAGGAAGCATCTGAAATTCTGCCCTGCTCCCGGCAGCGCCTGGCGGTGCTGCGTGCCTGCTGCTTGTCCAGGCACAGGAATAAATGGTCCATCACCCCGTGCAGGCAGCAGAGCCTCGCCGGCACATGGCTTACACCAGCTGGTTGTCTTCAGACCGTGCTTCGCCACCCGTGAAATACCCTCCAGAAAGGCCTGTTCTGCCAGGAGAACATCTCTATGTTATCTGCTGGTGGAAGAGGCTGGGTCACTTCAGGTGAATTTTGTTTTGTGTTGCTGATCCCAGCTGACAGCTACGCCAGCCCTTTGTAGTGTAGGCCAGACCTCAGAACATTTAGAGTCAATGTTGTCTTGTGGGTACTTGCCAAAAGCGACGCGACCCATTGCCTTGCGCTCTGCTCTTGTCCCTGTCCGTCGGGGGCTACCAGGGCTGCGTCAGTCTGTTGCTGGGGAGCGTGGGTGGGCCTCTTTGAAAAGCTGTAATTCCTATCCATGGGAGCCTTTTAAAATCTAATGTAACAAACCCCACCCAAGATGGGAGAGAAGTTTTCCCTGGTCAGGCTGTTCAGACAAGAATCCCCCCAGATTCCGCATTTTGTGAAGGCTCAAAGCCAAAATCCTCTTTAATCCGCCAGTGAACAGCGAGCCCTTAATGAGAGGTGAGCTCCAGTGGTTGATCTGAGGTGCTTCGATGGGATGCCGTGATACCTGCTGTCCCGTCAGAAGGTGTGAACTCAGACTGCGCGCGCCGTCCTGTGTGCTGCTCCCACGGTCGTTGTCCAGGGGGGAGCCGAGGCTGCGCGCGGGGATGCTCGGGGAGAAAACTCACCCCAGGACTCCCAGGCCCCGAGCCGAGTGATGCAATCTCTGGATAAGTCCTCCCATTAACACAACCGCTGACCTCCTTCCTGGGACGGGAGGTCCCGTGGGTGCGGTGCCTGAGTCAGAGCTCCTGGGTTCTCTGCCCATCTCTGCCACCGACCGCCTGGTGCTTGCCTCCCTCTCCCCCATCTGTGCGATGGGGTAAGGCTGCGGCGCTGCCTGCCCTGGGGAGGTTACAGAGGCGTGACGATGGCTGTAAAGTCGTTTGAGCTTTGGGTGGCAGGAGCTGTGGTGGTGTTATTAGCACTGGTGATGATGATGCTAATTACTGAGCTGCTGGGAAACTCCCCATGGGAGGAGGCAGGAGAGGGGAGGGGAGGCAGGGAAAAGTGAAGGGAGGTGAAGTGAGCTGGGGGATGGAGAGGAGCCTGTCACTACTGGCAGCTCTGTTGGGCCCCAGGAGAAGGACTCAGCCTGTTGGCACAGCCGTGGGGATGCTGGGATGGATAGGAGAAGCTATGGCCCAGGCGCTGCGTAAGGTAGGAGAGCATGCCAGGGCCCACAGCAGGACCCTCCATGCAGCTTCCACCTTCCTGCCACTGCTGTGCAAGATGCCGGCGATGCACGCGATGGAGAGCTCACGCAGGAGGGTTGCATCGCTGGAGGGGCAGAGAGACGGGCTCCCTTACCCCTCCCGTGGCCCCGGGAAGGTGGGGAATTTCCCAGCTATGGCTGGTGGTCTCCAGGAGGAGAGAGACCGGCTCTGCCTGGATCTGGGGGACGGGCAAGGGCAGGGTCCTCTTCACCTTTGAGGTCAGGTCTGGAGCTCCTGTGGGAAGACTCAGGGCAGTGAGTGCCTGGTTCTCCACAGGCAGAGCAAGGGTGGGTTTGGTCTGGGAGAAGCTAGTGAAGGTGAGAGGCGTTTGGTCCTGTGTTCTCTCTGTTGCAGCAGAGCCCTGAGCAAAAGTAGCTGCGTTAGAGCTCAGTCCCTGTGCCTGCAGTTGCGGGTGGCCAGATCTGAGTGCTCCGTGGGACTCGGCACCGCACACCTTCTGAATTTCCTCTCTTTTAAAAGCAACATCAAAGCAGAAGGTTTTGTACCACATGAAGCTTGCAGACATCAAAGACTTGCTCATAAATTTAACCCCTCTGCTCCGCTGTGGAGAAGGTCATAACACTCCAGCACTTGATTGATTTGGTAACAGCTGTATTTTGAAGTGTTATTAGAAGAGTGAAATTTTTCTAACATTTCAGAAATATCAGACGTTGTGTGTCCTTCACCCTCCTCTCTGAGAGAGCAACCACTGCAGAAAAAGGAGAGGGTCCATGGAAGAAAGGGGCTGTGTATTTCTGAAAAGACTGTCTGGGGAGGGGCTGGGGACCTGCCCCAGTTCTGGGCCTTGTGTTTAAGGTCAGCACCGAGCTAAAGTCTCTGAGGTCAGTGGGACTGTGTACGTGCCAGAATTCAAGGGCTAAAGCCCTTTTTTGGGTCAAGGTCCAACAGCTGGAGCAAAAACCATGGAAAGAGGTAAGGCTCAAACCTGGTCCTCTCCCCTCCTTGGAGACACGTGCTCTAGAAGTGGTGCTGTTCATCTGGACCCTCCTCTTCCCAGGGGAGCGCATCAGCTCGAGGGAGCGCTTCCTCGCTCTTCAAACCTGTCCTCCACCCTGTCCTCAGCAAAAACCATTTATAGTCAAGAGAAAGAGGAGCTGTGTTTGATGGCAGTGACGACTTGCAGAGATGGGTTGCTGATGTATTTAGACACTGAACAATTTACAAGCTTGCTGCATCGCCAAACTTTCCCTGGGACAAATGTTTTTGTAAGACCTTTTTTATGATTACAGCGAGAAGGAACCATAAAAGAGGGGAAAATTCTGTAGAACATACCCCCCTGCCCCAAAAGTAGGTTGCAGGGCTCTCACGATGATTTTCTCGCTGATGATTTACTAGGGGAGGAGTGATGCACACAGCAGATGCTTGTGGTTGACCCTCTGCCTGGCCTCCAAGTATGAGAGTTCAGTTCCTGGTGTCCCTGGGCAGGGACCAGAGCTGGAGGGCAGCACGGGGGGCATGGCAGAGCCAAGCAAGGAAGTCCTGCTGGTCCCTGCTGAGCCATGTGTGGTCCAGGCAGCGCTGGGATATCAGGTGCCCCCATCCAGCCCCTGTGACCTCACTGCAGAATTGGCCGGGTGGATGCTGGGGTGCAAAGATCAATACAGCCCTGGGGGCTTCCTCCCAGACACTTGCACTCTGGCCCCAAAGCACTTTTTCCCTGGTGCCTTGTATAGTTTGCGAGAAGATTAAGCTGAGACTTTCTTGCAGTCCCTCAGGAGCTTCAAAATGGAGGGCTGCACCAGGCAGCCTTTGCTGCTCTGTGGTGGCTGGCTGGGCACCTTCCCTCTCCTTTAAGATGAGGCAGCCTCTTCGTCTCAGTGATGTGTAAACTACAGCGATGCAAGGGCAGTGCAAATGCACACCCTCCTTTACCCCACAGCCTTTGTGTTTTGTTTAACTGCGTGGGCATAATTATGCCAGTATTGTTGGTCAGACTTTCTGGTGTAAACGTGCTCCAGGAATCTGAGAGCGAGGGGGATGGAGAGGAAGAGAGAAGTCAGAGTCAGGGAGAGGGAAGGTGGCTGCTGCTCAATTTAAGGCTGTTCCTATGACACCTGGAAGCTGCTGTGCTGCTGTCAGTCCTGTTGGAACTGAGCAGGTAAACACAGAGCCATGGCTCGTTCTTGTAATGCTTTCTCTTCCTGTTCAGTTTGCGGGACCTTCTGTAGTGCTTTGTGCAGACGTGGGAGAGCGGCTGTGCTGAGAGATTTCCTAGCTGGAGGCAGGATGTGCCAGAAAACTTTCTGGAGGGCTTGAGCCTTATGGGTATCAGGAGGCTCTTCCATGGGTTTGGGCTGTTTGGAGAAGCAGCCAGAGATCTGGTTGCCTCCCCAGGGTCATCTGAAGTTGTCTGACCTTTCTTTCCGTATGAGTCTTTTTGTTAAGCTCTAGGGCCCTGCTTTTCTTTAGCTCCTCTGCTCTGACTCAGGTGGGCTGGTTGCACAGATGCTGTATGAACCAGGAGAGATTTAACAAACGCTCTCCTGGATCCAGAGGTGCGGCAAGGACAGCAGAGCCGGAGCCAAGACTCTCGTGAGCTTTGCGGTGCAGAGCCCTGGCAAACGCTGTTCGTCGCTGGGACCTTGGTGTTGGCATGGGAGGCAGGGAAATAAAGGGGTGGATAGAAAATCTCTGCAGAGTAACTGCACAGGGATGGGGGGGAGGCAGTAGCGTTTTCTAGCTTGTGCTGCCTCTGCTGAATTCATTGCCTCAGAGGTAAATTATCGGTTTCTTCCTTAAATATTAACAGTTGCCAGGTAATGAATTCCCCCTCTCTGTTTTATAATGGCACTAAAATTGGGATTTGCCTTGGTTTTCTCTGTAATTATCCAATGAGAGCATGTGAGTGAGAGGGAGGCACGGCAGGCTCTGCTGCAGGCAGCGTCGTGCCTGGGGGACTGAACTGGTGTGCGGGGCTGCACAAGCAGTTACACGGGGCTGATGGTTTTACGATCCTTCATGAAGTTACTTTTTCTCATGTGGAGGGTCGGGTATGGGAGGAAGGCTAGCACTTGCAGTTGGAAAAAAAAGGCAGAATTCCCTGCCGGGCTCCTTGGCGTCCTGGGGAGGAGAAGCTGGTCCAGGCGAGGTGTGGTTGGGAGAGCGTGTGGGGAGGGAGCAGCGTCCCGGGCAGGGAGAGGGGAGGCAGGAGCTGTGCTGGGGCCAAATGCTGCACTTGCTGTTCTCTGGGCACCCCCTCCTCGCTGGGGATGGCACCCGCATTTCAGACAGCTCTGTGACTTCAGGTTTGGTTTTGTGAAAGAGCAGCTGTGTTCAAGGAGCAGTGCAGGCTTCCTAGTGCTCTGCACAGCAGTCCCAGTTGTGCCACTCCAAGGCTTTTCCTTCGCATCCTCTGCCTTGCTCCTCTGGGTGGCCAGAGGAGGCTGCCTTGAAATCAGCCCTGCAAAGTCCCAAATTGGGAGTCCTGAGACTCAGCCTTGGATGCCTTGGGTGCAGTGTGGATGGCTCCCTGGCTTGATTCGAGAAGCAGCGATCATCTCTTCTGCCCACAGCTTGTGCTTATGAGAAGGGTGCAGGCAGTGGCTGCCATGACCCCTCTTTGCAGCCCGGTCCCACGCGTGTCTGCTCACAGCAATGGGCTTTTCAGCACCGAGGAGACGCTCAGTTGATGCTCTTTTCATTTTGGAAAAATGACTGTTCCGCTGCAGAGCCCCTGAGGGTGCAGTGAATGGCTTTGGTGCTTCTGAATTTAAGCCAGGAAAAGGCCAGACTGTGACCTTGTCTGCAAGTATTTGACCCTCTTGGGTGCTGAAGCAGGAGAAATGACCCCTACAAGGTGCCCTGCGCAGCACAGGACAAACATTAACTATTCCCTCCCCTTTGTCCTGCAGAAAATATGGAGGACAAAAGCTATATAGAAAAGAGAACGTGTCACCGCTTACGAGGCAGAGAACTCCCACGCGCTCTGTGGGACAGGACTGAAGCTGGCAGGGCAGATGGTATCTGTACGGGCTGCAGCTTGATCAGTGTCCTGCATCTGGGGCGGTGATGGGTTGAGGACTGCTTGCTCAGGGCTGGTCCCAGAGCTGTCCTTGCAGTGTCCTGCCCACGTTTTGCTCCGAACAGTAGCAAGGCAGAGATATCGCTGGCTCTGTGCCATGGTGTCAGCCCCTAAACCTTGTCCTTGGTGAGATACTTCAGTGCTTAAGGTCCCAGAGATAAAGCTGAATTCCTTATCTTCCTGTCTTCGGGATATTCTTGTTAGTGGTACACCCCGTTTCTGCTTCTTCCCAATACGCCTGTGCCTTGTTTCTCCTCCTCCCAGGCTGAGGTCAGGTTGTGAATCAAAGCTGTGCTGTGGAAAGCAGATAGGAGGCAGGACTGAACACAAGCCTGTGCTTGTGCATCAACTGCACGCAGAAAGAAGGAACCTAAAGGCTGCACTACATGCAGGATGGCTGCACAAGCCCTCAGCTGTGTACAAGTTACACCAAGGACACCCAAGGTCTGGATGCTTCTCAGATCCCTTGGGCTGAGGATCCAGGGAATTGTATGAAAGCACGTCTGAGAACCCCATATTCCATCCATAACTGCCTTAGTGTGGAGGCCGGCTTTGGAGCTAGAAAACTGTAAGAAAGAGCCTCTTACCAGAGGAACTTGCTCTAGGAAGAAGGTAAAAACTGAACTGGTTGCCCAAGGTCCCCCAGCAGACCTTTGCTGGAGGTTGCGACAGGAGGTCTGCAGACTGGCCAGTCCGGTGGTCCAGGCTGGAGCTGACTAACCAAGCTACCAAAATACATCCTTCTTCCCCTGACTCATTGTAACGAAGTTTTCAGTTATTGGCGCTTTGAAGCCGTAATTGAGGTTTGCTTTCCTCCTTGCACAACCTTTCTCCCGGCAAATTGTCAGCCATCAAGTGGTATGAGACAGTGAAAGAGATGTTGCACTCGCCATTTCCTAGAAACTGTCACTTTAAAGAGAACAGTACTAAAAAGAGGGATGCATCGAAGCCAGACCCAGAGCAATAAAACTCCAATGTTTGACTTCTCTCAAAATCTGGAACTCTTCATTCATTTGTAGGGTCTCTGCTGTGCCTCGGGCACTTTGTACGTCCGTAGTTCCGGCCTCTCGCATTCAATGAATGGTACGTGCCAGAAGAGCTCAAAAAAAAATAAAATCATAATCTAGGTTCTGTTTGGATGTAAGTCAGCATAACTCTGCTTAAATCACTGGAGCTATGATGACACCAGATAGCACAGGGGCGTCCAGTGACCGGGGATTTTGTTTGATTTTCTTGCATGAATATCTCTTGCTCAGGCAAACGTGAGTGCAAGAGGTAGCGTGGCCGTGGCTGCGTGTCGCAGGGGTGCAGCAGTGACCTGTATCCGTGCCAGCGCCGGGGCTGGGCTCCCGGCCGGGGCTGGTGGGACCTGGCGTGTGAGGGGTCACCCGATGGACCCCGCCGGTCTCCGTCCACGGACCGAGGCTGGGGAGGGAGCATGGCTGTGCTGGCTGGAGCCGTGCTCTGCGCTTTTCTGTCGCTCGTTGGGTCTACGCAGATCATCTTTTCTGTGGCAGTAACTTGCATTTCTCTTTGTGAACTCTATTTAAAATATGGAGTTTGGGTTTCATTTAGAGAGAGACCTGTAGCAGTGCAGGAGCCTGTGTAATCAGCCCCGTTTTGTCTGTACCTTATCTTTGATAGCGGGTGTTACCAGCTGCTGGGCAGGGCTGCTGCGCTGGAGGCTCTTCCAGAAGACACAAACACAGCACAGCCTTGGGGCAAATTTGGTTTTTGTCTGTTATTGCCCAGCTTTGGGGAGGCCAGATCTCAGCCTGCGAGCGGCTTGTCCCGTGTGGTCACTCGGCCATCCTGCCCAGAGGCCACCCCGCTGCCTCCTCTCGTCCCCGGCGCAGCTCCGGCCGCAGCGCTGGTTTGCCGTGGGGCAGGAGGGTTCAACCCCCCGGCTGACAGCAGTAACCTCCTCTGGTGGCAGGTTGCTCTCTAACCCGCTGCCAGTCCTCTCTTCTGGATTTAGCGTAGCTTTGGGGTGAGCAGAGGTTTTGGGGTCTCTCTGGGCTGTCCGTGTGTCTGTGCTTGGTCTAGGTGCGTGGTAGGGAGCTGAGGCTGCCTTGGGGGCTGGCGGAGGGTCCTCTACGGGTGCGGGTGTGAGGAGTCGGGTGTGGTTGCATTATTTACTGCGGGTTGAAATGTGGAGTATGGCTAAGCAATGCGTC
>Ga0181612_130336_pt1 | contig 18324 bp, 9 predicted proteins | sample HoacroProtozoa21_FD_119630 | JGI IMG/M metagenome (GOLD analysis project Ga0181612, IMG submission 119630) | Hoatzin crop microbial communities from Cojedes, Venezuel. Combined Assembly of Gp0051906, Gp0051904, Gp0051908
TCCCAGGATAGTATGGTAGAAAAGGAATAAGCAAGCCAACCCTTCCAAAAGATAATCTAGGAAAAACCCAGCAGATTTTGAAAAAAAAGCAAATCTGCCAGTACCAAGTACCACAGAAAATCTTTGGATTGGTTTCTTTACTATAGCCTTTTAAGTTTAGGAAAAAAACCCCACACCTGCAGAAAGTATCATGCTATTCTGAAGAATTGTTCTTCCTGTGCGAAAAACAGGACAAGCCTTCCAATAATTTCAGATGACACAAAGCTGCATTTATTCTTGCTTTTATTACTTCATTTCTAAAACAGCAACTCTGCATAATGAAAAAAATGGAGAACTGCATACAAACATCATGAGTGAGTCAGATCAAGACTACTGGCAGTTAAGACACTTATGTGTGGACTTCTGGAACAAAGTGGACTACAGAAAACCAAAAAGAAAGACTGGGGGAAGGAAAGTATGTTGTATTAGCTTTATGATTTAAGAACGTTTTATTTTTTCTGCGGGATACCGGGCAGAATACATACATAGATCAAAAAGCACCCCCATCTGGATTTCTTAATGATGTGCTTCATCTCTGCCCCCTAAAGTCTGTTTATTATTTTGTAAAAACTATAAATATTTAACCTGCTTGAAAACACTGTTTTCAAAAATAGTCATGTGTTGTTCTTTATACATGGTTGTTTTAAAAGTAGACTTAATATGATGATTCCTTGGTATTAATGAATAACAAAACTAATTACTGGTGGTAAATCCACATGGCCCAGGCAATCTTAATACACTGAAGTTCCTCTTTATTAAATAGAGATTTACCTGCTTAATGATTTTTAGGCTTCAGAGAATGCATTTCACTAATTTTTGCTATTTTAACTAAGTGTAGCTTATTTTTTTGAAATCCAGGGCAGACGACTAGAATGTACTGAACTCAGAATCACATAAACTAGAAATTGATAGGGGGCTGTTATGACCCGCTAGAGATTATAACATTAGAACCAGTTCAATCAAAAAAACGCAGCAAGTAGTCTTCTTCTCCTGATTAGAAAAATCAGTGAGATGACCCTAGCTCAATATCTTTTTGTTACGTCCCCTGGCAGTGTTCTACACTAAATAAGACCTACCCTAACATCCAAACTTGAATAATGTTTCCTTTCGTTTTTCATTATGTACCTCCTTGTATATCTCTCTAATTCTTCACACAATTCTAGATTATTCTGCTTCAGCCTTGATGTTTGCACTTCTCAAATATTTGTGGCTTCACAGCTCCAAAACATTCATCTTCCAGCCAAGGTGTATGCATTTGACTCTTATGATCTGCCCTCTGCCCCATAAATAATACCCAGAATCCCCAAATATTTTGTTGTCTTTCTTTGGAATACTGGTCAGCTTCAAAGGGCTGCTTGCTGGAAGAGCTGTCATCAGCCCACAGAGCTGGCACCCTTGAGTGCGCACCTTGCTCGAGAAAGAATCAGCAGGGAGGCCTACAGAAAGAGTGCTAGAGAGAAGCAGCAAAAGAGACAAACTTTCTATATTCAGTTTTCACTTGGACATTTACCACAAGCAGTAGAAACTATTGGCTCTGAAAAAATGCACAGTATTGCTAAATATTAAAAAAAATCAACACAGCTTAAGTGACAAAGCTAAGATGAACAAAGCAAAGCTTCTGACTGACATACTTTGCCCTTCCTCAGAATCCATAAAGCAAGTGTCTATCAGATTACGTTCTATGATAAAATGGCTGGATCTGTGGGCAATGGTAGAGCAGTGGATGTCATTTACATCAACTTTGGCAAGGCTTTTAATACTTCCACAATATCCTTGTATCCAAGTTTGGACATTACAGTCTGGATGGGTGAACTACCAGATGGATAAAAAACTAGTTGAATGCTTAAGCTCAGAGGGTAACTGGTTAATGGGAAGCAGGGAATATGTGTGAGGGCAGGGCTGCTACCCACAGGGACCTAGACGGGGTAGATAAACGAGACAAATATGAACCTTAGGATGTGAAATGTTAAGAAATGTGGAGTCCTGTACCTATGTGGAAGAACCTCCGCAACAGGCTGGTTGCAGAGTAGTCCTGCTGGACAAGAGCCAGTGATGTGTCTGGGCAGCAAAGGTGGCCAGCAGCATCATGGACTGTATTGGCAGAAGCACAGCAAGTAGATTGAGGGAAGTGATTATTGCCCTTTACTCAGCGCTTGTGAGACCATATCTGGAATACTATGTCAAGTTTTGGACTTCACAGTACAGGAAAAATATCAACTGAGTTCAACAGAGGACAACCAAGATGGTTGCAAAATCAAGACGGCAGCATCAGAAAATGACAAAAAGTTTAATCTGATGGCATCCATGTGCCCATGTCTACAACTACCTGATCACAGTCCACAGAGAAGATGGTACCAGACTCTTCTCATAGATGAGAAGCAATCGACACAAGTGGGAACACAAGAAACTCAAATCAGATAGTAGGATTTTTATTGGTGTTTTGTTTTGTTTGTTTTGGTTTTTTTAACCATTTGGGTAGTCAACTAGGCTGCCCAGAGAGGTGGTGTAATTTCTGTCTTTGGAGGTATTCAAGACTTGACTGACACCCTAGAGCAACCCGATCTAATTAGGCCCATTGTGAGCAGGGGCCTGGACTATATGAACTCTGTAGGTCCCTTCCAACCTAAATTATTCCATGATTCTATCCTACCTTGAGCTTTGTATGCTAAAAAGCAAATCAATCATAACTATACATATATGTGTAACTGTGTTCGAACAGACACTAGCAGGAAACAAATACGAGATGAATACACAGTTCATCACTACTGACTTTCCTTTAAATACGACCTCATACTGTAAAAATGGCTTCCTGAAAACAGGTTAAGCATCACAACTTTAAACATGGTTGAACAGCTTGCCTGCAGGAGATGCATAATCGAGATTACTGTCTTAATTAGTAACAAAGGGAGTGCTTAAGGAAAGCCAGGCAAATACACACATTGCCTTACATCACTGCCATACAAAAATCCATTCATAATCTGAGTTCCAATCTAACTTTCCTTTTGTCTCCCAACCTTGGTGCTCAAAAGCCCCTTAAGACCTTAAGTTTCGCTAAACCTTTTCACTAAATCTGAACGGCATCATTCTGTGTATTCTGTATGCTGGATTGTTTTTTCTTTAAAAAGACTAAATCCCTACTAGCAATCCAGAATTTTCAATCAGTTGGACACCTTCAGAAACAAGAATTTTTTACAACTTTCAGTAATCCATCGTCAGATCTGTAAAAATTCAAATGTATTTCTAGGAGTTCTTTCAATATTTCATCTGCAGTGTCTTTAAAGTGGCACCAACACATAAAAAAAAAGTGAAGAATTTACCATTCTTCCTACTTTTAGGCAACTCATGAATCCTACAGCTTCAGTTACAGTTCATTTTTCAGTACTGAAGTACACTTTTTGAGAGATATTCAATAAAATCTTTCACAAGAATATACCTGCATCTTTTCATTTTTCTAGCAGAAAAAAACCCAATCAATAAACAAACTTGATTTATGGTCAGTTATCTCAAGAAATTCAAGACATTCCTTTATCCCCTTTCCCATTCAGAGAATGCTCGTGTGCCCTGTTTTTACATACTTTTGTTTATTGTGTGGTTGCTCATTCATTCATGAAGCCCTGAAAAGAAGCTTTGTATCTACATAGGTTCTGAATATCCTTGAAAATAACTGAACATGTACTTAATGCAAACAGTTCAGTGGTTTAAATTAAAGTACAAATACCAAAATAATATTTATTCAAAAATGTGTAAAAATGTCTCTTCTACAAAAAAAATTCTATTCCTTTCAACTTAAAAAAAAAAAAATCACTGCCATGCTATCTTGGGGCACGTTTGGAAGACAGGTTTCATACATTCTGATTTGGAAACGCAAACTTTCTTGGCTTCTCCATTTCATGTTGTACTTCCCATGGTCAATATAGTTTCTTCTATTTCCTTCTACTCTTCTGTTAATCATATTTCAACATCTAACAGGAATATTGATGAAATCCCCAAATGCTACAAACCAGAAGCTCCAAATCTGCAAAGCAAATAGGCACCGTGGGGAAAAAAACATCTTAAAGCTATTTTCTAGGAATTGTCTTGCTGAATAAGACTGCGCTGAATGCAAACCCAAGAGGAACACTTCAGCAGGAGAAACAGAGCTCAGGTTCTGTGTATCACTATGACTTGCATAACAGCCTAGGTCATTTTTAATGCTTTAGGAAAGCCTGTGGAAGATGGATAACTTCAGCTCAATTTTTCTCTTAAAATATCAGACAGAACACATCTAAAGGTGTTTGAGAAACTGACCAGTGCCACTGCTGGGATTCTCCTTATCATACGTGAAAGGACATGTTGTCTGGGAGAGTCTTTGATGTTTGAAAAATAGTAAATGTCATGCCCATCTTCAAAAAGAGTAAGGAGGAAGATCCATTGAACCTACATGACAGTCAGCCTCATTGTAGACTCTGGGAAGGTCACAGAACACGTTTTCAGAGAAGCCAATTCCAGGTACTTAAAGGACAAAAATGGTTTTGGGAACAACCAACACGTATTTACCAAAAGGTAAATCATGCCTTACCACAATCTGATTGCCTCCTATGATGAGATGATTGATTCTGTGGATGAAGTACTGGATGCTGTTTGCTTTGACCTTAGCAAAGTTGGGACAGTCTTCCACGGCAGAAACTGTTGGATCCAAGTGTGAACTGAATGCGTGGACAACAAGGTAGGTAAAAACCACACTGGACCACTAAAATCAGAGTGTAATGGCCAGTGTTCCACAGTGCAGCTGAACTCTAGGTACAGACTGACATGCCTCAAGGTTTGATGATGCTTAATGTCTTTTTTAAAGAAACTTGGCAATGATACAAAACATACCAAAGAAAGTTCACAGATGACACCAAACTGGGGAGAGTTGTTGATACACTGAGGGGTAGGGCTGCCATTCAGAGGGACATTGACAAAATGAGGGAATGGTTTAACAGTAACCTCATGAAGATCAAAGTAAACGCAAAGCCCTGCACCTGAGATGGGAAATCCCAAACCAAATACAGGCTGCGGGCAGCTTTAGAGAAAAGCTTGACAAAGCAGCTTTGCAGAAAAGAACTCACGGGTCCCGGTGGACAACAAACTGAACAGCATGCCCCTGTATTGCTGAAGGCTAAGCACTTACTGGGCAGCATTAATAACAGCATAGGCAGCAGATCAGAGGTGAGATTATTTCTTTTTATTAGATACTTGTAAGCGCACATCTAGAGTAGTGTCTCTAGCTTTGAGCTCAATAACAGAAGAAAAAGATTGACAAACTTGAGCGGGCAGAGGTTAACAGGTTAAAGCGCAGGATTTACGAGGAGAGGGCGAGAGAGCTAGGTTTGTTCAGATGGGAAAAGAGAAGGCTAAGGATGGTGGTTGGGTATCAAATTGCTGTTTCCAGTTACCTAAAGCAGGGTTATGAAGAAGATTGTCAGACTGTTCTTGGAGATGTATAGTGAAATGTTGAGAGGCAATGGTTAAAAGTTGTATCAAGCAAAATACTGAATGGATCTAAAGACAAAACCTTGCCAGAGTGAGCATAGTTAAGCACAGGACAATTACCCTGAGGGGCAGTGCAACCTCATTCCTTAGAGACAAAGATCTGACTGAAAAAAAGCCTGATCTAGCTTCGACATTAGTGTTCATTTTGCTCAAAAGAATGGTGTCCAGAGGTGTCTTCCAATCTAGATTATGTTTTGATTTTTGCCATGAAATAATTAGCAGGCATGAAGTATGAATAACCACGTGCAGGCTCCAGACTTCATTCACTGAGATGAAAACAGCAGCCTACAATGTGTATTATGTTTCTCTCTGCTGACTAAAGGAGAAAAATGAGAATAATAATAAATGTGCACATATTAGAGGGTGGAGTGGCCTCATATAGGCACATGAGACTACAGAATGCTGAAGACAGAACGGGACAAAAAGTAACCAACTAGTGGATTTTACATTTTCAGCATAGTGAATCAAGATATAGTTCTATAACATATTAAAGAGAAGACAAACACCACCCTGAACCAGAAATACTCCCATTACTCATTACAGGAGACCTCAATAATGCATGGGAGATATCAGCGAAGAACATATACGTCTCTGGGATGCAGTAATCAAAAAGCTTTCTGAAATTATGTAGTAAATTGCTTTTAAGTTTGTACAGTCCGCATCAGTCAGGCAGCACTTCTCCACAATGCCAACTAAAAATTAAAATTCTTGGCACCCATTCAAATCTGCTGATTCTATCCATTCCACTGACAATGGGAAAACAGTGCTCCACAAATTATTTATTGAAGATATTCCCATATATACTTCTTTGTAACGTTCATCTCCAAAAGAGACCCTGTGTCTGCAAAGTACCCAAGGGAAAGAAAGATACACTGCATTTCTTTTCTACATCTTTCTTGTTTCAACGTGGTAATGAAATAACACCCTTTATGTCCCTCTGTCCTTGGGGAGGGATAAAGGAAGGGGGGATGATGTGATGTCTAGATTAGCAGGATACAAACAACTTGTGGAGTTTTGACAGGGTGAGGAGAGAGGCACCTAAGCAGTTTGGCTGCTGTAGAGCATTCCCCACTTCCACCCAGACTCACATGGATGCTGAATCTGTGAGATTCAGGAAAGGAAGCTGAAAAGTTTCAGCTCTCCCATTAGCTAGATTCTTGCAAAGGATGATTTGATTGTGTCTCGCTCTTTAACTCTCTCGCTATCTCTTGTTCTTATCTGTAAAGATTGCTCGATGAATCCAGCAACCATTCCAGTGGTATTAGTGCCTTGTGATGTATTAATTTCTACATTAGATACCGTCCGCCTGACTAGATTCCTGGTTTTGAAGATAAGAAATACGTATTTTTTTCTTACGGCAAAGTTTTCACTTTCGTTTGTCCCATCTTTTTTTTGCATCAGCCCAGAAGTTTAATAATTTAAAATTACAAGTCTGTCACAGTTAGTGACTGGCCTTTAATGCAAACTGAGGTATCAACTTCCAGATATAAAGAAGAATGACAAATTCAAGAGATAGTTGCTGAACACTGTAAAACTCCAGAAAAAAGGAAAGATCAGCTGTTCAGAAGACGCAGGACCCTTCGTCACGTACCCATCACCATTCTTACTGAAGAAACATGAGACTATTCAGAGGTGTACTGAATCTTAGTGCCTCAAGTGAAGACAGTTAATGTAAGCAGTGGTTACCACGCACCGCAAAAATTTTATAGTTTACTGGCTTTGTAGTGAAGCGCACAGTGTAGTATGTGAACTCATAAGAAGATACCAAAGCTTCAATAAAAGTTAAAACTAAATGCCAAACAACCTCAAAAACCTACTTAAAAATTTATTTCCTTCATCGTTTACACAAGGTAATTCTTGTACCTAAGATGCTGCAGAATGACCTTAGTCTAATTTACTGAATAACATCATTGTTAAAACAACACATCCTACTGTTCCAATATCAACATTAGAATGCATTTTAAAGCTGACTGAACAAACAACAAGAATATATGCATTTCATTTACCTACATAATTCTGTCTAGATGATACAAACACCAGATCAGAGCTTTGGTACTTTCAAAAAAAAAAAACAAACAAAAAAAAAACCCACCCAAAACCAAAACAAAACACCCACATAGAAAAAAAAAACACAAACAAGCAAACCCAACAATTGCAAACGAGGGAAAAACCTACCTCAGTGGTGCTACTGGAAGTTTCCAGTCCAACCATGTTGGCTTGCAGCAGCTGCTGAAGAAGTTGTACTTGAGCCACATTGAGGAAGAAATCCAGGTTTGTTGTTACATTCACCTCCAAAGAATGACCACACACCAGAATTTCCTGTGGAGAAATTAAGGGAAAATACTAGATAACAGCTACTGGGGAAATAATTTTCAGCTTCTATATAACTGTATTGTGATTCTCTGCTGTAGTCAATGCATCAACACTGTATACAATATTAATTAGGTCTTTTTAAAACAATGTGGTGTCTCAGGCTTCTAAACAAGGATGCGGCTTATTCTTTGCTTTGCTTTCAACAGCATAACTATTAATACAAACTTTTCAAGAAAAGCATCTCGTGTGTGAGGTCTTGTTTCCATGTCTTGGTAGTATCAAACAGTGAACTGTCAGATTTTGTTTTATATTTCCTGGCAATAACTACAATTCTCCTTTCCTTCCAAGAAAAGGATGTAATTTTTTTTTTTTTTTAACATAAACTCTCCTTGATTTATAATGAAATCAGATGTTGGAACTCACTGATAACCAACTCTAATTGATTTCTTTTGCCTGTAAACCATTGTTAATACCCTGGCAAAGCTAGCTGAATGGTCACTGTTTTATTGGTGTTATCTAGCACAAAAAAAGCTCTTCACCACTGTTGGCAAGCAATAAAGAGATGAAAAACAGAACCAAAGTATAAGGGTTGCTTAATAAGTAGAAGTACTGTCCCTTCTCATGAGAAGGTTGCACAATGTTCAAGCTCTTCGCAATCTAAACTAGACCTCTCCCTTCATCAGTGAATGTCACCCAGGGAACAGATAACAAGAAGAACGTACGCACAGAAAACACTGAAATTATTGAACAGAAGCATCAGTAAAGCTCAGAGAAATTTGTGTAACAGAATAACTTCTGGGCATCGTAGCCACCTCCTAAGCTTTCTGCTTCTTTTTCACAGCACATAATTTTCCATCTGCCCTTGTGATGACGCTTCACACAAAATATGAGGCTGTCGATTTTTCTTTCTATACCCAATAGCTATTATTTTCCCACAATGTACATTTATTGCATGTTGCACCTAATACCCTTTACGCTCCTGTACCAGATTTGCCCTTCCCAGGAGGCAACTGTTATGAGAAATATTCCTTGTGAGCTGACAAAAACTTTCTGATATTTCCCCCACATAAAATGTTTAAGATTTTTGAGCTACAAACTAATGCCAAAAAGGGAGCCAATACCTTTTGTAACATTCTTCACAGACTAATCATCAACAAGGCGACCCACAGACCGTTAAAAGCGATTGTTAAATCTGGAATACCTTGAAGCACCCACAGCAACAGTTGGGGAGTGGACACTTTGTGGAAATTTGTGGGCTTGAAAATCTGGGTAAAATAACTCAGGTCAACCTTCCTCTTTGAGATAGTGTATAGATTGCATTTTCAGGCTTCTTTATGAGAAGTCTGTGAATACAATGGTTTGTAATGCTGTACTATAGCACCTCTTCTCAACACCTTTCCATCACAAATCTTTCAAAAATATTACTGGAAATCCTTAAAGGATTCCCATTTTCTGAACTGCCAACAGGGTTATCTACCTCTGGACAGACTGCCTTTAATATTGCCTGCTATACACAAATTCTTTCTCCAGCAGAGGAAGAACATTTCAGCTAGTGATTAAGACTTTATTTTTATTTTTCTTCTTCCATTTGGCGATCTCTGTATTTGTAAACACCCGGATGCTTAAAATGGTGGAACAGTAAAATATTAAGATCATCCACATATTAAAAGTTATGCTATTTCTGTTTATGTTTTGTACTAACCTCTGGGTGTAAATTCTCTGCAGCATCAATTTTTGTAAAAATAATTGCAGGAGCTGCAGTTATCCGAACTGTGAAATCTGTTAAAATTGGAGTTAAAATGGCTCTCCTCTCCTGATGACGCCTGATGCTAAAAAAAAAGAAAAAAAAAGAAGAGGTTAAATCACATTATAAATTGTCATGGGGCAAAACCTCACTCTTCTTTACATCCAGCATGTAGCACAAAACTGCTTCAGCACCAGTTTGGCATTTGATTGCTACCTCAATAAGCATTAATATCATCCTCAGAAATCATGTTAAACCCAATCCTAACGGCAGACTTCTACCTTCATTTCAGAGAAAAATTACATCTAAATATTTGACTCTTCAACCCCAGGTAGACAAGTTTGCCATCTGACATTCTTTCTTCAACTGTTTAACGACCATACAAAATAGTGTGAACAAAGATACAAACTTTATTATCAGTATTTTTTCCAACTTGCCTGTGGATGCCCTTCACTTTATGAATAGCTGTCCTGAAGCCTTTGAATTCATGCATTAAAACTCTGTGGTGAAAAAATTCTGCACACAGCAACATAACTGACACAAAAATCAAAGACATGAAAAATTAAACTACCAAACCCCATGAAACTCTAGGGCTCAGCACATTAAATATTTAATAACTATTGCCCAAGATGTTTAAAATGCCTTGAAAATGGAGGGATGCCAGTCTACCTCCACTGTTTCTGTCACTGGTTGCTCTTAGTTGGTACCTTTTCATCTAACTATCAGTGTTTGCTTGACAAGAATATTTATGCCATTAAACCTGATAATTACCTTTGTTTTCCAGCTGGATGTTTATATATTTTTTCCTTTAACCAAATACTAAGCCTAGAGGCACAACCCTGTTATAGATGGATCACTAATAGCTTATGACAACACATTCCAAATGGACAGAATCTTCTGGGTCAGGTCAAATAAACTACTGCCACAAAATGCCATCTGAGAGCCTCTGATCAGGGGGAACAAAAAATGTAATGAAATCAAGATGGTGCTCAGCCCCTAAAAGAGGATACAGTTCAAATTCCTGGGAGAACCCTTCCATCAAGATAAGTTTTTTGATAATTCTTTTTACCTATCATCATTTACGGAAATGCTAAATATGCCTGTCTATGGAGAAATCTGCAGACTGCATGTGGAACAGGTAATTAAATCTCTTGATTAAGAACAGGTATCGATATACATAGTCTAGTAAAGGTAACGGTTCTGAAATGGATTCTGTTGAAAAGTACGCAATCTCAGATGCTGATGGTTTGCATGCCAAGAGTGAGGCCAAAAAGAAATTAAATAGGTATCATAACTCAACTGTAATTCAGCCAAATTCAAAAGACTCAAAATACAGAGATGACAATTTACTGCTTAGACTATTTTGATTTTGATACTTCAAATTCTACTAACAGTTTGCTTAAGTGTCCTCAAAACATGTAGAAAGCATGGCAACCTATAAGGGAAGAGAAACTGTCAGATGTGGGTAGGCCTTAAAGCTTTAAAATTTATTCCAGACAACAGTACACAGAAGTCAACAGCAGATGCCACAGAGCACAGAGCTAGTATTTACTCAGCACAAGTCTAACAAACTTTGGCTTCAAACGACGTGCACAAACTGCTGAGCAGGCTGCACGCTACCGTAAGCGGTATGCTTAAGAGCAAGCCAATTAGTGAGTGTGAGAAAACTACCATCTTACACCAAAAGCTTTAATATTTTGGCCAGCTGTAGCTCTGCTGGTCTGTAACAATGGCTTTTCAAGCAAGATTAGTCTAATTCTTGCCCCAAAGAAGACCCGTTAGTGGTTAGCATACATCTTCAACCAAGAAAACAGTCTTAGAATTTGCCAGTTCTACAAATGCTTCTTTCCTTGCCATCACCTTCATTTTAAATTTAAACCAGATGGCTTTCTACCCAATCCCTATTTCCCCTTCACAATAGGATGAGAAAGAAACGCCTTTGTTTCTGAGGAAGATGAAAGAGCTAAGTAATAGAACAATTCTATGAAAGAACACACAGCTATACATTAGAAAGCTTCCACTCGAAGGGGCATAAAACTGCTAATAAATACGATTCCAATATATGAAATGGAGGTATAAAAGCAAGTTATTTGTTGAACCCCAAACCTACAACGGGTTCTCTTCGATCACTGTTGAAATTATTTATCAGCTTATATGTATTCCCATTTCTTACTTTTCAGATGTTTTTCTAGTAGATACCCAGTACACTGCACCTTAAAGGACATTTTTTGTCATACAGACCGATTGCTGATTTTTAAAATTTATTTTAAAATCACCCTTACGTGGTACCCCGTCCTGCTCTACTTACCACTTTCTGCATTTCTAGTTGGTGAATTTGAAGCTCAGCCAAATCAAGTATTAGTAAAATAATTGTAAGTACAAACAGAAGGCAAACAGAGCACAGTAAATAATGAAGGGAGAGGATATGAGAAAAGAGCACCAAAGGAACAAAGAAACAAATTCCACTTTGAATTATTAAGTCTTCCACACTGCACCTAAGTGCACCGTTAACTTAACACAGGTGTACGCCACATGAGCTTATGAAAAAACTTGATTGTGAAGAGCGTAATGATGGCTCTATGTCTGCAGCCCATTCATTCCGTGGTTCATTTATGCATCTGTTACGTATTTGTCTTGGGAAAAAAAAAAGAAAAGCTAGTGCTTTTAGAGATGTTATAGCAGTTGATCGTCTACACTTAAATGTACAGCACATTTGAAAGACCATACGCTAACGCAAAGCAACAAGGCAGCAAAGCAGTTGTGATAAGGAGGTGCCTTTACTCCGTGCTGAATTTGCAGTATACCTGCACAGTAACAACCTCTGGTTATGGAACACAGATCCACATTGTAGAAGTACAGGACAAAAATGGTCTCTGTCCTCAAAGGCTACAATTTATGTACAAGAAGAAACACTCGCAGACAGGGAGTAAAAGGGAACAACTAACAGCACTGTAGGTAATGATATCTGTACAGTGGCAACCTGAAAGCTGTCTTATGAGTTTTTATATTACAGCACAATAGAAACCAATTGTTTTGGAAGGATTTGGAAGAAGACATTGCATTAACTTTGTGAATGTTCACAGGAAATGCCTTTATAATGTACAGGTTAGCCTAGGACCGAGCAATGAAGTGCTTCTTCAAAAGTTAAATGTGGCAGCTCTGGTAATTGGTATGATGAGGTCTGATGAGCAATGAGTGTAGATGTGTCAAAGCAAATGAAAGAAGACATAAGAGAAAAACAGATAGACATAGAAGTCTAGAAGTACCTTGGGATAGACATAGAAGTCTAGAAGTACCTTGAAAGCAAAGACGTATCTAATGATTAATACGACAACAAATGTTGTGGGAAGAAAACAGAAAAAAATGTGAAGAACAGAATTTTGTAATCAAAGCAACAACATTTCATTACAGCAAATCAAATCATCAGTATTTGATTACATCCACTCAGAAGCACGTTGAATTTATATGAGAAGGAAGAACTGCCAAAGAGATGATGTTGCACTAATCAAGGAGCTGCGATGATGAGAGGTTGGATAAGCTGTGAAAATGAACAAGAAGGACTAAAACTTGGCTGCCTAAAGTGGAAAAAATTAATCGAAACAAACAGAAAATACTATCCAGTACAAGCTAAACATAACCTAGATGTGAAACTTGGAAATGTTTGCCTTATTCTTAATTAATATTTTTTTTTCTTAAAAATACCTTACCAAATCTAGAGTTTGAGCCCTTATATACTTAAAAATACATAGGTCAGGGTGAAACTTATATACATTTAACACACAAATGACAATCAAGAGCTCGGTTATGCCATGTGAGTTTACTATCTACAGAGAGATGAACCCTTACAAAGAATTCTGAGACTTGAAAAAACAAAACACCCAGGTATTAGCATGGAATAGGCCACATAATCAAATAGTGTTTGCTTGTAGTGTGAGGCACGCAAAACTAAAAATGTTACATCGGTTGGCATGCTAATTTAGGACTTAGTACCAAAGATTTTTCTCTTGCAGGTTTCCCATGTAGTTGTGTAAAACAGTCAATCCCTGACCCACAGATGTGTTAAGATATCTAACTACTGCCGACATCATCATGCCTCAGACCTCCATCTCCAAGTGGACACAACACTTCACATTCCTTCAGCCCTCTGAGGTGTTGCAAAGACACATCACAAGACAGTGAATTAGCATAGCAACATTTTGAGGACTATCTTATGACCAAAACCGCACAATGAACAAACACACACCATCTAGCTGCACAAAATGACTACTGTTCTACAATTATGCCTCAGTAAAACTAATTTTAATTTTATTAGGATTGCCGTGCAACATTTCTTTGCTGTAGATTAATGAAGAAAATAACATAATCCATCTTACTGAGTAAAGCTTTGTACAGTATGAATACAAGCATGACTCCAGGTACAATAAACACAGCAACCGAAATACAGGACCGAATACAAATGTACTGCAGTTTATTCCAAAAGATTGACAGGGAATGCCTCTACTTCCCTACACATGGATCTACTGATCACTTTTTTCTGGTCTTCCTTGTTAGAACTTGGCAAGCTGCACTTCAGCTTTGCAAAAAAGCATGAAAATGAAAACTATTCAAAGAAAAATCTGCAGGAAACCTTTCTGAGGATCCTTCAAAGCAAGAGTGGTATTTTGTTCAGTGTTGTTGAACAGATCATTGGCTCCCTGATGTACTCAGTGAGAGTCACAGAGAGCTGTTCCAGATGGTGGTATGCCAAGGATAAAACTGTAATGCAGTATATTGCCACACTCAATTCATTACCACACAGAGAAGTAATGCTTTTAAGCTCAATTAATTTTTTTTTTTTTTTTAAAAACAGAGTTTATTCAGGCTGCAGGAAGCAGAAGTTGCTGCTGGGAGCTGTAGAAGGAGTGCACAGGGATGGGGGTGAGGCCTCCAGAGAGGATATATTTCTTTATTTCCTTCAGGGCTGTTGTTTTTTCCATTGAGAGGAGGGAGAGGGAGGAGGAGATCTGCAAGCTGAAAAAGCAGTTTTCAATCAAGAAAACTTCTTTTGGTTAAGTACTCCCAGTTCCCCACAAGCTGTTTGGTAAAGGGAATACATGTGGACAGGTTTCATTTGTACATAACCTTATTAGAACTGCCTGACTGTTTCCAGTATTCTTTTTATATATTACACCATTAGGGAGCTTTTTATAACATTTACAGTGAAGTAAAAACATTTCAGAATGGGAAGAGTTATGATCCCCGATCCTCAGTATAGCACAGCATTTGGATGGTTTTCTCTGAGAGACAGATCCACCCTACCAGAGTGCTCCAGTTCCCCTGTTCTTCTTGGGGTGACCAGCAGAGGCACAGGAGGCATCACACAAGCACTGCACAATAGCCTCTCTCTTGAAGAATTTTACACTGAATACCTTGAAATATTCAACACTTCGTCTCAAAGCAAGACCGCTTTCTTTACAAATTACAATGTAAAAGCTTAAAAAAAAAATTCATACCCATAAGATATTCAGTACTAGAAACATTAAACTCCAGAAAAAGTGGTGAGAAAATTTGAAGGATTTACTTTCTGTGTAAAGATTCTTAAAGCATTTAAATGATAAATTATGTCAAAAGATTTCAAATATTTTTACATTATATCCACAGAGCTTATATTTAGAGTGATTTGGTTTTCATGCAAATTTTTTAAACAAGACCAAATTTCAACACAATAGACTAAATTACTATATAATCTATTTCAGAGTTTTAGTTTTTAAAAAAAGAGAGTAATGCTTTTAGAAATAGGAATGGAAAATGAATGGCTAGAATCTATGCTGAGATTTTCTGTAAAGTACGGTATGAAATACTTGGATATAGGTTGGATTCTACACTGTACCACATAGCACCTAAGAATTGAAAAATAAGGGAAACAGATCTCAGAAAAGAATCTTAAAACCCAGTGAGCCTAATAAACCAGAACACCGGGACTAAACTATTAAGTAAAAACAACTAGAAGTATAATAAAACCAAACAAAGAAATTAATCCTAAAATAACTCAGCAAAAATAATTCATTATGCTCCAGGTTAAACATGACTATGAAACTTAAAGAATTGAAAAAGAAAACAGTATCACAAATAGGTCAAAGAATAAATCTTTTGCGGTAGTTGCAGGAAACATTAAGATAAACTTCACCCTGAAAACACTAAGCACCATGTAAACCACCATGCAGCCGCCCTCTTGGTGCACGCTGGAAACACCTCAGCGGACGGCAGAGTTCAATGCAGGTTTTTTCAGTTCTCAGCCTACCGCTTACACAGATCATAAAATAAACCCAGATGCAGCAAAACTGACTGTCAATTAAAAAGCAAAAATGCAAACATCCTGAGAAAGAAGTGTAGTAAATGTGTAAAATTTTAAGCCAAAAGGACTAGAAAACACTCATACCAACCTTCTCTTTAAACAAGTTCAAGCTGGAATTAAAATACTGTATTACATACGAGGAAGGCAAAGCTAATCTATTTAATTACAACTGATCTAAATTAAAGCCCAAACAGAAGATTCATTCAAAAGCAATTTCAAAAAAACCATACTTATTTGTCAATTATATTCCAATAAAAATTCTATTTTGGAAGTCTGCTGGGGAAAAGAAGAATGTCCAAGCAGTTATAAAAAAAAGAGAACTTAGATTATCTGCAATAGCTGCTTTCCTTATTCTTATCTTAATAGCTTTTCAGGAATCCCACCAAATTTCCTATCCAAATCTATGACCAAAAACCTCAGACCCACGTGTGCTGGCAATATGATTTCAGTCACCAGTGGGAAGGAAACGGAAAGCCAATTCCTCTGTGGCTGGTTTTGCTATGTAAGCTTCACTTGCAAATTGGCCAGAAGTCCTTTGGACATTAGAGTCGCCTTATCTTTCAAGAAATACCAGTGGCCCTAAGCTGTTTTGTGAGAAAGAACTTCACTGGCAACTTGCCCAACATCAAGGGCCAGCTGGAAGGCCATACATATTTTTTCAAGGCTAAGAATTGAAAAGAAAAATTGTCTATGGAATTACATTAGTTTTTAAAAAAAAATCATTAAAAGACAAGAAAGGACCAGGTGATCTTATAAATGAAGAACAGATACTATTATTGTGTTTAAATTTTTATCTGTACTCCTGTCACTTTTTGTGGTTTTATCATTACTTTGGTTACATCTGCTTTTCCTGCCCTCTATTTTTCAATGATAAACTCGAATTTACTCTTGATCACATCTTTTCCCTGCACGCACTCCTCCAGAGCGAACTTACTTGCTTTCTTGCACTTCCATTCATTCACCGTCTAGAAAGCTTAGTCTGCGTGCCGTCCTCACGCAGCTTCTTTTGCTACACGTTGCCTCACTTTAAGAAAAATCACCGAGAGTCCTCTCATCTCCCCTTTTTTTGAAAATTAAACCAGCAATAGTTCAATTTATGTCTTTCCTTATGATTCTGCCTGCTTTTCTATATCACTTTTAGGAAGTCATCCCTCAGTTCAGACAGAAATCTTATCTTAGGAATCATAAAATTATGAATGCATTTCACAAAATCGGACTGTTTTTGCATGAATTAGACATAAAGGACTTTTAAATGAAAACAAATACATAAACGTTGGGCAAACAGGCATCTTCTAGCAGAAATGCATCTAAATCCACAAAATTAGTTTTGAAAGCTTGCTCTTGGCCCTCAGACCTTTATCCCACTTTGAAAAGGGAGCTCTGACTGGTACCCAGTCTATAAAAATTTAGTTTTAAACCACATATATGAATTTTTAAGTACAAAAAGTGTATTAAACAAAAATTAAAAAATTCAGATTTTCACAAATTACAAATGAAAAACTCAGTTTTATATTTGAAAATTTTAAAATACCATGGAAGCGTATGCATACTTTACCTTTTAACCCTGTATAACTAGAGGGCACAGCTTTGCATGTGCATATCATACAATATATTATAAGGGAGACTCAGTTGAAATATCTTGTTTTCAAAATTCACCTTGTTTTAGTTACAGAAGTGCAAAACCCAGTTCAGAACCAATAGGAAATGTACTACTTTATCCTCCTCTAACTTAGAAATGTCTGAGTTGGTCTTAGTCAAGCCTTGTAAATAGATAAACAAAAGAAGTTAAAAAAAAAAGAAAAAGAAAACCCAAAACCCCCCATTGCTTGTAGACTGAGAAGCTGAAGTCTCAGCCCTGGAGTTACAGAGTTATTTTTATGGACGTACAGTAAGCCACTTAGAAAAGAGCTTATAATGGAACCAAAGGCACACAATAACTAGACTGTAACTACAGTGTAACAATCATAGTATCATGCATTTCAAATGTATAATCCAAAACTCCATGGAAATTTGCTTGTAATGTAAAGCAAAACCAATACAGAATTACTTGATTTAGATACACTGTGAATGATATCTGCAGTGTTTGTGCTGTGTAATTCTAGAAAAGAGCAAGTTCAAAAAAACTTCCTACCTACTAGCCATGTTCCATTCAAGTGCTGGATTTTGAGAATTTCTTTCACTCTCTGTCAAAACCCCTCCTTTTCCATTCTCCTTCTCTGGTTTCAACTGATTCCAATGAGCAGTACCAATGTTTATAGATTGAAGATCTATTTGATATTGTCTGTCTTCAACCTCTGATCAGGGTCTCGAAGTATTCCTAGTTTCAGTGCTCTCCGTCCATGTCCCAGGAAAAAAACAACAAGAAAAACACAACACACAA
>Ga0181612_183439_pt1 | contig 18321 bp, 7 predicted proteins | sample HoacroProtozoa21_FD_119630 | JGI IMG/M metagenome (GOLD analysis project Ga0181612, IMG submission 119630) | Hoatzin crop microbial communities from Cojedes, Venezuel. Combined Assembly of Gp0051906, Gp0051904, Gp0051908
AGCCTGCCTCACCATTGTCTTCATCACAGGCTTCAGGGGAAAAATCTCTGCTCCTCATCTGGATCACCTCCTCCCCCTCCTTCTTCACTGACCTTGGTGACTGCAGAGTTGTTTCGCTCACGTCTTCTCCCTCCTCTCTCCCAACTGCTATCTCCCCTCAGGTTTTTCCCTATCTTAAATACCTTATCACAGAGGCACTAGCACCATTGCTGATTGTCTTGGCCTTGGCCAGCAGAGGTCCATCTTAGAGCTGGCTGGCATTGGTTCTACCAGACAAGGGGGAAGTTTCTTACAACTTCTCACAGAAGCCACCCCTATAGCTCTCCCCGCTACCAAAATCTTGCCACGCAAACCCACAGCATCATCTCTTTCTTCAACTTCGCTTTCACAATATTTTTTTTTAAGGCAATAAATCTATGTTTTGTCTTAATAACAGTAATTGCATCCTTACTAATGAAGCCATGGATTTTTTTCTCTTAATTTTGGAGTAGGCATTAAAAACCTCTAATTTCTTATATGGTAATGCTTGTAATTAAAACATTAAACTTGACGTGAAGACTATGACTGCTGAATGTTAGGGAGAGGATTAAATGGAGAGTGATGGCAAAACAGTAATTTTTATGCATCAGGAAACAATTAACAAATTTGCTTAGGAGTGGCTTCACTTCTAGTTTCCTTAAAGGATAAGCACACTTGTTCTATTTGTTTTACTTGCATAAGCACATGCTAAAACTCCCTTGCCACTTACCAAACTCCCCTTTTTTAGACTGTAATAAAGTCTAAACATTCTTTAATAATTTTTCTAGATTATAGACTTTAATTTACATAAAGCATGTCAGTAACACTTCGAGAGACTTCTAAGAGCACCATGGTTTTATTTTCAACACTAATTTTCTTTTGACTAGACCAAGGAAAAACTAATATATAGCTTAGAAATAAATAACATTTTTTTCCATTGAAATAGTCATAAAACTGTCTTAAAGTTCTCTTGAGACATCCTCTGTGTTTTAGTATGAGGCAAAAAGCCTCTTTTCCTAAAATTTTAATTAAAAAAAAAAAGTAATAACATTTCTTTACAGATCCAGCCTGTATCTGTTCCAGTTCAACAGACAGGAGAAAGACAATTGTGCCCTGGCATAATATCACCACAGTTTTTAACCTTTTGATAGTGCCTAATGTTCATGGCCACCATGGAATTCATCTATTAACATCTTTTGTGCTAGAGAAAACCATAAATGCTGGTTTAATATATACATATTTTTGAGCTTAGTTGGATTTTAGTAGATGGCAGCGACAGTCATGAAAGATGCTATTCAATAAAGGGTGGAACCATGTTGCTTGCTTAATACCAGCATTGTGGGTAATACTAACATATCACGGAAGAACAGTTTTTAATCTCGGTTCAAAGCATCATGTACCACTTTTCAAGACAGCCCATGGACCTCCGCAGGTAAACTTGGAACCCATCTGATGTAAAAGGAAAGAAAGAATCCATAAATTCCTCTGAGCTTTGACAAAATGTTTTAAGCATTCTCTCTTTTAACTTTTTGTGTAACTGTGTTGCTAGAAGCAGGTAGAAGACCTAACAAGGTACCATCACAATACTGATCTTTAAGTTCTTCATTGTTTTGGGAGCTATTGCAGTGCTTATATACACAAGTCCAGATACATGCAAGAAAAGCTGCTGCTGTTCTCAAAACTTTCCTCTTAAAGAAGTAAATATTTCCTGTACAACAAATTCTTTGTCAAGTGTCTGTTGCTTAAAGTAATCACTAGTACACTTAACCCATCACTCTTGATTTAAGCAAGCCACAGAACTAGGGAGCGAATATGGCAAGAAAGTAACACTTTGGATTTATAAGGTTGATGTATTCATTGTAATGCTGTCCTACACAGACAACAGAGTAAATTAATCTCAGGTGTAATTTAGATAGAAAGACATTGGAGGTAAAATTTGGCCTATTGTATCCAACAGTCTGACCTATTCTCTTCAGTAGTCTATAGTCTTTCTTTTATGAGTCGTCTTTTAGTACAGACTGAATTTGGAAAGGCAAACTTTAAATGGCCAGGTGCTGGAGCTCTTAAATTGCATTGTTCTACAAGAGTGAATTTTTGGCTGATTAATTTAGCTTCCATTTCCATGCACAAGAATCTTTTGTGAAATGGTTTCTGTAAACATCATAGCTAAGCATCCACTGAATAATTTGTATGCTCAAGGGTCTGTTTGCGAAGTGTACACCTTTTTGACGTATTTCTTATACTGGTGATATATGATTGACAGACGTGACTGAATACTTAATATTCTGTCCTCTGACTGAATAGTTGCAGCGTTCATTTTTTTTAATGGAAAAGTGAGTGAAAAGTGAACACGACTATCACTGTGCATGAATGCCACATTTCACTTGCAAAACAGACATTTTCATGGCTACCTGCCATCCCCAGACGCTTTTTCAGAAAAGCTGTTGTTGGTGATTTAACTCCCTTCACTAAATATCTGTTGATGCAACATTCTACAACAGAGGGCGTCAATGAGGTTTTTCCAATACCACTTTATTACTGCTGATTACAGGAACACATTGACTTTTAGATTCAATATTTCATCTAATTATCTTCTACCTAAGTGTGTGTGTGCGTGTGCCTGTATGTATGGTATGAGAACAGATCACAATTGTAAATATTGAATGTCAACAAAAAAATCTCACTTTTTGATTTCTTAGCAATTGGAGCAAAACGTGCAGAATTTAGGGTGTCCCACTACAGAGCTAACTTCTTATTATTTATTTCTTTTATGCAACACCAAAAATAGTTGTTAGATTGTCAACCAGTAGTATAGGAACATGTAAAATAAGCATAAACATGAAGTGTTTTGCTCAATTGGTCTTATTACCTGTGGTTCTCGAAAAGTAAGCTTTTTCATCTTTTAGATATTAACCTTTTAAATAATGGTCATACCATGTACTTCTGTGTCTTGTCTAAGGATTTATTTTTTCATACTGTATCCCAGCATTTATAACATTAAAGACAACCAGCAAAGAGCTGGTGTGGAGTAATACCTTTTCTGTCTACTGAATCTGTCCTTACAGAGACATTGTGCTTTCACTCCTTCCTTGTCCCTACCTTTTTTGCCTGGACTTCCGGTAGTCCCAGCTGGCAGTTTCTGAAGGGTGTCTCAAGTGATATCCAGCTAAAGCCACCAGGCAGCAACACTAGAAGTATTCATACATATAATCATATAGACATAAGCCTGCAAATCTTCACTATATAAGCATATACAGTTCATTTTTGAAGCAATCACTGCCCACCAAGAGCTGGTCACAGCACAGGCTGGCAGGGCAGCAGCTGCATCACCCAGGCTCTGCAGAAGGGAGCTCTGGGCAGCTGCAGTTACACCCATGTCACGCGATGTACATTGCTCCTAGTATGCTGTAAAATCTGATGGCTTAGTTGGGATGAAACACTCTTTTAACTTGTGTATTTGTGATCCATAAAGCTAATGTTTGAAGTTATAACACTACAAGAACAGAGGCTATACTTTGAATGAAAGTAGCTACTGGAAGAGAATTGCTAGTACCCTGCTTAAAGCTTCTGGAAGCAGCATCTCTGTGCAGCCCTTTAACTTTATGTTGAAGTAAAGGTCAAGTATACAGTTTGCTCTAAGCTGACCAGAAGACTGTGCACGCACACACATGAAGATGCGCTCATTTGTTAGAAGCATTTGTACAGTACTTTGAAATTAAGGCACTGCAAAAGTGGCTGGTTAAAAGTATTTCCTGGCTTTAGTGCTCTCTCTTCAAAGGTGGGGCAGTCCTTTGACGTCATGTGTGACTTCTAATGTGATTGTTTATAACCTAAATGATCACAGGTGAAGAATCTGAAGACGAAATTTCAGTGAAGTAGCATAATTTTTCTAGATGTGCCAGTAGTTACTTGAAAGACAATTCTGTAGCAGAAGGTGAATGAGCCTGTAGTAAAAATCAATTAGGATCATGACCTAGAAGTCTTCCTTCTCTTCCCAGCTTACAGACACTTTCTACATTTACTCACGACCCATCACTAAATGACTAATCGCTAAATACAGACATATCATTTTTGCTTTGTTAATAAATCAGTAGAAAAATTGAGTATGTCTTTTCTGGAAGCAAGAACAAGACCAATAATATATTAATTTTAAAATGGACTGCTCTTTTACACTTAATTTCTCAGTCAGGATTTGACTGCATACGACACTTTGAACTCCATTACACTCAGTCTGCACCTGTTCACAAAATACATTGCAAAATCTTAGCACGGTATATATTAGCTGGTTACCACATTAAATCAGATTTTCCTACTCAAGTTTTCCTGGGAAGAAAAGACAAAGACTATTTCTCTGTTTATACATGAGATAGAAGTAAACATATTTTAATTATAGAGTTTAAGTCCAGTTCTGAATTTTTTCTCAGTGGGAATAAAGATTACCGATATTTAAAATTGACATTTCCAGTCTCAGGCTAATTGGAACAGTGTAGAGACGGGGCCTCTACTAGAACACTCTCATGATTAAATTATGTGAAAAGAAACATGCTAAGTTTGCAAAGCAGTAACTAAGTGATTGAAGAGGCTCAAGTGATGCACAGAACTGTTCTCTGTATTCTACTTGAATTAGTACTTTGACTGACTGTATGATCATATAATAACCCTTTTTTCCTCTGATAGGAGTCCTCCCTCATTCATTGCTCAAAATTTGCCTGACATCCAGTTGGTAGGAAGCTGCAAAAATTTTATCATCATAGTTCAAAATGCAGCTAAGTGCTTTATTTCCTGTAATCCTATTTTGATATCAGGATCAATTAATTTTCTTATGGCCTTTCCTATTGTATTGATTGTGGTTGTATCTAAGTGACACACAGAAGTCAATAAATACCGTTGCAGAAGTGAACTGTGCTGGAAAAAGGACAGATAAGGTATTAACCATTGTTCACTAAGGTGGACAAACCCTGAGTTTTGTACATGCAAACTACAGTTTGATTGGCATGGCTTCAGCTGTGAGTAGAACTGAATGAAACTTACTTTCCGAGCCAAAGAGAACATCAATATTTGAACAATAATTGTCATTCTAGTTTAGAAAGAAATTTTATTAAAAAAGAAATAAAAATCTTACATTCAAAGAAAATTTGTGTTAGTAAAACGTTCTGGAATATTGTCCTGTAGGATTCTCCCAAAGCCAAAGGTGTCAGTTAGCTGCTCTAACCTGGGGAATCTCCTTGAGTTGCCTTATCTCCAGACACTGGATTCGGAGAGCTTGAGAGCAGTCAGAGCTCACATTGCAGGTGGGGGTTTTCCAGTGTGATTTGAATGATAGAGCCTTGGCCTCGAATGGGGCTCTCCCTGCCCCAATGTTGCCCTCGGATAGGCACCACAACACCCTCGGGATCCAGGGTGTCCCTGGTCAGCCAGGCTAGGAGCTTATTGAAATAATCCTCAGCTCTTGCCCTGCTTTTTCTCTTGGGTTTCCTTTCTTTGGAAACCTAGGCATTCAGCAGGTGTGGAAAGGAGGTCCAGACCTGGGCCTGATCTGGTGTCCCCAACTCCTGATCCCTATGTTTAGACCTAGATTGAGGGTTTCTTACCATATTTCATTGTCTCTGGAGATGCGCACAGTGTTGAACCTAACCCTGAGCATCCCTGGGTACAGGGAAGTTTCCTGGAAATTACAGTTCTCAGACAATCCGTAAAATCATATAACACTGAAATGAGCAAAAAAATATTTTTATCAGGAATATTATGGTTTAATATTTTTTTTCTATTACAGAATAATTTCTGTGAAAGTTTGGACAGATATTTTAGTGTTCTACATGTCAGTATTTCCGCAGTCTTCATTACAATGTCTCTTATTGTATGAGATAAGAGGTAATGATACTGTGTATCACTTCAAAGAATGGACCTTCCAGCTGTGATTGAAATGTCTACTGTGAAAAGGAGCAGAGAAACAACTGCACACTGAAGTGAGGATTTCCAGTTCTGCAGGAGGCAAATGCATTGGGACCACTAGTGGGGTAAGTTGATGGGCATTTCTGATAACTGCAAACTGTTTTTCAAGTACTGGTACAATTACTGAGAAGAAACCAAGGGTAAATTTGTTGTCTGTAGAGGGGAACATTCACCACTCAAGAGCCCTTATAAAATATTTACATACCTTTAGTTTTTATCTGCAGCTTTAATTCCCCATAAAATACATTCTATCAGTACTTACCTGTCAAATATTCAGATGCCTTAGCTTTGTGTTTTATATGAAGTTTTTATTTCTGTCAATTTTTATTTTAGATTGCAAATCAAGAAGCTTTCAAGAGAGTTTTGATTAATTTCAGTTACAAGGTGTCTTCATTTCTTTCTTATATTTTGATGGTAATTTACCATGGCATAAAATTGCTTTGCATTAAACTACACTCATGAATCAAGAGTCTTTTCCATTAACAAGATCCATTTAAAGACTAAGCCCACCTACAAATCAACTATTTTGTGTCAGTTTCAGTAATTATTGTTTAGCAAGAACTGGTACGATGGCACCATGAATTATTTCAGTGTATAGATGATTTAGATAAATGGAATGGAAATATTAATACAACTGGTACTGTGCTAAATTACCTGGCAGAAGCCATGGTTTAGGGTCTGTTATTCTCCAGTGGAAAAACAGCGCTTTAGTTTATGCTGCTTTAGATTGTAACAGTATTTCTTAAAAAGAGTTTTATTCATTAGGAAATAATCCAGGGCTACCTTAGCTCTCTAGCTGGGAAGTAACATAATATCTAATGACTAGGGCTTCAAGGTGTTTTAACTCCAATTTATGTGTTTTTATAAATATGTATTTATTAAATAGTTATTAAATATATATATGTGTATGTATATATACTTAAAACATTCAAAGAAGAAGTCACTTGCTCATAAAGTTGTCTAGAAAGGCTGGCATATTAGGAGATAGGTAACATCCACTGAGTTGATGACTGCTGTAAATAATGTATCTGTAGCACAACATTTTCTCTGTAGAGCATTGTTGAGCTTATTTCAGTTGATTTCTACATTGAGGGTATTTTTGTGCTATATTCGATAGTTGTGCATTATTTACAGTAGTTCACTGTCACTTAATTGCAAATAAAAAATTACCGTATTAGTCCTCTTGTAATTTGCAAAATTTGTGTCTGTCTTTTTCTGTGATTTCGGCACATGTAATTAATAAAGCAAATTAAATCATCGCAAAGTATTTGATGAGAAGGTTAATTTTTTATTTTCATCAAATACCTGAAAATCAGTGTCTGGGGCACTGGAAATACTATTTTTACTCCTCTCCTTCTTCCAGACTTTGCAGTTTTTTAAGTTGCTCTAATGTATTAATGACTATGCTTATGAAGCACTTTAAGTTTGATCATTTGGACCATATATTTAAAGTTCTGATAACAGAATTTGTCCCTTCTTTTACCTGCAGACTGACATCAAAGCTCTGAGAAATGAGAAGTCCATTTGTCTCAGTAGGTGTTAACTCACATGCCCCAAAACAATTGCTTTACTTCAAGTTTCTCAACATGCCTTAACATTTCAGTTTAGTTAAAACATATAATGCCATGAATGCTGCTTAGTTCGTTGTAGGATAATGGGGTACTAGCTTTAGGCCACAGGGGTGTGGGATCAGGCTGTTTCGTATTTGAATCTAACCTAAACTTTTATTTCACCTGTTGGATTCATTAGGAGGGTGGGAACAAACTTCACTCAGCTAGTTCCCTGGTTTGTTTTCAAGCTCTTATCTGGAAGAACAGTGAGAGGTATATTTTCGCTTCACTTTTCTTCACTTCATTTCTCATGTAGCTTCTGATGTCTTTGTTCTCAGAGTGGAGTTGCAAGCTCTAAAATCTATAATTTCCTGGCTTGCCTAGAGTTGCATCCAAATTACCAGAACAGAGATCCCAAGACTGAGGAACACTAAGGCCATATGTTACACTGCTCAAAGTGGTAGTTTTTTTATTCCTTATCATTAGACTTTGGAACAGCCTGATAAGACCTGCCATTCATCACATGCAGTAGTATCAGAAGCCAGGCCGCAAAGACCAGCATTGACAGCAGAAACCGATCCTGCTGTTAGGGCTCCTGCTGTCTGTAGTACAGCCAAACCAGGAATTGTGTCAACTTCAGACAATTCAAAAGAATAATTGAGGGCTTTATTGAATTAAATTTTAAAATGAAAGATGCTACTTCTTTTACTGTAAGAGAATCTGTGAATACAGGTAAACTTCCTTTCAAAGGGGATTTTCAAAAAGAAATCCAAGACATGAAAATTAGTGAGTTCAATATTACCTTGAAATCTTTGTGAAACTGCAGATTTCCATCTTGTGGTTACAAACATTTTGCTTATGAACTATTGTTGAGGCTCACAGATTGACATCCCCACAAAGCCTGCTTAACGCTGAAGGATGACATTGCCAATTCTTTATTTTAGATTGGCCTCTTTGATGGCTATAAGCATTCCTTAATAGAAGCAGCACATTGCTTTAATATATGTCTCAATTGAGCTACCTTTCCTGCTCTCAAAGGATTAACTGGAGATCTCCCGTCACTTGAAGTGGTTAATAAAACATGTATCTAATAAGCAAATCAAGTCAACTGATCCCCCTGCCTAGGTAAAAGCTGTCAAGCAAAAATTCTAAAAATTTGAGGAAACACTCAAAAACCAAGCAATCTCTCTGCCACTGCATTGTAAAATGAGATTCCTCAAGTGTATGACAATTGGCTACAATGAATGTTCTGCCGAATCCCAGTACAGAACTGTGGGTTTTTTTCCCTGACAATGTTTAACCACAGTTAAATACGCCAAATTGACGTTTGCCTGCAATTACCATGGAGTCATATTGAGATCTTTACTCTCTAAAGAAAATTTGAGTAGCAACAGCATCTTGTAGGACAACATGTCTTGTTTTTACTAATCTTTGTAGTGACTTCTGCTGTTGGCAGCCCATGACTGGTACCCAGCTCTCACAGCATCTTATGTCTTGCTTTGGGAGCTTGCACAACTTTTTTTGTGATATAAAAAACCCACAAAATCCTGAATGAAATATCAAACATAAAGCATTATTTAATAATAATGTTATTCAAGGTCCTCACATAGTCGGTTCTAGTTTCATTCAAAGTTATTGTTCTATGTCCTTTGTTGCAGTGTGACCTGACAAACTGTATGGGTGCCTAAATATTAACTAATGTAAATCACCTGAAGACTCTAAACCTGTACATATTCTGACTATAGCTGAAGTTAAGAATGATGCCATACTCTCAAGTCATGACAAGGATAGGGGGAGAGAGCAACACAGTTAGAAACTTTCTATTTTCTTTTCTGCTCGAGTAAGCCCAGAATTCTGAACCATGTAAATGACTTTTTAATTTACTGAAAAGTCAGACTACTTCTGTGGCAAAACTTGTTATTCAGCCCTTGTAACGCCTGCCAATAGGTGATTAGTTTGAAGGCACAATTAATAATGCTAGTGGAATATCACTGTCCAATGAAACATTTAACACTGAATTTGTAAAAAAAAAAATAATAATCTTGGAGTTTCTTAGTAGGTGATTGTCCATAGTACTTGTCTATAATGTTACAATTCTCTCTGAATGGTGAAATACAGGAAAGCTGTTTCTAATTGAGGATATTCAGCAGAAATCTAGCAAACCTGTTAACAAACTGCAGACATAAAAACGAACTAGGTAGTAGGAAGATGATACACACTTGATTAGGCAGGGAGTTGCATTTTTAGAAAGGAACGAAAAGACAGTGGTACTGATTGCTAATGTGTAGTTACATCACCTATGTTAGTATATATGCCAGAAATAACTTTAGGTAGCATGCCTCCACTCTTGAGCCACATTCATTGGTTTGGAGGTCCCTAATAACTTCTTTCCCCTTGTCCTGATAAGTTAAGATAAAATGGCAAAGCTAAATTGTTCACAATATTTATTGACCCCTATTTAAGAGAAAATCTAGGTTTTACAGAAGCAATCTGATACGTGGTAGAACCACTTTGTTTATGAACTACAGACTGTGTATGATTTGAATTTCTCATTTTCTTGGTTGTAGAAATAGGAAGTAAATCATAGTGGTTCTCTAAGTCTCTTCAAGAAGTTGTAGATAATATGTTAAAGAAGGTGAACTGCTCAGGTAGTGATATTCAAGCTGTACAAGTAACAGAAAGAGATAATGCTCCTCATTTCTTGGCTGCACTTTCAGCAAACGCATCACACATAGACACTGACTTTTTTCCTAACAAGTTGTGACAAGACCCCAATTTGGCCAGATCCTTGAAGTGGAACCTTCTGCAACTTTTCCTTAAAGTGAGAGTGCTGAAAACCACTAATGGCTTTCCAATTACTAAAGCTCTGTCTGATCACAGCACAAGGAACAAGGAAATTGTTCAAACAGACAGAAGTCAGATTTGCTCAGTGAGACGTTAAAAGGTCTGAAAAAAAAAAAAAAAAAATTCCCCAACATATACTTCTTGTATTAATCTAGGGTGGGATCATTCCTCAGGTCCTGATCTCAATCTAGCAATCTCCAATGACTTTAATTAATTTTTTCCTGTGCCATGCATTTGGCTATGTTTTTGCACCCCACTGTTTTAAGGAGACTTTATTTCTCTGTTCGTCAGTAGGCTCCCTCTTCTGCAGTCCAGAAGGTTTACACCAGCTGATCATGCTCAATGGCTCCCGGGGACCGCTCCATCTTTCCTTCAGGCAGTTCTGCACCTTCCACTGCTCTAAAACAAAACAGTGAGTAGGCAATTTTCCTTGCTGATGATGAGAATTTTTTAAAACATAATATACAGTAAACTGTAATCAAGCCCATCACGCACACTGTATATGTTGTTGTCAGAGAAGCTTTCATGGCGTAGACTACTTCATCTTGACTCTTGAACCAGCCAACACTAGCAGCATCAAGCTTCTTACATGCAGGATTGGATGCAGGTACACATAGAAACTGCAGGAGCTACACATGACCTGGACTGGATGTATCACATTAGGCAGTGTAGATTTAGTGTATGTATAGGATATTTGTAAGTATTAATTGTTCAAATATTACAGACACTTTTAAAAAATATTTATTTATTTATTTAATATTTATTAGAGAAAAATAATTTTATGAGCTAGTCATCCTCTGTTTTGGTAAAGTTTAGCTATTCTGGAAAAGCTATTGAGTGGTCATGTATTGTATCAAAATATGTTTAAAAGATCGTAAGCTAAACACATTGGACAACTGTAGTGGTAGCAGTTTTTTCTTGACTTCTGAGGGCTTGGCTTTCTAGCCTGTACAACTTCACAAAACTGTACTCAAATCATACCTTCCATACATGGAGACAGCAGTTGAGATTTTTTGGCACCGATTTATCAATAATCATTGGTGCATGTAGAGTTTAAAGATGAGCATGGAAGAAAGGGAGTATTAAAAGGCAAAGTGAGCTGCCAATAGTGGCACATGAGGCTGGAGACTATAGGTATAATAAGAATCAATATGTTATGTCTTTATGATGAAGTTATTTCAGGAGTGAAAGTCCACCTGAGTCTTATTGCTAGCCTAGGTCTTTCGACCATAAGCATGTTTGTTGTTTTCTATTTCTTTCTTCCCCAAGAAAACTGAAATCTCAAAAAGTCCAGTATTGATACAGTCCATCCTTTTAGAGGAATACCTTTGCTGGTGAAATTATTCACTTGGTGTGGTTGTGCAACTTCAACAGCAACATGGCTGGGGATCTCATAGATTCACCCTCACTGGCAGAGCCTGTTACAGACCCTTACATTAATCTACCCAATGAGTAGCTGATTATTAGCTCTTGGGCCAAGAGCTGCCTGGGCATTGATTCTTTATCAGTCATAACGGGTTCCTGATCACTGCATGCAGTTTGCAGAAGGAGATATAACTGAAGTGGAGGAATACAGAAACAAAAGTGATCTTTCGTTTATGTGCCTGCATTAGTATAGGAACAGGGATTTTTTGTTTGTGGGATGGGGGGCTGTTTGTTTGTCTGTTCTTGAAGCGGGGACACTTCAGTGGATCTGACCCAAAGCCTCTCAGAAGCATAGATAGAATCAAATTTTTACTGTCCGAAGAATGAGGCCTGGTTCATTCCTGTCACAGAAAGGAGTGAGAAAGGTAAGGAAAAGGGGCAGGACTAGGATCAAAAACTTTCAGGAGGACCCTGTAGAGCAGGCTTTATCTCTTGCCTGTGGAGAGGAGAAGGGAGAGGTTGCTCCCTTACTTTTCCCTGCCTTTCCTTAATCACACTCTGTGAGGTCAACAGTGGAAGTCTATTATTTTTTTTGCTCTTTTTTAAAGTCATGATATAGGTAAGGCAAAAAGAAGAATGACGGTTCTCCTAGCAACTGCCTGATTTTGCTGTATTTAAAGCTAATCCTCAGAAACTTAGATCTGAATGCAGAACAGTGGAAGGTTTAAAATGGTGGTGTGTCTCAAAAATAGTATATTTCTGTGTTATATATACAAAGACATATACACAAGCTGATTTTTAATTACACCTTCCCCCACAGATTTTCTAAGTTTCAATTTAGTGTGCGACAAAATATTGTGATAGCTTCATTCTGTATATCAGCCTAAGGAGCAACAGGTCCCTGACCCATGATCAGAGTTGACCTTCCTCAATTTATACAACTATTTAATTCTCCAACTTTCTGTTTGCTATAAAGAGAACACAGAATATGAAAAGAGCAAAATACAAAAAGAGGACTTTGGCCTATGCATTAGGCACACGATTCACTGTCAAAATCCCCTATTTCCCTTTGTTACTGGAACTTGGCCACTGAGGGTTCTCCATCTGAATGGGCTGTGAGTTCCAGTGAACAGAGGATTCCTACCAACAGCTGAATACTCATGTTTATTCACTTTACATTTTTTGGGAGGAAGAGTTAAAATAAATATGAGATGGAGTTTAGATTCTTGTAGGAAGATAAACTCTCTTCTCACATGTATTCTGCCTTACTGATCAGACTTATTTCACCTTAAAAATGTTATTTCCAAATCACAACCATAGAGAAGTCAAAAGACCTAATGTAGGAATTATTAACATAAGAGAAGATGGAGCCAATGAGCTCCTTTCTTCTCCCTTGAGAGTAGCCTTTGAGTGAGAAAAGTTCCCTAATATGATGAAGATTACGCTCATGACACCTTACTCCACTTCCTCAGATGCAAGAGATAACTGCCTGGGGTCTGCTGGGGTAAGCACAAAGGAGGCCCCTGTTCTGCTTTGTTCTTTTGACCCCAAATCGAACAGAAACAGGGGTTGCCTAGGATACTCGAAGGAAAGATCAGGTGGCCTGCTCACCATTTTCAGCCTTCTCGGTCACACAGGAAAAGGACAGAAAGTGAGATAGCCTGGGCCCACTATCTGCTCCATCCTCCCTGCTGATCTGCAGGCTCTGCATTTGCTCTCTATTGGAGGAGTACAACAAGGGGAAGATACTGGGTAGTGTTTTATGTCTATTTTGAAAGTAATTCAATACTCCACTAATTTAAAAAGAACAGGATCGAGATGTGGTTTTACTATTCAGATACCTTCTCAGACTCTCAAAATTAAACACAGAATGAATACAACAAAACAACTAGAGATAATTTATTACCTGAATTTCTTGTTGGATATAGGCTAATATAGCATGATCTCAGACACTGGAAAGCTTAGTAGTTTGAGCTGTCTTTAGTCCACTGACTGTGAACATAAAGATCAAATAACTGAAGAGTAATTTTTTTAGTGTGCAATGTCTTGGAAGTCCTTGAATGTGGAAAGGGAATTCATTAAAAAATCTGCTATAAATGAAAAACATTAATATGGGAAAATTTCAATTTTTTTCAAATAAACTGCAATTACAAATAAGCAACAACTGCACCACAGTTTTATATGTTATTTTGTAGAACCTGTAATATTTCCATTTTTAGGAATGACTTCTTGATTAGACACCAAGCAGGATGCATTGTTAATAAAATCTTTGCTGAAAGATGTGTGCAGTTCTGGTGTCTTGGTAGGGGAGAGGAGTAGGTATCAGGCTGTCCAGAGCTGCTGGCTCCCCAGCTGGCAATCTCAGCAGGGACATCAAGTACAGAATAAACCTCTCACCCCTAGGTGTCTCTCCAGGTCAGACTCAAGAAACAACGTCAGAATAATGGATAGAAGTTTATATCTGACATTAACCATTCTTAAGTGTCCTACACAGAAATGTTTTCATCAGGCACTTTGAGATGTTTGATATGAATAAACTTTTTCCAAAGATGTGTAGCTTAAGCTTAACTACATTCTCTATATTATGACTGTGAGAGTCATCCGTGGTCACAGTTTTTCAGAAAACACTACATTTTAAACTTCTTGGGATCCTTGCTTTTCCTATATAGCATAATTATTTTTACTTTATTTGTTGAAGTTTAGTTTTCAGTGAATCGTTAGGATCACTCCTTTCAAGTCTAAATGTGAAGCATGTTTCTACTTCCTTTCCTGTAAGAGGGACATACAGCCTGATAGCTCATTAAAATACAACAAAAATTGCCACGACGACTCTTGAAATTCATATTTTCTTTCTTCTCAGTGTGTGGGAAGAATGTTAAGAATCTGCATTAGGTTGGAAATTAAATAAGAAGAAAAATGTTTCATTCTGGAAAGGGCTCTGATGCTGTCATTGGTGTAAGAACCTGAAGAGAATAGAAAAATCTGCCATTTTTCCCAATCAGCAGGTGGGGTGGTACAATTTATATTTGTTCCTAGGATGATCAATTTTTTGACAGCACATTGAAGAAGAATAGAATTTAAGAATAATGTTAGAAAGTTAAAACCAAAGCAATAATACTGATGTCTGCTTCAATATATCAAATAATCCAGCAATTCTATCCAATTTACTTTTCCCTGCCTAATTAAGTCCAAAATCACAGCTTAGAAAAACATGTCCATTAAGTTAACTCTATAATCAAATCTGAAAGAAATTTTCTTTCATGTTCTGCTTGATTCTCCACTTGCAGCAGGGTTAAATATATGGTTCTGCTTAATTAGGTGAGACCTCTTATCTATCTTATGTATTCAACTGATTTCTTTTTGTGTGTAGCATTAATGGTCAGAATTTCAGATGAAGGAAAAGCCCCATACCTTAAATTTCTCAAGATTTCAAAAAAGATGGAGGGAGAGGAGGGACTTCCAGTGCTTGTGAACCTTGATATTTTAGCTCAACTTTCCAATCAATAGCTTAATAGCAACTACTGCAGCTTTGAGATCCCAAAGTGAGAGTTGGCATTTAACTAATCTAATCAGTTGAGAACATTTAGATCTGTGGAGTCAGAGCTATTACACTTACTGAAAAACAAGATATAGAGTTGGAACAAGGGATACATCCATCATCAAGAGCTGTGTCTGAGGTAGGGCTTTGGATCTTACAAATACATTATTGCTTCACATGGTAAGCTTTACTGACAAATAAAGACAAGTTTATTCCATCATGAATTTTACTTACTGAGTGCTTCCTTATAAGATGAAGGAAACATTTTTTGGGGGAGAGCCTTTTACTTCATTTCAGAGTTTTCCTGACAAACAGTAAAGTACATCATTACTGTTGTCTTAAACATAACTGGGGTTTAGAGGCTCATAGGTAAAGTGTTCTTTTCCGCATCTTAAGTAGTTTCCAAAGATTAATTTTGATTTTATACTGTGTGCAGAAAAACAATATCTTTTGATTTATTTCTTTCTGCTGCCTTCCCCCTTAGTGTGGAGGGGGGATGGACAAGATGGGAAGAGAAGTAAACCAGTTGTGTTTTAGTCAATCTTCCTTCGTAATGACCAGACTTCAGAAGAAAAGTAAAAAGCTTCCTTTAATGGTAGGTAAAATGAAGCTACAAATCTTTTGTATTTTAATCTAGCTCTAGGAAGGCCAACATAAGGGTCTCAGCATTAGTCTTCCATTAGTATTGGACTGAAACAAACTATTTTGTATGTTTTACAGTGCACCTTTCTACTTTTCATTGCTTTTCTTTTTTGGGACCTCAAAAGTTTGTCTAGGCCATTTCTCTTTGTGTGTGTGTGTGTGCACATGTGCGTGTGTGGTGGTGTAGGTTTTTTGTTTATTTGGATTTTTTGTGGGTATTTTGGGGATAGTAACAAGGAATCCTGGCCAGCAACAGGTAGTCATGCCTGTCATTACCCTAAATTTATTCATTTTTCATTTCTGTGTTTATTCTCTTTAATAATTTGCAATGTTAAAGATGTAAACAGTTTTTAGAACCTTGTTAAGTAGACTTCGCTATGATGTTGCATTCTACCTTCCTCTTTCTTCTAAACTCATGGGGAAAAGTATTAAGCAAAAGAGAGAGTGAGCACTAAAATACATGAGTATTTTTTCAGTCAAATTATATTCAGTGTGCAGTTGCATATAAGATGTGCTCATTTGTGAAAGGTTTGAGTTTACTTAGCCAAAATAAGCTTGATTTTTATGAGCAAGCAGAGTTAACAGTTTCTTAAGCTGTACTTAAGAAAGAGAAGGGATAGAAGTTTAAATGAGTTACTAAAACCTAGAACAACAAAAAGACCTTTCACAATTTCTCAAAGCTTTATTTTTCTGTATTTCATGTCAAATTCAAGTTAACATTTTTCCATGCACAAAATAAATAAAGTGCAAAGTCGCATACTAGCTTGCGAAACAGACCTGAGTTCTTCTAATTCAAAATCAAACAGCTTTTGACATGCTGGCATTGTGTTTTGTTTCTCTGAGGCAATAATTACTCTACTGTCCTTTGTGGCTCAGGAAAATATTATAACCCAAGAATTAACAGATTACGTGTTGATAATAATTTCCTGGTTAGTAATGCCCATGCTGGTAAGAAGAATGAAAATGTAATGAAATTCTCCTTCTCCTGTTGCAGAATGCCAATTGGAGGTCTTATTTGCCAATTCTCAATGATGGACTTAGACTGCTTTTGCCTTTTGTGCCCTGTTGAGAACAGGACACAGTCCTTGTCACATTTATAAGCTTTCTCATTCAGTGCTACTTTATGGGCACGGATTTTAGGTCAATATGTCTTTACCTGTAATCCAAAAAGTTACAGCAGTCAGCTGAGTGGGTCAAATGAGGAAATCTGTCAGTTTAGCCAGTTCTAAGGTACATGTAAGGTGTTTTGATTATTAGCAGCAAATCCTTACCTTTCACCAGCTATCCTCCTTCCGCATTTTATATCTGTGTGTGCACAAGTGCATGTGTTAAACAATATTTTCCCCTGGTCTCTTTAACATTTTTTGTGTCATGTGAATCATTCAGTCTTTCTTCCTTCAACAAGTCCTGGAAGAGATATCAGAAAATATCCCATCTTGTCCAGTTTTGCCAACATTGTTCTGTTTACCAATGCTCTGTGGTGACATATGTCACCCAAAAGGCTTAAAAGGGTTTTCCAAAAAATTTTTTTATGTTGTTATTTTATTTGTCTAAAGTATAGGCATTTTTCTGTGGGAACATGAAGCCATCATAGTCGTCTTGCTTAGCTTAATCATAAAAAAAGAATAAAAAAAATTAATTTGCATATGTAATCATAATTAATGAATGCTTCTATAAAACACTCTCGTTCATATGCCTTGCAATCCAACAGACTCTTTCTTCATTTTCTTCAGGAAGTGAGGAGATGTTTTATGGTTTTTCTTTTTTATTACTATTATTTAGTTTCTTTTTTTCTTTTTTTGTTTCATTTCATTCATTTGATTCTTGTAAGGAAACCTCAATGCCACTGTTAGGTATCAGGAAGTAATTCTGATTAACTGATTACTCTAAATGGTTGATTTTTCATTTGAGACAGTCTATCTTATTCTTTCGCCTTTGATCATTACGTGACCTTACAATTAATCCCCAAACCAAATCTATCCTGTAAATTCTGGTATATCTTAAAATCCATGCAGAGTTTAGAGGCAGGTTTTATTTTTTCTACAGCAATTAATCAAAAATTGTTGACTTATTCTGTTCAGTCGCAAGCGACATAGCGATATTTACAGCTTCTTCCCGTGTGACTTTCTGATTCTTGAGTCCGGATCCTGAAATATGAAGTTTCTGTTTCTTAAAATAGAATAGAATCATACAATTATTAAGGCTGGAAAAGACCTCTAAAAGATCATCAAGTCCCACTGTCAACCCATCACCATCATGCCTACTAAACCATGCCCTGAAGTGCCATGTCTACACGCTTTTTGAACACCTCCAGGGATAGTGACAGTAATGAAATATCAAACATAAAGCATTATTTAATAATAATGTTATTCAAGGTCCTCACATAGTCGGTTCTAGTTTCATTCAAAGTTA
>Ga0181612_124451_pt1 | contig 18320 bp, 8 predicted proteins | sample HoacroProtozoa21_FD_119630 | JGI IMG/M metagenome (GOLD analysis project Ga0181612, IMG submission 119630) | Hoatzin crop microbial communities from Cojedes, Venezuel. Combined Assembly of Gp0051906, Gp0051904, Gp0051908
CTGTGAGCCATGTTTTGTGTTTGGAACTCTGAAATGGCTGCAACATATGTAAAATCTTGTGTAGCCAGTGAACTCACCATTGACTATACATCTGAGAAGCCTTATGCGTGTTGTTTATTTCAGCAAGTATGCAGAATGCATGCACGCTGCTGATAGCTACCCTCAGACAGCAGAATGCAAATAAATGGCATGAGGGGCTAAAACCTCAGATGACATATCCTCTCCAGGATGTGTCAGCTTGAGCACATTCACTGTGTCAACATGTCCATGCATCCTAATGCACCTGTTGGAGGACAGCAGAATCCCAGCATAGCTAGGGTTTTACAGCTAGGAGGCTGGGGAAAACACATTTGTTCCACCTTTCGGTGCTGTGTATGTACCGGTTTCACAGAGCCAGGCTTTATGTAACTGCAGTGCTAGGTGTCTTTCACCAGCAGTCTCTAGTGATTTGTGGGGATAGGTCATATTACATAATTTGCTGAAAATATTACACAGATCTGACCCAAAGGTATGGCCATATATCCCTGATCCTTGCAGAACTCTAGCTCTGAATCTCAGGTTGGTATCTCCAGCGTACCTTACCCTCTATCTTCTGCTACACTGTGAGCTTCCAAGCCACAGACTTCAGCTATTTACCTTCACTTTGAAGAATGTTCGTTGCGCTTTCACCATCAGTCCTGAGACATTTTGAAATGCACCAAATCTTCCCATGGTTTCCCCAGCACAGCCCTATTCACACCCAAACAGCGCATACTTGATCAGTACAGCAGCTGCAAGTATGCACGTTAAATCTAGGAAAATATTGACATACACATCCTTGCTTTTAGTGGAAAGAAAAGGTCTAATTTTGTCATATTTACTCACACTGAGTGGTAGCTTAAGACTCTGGTGGAATAGCTGCTGTTGTAAGTAACCATTCTGTAGGAACAGGAGTCAGAATCTACTTTGTGATTTTAAGAGACAAAAAGTCACCCTCTGAGGGTGACGGAGCCCTGGCCCAGGCTGCCCAGGGAGGTTGTGGAGTCTCCTTCTCTGGAGATATTCAAGACCCTCCTGGACAAGGTCCTGTGGAGCCTGCTGTAGGTGACCCTGCTTCGACAGGGGGGTTGGAGGACATGACCCATAGAGGTCCCTTCCAACCCCTACCATTCTGTGATTCTGTGATTCTGTGAGGTGGAAGGCCTTGTGGAGAGCACATGTGGTGCTGAGTGATGGAGGTCAGGGAATAGGCTGGATGTGGGGAGGCTGGGTACAGCACAGGAAAAGCAGCAAGGCACTGGCTCTGGTAATCAGAGGGCACATAAAGATGCACATCCAGGGAGATGAAGACTTGGTTGCCAAGAAGAATGAGAGGGGAGAGAAAACCCTGTAAGGTATGTGACTAGCTGAGGAGTCAAGGACAAGGAAGAGGCAAGATCAGGTTTCTGTTGGTCAGTTTAATGAGGAAAGAAACCAAGCTTATGAGTAGTAGTAGATGTGTCTAAGCTGCTCTGGCACATTCCCTTCCTGAGCTGGATAGCTTATGAGCAGACATCTTGAGCCCAAGGTCCCTGAATGACACTGCTCTGCTCTGGAACCATCTGCCAGAATGGGGTGTTCCACCCCCCTTCAGCATCTGTCCATGAGGAGGACACCAGTCTATTGATGTAAACAGCTGTTCCATTAGCTCAGCAGCAAAATCTGCTTGTTGGCAGTAAAGCTTTGAACTCCGCTGATGACCTGCATGTGTTTTCGGAAGATGCCAAATAATGAAAATTGCGCCTGTGTATGTTTTGTTGTGTTTTGTTGTCTTCTGTTTATTTATTTTTAGATGAATTCGAGAGAATACACGTGCAAAATGATACCAAATTTTTTTTATTGAGCCTGTGAAGAACAGTACTCAAACATTACTAAATGTCTGCATTTAAACCTTCTATATGTAGGATAAGCATTTCCATCAGTTCTATGTTTAGAACATCGACATGGTAATGTCGTGTAAGTTCAGGTTTCCTTTCCACCACTCACCATAAAGTCCTGCTCCTATTTAATCTCTCCCTAGTACCTTCTTTCACTTCTATATCCCCTTGTATCCTGCACTAACTCCATGTCAGATTTCTCTCTTCCCCTTCTCCCCGATCTTCCAGTGGGACAGCTATATTCCCCATGCTGCTAGGATGCCAGCAGAAGGGGCACCAACAGCACAGGAAAAACAATCCTGTTTGTTTTTAGTACTGATGTCTGAATCAAAGCAGTCCTTAGAGCAGAAAACCATACCTGTAACCCTTGGCTTGAACACCCTGCCTTGTTCTCTGCTTAGTAGTACAGGCACCGTTTCCTCAAGCACAGGAGCTGTGAAAATCTCCAGTATATCCTGTGAAGGCTCTTCAGGGAATGCAGTTGCTAAAATCAAAGCAGCCTGTCATAGATCTGCACAAACAGCAATTATTCAAAGGCTTCTAATTTGGCTACGTTTGGACTAATTTTCATATAGGGCAAAAGGCACAACCCTGATTCATTCCTTTCTCTCCCAAGACAAATTTCTGGTCTTTGCCTAATGCTCAGTTGTAGGAGATCATTCCAAATAAAGGATTGTCATGAAGAGGATAATGTATTTTCTCATTAGCCTCTTTCTTGGAAATGACTGAAAAGCATTGGCTGAAATTTTCCAGGAAGAGATATAAATAACTGCACAGATAATGGGCAAGTAAAATTTCTGCCAAACAAGTTAAATTGGGTAAAGTTAGGAAGCAGCTGAACAGAGGGACTCAGAGGAGGATATGCAACTAGGCAGTATTAATGAGTATAATAAGTGGTGCCAGCTCGATCACCTGTTAGAAAAGCGCAGACATATCTCTTTGGATGAGTGGAGAACAACGCAGGGATTTCCAGGCTGGCTCTGGACCAAGCTGGTAATTTCACCAAGTGATATGTGGATGGATCACTTCTGGTCCTGAAAGCTGGTTAGCGATGTTTCCGCAGTACTATGCACCGTGGTCAAGCAGATTGGCTTGGGCTCAGTGCTGTACGCTCACTGACGGTTTCAGCTACGAGCAGAACTAGCTCGGTTACCGTGTGATGTACATGTGCCCTTAGTGACTGGACTAAAGTCAGATGGGACACATGCAGCAGAGCTGAGAAATTAACCCAGCCCTCCCGAGCCCTAGTTTAGTTCATTAACTACGGAAGCTAAATCATCTCCCTCCAGAGCAGGGACTAGAACGCCGTACGCAACACCGTCGCAGATTAGCTTTCTGAGAGTGAAATCTGGCCCATCTGATGTGAACTCTTAACCTCCTTGGTATATATATCTACTCTTCTTCAGTGGGGCATCACAAAAGGGTTATACCAAGTTGGGGGGAATAAAAGGTACTTCATGGACCTTGCACTGCTTTGCCATACCTCCCAGCCCACACAGAAGCTCTTTCAGGCAATCCATAGGAGAATACTAGCAAAGACCTGATGCCAGATACTGTTTTTGTACTGTGACCGGGGAGGCAAGTAAGCCAAGCTCTGCAAGCCCATGCTGTAGGGCACCCAGGCTCTTCTTTTAGTGTTACCTTAATCTAATTTTCCTTTGTATTTAACAAAAATCGATGGGTCTTGGGTTTTTTATTTCCTTTCAAGACGCAAGAGAGAAAAGCTCTCCTATTTGATCCTGCTGATGTTAGCTTTCCGACACCTGCCACCAGCACTGCTCGGACACATCCCTTTTATTTCCCATTCTCTTTTAAGTGTCTAGGCAACTTTGATATATTTCTGTCTCTGTCTGTAATGGCAACAGGGTAGGGTGTTATTCTCAACCTGGGCTTGGCATGATGAGCCTTTTATTTCATTAAAGTCACATTCCTCTTCAGGAACTGTAGTCTGAATTGGAGTTGTTTTGCTAGTCTAAGAATGAGTGTACTAAGGACAGCAGTATAAAGTGCAAGCATCTATAAATGCAGCTTTGATTGGATTTGACCCATCTTCTTTAAAATTCATATATGATAATCAAAATGGTGAGTGGGTAGAGAGCATTGCATCCTCTTCAGTTTACTGCACTCTTGTAAAATCTCGAAATAAGGACTGTAACCAGCATAATTCCAGCATTTATATTTCATGAGAGGATTGTCCTTGTGTAAATATTGGTTTCTTTAATGCATACACTTCCATCTCTTTTTAAAAACTCCCAACTCAACAACATCTGACAGCATTACATGTCTCTTTCTGGAGGCAGCAATGAAAATGTGCTGATAATTTGAGCCCTGGGAAGAAGTCTGTTCCCCTGTGAATTTCTCCACAGTCGCACTGCTCTGCCATTGTATTAGCTCTCTGCTGCCGCACAAGAATAGCAGCTCTCTCCACATTGTAATAGCACCTCTCTCAGATCACGTCTTACTGTCAAATAATCACCCATTCCCAAATGTCTGGAAATTAATGATGGCTGAACCCGTCAGTGCGAGGCTTATGCTAGTTACACAATCCAGGTCCTGAAAAGCCTTGTTGCAGGGAATGGCTCTAGCTAAACTCCTGCAGGCTTCCTTGGAGAGTCTGAACTGTTCCTTATCCTCTCCCTGTGACTGTCACTGGCCACCCATGGTTCAAAGGATTCTTCCTGTTTGCCTTAGCCTTTGGAATTAGACCTAGAGATTACAAAGTGTAGAAGATACCTTTTGTGTAGCATCAATCATGAGAGGCAAGATTTTTCTTTCTTGCCCTGGAGACCCCTAAATCTTTTCCCTTCTTCCTCCAGATCTTCTAAAAAACATAGAAAAGTTTTCTATCCCAGGCAGTGCCTCTGAAAAAGAAATAGAAATAACTACCAAGATATCACACCTTGTACCGTTGAGGGAGTTTGACAACCAGGAGAGCAACAAGTGGATATATCTTTTTTTCCATCTATGAAGGAATATAGATAGCTGAGGAGAGACCCTAGGATCATCTGCTACTTACAAAATATCAAGACCTGCGTACAATTTCTGTACCTCAACTCAGTTCAGAAATGTTCGGCAAACTGATGATAAGGAAAATCTCATGACTGCTTTTTGTACGGTCCTACTCATCACTTCCAACAAGCAAAAGTTTAGCATCCAGACTACTGTTACTCTCCTTCTGGCAGTTGAATTTTGGGACATGAACTTAGTTAACATCAGACTGAAAAAGCACTTTGATTATTGAATAATTTACCGATTTTATTCTTTTATCCACTGAATATTCAGTGAATTATTCCCATTGTCCTCCTGTGTTTTAATCACATCCTGGTAGACACTTTTCTATAAATATGATTTCAGGCTTGTATGAATTGTAACACATTGAATGCAGACTATGGGAAAGAAGTGGTATTGGGGTACACCAAAAGTGCAAATTCAACCTGATCTTTACATGTTTCTGGAGTTAAATGCTGAACCATAGTTTTTGAATAGTAATTATACCATATGCAGTTTTTTGCATACTTTGAGCCATAAATATACAGACATATATAGTGTCATTTTATCATTTATTTATCTATTTATTATACACTGCTGATGAATTATATGATGGCTGAATGCCTTTATTACAGCTGATGAAAGATGTAGCATATGGTCAGCTCAAAAGGCTCTGGAAATGACTCTTTGGCACCTGTCACAAAGTGATCTCAGATCTGTGTAAATGGTTCCTTCTACTCTGGAAATTAAGTACTAGATGCTGTGTTTTGCAAATAAAAACAGAATAAGAAGTTAGATGAACACACTGGCCGATCTGCAGTGAGTGCAAGAGAACTTGCACTCTACCATGCCTCTTTCACAAGCGGAAATCTCATTGTGTGGTGTATACCGAGTGGAGGAAAAGGCCTGAGAAAGTCTTTTCTGGAGTGATTTTCCAAAGTCCAGTTTTGTCTATATTTAAACAACATCTGAGGCTGTACTTAAAGGCTTGTTTGCAAAAGTGGGCATCAGTCTTGGTTCAAAACAATGGCATTTCTTCCTCGTATTTTTCTGTCTGAAACTATACTAAAGAAAGGAGGTGATTTCAATTTATGGTAGTTTTTAGCATCTTAACCTATATTTACTCTAAGCCCTGCAGACTGTATGTCCTGATTCTTACTTTTTCCAGTATAACTAAATGAAGGCTGAAATTCTGAGAGCTTTCACTCTGTCTGGTATTAAGCCTGATTATTTGGCTGTCTACAGTAATATTCAGACTTCAGGCACGCAAGTTAACGATTGTTTGGACTGTTGTTCTAGAGGGACCTGTACGAAGAAGTTCTTATGCTTTGGCTCATGGACTATAATCTTAGAAGGACGATTGTACAGCTGAACTTGGGTCATATGCTGTGGGAAAGTGTCCCATGCTGACCTGTGTTTGTGGGGAAACTAATGCTTTTGTGGCTTCCCTCCGAACTTGCACCTTGAGACTTCTGTCATCCTGTCATTCTGCCTAACAGAAGTATTCCTCAGATGCAGGACTGCATGATTTCCCTGGTAGGTCTATCAGGTAGGTGAGACAGTTTTGGGCACTGTCAATGATTCCTAATTTTGCCTTTTTTTTTTTTTTTGCTACTCCCCATACTCATTAGATCTGTCTGTGCTTCTGAGAGCAGCTTGAAGTGAGGAAAGTCCTGCCAGGTGGGAAGCGACATCCATTCCCTGATGCCTTGTGCATTACCAGCCATTTATTTCTCTGTCTTGAGCATCAGCAAAAGAGTATCCCAGCCCTGAGGAGAAAATGTAATGGCGGGTTGATGTGTTTATGCAGTCAGAGAAACAGGACTGCTGAAAGCAATACTCTCTGGAACATGCTAGCAGAGAACTGTGTGGTTGAGGAAGAAAACATTTGAGAAATTAATAACGATTAATAATAATGTAAATGTGGGGAAAAAAATTCTGTGAAAACGAAAGAAGAGAGGTGGTGGGGAAAGGGTGATTGTGAGGAAGATTGTGAATTCAAGGTGGGATGGGAGAAAGGAAGAGTTAACGCTCAGGAATGGCTGTGGGTTGCCTGGCATACTCATGAGCTATGCTCTGTCACCACAGTCAGCACATCTTTCTTTACATTGCCTTACTTTCCCCTTGATAATGTAGGGACAGAGGATATTCCTTTTTTTTTCTGCAGGGTAGTGAAGCAGTTCAGATGGAGGAAGTTATGTAAGTGTCATGTATAATCACTAATATATTATTCCTAGACAAGGAGACAGGTCAAACCAAAAAAGCACTTGTTCTTCTCACTTTCTAGCACCCTTGAAAAATGTCACTCGAGCTACACAGAACTTTGCAGAGGTGCCAGAGAATAACCCACATGCTGGTTCCCACACACATTGCCCTAGACAGTACGGTAAAACATGTCACACAGCAGCAAGGTGTACCAAGTACTTATAATGGGGTGCAGTGTTCCCTGCCTCAGGCTATCCAAGGCTTGGAGAGGTCTATGGGCAGGAGCTTTCTGGGGCTGTAAAAGCCCCAGTACCAGTCACTGAAGTACTTGCCCTTGGCTGTTTTGGAGCTACTGCTCCAAGCTGTCCCCTCAAGTTCTGGTTATGGAGCAGGAGCTGGTGGCTCCAGAGCAGTAATTCTGAGGGAAGTCATGCAATACAACATTCCGTGAGGCCATGCCTCCCCAGATGCCCAACTGGCTTATACTGGGAGAAATGTGAGCTCCCAGGATCAGGATTGTGAAAGGGGGATTGCTTAGCTGTTGTTCCTCTGTTCATTATTTTTATTGTCATCAATGTTTTGCCTAACTGCTGCTTTGCCAAGGTGATAAGTGTGACGTCCTGACTTCCCCAAGGCTCATAACAGACTCTCAGCTTTTGTCCACCCAGCACTGTAATGCCCTGTTTTCTCGCTCAAATCGGAAGCAGGAGGGGAGGTTTCAAAGACTGGGTGTAAATTGTACCAGCAGTGCAGTATACCTAACCTTTTGCACTGTGGTTTTGTGCGATGCTGGGTAATGGTTACTGCTGCAAAAGTCAGTGTGTCAATGAAGGGGAAGGAATGATCACAGACCAGCCTTTTAGCATCACTCAGTCAGTGATTGCTAGCTGGGCTACAGCACTGCAGGTGTAGTCGGAAGGTGCCTCCGTAGGAAGCACGTGCCGTGCAGCATTGGATCTCTCTGTGCAAAAAGCTGTGTAACTTGGTAGCAGTGTGTCTGTGCACCTTGTCAGTCAAGCAGAGCAAACTGGAGCATGAGAGCATAAAATCTGTGCATTTTATGCTCCGGCAAAACCCAACACAAACTATAATTTTCTTCTTGTCACTTTGCCCTGCAGGCAGCAAACATACTTTGCTCAAGTACCTGGATTTATCTATCTGTCACATTGCTTTCTTGTACACACAGTTCATGAAGCTCATGCTTTTCCATAGTCCCTAGCTACAGGTAGACCAAGGAGGTTAAATAAACTGGGATCTGATAATTAGCTGAGTCGATGCTGCAGTGCCTAGCTATTTTCCTTCCCATCGTCACGAGATGGAACACCCTGATTTCCATCCTCAGAGCTGTACTGTGTGCACTGCAATCCATGAGGCTCAATACCCCTTTATCTTGCTTGACCTACCCTCCCCTAGCTGTTCTTAAGGCAGAACTGTGAATTGGCTGCTCCAGTAGCACTGCTGAGACTAAAGGTGGGGTTAGAGCAGTATGCTCTGGTCAGACTTGTCTTCTTGGTATCTATCTATACTGCATAGGACTAATTGAATTTTGTTTAGACTGGCTTGAGTTTACCTTTGAACCAGTTTGTCTTGACAGCAATAGCAGGGATTTCAGGGTAGCAGAGAACTCAGGTTTGCTCACACCATGCAGGCAAAACAGCTGAATTGCTCAGAGCTGCAGAGGAATTCCTTCTTCACCCCTTCCTGCTTTTCTTTCCTTTACTCCTGCCCTTGGGGTCCCATGCCTTCCCTGTGCTGGGTCTTCTTCTGCCTCAATTCCCTAGTAAGCACATTTAAAAAATACTTCTCCCTCTTCCTTCCCTACACCTTTTTTTCCCCATTTTTTTTTTTTAGCCTGTGTTAGTTTAGCATGCTGTCTCAGCACAGGGAGCAGTGAGAAGGATTGTGCTGAATCAGCTGAGAGCAGAGGGTGAGGAGGGAGCCCGAATCTCCCAAGCTGTTAGATCGGCACAGGGACTGTGACTGCAGTCCCCAACCAGGCTGGCCACGCGCCCTGGGAAGGTGCCCAGGCAAGCAACTCACAGTGAAACCTCTGCTGCATTAGCTCCAAATCCTCCTGGTACCCAGCTCAGGTCAGTTCCCAGCTCAGACTTTCATGAAAAAACAACCTTGCGCTCGACTTTAGCTGCAGTGCAGGCAGCCTGCAGCACAGAGTTCAGCTTGCTAACTTCTGTGGTCTGAAAATTAGATGTGTCATCTAAGCATCCCATTTGGGCATGCTCTGCAAATCAGTGGAGTGTGTCAGACAGCCCATTAGTAGACAAACATTGATGTCCAAAGTAGATAAGAAGAATCCCCCACTGGATTTACTTAACTGTCTCTGTTGGCTACAGAGAGACCCTAGGTTAATTTTTGGAACAGTCAATGTTAGATGGGCTTAATCCCACCCTTAAAGATGTGCCACTTCATCCATATCAGAGCATTCTGCATCTCAGATTTGGTGGAACACTTGTCCTTAGTAAGTGCATTATAACTGCCTCCATGAGCTGGAAATGCATGGGCGTATTTACAATGACTTCCATGCAGAACTGTATCCCCAGAATCTGATTAAAGTGGCAAACAGAAGGTAACCAAAAGCCCCTCCTCCTATTTACTTCATGGAGCTATAAATTATGTTAGAATGCTATGGGATTTTTTGTTGTATTTGATACAAATTGACTAGCTTCTAAATGACACAGTTCTAGACTGAAAAATACAAGTTGTTTAATTCATCCTAGACTCCGAAGTATATTATTTGCTACTGGGACACAGAATTATTTTTCAAATGTCATTAGTCCCAAAAGCCACATATTATTATTTTTTCCACCTTTCAATTTTTTTTGTAAAAAATGAAAAGAATACAACTACGGTTCCCTCACACAAGCTTACATTAAACTTCGGAACTGAGAGACTATTATAGATCTTGACTGCTTTTCAGAACTAAGGGAGTGTATAAAATGTTGGTTACTTTTTCCCTGAGGACTCAAATTAATTATACAAATGTAAATGAAAACAGAACAATGAAGAGAGTATGTGTAAGTAATGAATCTTCCTATGTTTTTTCTTTGAGTTTAAAAGAGCTTTCAATTAGTGAATAAATATTTCTTATCACCCCTGCATCTTTTTTTTTTTCTAGTGCCTTTAATTTTAATGTTTTTCTGTATTATAGTGACGTTCTAAAATGTGAGACCTTCTAATGTATATCTCTGTGTGGCTGGAGTGTAAAATTGACATGGGGATGAGAAGAGATGAAGAAAAGGGAAGAGTGGTGACGTTTTGCTCATTTGAAGAACCTGAGCCAGTTTCTGTGTTTAGTGTTGGGTTCTGGGGTGGGGATATAAAGCATTTAAGAAGGTGTTGATCCTCTGTTCTAGTTCAGATTAGGAAAAAAAAAAGGATTGTGTAAAAGATTTTTAAGCATGGTGACTGGAAGGCTCCATTTTAACGTAACCCTATAAGTGGAAGGTCTTTTACAGGTAAACAGTGAAGTTTTAAGGTTAAAATCAACTACTTTTTAAGGACTTTAGTAGTATTTAATTAATAGCCAGTTGAAGGTATGCTGCTTTGTGATAACAGCTGTTTCAAAGAGAAGCGAGAACAGTCCTAGCTGCCTTTAATCCTCATAACTCCTCTTAATGCTAAGCCTAATGCTCTTCAAAGGAAGGGCAAAAGAAAATGATAGACAGTGTGTCTTCCTGTTAACTCTCCCCACTGCAAATCTAGACACATTTACAATGAGGCTGCTTCTTAAAAGTAGTACTATTCCCTTGTTCCCCCAAAACGTATTACTCTTTTTGAATCTCTGGGGGTGAAGGGATTTGCCCTGGGGTCATGTGCCTTTGTTTGCATAACACATTCCCTGTGTGTTTATTAACATACTGTTAAACTATGTTCTCAGCATGAGCAGGCGTCCTCTCAGGCCATTGCCTGGGTCCAGGCATGGTCACACAGCAGAGATAATCACTGGAACTGAGCTGACTTCTCACTGGGAATGTGACTCCGCTCACAGCAAGGGAGCAAATAGGAAATGACTCGGGGCAAGTCTCACTAAGCCGGAAAAATGAATTAGACACACTCCTCAACAGAATCCGAAAACACTACATTCAGTGAAAAGAGAGAAAAGGTTACAGCAAGAGGTTGCTTGCCATTCCCACTTCGGAATTGAAATGCGTTTATAGGTACATTATACCTCCTTACGATGTGAGGTTTGTCTTTCAATCATATTAGCCAGAAAAGAACCCTTTCTTTGAGCAGTCCTTTCAATTTTTATATACATTTCAAGTTTCGAGCGAAGTAGGTTGTGTCAGAGGTAAATCTCAACATTATCCTTTGAAAAACTTAAAAAAAAAATTTGGAAGCAAAATTGTGGAAATTGCTATGACCTTTGAGGCACCATCCTTTACAATATGAAGTAAAAAAATTGGGCTGCTCAGGCTTACGTCAAGTTTACAGGAACATAAATTGCCACAATTGAGCTGCAAGCTTTATGTTCTTAAATCGCATCATTATTTTTCAGGATATTGGAAGGGAAGGTAGAAACTAGCAGATTTCCATCCATCTCAAGAAATAATAACAGTCTTACTGATTGCCTTCAGTATTTTGCTACAGTATATTAGGTGCTTTTTAACCCCCCTCATTTTAAAGAAATCTTCTTTAGGAAACATCTGCTATTCAGAATAAATCATGACATTGACAATTTATTTGTCTGATAAGGTGAATCTAGCGCACTAGTTTATTTTCGTCTGGAGTATAACATACAAAGGCACATATAGTGGAGCTAAACCTAGAGAAGCCCATAAAATTGCAGAATTGTGTCAATTTATACCAGTTGAGGATCTAATCAAAACACCTTAATGTCAGAAAGCAAAAGCTAGCGTTTGATTTGAAATAAAAGTGAAAAAAACTTTGATAAAGCAAAAAGAAGAACAGCTGTAGGAGTCAAACAAAAGGAAGAAAAACAATTCTGTCAACATTAAAATGTACTTTGCCATCTTAACACAGTTACTGGTTTAAAAGCAAACAGACCAACCCCAGGATCACGAGAAGGAGCAGTCTTTTCCAAATAATTATTAATGCTGTGATACTGCCGATGAATGATAACGAGTATTTTTTGGTTTTAGAAGAAGGGAAAGGTATAAACAAAATGGGAACTTTAGCCTATATCTGCTAGTTTACCAATGAACTGAATTAAAAGTACCAAAACCAAGTATTGCTACAAAATCCCCCAATATGTATGAGGTCTCTGCACCCCCTGGGCATTGTGTTTAAGTAGGGACTAAGTGGTACCAGCTGGCCTTCATGCCTAAGTGCTGATGAGGATTCATTCCTTAATGAGCCAGAGAGAGCAAAGGGTTCTCCTGAGAAGTGCAGGCTTGGGTTTGTGCTCCTTGTGTGCTGCTCACAGTGAGTATCTTGCTCTCTTCACCTTATTCTGTGAGATACATTTGCTAATTTAATAAGAGAAAGCAGAGCAAGATGCTAATAAATAACGTGGCACAGATAGCAAAAGATTATGCAAACAATAGAAACTGTAGGAGGAAAACGTATGTTCCCTAGAGGAGAATATGTTGAAAGCTGAGGTGTAACAAGAAGAGGCTACACGCATGAAACTCTGAAGGCAGCTTTGCACTGCTTCAGCAGTGCAGAGCACCTTAAATCCAGCTTAAATTTCCAGTGCAGTATGATTTGTGTAACTGACTCCTCTGGCTTCATAAGGGTACCATCGGGCGCATGGCAAAGGACGAGCTGTGGCCCAGGTGACCTGTTCCTCGTCATTCATGCAGATAGTTTTGAACCCTCCGCTTGAGTTACCGCAAACACAGTTCAGATGTGGCGCGGGATTACAGGGCAAAGTTTGTTATCGTTGTTTTCTGTGTTTTCTTGATGAGAGAAAGGAGAGGAGAGAAACTCCAGATAGTCTACCTGTGCATACACACAGGTCATGCTAAGAAACAGGTTGGTTTCTAGCGCTGATTTTGTTTTGACTAGATGTGTTTTCCTGAGTGAGTGTCTCAAAAATGTTGCTCAAAGTACACGAGTCAGACTGTCTGGGCAAATGAACCCTGTGTTAGATAAAATCTTCAAGGCACAGAGTTTGAGCTGTTTTCTGTTGTCGCTCCTTATGAAGGATTTGTGTGTGCCCTGAACTACCACAGTGTCTAAATACCTCGGAGTTTTTAATATGTTTCTGTGCCTGGCATTAGTATGACATGAGTACAGTAACACATAATGAGTTGTGACACTGTCTATGGATGTAGAGCAAGGTCAGCAGAGATTAGAACTCTAATCAGAAGTGTTAGAACCAGCAGAAAACTTAGGTGCTTTGAAGTAAGGTGATGCGTTGCCTTGCGTTTGGATGTTGAGTGCCTACAAAAGGCACCAGGCATGTACAATATTTGACAGGCTCTCACAGTTGGAATACTTGCTGCCCGGAGCTTCTCCTCTTCTTCTTGTCCTCTGTCTTTCCTCAGCCGAAGGAGTGTGGTTTCGGCTTCTCACTTTCATTGCTGCTGGAAGCGGACAGAAAAAGGGAGAGGAAGTGGTGAATGAATCCTCTTCCCACTCTTACAGTTCAGTGCTTGTAGGTAGCAAGAGAGAGATTTAACTTCTTTGTGGGAGAGGATTCAAAACCTCGTCTCCCGGGAGACTGACTTAGCTACAAAAATCCAGATTGTTTGACTTTGGGGAACTATCCTTTTCTCCTATTGAAAATATTTCATTGCTGGGGAGAGGGGAAAGAAAGGAGTACGATGCTAGATAATTGATTAGGTGTGGGTTGAAGTTGCTCTTTGTTATGGCTAATACAATATCCAGAAACATTTTTACGAGTAAGAACTGGACTCCACATCTCCCTGCTCCTGGCTGAACATTCTTAGCCACTGGATTATGTGGGTGTGGGAGGGGATGAGAGAAGGGGAGGAGAGGACTGTTCAGGATGCCAGCTGAAGGTTTTGAATGTTTCTCTTCAGTCTCTTTCACAAGGCTGAGTGATTTGCCTACAGCACAGCAGCCTGTGGTGAAGTAGATGCTTGAACCTACTTCTCCAAGGTCTAGGCTGACAGTTTAACTGCTTCTTCTGGATTCCCTGTTTGAGTGTACCTACTCTTCCCTTTGCTAGTTGTTGGCCTAATTTACATAGATAGAGTTTCTCTGAACAACAGATGGACTGCATGTGTGTTACAGCTTTGCACTGCAGTATGTTTCTTTAGACAATCATTTATTTCCTTTTTTGCAACTAAATCAGACTGGTAATACCAAAATGAGAACCTATCAAAACTTGTGGTATGACTGAACTAAACGTGATCAGCTTTGGATATCTTCACAGTCGGGTGTCTTTGCTAAAGGTAAATCGTAGCAACACGAGACTACATAGAGTGTGTACCTCTACACCACTTTCCACAGAGATGGCTCTAACAAGTGGGCAAGCTGCCTTGCAGAGCTTCAGGAAGGGTAGCATCTTTTTGCATATATCATTAACAATAATCATTCTATCTCAGAAGTTACAGGGTGTGAGTCCTGACTCATACCAATAGCACTAACATAACTCATGCCAATACCATAACATAACTCATACCAAACATGAGTCATATTTCTGTAGAAAGAATAACTGTAGATAATATAAGGTTGGAAAAAAAGTGAAGAAACATTTTTGACACACGTTTACTTCTGGAATCTGCATGCTGGCAGAAACCCCAAAACTATTATAAAGGAAAAAATCGCTTTCATTTCCACTTGCAGGGGCCAGTGAGATGTTCTGTGTTCTGAATGAAGCTGAAATGAACAATGTTGGTTATTTGTTTAACAAGAGCTGTATATGTAGTGTGCCTTGCCTTTTCCCCTGCATATTGGTGCTACCTACCTGAATTTGCGGGCCTGGCAAAAACTGGTATATTTTGAGAACGGTAACGAAAGAGCAAGGAAGAGGTAGGGGAAAGAAAAGAGGGAAAGAGTTGTTTTGTTTATTTTCTGTTTAAACTTCTGGTGATACACTGAAGAATTTTAAAACACAATTTCATCATGAGCAGTAGCTGCAAAAAGCCTCATTTTGAGGGTTTGTGCATTATCACAATAATTTCTATATTGACTCTACAAACTACTCAAGCAAAATCAATGTGTACATACAATTTAAAATATTGATTAACCATGTAACTATATCCTGGCATCTGAGGTTGAGCCAGGTAGATTATTTTTTCTCTATTACCACCAGCAGTAGTAATGGTTCTGTAGATTAGCACTTGATTCAAATATACCAAATCCGGGACTATCTACAGCTGTAAGTGACTAACTGAAATTGAACTCTGTAATATGTGTGACTATTTATATTGTCTTAGCTTGATTGTCTCTGCAGCACTAACGGATATTTAAAATAAAATTAGAAAGTAAAGCATTACACACACAAATCAGAAGATAGAAATACCCTCACTGAAAGGCAGTCAGCAGTTAAATGCTTAAATAATTTTGGAAAAGAAGTTACAGGGTGCTGCGAGTCCCTTTATATTTTTTTTTCTTTTGAAGCTATTAGCTATTAGATGCTTTACAGATTAATTTGCATATGAAGTTCAGGGTCCTGAAGGCCACCTGCTAATATGTCCCTTCCAATTCAGGAATTCAGAATATTTACTCTATCCAGTTCATATGTTTCTGAAAGAAAACTGCAGCTTGTCTACAGCAGCATCTCTTCAGTACTGTCAGGAATTATTTCTAAATACTTGATGTGTTTTTAGTTTCAGGTGTGGTGATCTCTAAAGCTTCATTCTTCATCAGTTGTTCTTTGGAATTAAATGACAGAGCATTCTGTTACTACATTAACTCTTGCTTTAGGGGATTTTACTTTCCTAACAATAAAATTGTCGATGAGGAGACAAGGCCTCTGTCCTGGCACATGAAGGAACACAAGGGAATGTGCTCACTTCTTTTTTTTTTCCCGTTAATCATACTTTGATTCAAAAAAAACAGCCTCATCTAGCCAGGAGAGAACCACAAACGGTATTTTCAGTTAATAGGCTAGATATAGAAATAGGAAAAACAAAAAAAAAAGAGCAAAAAACCCATTGTGTGAGTAGTGTGATAAATAGCTATCAAATTAACACTGTACATGTAGGAATATAGAATATATTAACATTTAATAGTACCTAACTTGATCTTCACTATGTAATTGTTTGTTGCACAGAGTGATTTTCTTGGGTTTTTAGGCTTGGCCTTAAACCGGGAGCTTCAGTATTAAACACATAACTGGCAGGCTGAGTTCTGTGCTGCTGACATTGCCCTACTGGGAGAGCCTGAATTCTCAAGTCCCAATACATCCAACATTCATATTGATCATGTGCAAGTGTTTGCTCAGCATAGGGTTTTCTGAAGTGTTCTTGAGGAGGAGAGCCCTCAAGGTTTCCGCTAGGTAAACTGGGAAGGTCTGCCAGAGGCAAGGCTAAGAGCAAAACAGCCCAGTCTTGAGCAGCAATTGTCCCTAGCCTCGGTCGCTCTTAATATTTCAGTGTTGACGTAGCTCCTGACTCCCAAAAGACTCCAGTCCTCAGTGCATTCCTGCATGAGGCTGAGGTGCAGTTTTTCTTCTTTTTTCTTTGTTTGAGGGGAACAGTTCAGGCGGTCTCTGTAAGCTGTGTTTTTCTACCTCCCTGCTTCCATACTACGTAATTATTGAAGGTCCTTGTTATGTTTTCTCTGGACAACTCGCAAGTGACTGGCAAAGTCTTGTAGAATAACCATTCTTTATCCTAGAGACTTGCTCAATCCCTTCTCAAAAGAGCATTGTCTGCGTTGACTGTTTGCATTTTATCTTTCAAATAGTGGATATGTCATCTTCATTACTAGCGGCCTGGTCTATCTGCTCATGGTTTTGACATGGATTTTGGGTGTGTGAGAATCCCTGTGATGTACCTTTACAGTAAGGTCCTCTGCCTTGGCAGCGAAGTCTTTCCACAATGCAGCAGCCCAGACGGGTTTACCTCTGCGCTGCCTGTTGATCTGTTTCTATTGCTGTAGCCACCCCGACAACCATTTGCCACCATCCATGAGTCCATACAGAGATAGAGTACTGGCCACGTTTCTCATGCGGCAATATCCGGAGCCAGCTGGATGGCTTTCACTTCTGCAAACTGACTCAATCTGCCTTTTCCTTCAACAGCTGTTGAGATGTGTCATGTGGGACTCTACAGAGCAGTTTTCCACTCCAGCTGATTTTCCAAAATATGATGGAACAGATCAGTAAACAAAACGTATTGATCCCCATTTTCTGGAAATTTATTATACAATGAGACCTTTTTGGCACAAGTCACCTCCGTGACCAATGCTCCAAAATCTCTTCCTTCGGATGATCTGTCCATGATCTCTTCAGGGATTTCTGGGTGGTAGGGGTTCCCCAGTCAAACACATCACATGATCAGTGCTACCCACTTACTCCAGGTAGCATAGGTTAGAATGCAAAAGCCAAAACCACCCATTAATGAGTCCTGAAATTTAGTGTACAGCAAGAAAGGGAGCAGGTAAGCGAACAAAGAAACCACTGTTGATAACAAGAACGTCAACACTGCAACTAGCAACAAGAAGTAGCAACTTGCCAATCAACAACTAAACAGGCATAATAACTGTAAAATCAGTCTAGCACATCCTGATCAAATCTATATTTATCTCAAGCCCAAAGTTGGTGGCAAAGAGGACTGTTGTGGGTTGACACCAGCTGACAGGTTAAGTCCCCAGCAGGTGTTGTGTGTGTGTGTGTGTCCCAGCTCCTCTGCAGTGGGATGTGGGAGATAATTGGAAAGGCAGAAGTGAGAGGGGAGGAAAACCTCATTGGTCAAGACAAACAGTTTAATAAGGGGAGGGGTGTTTGTGTGCTAAAAACAAACAAGAGTTGCAAAAGCAGTCTCTCACTACTGACAGACCCATAACTAGATGGTGCCCAAGCAATGGCAACTTGGGAACACAGTTGAGCATGACATTGTATGGTATGGAATATCCCATTGGACAATCTGGGTCATCTGTCCTGGCTGCATTGCCTCCGAACACTTTGTCCACCATTAACTTACTTGTTGGGGAGGGCAGAGTAAGAAGCAGAGAAGATCTTGACACTAGGCAAGCACTTTTGAGCAACAGCTAAAGCACTAATGTATTACCAACATTGGTTTGGCCACAAATCCAAAACACAGCACTACACAGACTGCTATGAGGAAAGTTAAGTTCATCCCAGCCAGACCTAGTGCAGACTAGTAATGTCTTGTA
>Ga0181612_130949_pt1 | contig 18320 bp, 7 predicted proteins | sample HoacroProtozoa21_FD_119630 | JGI IMG/M metagenome (GOLD analysis project Ga0181612, IMG submission 119630) | Hoatzin crop microbial communities from Cojedes, Venezuel. Combined Assembly of Gp0051906, Gp0051904, Gp0051908
CGGGGAGGAGCGGCTGCGGACAGCACCTTCGCGCACAACGTTTGCTCTCGCCTGAAAACCCCAAACCTTCCGATTCGTGACCACGTAAAAGAGAAAACGTTCGCGTTCAGCGGGCACCGACGGGCAAAGCTGTCGTGACTGTCCAAATGCCTCACTCAGCCCCGCTGCTTGAATTAAACGAGGCAGAGATAGCAGCAAAACTCAGCAAAGGAAGCTATATATTTCCTCAAGTTTAAAATTAACTTGTTTTTCTTTCCGGCAAGTGAGGTAATAGCAGGCCTGTGCCACTTCCACGCTCATTGGAGTAGTAACCCCATCTGCCGCTGCTCCGCTCGGCGGTCAGGATGCACGTTCTCTTCATATTCAGTAGTTAGTTGCTCCTTCAGCAGCTAAAATTGTCTTAGGAGGGAGGCCAGGTAAGTTCAGACGATCCCCAACACAAGCAAGGCGCTAGCTCAAGTAATTTACGTGAGCAAGGCAGGGTCTGCCCGTGTGGGCACTGCTCTCTAACAGGCGAAGCAGTACATAGCTCGGGGCATTTATTAAGCCAGCTAGTAGGTGCAATAAAAGACATTGCCTGTTCCACCAAATTTCATTTCATGTCACTAGATACCAAAGCTACATTACCAGTCTACACAAGAGTAAAATGCTAACTGCTGAAAGCTTTTTTTTTTTTTTCTTCTTTTAAACAGCTGCTTGCCTTTTTTTTCGCCCCTGTTCTTACAGTTCGAGTTCAGAAGCGTGCACATTGATAGGCTTCTCGCAAACCCTGTGGAGGAAGGTTCCAGTAACTTCTTCACTTCCTATTAAGAAATACATTTTTCTTACCCACTGATTTGGCTTCTTTAGTTCTTTTTTCTGAAGCATGTATATGACTGGGGCTCTGCTGATTTCAGCTCAGTGAAACAAATACCTTTAAATTCATACAGGTAGAACAAGTCGTGTTTTCTAATTCGAAACGCAGGCATCTTCTGTAAACCACTGGCACAAACTCAGTCTAAAATGCTGCTGAGTTTGAAGTTTTGGTTACAGTTCTCATGCTATTTACTTGCATCAAGTGCATTATGTATGGTGATGATAAGAGGTACTGACAACTCCTTAATAAATGGAATTTGATGGCTGTAAGTTGACACCAAGTATCCTTATGTATGTGGGTGACTTGGATTTTTCAGAGAGACTGTTTGAAATGAGTTATTTATAATGTCAAACACTTTCATTCTGCAAGTTGATTAGCATTGTGTTTATTCCTTTAAATATCTGTATTAAGAATTTCATTAATGATTTCATCACTTAGCAATTGTTCTTTTAAATAAGGTTTCTTTCAATCTTATGAACACTAAGCAATGCCTGCAGCCACAAATCTTGTTTCAATTGCTATCTGATAAGACACAGCTAGCTTATCTTCTTTATCAATATTGGAATATACAAAGGCGTTAAGTCATAGTTTGCAAGTCAGTATTTAAGAGTAATGTGCTGGAAGAAACAGATAACCTTTTGGGTGCTTTTGCCTTTCTTCAGGCCTGAAACAGGAGGAGCAAACTTCACAAGTAATTCTGAGCTTGTACCAATTCCTCCAATGTTAACTAGATATTCGGGGAACGCTTGAAAAACAGACAGTTGGTGCCTGGGGAACAGCTGAGAAATGACACAGATAAGAAAGAGCATGGGAAGCAAGATAATTATCTTTCTAGAATGAAAGAGCAAGGCAGGTAAATTACAGTTTGTGACAAAAAGCAAGACCAAGCATAAAGCAAATTTCTGCCTAGTACGTATTTTTTTAAAATTCAGAATTAAGGATTCAACTCTCAGATTTGCCTTTGGAAGACATTCCACACATCTTCCCTTGAGGATCAGCGCTGAAGACTCGGACATGTGGTAGACATTTTGCAAGAATCATTCCTTATCTAGTAATAGTTTGGGTTTGTCCTCCGTTAATGGGTCTATTCTGACACGTAACACACAGTTTCCATGACAGTTTTTGGTAAACTGGATGAAACATATTCCTCCCTCTAGCCACAAATGTTGTCTGGGTTATGACTTTAGCCCAGACCATCGCAGTTACCACAAAATCATGATGCATTTGTGCAAACATAGTCACATTCTTTGGACTTAAAGACAGGTACATCAAATATCATCTAAGAAAGAATTTCTATGATTACAAAAGCATTTTTACTGGTTAGAAATCACTGGTGAGATTTTAATTCTGGCTGTATTTCTAGTCACATTTTATCAGTTGACATTTGGATCATTTTTTTGCCTTAGATTTTTTTCCAGCAATGGAAAAGAGCATGTGGGATTTGAATGACACATTTTATCTGTGCAGATAAAATGCATAGTTGGTAGCCCTTCTTCCTTCTCACAACTGGGTAATTTTAGCAAGCAGCAGACAGCCTGACCTTTGTTGTACAGGCCAGATGCAATCTGCAGTCAAATATAGGTATTTAAATAATATCTTGGCTTCCCTTCCACTGAAATCCCGTGACTCCGACAGATAATCAAGAATAAAACAATGTGATTGAGACCAGAATTAGCTGGCTGCTGATAAATCTTCTTTGCTGCAGGGCACACATGTAAGTCAGCACACACCATTTAGTTGCAGGGAGAAATAAATAAGTTTTTTTAAGCAGTAAGATTTCTCTACTACCATATACAGTAGTCCAACCAAGTTTTTGAAGACTGGAATAGAGTCCAAATCTTCTTAATCCAGGAATAAAAGATTTACCAGTAGTTTTAAATGAGGAAAACTTTAAATGATATCACAAAATAATCACAACCTGACACTCTCCACATAATTCCTGGAAAAAAAATCCTTAGGTAATTTGTATTTGACAGTAATTTTCAAAGGTATCTGTTTTGAAAGTCAATCTTCTGTCATACTTCTGCTTGATTCAAAGATATTTAAATACAAGCATCAAATTAAAAACTTCATTTGTTAAACTAACAACTCACACACACATTCCGGCAGGAAAGGAGGGAGGAAATTCTTTGTTCCTAGCACTGGCGTCTTGACAATTCCTCTATCGATTTAATCTTTATATAATTTAATGGGATTTAGAACCCCAGATTTTAATTAGGACAGATTAATGGCCTAATCTAAGGAGAAAAGAGAAAAACATAGTCCCCTGAGAAACAAAATTTATTACCTTTAGTAGGTGTTTTGTGATATTCTCACTAAAGGTTAAACACTGAGCACTAGGGGACTGCTGTCTAGACTTACGCCTTGGAGCTTGCTGGATCTGAGAAACCTGTTAAGATAATGTGTTTCAGGCACAACATTCCTTCAGTGAGCTTCAGACCTACAGTAACAGGTTCCAAAAACAATCTCATGATTGAGAGAAGCTGTTAGAATATGCAAACTGACAGGATCATCAGAATTCTTAGTAGTATATAGTTTACTCTGAAAGAGAAATTAAAAAAGCAACCTTCTACTCCCAGTTTACAAAATGTGCACAGTTGGGTCATTTATTTATTTATTTTAAGGTCTGGGGTGGGTTTTTTCTGCATAATGTCACTTTTTGTACATAATAATGAGACAGTATCAATCTTAATTTTGATTTGTAGCATTCAGCATCAAAACCATACCTGTAAGATTTAAAAAGTTACATTTACAAAATTGGCACATTGTTTGAGTAACATTTATTAAAGCCTTAGTAGTAATGTCTATACAGTGTCTAGAAAAATACGTTAATTTTAAAAGAAGCGGTATGAAATTTTATTATACAGTACAAAGTCAGTGTTAGATGTCTCTAAAGATTATATTGTATTATAAATAATCATTTTAATCTCATCTTAAAATATGTTGTGTCAATTCTAACAGGAATGTTCAAAAAGAACTCATCCCTCTTCCAAGCTTTGTCAAGAAGGTGTAATCCTCAACATGTTTTATACTACAGAATTCATTTTAACAAAATATTTACTGCAAAGTTCGTGATCGCCAAGATATAAAGCTAAAATACGTATTTCCAGCATAGCAGGAGGTAACCACGAAGGCAAAGAACTGTAGAGAGAGGGGAAAAAAATATATTAGGAAAAAGATATATTTGAAAGCACTTTCATTTCTATGAAAAAAATAGCTATGGGATTTGGAAAAAGCAGAAATAGCAGGATGACTAAAATGGCACTCTTTCACTTCCTTGTACTTCTGTGGCCATCAGAGTCAACACTGTGTAAGTAAGCTTTTATTATGTGTAGAAATATGGGCCTAGAAGTAGGCAAAACATGGCCTATTTCAGCTCATATCTCCACATTGTACCGCCTCAGTACGGATCTTCTAGACCGGACTCTCACCAATCCTATACTTGGACTCTCAGCAATCCTATACTTGCTGGTTGTAACATCAATACATCAATTGCTGGCAAAAACTGAGGGAAAGTCCACCGGACAGTGTGAGCTGGAGCTAACACTCTGCACTGCTGCCGTGTTCCAGGAATCGCCTACAGCCCACCTGTACGTCACTATGGCACGCCGTGCATCAAAACAGCTTGTTTACAGAGAGAACTTGGATTCAAACACAGGCCCAGACATGTTCTCCAACAGCAGTACCAATTAGGTTACCAATTCCAGAGGTTCTCTACTGATGAATAAAGGTATTCCTCGGTGCAAATAACAGTGACAGCAGCCACGTTCAGATATTACTACTTTGTCAGAAATTGATTACAGAATAATAAGCCTTCTGTAGCAGGCTAGATTTACTTTATCTTTAAAGGTTAAAACTACACGGCATCGGTGGTGTTGCTTCTGCAGTCCTTGCAGCATATGCACATAGAAACCAAAGAACAGCTGTGAACTATTTCAGTTGTACTGATAAAGTCCAATTTGGTGCCAGTGGTTAAGTTCCTGTTAATCACTGTATGTTGTTCAAAATAGACAATGTTCAAAATGGTCTTATGATAAGACCAGAATGTTTTGTGCTGGTAACTGAACCAAATAAAGCTGACACTGCAAATAGGATTAACACTACTTTTCTTGGAGGCAAGCAGTGATAGGACAAGTGGGAACAAACAGAAGTTACAAGAACGGAAATTTCAACTAGATATGGGGGGGGGGGGGGGAAATCACAATGAGAGTAATCAAACATGGCAAGAGAGGCCCAGAGACATTGTGGAATAGCTGAGCTTTGAGTATTTCCAAGGATAAGTGGACAAGGCCCTGGCAGCCTGATACGAGTTAGCCCTGCTTTAGGGGGGAGAGAGCTGGATCAGATGACCTCCAGAGGTCCCCTCCAGCCTAAAAATATTTTATGATTCTAACAATGTTTCTTGCTTACATACCATCATTGGCCTGGGTGGGCACTTCAGCTCTGAGCAGGGCACTCCTAAGCATGCGTATAGGCAGTAAATCTAAGCCCTCTAACAGAGCGCTCTTGGTGAGTCTTGTCTAATGCAAGTTTAATCTGTGGCACCAAAAACTGTAGCTGATGATGTAAAATATTAGGACAACAGAAAATAGCGGGATTCTCCTTTTCCAATAATTTTGTTTCTTACTAAATAAACGGTCTACCTAAAATCTTTCTAGCAGATAGATGACTTGCTGAATTCTCCATGAAACCCTTAATGGGTTCAGAAAGCAAGAATCTCCATTTAATAGCTTATTTAGACAGTGCATTAGATTAACACTATTAGGAGGTATTACAAGAGATTCCAAACGTCCCATGAGACACTGAGCATTCATGTGTTTTGCATAAAACCTGCATCAGCGTGGACACTTATCTAGCAGCAAGCAAGCTCCTGTCAACAGCAGTGGCTGAGTAACAGATCAAGAGTTACAAACTGCCAAGGGGAAAAGACCCTGAACACCACTGAAGTGACAGGGACGCAGTTACCCAATTCCCAAGATAAAAGCAGAGCAGGTGTTCAAGTCTGTGTGTTCATGGCTGTCTACAATAAGCTTCAGACAGAATACAGGATTTGTGAATAGTCCAGAAAGGACAACTACAGAAGCATGAACAGTCAACAAAGTTGCTGCATTTCAGAATTACTCTGTACAACTGAATTTGACTACCGTTGCCACGACACATGTTCTTTTACACCTCCCTTAGCTAAAGAAAGTGTTCACCTACTCAGAAAGTGACAAGGCTCTTTAAAAAAAAATTTGTTTTTCACCCACATTGACTAACTGCTTTGGATTTCCAAATCTAAGCAGTAAAACAGTCATGTCCCACTAATTAATGATTTGCATCCACTTTAAAACACTGGGAAGTTAAACGATTTTTCAGGCATTGCGCACCCAACTCAGAAGAAATATGAACAGTTGAGGCTGTTAACAGGAAGATCCCTACAGAAAGAGCAATACCACTTCAGGACCTTCCCAAAGGCGCTGTGTGTATTGCTTAGCCCACAAAAAGCTGAATGCACCTTAGCCACATGCGCGCAAAGTTAGCTGAGTTAGTTTAAACTGCTTTTGAAGTCGTCCAAGTGCATTCATGCTCACCCCATCTGTTTTGTCTACTCTGATGTGCAGACTGTAACCTCTGCCAGAGAGCTAGTAATAAATGGGGACAGAGGAGGGAAAAAGCAGTACGATCTTAAAAACATTAGAGCCTTTCCTGACGTGGCTGTCATCTCCTGGTGGAATTTCTAGTCACCTATACCTAGACCTATAGTCTACCTATAGCGTGAGCTCCTATATGAGTCTGCAGCTTTTCAAAATCCAGAATACATGCATTTCAACCCGCACTTCCAGCAAGTCTTCTTTTGCTATAACTTTAATGGACACAGAACTGATTTAAACAAAAAATGAACTCACTGAAGAAGCTGCCCAGCTGTTGTAATTGTGACTGTCCAATTCTTTGGTAACTGAAGATGCATCTACAATGGCAGCAATGAGGTACAAAATGAAGGCACTTCCATTAAAACACAGACCCTGTTGAAAAACCAAACAACATAAGTAATTAATATGCACATGCATTTGTTACCATCTTCTATTCCAACATTACAAAACTCTCATCTGAAATACAATGTGCACATGCATTGGACACAGGAAACGTGATTCTTAACTATTGTTACCTTCTTCCAAGTTTCTATCTGTAAGATTAAAATTTAACTGTTTATTCTGAAGATCCATAAACATTAAAGCACATTTTATGCAAACTCCATCACACTACATTCAGAAGAGCCTTAAAGGTGGTGTGCTGTGATTTTCCAAAAGTGGTAATAAGCACAGTTTGGTTTTCACAATCTAAGTGTTAGGCAGTAAGAATAGGAGATTACATGAAAAAAAAAAAAAAGAAACAAAACTGCAATTTGATTACATTTTAAATCTACCCAAAGACACATTGTAGGAATCAATGACTCATGGGTATATGAAGAATATTTATAAAGCTTCCAAAACTTTGTTTTTCCCCACAGGGAACCGTGGTCAGTGCCTCAGCACTCAGACGGAGTCCAACGCCTGGCACTTGAGGTTTGATTCATACACGTATAAATGAGCAGGGTTTATCTCACCTACATCAGTTAATCTAATAAAAGGTATTCTCTCTATCCACAGATCTCACCTCTCGTTTTATCTGGGCATTATAGTAATAAAATATCAAACTGACAGTTTTAGGATAAGATGCCAACAATTGGCGGGTTCAGGTGAACTTCTGTAAAGCACTGATTTTCAAATTCCAAATTTGATTGCCTAAAGTATTTGTTGTTGTTATTTTTGGCTTTCCCATTCCAAAAAGACTCAACTACCCTGGAAAGCTACAAATCCCTGCAATATCTTGTCATGTAGAAAAGAAAAAAGCACGTAATTTTTGAGAAGTGCTGCTCTGGGAAATAACACTGTTGGGGAAGATGGAATGCAATGCAAGCTGATTGGGCCTTTACTGCCAATATATTACTCAAACCAAATGGTTCATGCTAAATTACCATCTGCTTCCTAAATTCAAATTTACCAGATTTTAAAAGCTTCCATTGATTGTTTTAGCAAAGAACTTGCACTATTAAGGAGAGTCAGTTTTGAAGCACGTCCTTTGGGTTAATTTGCAGTAAAATTAACTGCATCTTAAGCAATTTGGTAATGTGCTTAACCTGCAAAAAGTGAATTTATGACAGAGAAGTCCAGATGTAATTTTGGATACTGCATACAATAGGCACAGTCTGAGCTAACTGTCGCCTAAGGAGGCAGAGCAATAACTAGCAGAAACTGACACTTCAGAGAACAAGGGGAAGGTGGGCGTAAACTGACTCACTCAAAAAGGGGCATGTCACTCAAAAAAGGTGTGTGTCATGCTGTCTTGAACGAAGACATTAACAACTTCTCTCTGAAAAGAGACCCAATATACCTCTTTGCCAGCCAGGAGTGGCAGAGATCCAATTCACAGGCTGTTCCCAACAGCTTTTAACACCTTAGGGCAAAACAAGCTGGAATGCAAGCATCTTTTATTTATTTTGCATTTATTTTCTCTTCATATTAACCTGTACTATAAAAGGGAGACTACCTTTTGGACCTACATTTATGTGATCTTATCTATAATATATTTGGAACTCAGAGCAAGAAATACACTCAATATGAAGTAGAAACAAATCAAATATGCCAGCTTGTCTACTATATAGATCAAGGGCAACTCATTTATGTGCAGCTGTTGTCTGATAATAAACCGATGAAAGAGGGGTAATGACTAAAGCTGTATACAAATGGATACGAAGATGCTTTCCCTTTGAATGTACTTTACTTACATCTAATGCAACGGGGGAAAAAAACTCCACACCTTTAAATGTACCCAGACACATTACTGCTGTAATTGAAATAATCCAACATTTCTACAGCAGTGTTATAGCCTTAATGGTAATTGCTGGTCATGAAACTTGAAAACAGAGAAGCTATGTGAACATAATCCTAGTTGTTCTTATTAGTAATTGCTATAGCTGGCTATTTATTACAGCAGCAAATGGGAGGATGAAAAGAGTGTTCAATTTTAGTCACGTACACAGTATAGCTGATAACAAGCTGTTTGTAACACAGAAGTTAAAATATATTTTCTCAGAAAAATAACAGAATTCCAGTCAATAATATTTAGCTAGTAAAAAAAAAAAAGACAGTATCTCACTATCAGACAAATGCAAAGCTTAAATTTATAATAGTTCTTGGATGGGTCACAAATAGCCAGTTGGCTGAAATGACAATGACTTTTAGGATCTGTTACCCTGAACACCAGCCTGTTATGAAAATCATGTAAAAATATATTATTGAGATGTAGAGCTAGCCAGGTTTGTTCAAACCACAAAAACTGGATCTGAATTTCAAGTGCCTGTGAAATTTTTCTGTAATTACATTAGCTGTTTATCTGATTTGCATTAAGTCTTGAGCTCAAAGCAAAGGATTACATAGCATGTATTTTACATATATATAACACTAATTTTCAGCACCATTTTCACTGTAGGCCATATACGGCTTGTCAGACTGTCGCTATCTCTGAACCACCTTTTCTTTTTAGCTGAGGAAGAGTCATGTTTTAAGAGCCAGGGTCCCACTTCCAGTTCATGGTGTTGATTCAAGTAGGGATTTCTGCTGTTTAAGGTATCTGGCCAGGTCTGTTAGCTCAGAGGCAGCAACAGACTCATTCTTCATGGGATGTAATCACTACAGGGAGAAAAAGAGGCCACTGTGCATAAGTATCAGTCACACGCACATTATTAAAAATCAAGTCACTCCATCAGCCACTGAACAAAAATGTGAAACATCATAGGAAACGTGTTTTAAAAGTGTCTGGGTAGTATGAAGGTTAAACACTGCAGGCACACAGACACACAGTAATTAGGGAAAAATCTGCAAAAAGCACAAGCACAGTTGGTTAACTACAGTCATAGAATGCACTAATATTTTATTCTCTTCATAACCCAGCAAACCTGAAATAACAAAGAATGGGTGTATTTACCACCGTGGTCCATGGCACCTGGGGGATCCTGGTGTAGGTCATTGTCATGTAGATGATCAGAAAGAAGACGGTGAGAACCCAATAAAACACAGCTACAAACATCACCCAGCCAAAGGCTGGATAGAGAAAGTATTCTGTTCCAGCAATCAGGGTCCACACCAACAGTCCCAATACCTGCAAAAGTTATGGAGAAGAAAGAAAACCGTTACACAGTCTTAGACCTCATACATTTGTTCAAGGTCAAGGAACACCACCACCACTGCTATTCACATAACCATTTGATGAGCAGAGTTGGGATGCTACACTGACAGAATACTAATCTAACAAAAAAGAACAACATATAACACTGGTTTTGCTGTGGCAGGATTTCACAAAGGAAAAGGCAGAACGAGGTGTCTCGGTGTGGATTTAGCTCACCTTTAACTATTATGGCACCACACCTGCAGTGGTTTTACTGCTAGCTCTCAAAAGGATTGCTTATTCTAGCCTACGTGTATGATGGTAAATACTACTATTTTGCAGTCAGCAAAGTCACCCTAGAAACAGAAGCCCATGAAGGACCACTGGGATCTTCAGGTCTCATCTGCCACAATCACAGGTAATGGAATAGTTGGGGTCCAGTTCCAAATGGTCCACAAAACACCTCCTCTGTGGACTGGCAGGCACCACGGACACAACACAACTCCTGTTGCAAATAGCAACACACTTACTTAACAGACCACAGCCACAGTCGGCCAATCTAAAGAACCTTCTACCCCAGCATTCTTCTCCAGCAGTGGTTAATAACAGATGTCTGAAGAAATATATTAAGAATAGACCATGCAATAGTAGTATTTCCTCGGACTACCTTCCTCAGCTCTCAGGAATGTGCTGTGGAGGGACCTCCTGAGCCTGGTGGTATCTTTGCAATCAACAGCCCCTGACAGAAGACGACAGTTTTGCTATAACTTCATTTGCGCAGGAGCTAATCCTATTACCATGCAAGTTGTTGGCCATGGTCCCATTTACTTTTTCTGTTGCAGAATTCAATATGAAAAAATAATAATAAATCTCTAAACATTATATACAAAACTATACTGCAAAAGTTTATTGTAATCGGTCCTGCTACCTTTCAGCACCTACCTGGTATTTTTATTTTGTCTTCAATTTATCCTCCAAATTGCCACCCAAACTTCGTTCAGCCCTCCATTTGTTGTCTTGTGTGTTCCCAGTATATTCCTGTATATTATTTGTACATTCATCCACATCTGCACCGTGTATACATAAAAGCACCACACAAATAATCTGTCCCACTTTTTTTTTTTCTCTTGGGTTTGTAATAAAGGAGGCACCTAATGGTCTTTTTTAAGAGCATTTTTCCACTGTTTTCACTAATTCAGCGATTTCTCCTCAATAAAAATCCCCAGAACTTGCTCAGACTGGGATAAAAATTCCTACTTTCCACAGTATACCAGGGGAGGGCAGCATTGCTTCACAAGAACAGTTCAAATGGCATTAGCTGGGTAGTTTAAAATAGACACTATTCTTTAACGCAAAGTTATCAGTTCAGCAATGCTTCCCACAGTTAATTTTAATTCTAGTTCCAACAACATTTTACTAATAGTAGCAATTCGGTTAATAATGCTTCAAATTGCACGAACCACCCATGATTAGGTTAAAATCCAACTCATTTTCAGTCTAACAACTGCTTTAAGATTAAACAATCTTCGTACACTGTTTCGCTAACAAAACACCATTTTCTTAGGACACAAACTTGCTTTTCATTGTGCTCATCCACTTTAATCCAAATTTAAATTAATCACCTAGAAATTATACCAATGAATAATTGGTCCCATGCTTGATAAATAATTATTAAAGACAGATTTATCCTAGATCTGAATATCTAGTAAAATACCAAGAACAGAAGCCTCGAAGATGAGACAAGAAAACAAAGAAACTAAACATCATTAAACACCATAGCCTACTGAGAACTGTGTTGGTTTTTAGAAAGCTTTATTTTTAAAGCTTCAGAAGAGACTTTTTCATAAATAGCACAAGACTACCAAAAATGCTTAATACTAAATTCAACACAAGTAAGATTGATAAGGACACCTCAGCTTATACAATGAATTATTTCTGGAAAGAGCAAAAACTTCATGAGCAGCAAATTATTAAAATTAGAAAGGTAAAATTTGAGGTTATACGAGACCACTAATCTTACACTACCACACTACAAAGCTAGCAAGACATTAACTAGGGTGCCGGTATTCTCACTGGTTTCTCCAGTAATATTCTAAACTGGTATTATCACCCCTCTTTCAAGATCATTTTAATATTTAAGAGGCTGTACATCGTGTATGTATTCCAAAGAATTGCTTTTAATGCATGTTTTTAGCTAGCCCCTGTCAATAGCAGAACAATTTGTCTAAGCAATTGAGATGCATCACAGATGTTACAGATTTATATTCTTCACCAGTTCTTGGTTCATATGCATCATAACTTTGATGGGTTGCATATTAGAGCGCGTCTGACATTTTCAGTTAGATCCAAATACTCTTACTGCATATTACTGGAGCTGACAAGCTGAAATAATATTTCAGATTTCTTGATTAGACCTGAAAAGGTCAGATCAGCTCATGGTCAACAATTCGCTCTGTGTGTAGTTAAATGATACAGCAAATGGTTTTATTGCATATGTAAACATATGCAATAAATTGATTTAAAGTTCACACTGGGCATCAACATCTACAAAATAGCTAAGGAGTCAAAGGAACACAGACATCTAGCCAAGTCTTTTGTGATTAGCTTGTCTTCTCAGCATGTTAAATACTGAGATAGCTTCTGCAGTGTTAAAAGCCTGTCTCGTAATATTCTGAGTGTCCCTTACATTACGCATTTGGTGTTCAACAGATCAGTACAAACTGGATGACATGTGCATCTGCTGGAGCCGAGAACGCCGCTCTTCCTGCTGATTTGATAACAAACCTCCCCGCTGGGAATAACTGGACTACACTCAAATGCCATCTCAATGAGCATCTAGTGTACAGAATCTGGGAAGTAAGTGATAGGTATGCAATACCGTGAAGCACAGACCAGCAACTGCAATACCTGGGGAGTGCCCACAGTAATTCAGTGTGCACAGACAATACACAGCTACCTTTACTGCTTCAGATCAGCTGAAAGACAAGGGAGAAAGCTCCACTCAGCAACTGGAAAAGGCCTGTATCTCGTTATAACCAGGTATGCCAGACTGTAGTAGTAATAGCTAAGTATTTGGTTTTAATTTACGAGCAAGTCAGACTATGCTTATTTAGAATTACAGGAAGATACTACAGTCCTGTCAAAAATGGCTCTGAGAAAGGGAGGAAAAAGCATCAAGCAGACCAAGACAAAAATGCACGTGTTAGTCAATGAGAGGGGATGCTGGGTCCTGAGACTGTAAGGGCTCCACCAAGTCCAGTTTTTCGAGTCAGATGGGAGATAGAGATTTCACTCATCAGTACTTGATAAAGGCAAGCAGTTCTTCGTTGTTTACTGCAGTCTCCGACTTCACCTCAGACATCTACTTTGTGATCACTGGCTGCTGCTTGATCAGGTACCTCTATTACTAGAACACATCAATATGTCAAATGTACTAATGCATAACTTCAGCAGTCGGCAGACACCGTAAAAAAGAAATAACTTCGTAGCAAAGCCCAATATTATTGAGTGTGCAGGTTTAAAATTAGATCCTTAATTGCATATTCAAACCCTTAAATAAGTGCCATAATTTTTCTTTCCTCAGTGCCAAGAACTTCAAAAGTATCAGACTATTTAGTCACTTAAAGAAAAAAAAAAAGGCTTTGTTGCCTCGTAGATGAGACATGTCTTGTCTCATGTTGCTGGTACAAGCCAGCAGGTACGAAAGCAGGTGTGAGCTTGAATCTGTGTATCCAGTTTTGCTTTTCAAGCATCTTAAAAACTGCAGAACTGAATTCATACTTGCAAACTGTATTTAAAAAGCCTATGATGTAGTGACTCCTCTTCAGTGACATTAGCGTTACAAATTCTGCAGCATTTATCTTGACTGGTTAACTCAGCAACACACTTAAAAATGTTCATGCATCCCTTTCAAAGGAAAAAGAAGACTCATTGTGGCAGAACTGACGGAGAAAAACCCAAGGCTCATCTAGTGTCATGAAATAAAAAAAAAAAGAAACTATTTTGTATGTTTGCCTGAAGCTTTTCCTATTTTTTATCCTAGACATGCTTCCTAGCACCATTCCAATTCTCTGTATGCAAAAGTATTGTAGGATTTATACAGAGTTGCTGCTGGCACAGATGGAAATGATGGCAGAAGGAGACTAGAAGAGTTGTGCATTTGCAGTTGTCTCCTGTATTCAAGCCACCTAAACATGGACAGAATCCAGCAAGTAGAACGCAAGACATCTTGCCTCTCCTTCTCAAGAAAGGAGATTTACAACTAGAAGAAAGGGAGACCATTCTAAATTACTGCACATCATTATTTCACTACTAAATCACAAGTTGGGAGCTACCTCGGCAGCAGCACAAGCAGCCTATGCATGTCTCAACCTCCATCCTTTTCTTCCCTCGGCTACTCTCTGCAGGCAAAAAAACCCAGGGAGTCTCCCGCGGGCAGGGAGAGCACGAACATGTCTCACGCCTGCTCCCTGGTCTCTTCTCTCCCCTTTTACGGCCCTTGGGAAGACAAGGTTGGAGATGCTTTTCATCAGGTCCAAAGTGGGTAAGCAAGGCTCCCAAAGGGCAGCCACTCCAGCAGTTCAGCGCTACAGGGGCTCCCCTTATTTGATGGTGATTAGTCAACCACCCCTTGGGTGTTTGTGAGCATTTGGTGAGATTAAAAACCACTCTTCCAAACCTGTCATGACATGGATCACACGCCAAAACAGAGGATCTTATACAGCGAATCAAAATATCTGGGGGCAGAAGTTATTTTAAGAGAAAAAAAGAGGGGGAAAATGGGCATTCCTCCTCTATCGTTCCTCTAAAACATTCCCAGGACAGTCCGTCGTAGGAACCAGCAGATTTAACTGTCTTACATTCGACAGATACAGAGTGGATTTCTTTTCTTCCAGCGACGGCTAAATGGAGAAAATGTTTGCACTGCACTTAAATAACGTCTTTAAACCGGAGGTTTGTGCTCTCACACGCGACCTACGAAACGACACACGACACCTTCGCCTTCTGCCACTAGAGGCAGGGCAATCCTTGCTTTTTTTAAGGAAAACGCTTCCCACGGGGGCACTTGTGCAGGCTTCAGCTGCCCCAGCAGAAACACCAAACGGGCAGCCCGCACCCAGTGCCAAACCCCTGCAGACTGAAAGGGGACGCTGGAAATCAGCGACACACGTGCAGAAATCTTGCACAAGGGTTATACTCAGTTAGAGCGTCGGCACAAAGCAACCTTCAAAGGTTCACTTCCATACTGGGTACAACAGCAACGTCAAATGTAAGTTTATTCACAAAACTACTGAAAATAAAAATAATTTGTTTTACTTAAAAACCAAAACCAAACAAAAACAAAATAAAGAAAACCCAAAGCCATAAAACTCTTCCCCACTATTTAGAAAATTGTATTTTAATGTCCAGGGAGGAAAAATGCCTAAGGAAAAAAAAAAGATGAAAGCCTACAAGTACTGGATAAATCAATCAAATACCAGTCCAGATTAAAATACAACATATGAAAATCTTGTTAGTGTTGCAGTCAGAAAAAAGGTGATAAACATGTTTTAAAATTTAGCTTTTAAAACTGGAAGGATTCAAACTTTTATTAAGTCAATAGAACTGAATAAAATATAATATTAACACTGAGTAAAGATACAAAGACCAGGAAATTCAAAAACATCTTTCAGCTACATTTTTTAGAGATACTAGGTCCTTGCAATTTCAAGGACCATGCTAACGTGCTCTGTAATAATCTAATCAATGCATTGCCTTTGCCTCCTGCTGCTCTTTCCCAACCTCCAACACTTTTTTAACACAAAACATAACAATGCATTGACATCAGCCAGACACCACTGCCCCCCTCCTCATTACCAACAACACTGTATATTCCTTTTCCTCCATCAACATTCGGTGTCGCTCCTCAGTGGAGGAAAGCACTGTTACTCTCCCGGACTGTCTTCTGGTGAGAAGAAAACTCAGGCTCTACATACAGGCAGGAAAAAAATTCCTTTGAATTCTGCATGTTTTTGCAGGTTGTACACCAGATAAAAGAAAAGGCTAGTGGTTTTCCTGAGACTTCTCAGGGCTTTGCCTTCCTAGCAAAATTTAAAAATTCACAGTGCTCGTAGTAACATGCCATTGGTCATAACGGACATACCAATGAAGTATTTTACCATTTATACAGTACAACATTTAGTGCCAAACTGAGTAGCATCTACAGATCTGAAGTCTCTCCTACCTTTGAAAACATTTATATTCATTATAAAACTGTGCAAAATTCAGTCTCTCCTACTTTCACAGAATTTCTAAAAATTGTCTGAATACCTTTGAAATTATTTTCAAGCAACTAGTTTCAGCGCTGAGCCTTCCCACAACTCTTCAAACTCTGTTGCCATGCTCTTGGCTCCCTGGCAGCACCAGCATGCACCCCTCATTACAGACCAAATGCGAGGGCTCGAAATACTGGCAATACTAACCATCACTTGAGAGAATGCCCCCACAGCATTGTTAGGATAGATTTCCCAAGAAAGAAAACTGTTGGAAGCAGCACGTGCCAAAATATGCTCCAAAATAACATCTTCACTAAAGACTGAACTCTGTTACTCAAGAGTTTGGTGCAAATCCTATTACAAACCACACAGAAAAACCTCCTGCCTCAGGCTTTTAATGGGTCAAGGCCCTCTGGCAGACATTTCATTCAATAGCGAACACGCCTGTTCCAGAGCAAGATTTCAGACCAAGCCCTTCAACAGCTGACGGACCACGAGCACCTCTCCCACAGCTCCACCGAGCAAGGAAGTCCTCCCACACCTACCCCACCTCCCCAGGAAAGCGTCCAAGAGCACCTTCACCTAAAAAAAATCGGGACCAGACCTCCCCACACCTGAGCCAGTAAAGAAGGGCTAGTCCTGATGTTTAGACCGTGACGCTCATTATCCAGATCAGCCATGCAGCGAGGATGTACTGAACTGGCCGCAGCATGCGTAAATAAGGGTATCGGCTTGCACTTACAGAAGGATTTACACTGAGAGGCAAAGCCAGCTTGCAAGAGGGCCCAACAAACTACAAAATCTCATTGGGAAGAGCAGAGAGAGGGAGGCAGTAAGTAGCTGGCATGCAAGCACCAAACTTATTTTTCTGATCAGAATGGGTATTGCAATACTGCAGTGCTGCCTAGGCATTAAAGACAAACGTGCCTGAGCAAAATGCAGCAGCACACCCCAATTTCATGTTACCTTAATGAGTCTACCGCCCACCAAAATGAATAAATCACAAAGGTACTCCTTCTCTAGCCTCCGCTGTTGACTCCACTGACCGCACTGCAACTCGTGCGTGAGGAGTCTTCTGTGATGCGGTGCTCCGGCTCACTGCAACTGACAGCTGAGAAAAGTAACTTGGGGGTGGGAGAGAGAGTAAGGAAACCGCACTGTGCATCCCAGCAGCGTATTACAATGCTCAAATGTGGCTTCACCTGAGAAATGTGCGTGGAATGCGTGAGACCAGAGCTAACACCAGTAACACAGACCAAAAGCAGGAAGCTCAAATTAGAGAAGCACGGGATGTTTCCTGGAAAACGCAAACTGTCCCATCCCCCATCAAAATTGTGAAATCACTACAAAAGAGTTCATCACTTACAGTTTCTCAGGAAGCTTTGTATGAAAAAGTAACTAGAGGTAGGGTAGTGGACATTCAGAAAGTAAACAAGAAGTAAGACTGCTTGGGTTATAAATATTGTTCCATGTGTTCAAAAAGTCCCAACAGAAGATTAGAAAGTGAAAGGAAAGGAATAAAATAATAAAAAACTCCCAACAAACAGAACATATCGCAGTGCTTTATAATCAATGGTGTGCCCACACATTGAGTACATTCTGTTCATTCCTCTCTCCCAGTTGGATTCAGTTGGATTATGCAAGGCACGGAGAATGGCTCCTGCAAGAAAAGAAAGTTAAGGCTGGAAAACAGATGAGTCCAATTTTCTATTGAATACTGAAGGAGAATATGCACAATGGCGGGTGGCGTAAAGAAAGAAACAAGGACTGAATTAGGACTTGCAACACAAGAAGCATCCAGCTAAACTATCAGGCAGAAAGTCGAAAAACAAACAGAAGGAATCACAGAATCACAGAAGGGTAGGTGTTGGAAGGGCCCTCTGTGGCTCATCTAGTCCACCCCTCCTGCCGAAGCAGCGGTAGGCTGTAGAGGACCTTGTCCAGGCAGGTCCTGAATATCTCCAGAGAAGGAGACTCCACAACGTCCCTGGGCAGCCTGTTCCAGTGCTCCGTCACCCTCAGAG
>Ga0181612_114310_pt1 | contig 18319 bp, 11 predicted proteins | sample HoacroProtozoa21_FD_119630 | JGI IMG/M metagenome (GOLD analysis project Ga0181612, IMG submission 119630) | Hoatzin crop microbial communities from Cojedes, Venezuel. Combined Assembly of Gp0051906, Gp0051904, Gp0051908
TGTGCATAGCTGATGTGCATATTCTGGGACTTCTGGGCAGCACCCACATGTGGTAGCAAGCCAAGTGGAAAAATAGGAGGAAAGACAACTCCGTATCATCTTATGACTGTGACCTGTTTGGTGTTGTGTTTAATTTACTCTTTTGCAAAACAGGGGAGAGCCATGCTGTACTGTGTATGTACTCCTAAACCATAGATCAATTGAAATGGGCAGGCAGGATGGAAACATCAGCCACACCTTTTCTTGCTTGCTAGGGATTAAAGTCTGGCTTCGACAACGTGACTAAAGCTGCATTGGCAATGTTCTGTAGTGGTTATGATGCAAAATAAATAGTAGTGTCTCAAGTCTGGTGTGGGGGATGAGAGTTGTGATTAAACTGCACAGCACCAAGAAGGGCGAAATGATCGAGTGAATCCATGTGATAAAATGATCCAATGTCTTGTTCTCTTTGTCATTGCAGTACTTTACTGGCCTAGAGTGTGGACACAAGTTCTGTATGCAGTGTTGGAGTGAATATTTAACTACCAAAATAATGGAGGAAGGCATGGGACAGGTAAAATGTCAACTCACCCACCTCATGCCTTATTTCTGGAAATTCTGTGTGTTGGAGAAGGGGAAAGAAAGGGGAGAATTCTTCCCCACTGAAGTTAAACAAAAACACCCACCACCACCAAAAAACCCACAGCAAAAACCAACCTCAAAATAAAAACAAACAAAAATTCAAACCCCAGAGCTTTGTGGGTTGCAGTCTTTGCCGCGGATGAAGCTGAAGGGGAATTACGTGGAGTTAGTGTATGCATCTTTGCTCTGGGTGGGAGGAATCGTGCTGTGCACAGTGACACATCGGGGATGTGATGAGAGCCCCAGTGTACTGTTTTTGTTGTGGATTGTAGTGAAGTCTGTTGCCTTGGAATTCTTCGTGATGCAAAAATAGGATAAACACTGTTCCTGTTATGACCTTTTCGTTTTTTTTCAGACCATTTCATGCCCTGCTCATGGCTGTGATATCTTAGTCGATGACAATACAGTTATGTAAGTATGATGAGTTGCTACCTCTTGGCTTTCCTCTTTTTCCATTTTGTTACTCATGTTCTATTCAAATATCCTGGCTTATAAAAGAACTGCATAGAGGCTTTAGGGCAGCAGGGAGGTTGGTTCTGAGCTGTCTATTTTGATACTGGTATGTCTCTTGACTTCCTGTTTAGCTCCGAGAAATCCGTGCCACAGTACTTGAAGGAAAGACTCCTTGACCAATTTAGTCAGCATGACAGGAGAATAAACACCAGACGGTCTTTCCAAACCCTGTGTAACTGCTTTGTGCATTTTGTTTTCTTTGATTTACATAGCAATTTAGGACTTCTTCCATAAGCCAACCCACTGGTTCACCAAGTCTCATAGCTATAGTCAATAGGTGAGTCAGAGGAAAGAAGTCCTGTGTACAGTCTGATGTAGGGCGTGTTTTATGCCCTCTGATAGAAAGCAGTTTGCCCTCAAACACAAGATTCGATGAAGCCGGTATGCCAGCCAGTGTCACTTGGCTTATTAAGTTGTCCAGCTGTAGAATGGCTGCCCGTACATGATGGAGCCATGAATTCCATGAGCTTCCTTCTCTTTTATATTGGGTGGTGTTACTGCATGAGCAACATCCTTCATAATTCTGAACCTTGATTAAGCTCATTTAATTCTTCATGCTAAAAAGCGTCTAAATAGAAGCTTATTCTGTTACCTTATTCCTTCCTTCCTGAAGTCTGACTCACTCATTGATATTAATTTGCAGGTTTTTATGTCAGTTGCTTTCAGACTACTGATTTCCCATATCCCTCTGCATTGGTGGCTCTGTTAGTCATGAAGTGTAGGCTGGATAGAAGTGGAAGTAGCTGAAATGTTTTCTTGCTCTGCGAGGTGGCTTATAGAGTCCAGTGAGTAGAAACTGAACTGAAGTTGGCGTAATATCTTGAGTGACTTGGTTGAGATTTTTTTGTTTACCAGAGTCTGAACTCAACTTGTGGTATGGCATACTCACCAGGAAGTTTAAGTGTTTTCTTGTTTGCAACAGTTCGTATAAGGTGTTCAGGTACTGTATGTGAAGTAGACTATCTGCAGTCGTTGGAGGCTGTGGTGGTAGCGGTAAGGAAGGAAAGGATGGAAGGAGAGCAGTGCTGGCTTTTGTTGCTATGGCTTCTGTTGCTATTGCTTGATATTAGTAGTATGTCTGACTGTGCTTATGTTTCCCTTCGTGGCTTTTATAGCACAGAAACCCGTGACACTGGGGTAAATCTGTGAAGTCCAACTCGCATCATGTGCAGTGGGATTTCCCTCCCACCTAGCAATGGCAGAGATATCTTGGGCCTACAACAATAAAATGGCATCTAGGTGGTAAAGCAAACAAGTTCTCTTTGTCTAAGTAAAACTATAAATGTTTTGCGGAGCTAAAAATCCACCTTTCCCTGATCTTGCGGGGGAATGTGTGGGAGAAGGAGGTGCATTTTTTTGGCAAAAACCTAGTGCTTTCCTTTAAAAGCAAAGATGGACAGCTGTGGCAATCTTATGACATGGCATGAATAAAGACGTAAGTAATTCCAGCTGAAATTTGCACCCCCTCTCATGTCCTTAATTATTCTCTGTTTAGGCCTTTTTTTTACAAAGTCTCCAACTCTAGGTTTCCAAGTTATAGGAACTTGAGATTAATGTGCAGTGTGTAGAGACATGAGTTTCTTTATCCATCAGAAAATCAAAGTAGACAGGCCAAGTTGTTATTAATTTGCTCTCTTCTTGGTACTTGCCCTTAGCAAGACAGTGTATCTCCAAGGTGACTTATCTCCATACGAATCCAAACTTCACAATTCAGATGACTTTCTGGGAATTGTGAGTATTGAGCTAGCTTATTGTCAGCTTTCCTTGGTACTATTGAGCTTAAGTAGGAAGGTTGAAGAGAGGGTCCCTTTCAGCTCTTTCAAGACCTTCAGACTGGCTGAAGGTAATCTGTTTCTATCCGTTGTTCACCCTTGTTAAGGCTGCTGGTAATTGCTTTAACCTACATGCAAAGATGTTGATTTCATTAATAAGCAAGGCAGGCTGCCTTTATTACTGGTGTGTCTAACGGCCGCTGCTCGTGGGTGGCAGCAGTCGTAGGAACTTCTGAGAATCATCCCACTCAGTGGGAATGGATGGATTTTGGGTTTCCTCTATGGAAGTCGCATGAAGTGCTGCCTCATTTTTAATCTTCCTTTGCATAACTGCAAATGCCAGCGCCTCTGTGTCAGATCAGAACGAAGTAAGGTCTTGAAGCAGTTCCTTTGGGAGGATGTTTGACGTCTCACATGATGTGCATTTTGCTAATTCCACTGATTTGTGTCTTTGAGGAGTTTGCATTATCAAAATGGAACAAAAGCGTAAAATTTATGGTCTGATAAAGGATTCCTCCTATCTTTGGATGAATTTTTGAGATTGTTCTGTGAACATGTCAGTGTGTTGTCCTGAACTTAGCTGACAGAAGAAATCAAGGGATGAGTTTTTTGTGAGCAGTTTGCTTTTTCCAGCCTGGTTTCTTTGAGGTTGCTTCTTTTATAGCTTGGCTCATAGAGGAATGGACTCCAAAGGTGATGGTTCATGGGCCCTGGGAATTGTTTTCATCTCTTAATTTGTCTAGTTTCATTCCATTGTATGTCAAAAGCTGGTAAGATTCAGAGCAGAGTTCTTTAAGGTCTTGACCTGAGTGGTGCTGGGGAAGTGCTGATGAACCTTGAGCAGGTGGGGTTGCTGACATGGAGTGATCATAGGCAGCTGGGTGAGCAAAAACCAGTGGACTGCATACCCCATGTGCTCTGGTTAGCTATGGCATTACTCTTTATTTAAATTCCAGTTCCTGATACGTATATGTGATACAATGCACTTTTAAAGTGACATTTATCATGGCTAGAAGATTTGGTATGGAGTAAGGAAGTGAGATTTGTAATGCATATTGTAAGTTCAAATTGTTTTTTCATTCTTCAGTAAGCTTCAGTCCAAAATTGCAGGCTTGCTGTGGACATGGGCCTGATGAGATGCTTTGTCAGCTGATTTGTTTTTAACATGGGGTATTTGGGTGCCGCGTGCATGTTTATGTAATAACCAGCATGTCGTTTGGTGAGGAGCTCCCCAGGCTGTTTAGAGCTAGGATTTATGCAACATCGCATCGTTTCATGGGCTGTTCTTTAATGAATGTTGGCATGATAATGTGCAGGATGACACTTGATTTTGGCTGCACCCTGAAATGGGTAATCTATTAATTTCAATATTTATATGTGGTATGGCCTGTACAAAGCTGTATTCCACAGATTGATTTAAAACAGAAACGCTGCAAAGTGTGGATTAGTCCAGCATTATATTTATATATGCAGAAGGCATTTCAGTCAAAATGAAAGATGTATATAAAAAGTGTTCAGCAATACATAATTACATTATTTAGAATGCATCTAGGCTGGACAGTCTGCAAATGACAGCTGGGTCAGTGTGTCCAGGAGAAAAGTGGTCACCATGCTTTTAAAGAATTCCTGTCTGTCTGGTTTCCTTCTGCTCGCCTGCTTCTGAGCTGACAGACTTAAAGTCAATGTTACGTACACCCTTTATGATGTTGAATTTAAATCAACTTTATTTGTATAGTTAATATATTAAAACCACACTAATGTTAAAACTGAAGCTGCAGCAGTTCATAGAAATTCAGATAACATTAGATCTACCAAAGTTCGTAACCACACAATAGTTGTTCTGGAGCTTTTTAAAGGGATTTATCACTGAATGTGCATATCTAATGTCAAAGAACTAATGAAATTGTTTGCTCTCTTTCTTGAGCTGTTCAGGAATGTATTTTTTAAACAAAAATAAATCCCCACATCAAGAGGTTCAGTTCTTTTGAACTGTATGAACTTTCTGTATGATTCTGAAGCTAGTATTAAGTTAAATACAATAGTTGTAGATGTCACAGTAATGTAATATAGTAAATAAATAGAGAACAGATGAGTACAAAAAAGAACAGGCATAGAAGGAAGCATCAAAATAATTTGTCTGCCTGAACTTACTGGCTACATATGGAAAAAATAGTTTTCTGCTACAATAATTTCTGTTTCTTTGCTTTCCACAGGCGTCTGATCACAGATTCTAAGGTTAAATTAAAGTACCAGCATTTAATAACCAATAGTTTTGTAGAGGTAAGTGTTTTATTTGAAGTTTTTAATGGTTTTAGGGTTTGTTTTGCACACGTACCAAACCAGAGAAGTGAGGCTTGTTTATAACTGTAGAGCAGGGTATTTTTGCATAGTGTCTAATCAAGTGTAACTACAAACTAGAGGCTTTGCAGGCATTATTTTATAGTCTGTTTAGTTACAGTAATAGTTGTAGGAAAATATTAAAAAAAAAATAATCTGCAGGACAAAAGACCTGGAGGTAAACAGATGCCATTGGACGTAAAGCTGTAATATTGCTTTTAGCAAATACTAATAGCTTTGCAACTTCAAAATCAAAATAAACCTAGAGAAAGGTTCTTTGGAAGATTTTCCACTGTCCCAGTTTCCCAGTTGTATGTGTTCAAATTCACTGTAGAGCCCAGTGTAAGTCATTACTGGGATCAAACATTCACTCCTTTGAAGTGATACACAGAGTGATTTTTTTAGTGCACGCTGGAACTAAGCATGTGTCGCAGACGGGAAGACTCTCAAAAGTCTAGCAGTGCAGACCCACGCCTGGCTGCAGTACAGCAGGAACAGGCCATGAGGTGGTGTTCGAGGGGTGTTAGAAAGTGGTGCTTGTGAAAAGCTCGTGTGTGTGGTGTGAGCAATGTTTCAGAAAGACTGTTGCAGCGGTGGAGCCACGATGGGTTGTTGCAAACAACTTGACATGCTTTTTTCTGTGGAAAGCTTCATATTCTTCAAGTATTTCCTCTCGGTGAGCTGCGAGGTCAGCAGTAGTGTTTACGCTGCTCATCTTTCCTACGAGGCAAGTTGGTGACGAGTTGGCTCGTATTCCTGCTTGCTTTCAGTAGAAAGAAAGTAAATGCTTAGATTGAGGAAGCAGCACTCAGATTGCAGAGGACTGGTGAGGCTGGAAGAACTGTGACTGAAGGCCATGGTGGGAAGGATGAAAAACAGACGGAGGGCAGGTAGGGACCTTGTGTGGCATCCTTTTTCTATTACGGTTTTTTGCTTTATTTCGTAGTGTAATCGACTGTTAAAATGGTGTCCTGCCCCAGATTGCCACCACGTTGTTAAAGTCCAGTATCCTGACGCTAAACCTGTTCGCTGCAAATGTGGACGTCAGTTTTGGTAAGAGCAATCACATAAGACACAGATACTGCTTTTTACTTACTACCTTGAATGTATGTTAGTATTTTTTTATGTGAGTCTGTATATTGGGATGTGGTTTAGATGGTGGGAGAAGCGTAGGGTGGGCTTCAGCTGGTAAGCCAGGATTAGGTACAACTGGTTGCAAAGCCTGTAACTATGTAGTTGTTGCTTTCTGTCTTTGGCCGTCTTTGACATAGAGACAGATCCAGCTTTCAGAGGGAAGGCCTTCACCTGAGTGGTTTCCAATTAGGTGAGGTTCTTGACTGTAGAGAATCAAAATGTATTGAGATCATATATTGCTCTGAAATGGTCATTGAAGGATTTGAGTGTTGGGGGTTTTATTACGTGTATGTTTCCTTGGGCCCGGCTTTGGCCTTTCAGCAGAACAACTCAGAAGAAAACTTCCACATCTTAATGATCTGCCCTATGTGCTTAATTTCCCCTTTCTTTCACTTACAGCTTTAACTGCGGTGAAAACTGGCATGATCCTGTTAAATGCAAGGTGAGCATGTCAAAGTTCTTTTCTAAGAGAAACTTTTTAAAAGTCCGTTTATGTGCAAGACATAGAAATGAAGCACAAGCTTTGTGGCTGTTCACATCAAGGAGCATTGTAGTTCACCTGTTTAGATCATAGCCTGAGAAGACTCAGGGAAATCATACTGGATGCCTTTAGGATGCTTCGAAGTTTGACTTCGTGAAGCAACAGTGGTTCAGCCAGATGGGGAAATGTCTGGGGGAGGCAGTTGTTGCAGCTGTGACCCTCTGAAGAGGAATGAAGGTGCTTCAGGAGTGAACGCTTCACTTGACAACAAGCATTCCTGTACTAGGAATTGCTGTAGTGCTCAGTGCTTCGGCAGCCTTGTGATTTGTTGGACTGAAGGAATTAATTCAGTCCTGGGACCTGCTGCTGTGCGGTGAACTTGAACTGGGCTGTTTTTTTTCATGAAACTGTCAGAAGCTGTAATGAAGCCTGGGATTCTGTGGCCTGTGCAGAGCTAGTGGACAGCTGGGTTTCATGCCTTCAGGACAGAGCAGTCTGCGTTCCTGGTGACGAATGCAGAAAAAAACATCCTTGGGAAGAGAGGAGGGAAACCTCACCGAAGGTTTAGCAGGGCTTATCTGGTCTTTCCAGGCTGGATATGGTCAGTTTATTATCTGACAGGTGCAAGCAGCCTTCTGCTCTTGTTACTTGTGTTCCTTTGACAAAGCCATGTTCTTGGTAGGATTTGGGGGTGGGGTGGGAGGGAAGAAGTGTAAGTTGAACATGAGTGAGCATTGCAAGCCAAAGGAAAAACTTGGCTTGATGTAAAGCTAGGTGTCACAGGGGGTCTGAGTGCAGTTTTGGCAGATCAGTGTTATAATGTCCTTAATATTTTAGAGTCCTATGTGAAGTTTGTGCTGGTTGAACTTAAGAACTGCAAACTCATTGCTGAAGTGTTTGTGTCGAGTGATCGCGCTCACTGGATCAGGATGGTGCTGCAGGAAATCTGCAACTAAACTAGTTGGTGTTTGCGATGCTTTCCAGCACCAGTGCCCCCCCCAGATTCCCATGTGGTTGTGTGTTCCCTGCCATTACCTTAATGTAAGCAGCTGTCTTGGGAACACTTACAGTTCCTGTCTTTAAATGTAACTCTCTCTTCGTTCTTCATTTTTGTAACAGTGGTTAAAGAAATGGATTAAGAAGTGTGATGATGACAGTGAAACTTCTAATTGGATTGCAGCGAACACAAAGGTGAGGGTTTTTTCTCAGTTTTGCATAATTTATCAGTGGAAAAGAAGAATGACAGCCTAATTCCTCTGCTCTAGGATTATTTTTTGTTGTGTGTCATTCCTTAAGAACAAGCCTTAAGATCCACAGTACACTGAAGTACTCTTGTTTGAAGAGCAAGTAGGTGTTACGGCCTTGGATCAGGTGAGGTTCTTTGGATTAAGTGGAGTTTGCCTTGTAAGAAAGAGTTAATCTGAGACCCAAAGAAAGCTCAAGTTTGAAGTCTTTGGGCTCCTGTCTGGTGCTGATGGCTTCCCTAAGCAAATCTGTGCCTCACTGCAAGTGTGTGAAACATGTTAACACCACCTGTGGCTTGATCTGGCTGTGATAATTTACATCTGCCTTTGAATCCCCTGGGCTGGCCTCTTGAGGAGTTGTTCATTTCCGCTGGGCAGGATTCCAGGTAGAGACTGGCAGAACAGCTGTTAAGATTTTATTATGTAAATGTCTTCATTCTAGCTAGCCCAACTTTGCCTGAAACTTCAGCATTCGTTCCATTTGGGATGAATTAAAACAAAGGTTGGCGTGGTGGCAAGAAAACAAAAGCAGCAGATGCTGGGGGTGTGTGGGGGAGTGTGGTGGTGTTAGGAGCAGACCTGGGTCTCAGGACTGCTTAGCCGGGAGGGTGGAAGAAGGTGGGGAGGGTGTGAGGAAATGGCTGCTTTGTTTTCTTAGCTCTGTTGTGTAACTGGTTAATGGTATTGTTTGCAGCAGTGGCTGCTGCTTTCTGGGGCTGGCTGCGTGTTTTTCATTGAACTGGAATGTTGCAGTATGGTGAAAGCAGAAACACCCATTGTGGTGAAATGCGCAGTGAAAATCAGGCTGAAATTGTGCAGTCTCGGCTGCTTCTCTGTTCTGTGGGCTGAGACTTGTGTGGTCCCCGCTCGGAAGCTGAATGTTGTTCAGTAAAGTGAACTTGGCTTTTTCTGAGGTGTCTGTGTTCAAAGATGTATTGTGGCTCAAGAACTGAACCAGTTTTGTTCAAATCTTGCTTGGTCTTTAGGTATTGCTCCTATTAAACCTGAGGAAGAGTAGCCAAATAGCTTGGAAAGAACTGAGTGTAAGCACATGCAAAGCAGCTTTTAGGCTTGGGTATCAAATATTTGGATTGTCAGAATGGCCACAGCCCTATTTTTGCCTGTGACAAAGCCCTCAGGAGCTGGACGCGGAGCTGCTGCTGCCCCGCAGGGGTACAATATCAGTCATGGCTGCAGACTCCCCATCTTCTACCTGCCCCAACTTTGGCATGCGGTGCTAAAGACCAGGGTCTTAGTTCTCCATGCTGTTTTTTGTTACCATCAAATGTTAAGCTTTCCCTTACTGGATTCTGTGCTCGTTAAAAAGGCTGAAATGATATATGTGTATGTGTTGTGTAGATGAAACATGATTAATCTGCCACTAATGCTGGCTACTGGAAATAGAATTACAGAATTATTAAGGTTGGAAAAGACCTCTAAGATGATCAAGTCCAACTGTAGGAAGCTACTTGTCTCTTTTCAGACAGGAAGGTGATGGTTTTTGCAGCTTGCTTGCCTAAAGACTTAAATATAGACAAAAATATTAAAAAGGCGGTCATACTTTTCTTGTTTAACTGGGATGGAGACTTTGCCAGGTAGGAGCTGTGTGGTGGTTGGGCTGGTATTTAAAGCACAGCTCAAGCTGTCAGAAATAGCACTGAATGACCAGAGCAAGAAGTTTTGTGGGAAACACCCATCCAGAGGACAGTGAGGAGGGGAAATGAGCATGGCCAAGACATGATGGTGTCAGCCCAGCTTATCTGTTAGTGGCTGTAGTCTGGTGTCAGCAGCAGAAGAGCTGTTGTCCTTGAACATCCCTGTCTAAGCTACTTCCTCTAATACCATGCGAGATGCTCCTACAGCAAGAAAACGCTTTAGAGCCCAGGCTGTATGGTAGCAACAAGAAGAAAAATAACATCAGGGTAATTATACCAGATACTTGAGCAAGCCAGCTGTCCTGGAGTCTTATGGTATCCTTATCAATTAGGTTAACCGAAGGACAATATTACAATTCTTCTCTCTCCTAACTGATGCTAGATTCAATTGAGGAGAAAGTTGGCAGGAAATGTAACCCACCCCTCGTAATGATCTGTGCCTTCTTGTGGGCAGCGAAGATGTGGAAGCTGGTAATATCACACTGCTGTAGTGATGAAGCGTGAGCAGTACTGGCTGCTGGAACACGTGCAATCGGCGCTTCGCAGCCTCCGGAGAAGCGGATCAGCCCAGAGCTGCAGGGCTGCCAGCCACCACCTCCTCTTGCCTGATTTGCCTGCTGGCCCTCGGCCAAAGGCATGGAGAAACCCAAGTGCCTATCTAACAGCGACACAGTCCTGCTGCTGTTCAGAGAGAAACCAAGTGAAATCCTTTTTTGCTGTAGCGTGAGGTTGTAGCGATACACTGGGATGGGCATTGCACAGTTGGAGTGCACGTACATCTGTCCTTATTCTGTCTCTGTACTATTCTTAGCAGGAATATAGGGCAGTTGTGTTTGGGGCGGGATGTCTTGTGCCTTCACAGCTATTGGCTTCAGTGACTGCAAGTCCGGAGCCCAAATTCTGGGTGGAATTTCTTTGTTTTGAAGAACCTAGAAGGAAATCGGATCAGGTACCATCTGGTGCAAAAAAAAAAAAATCTGTGTTTTCAGTGGAAAAACTCTCCAAGTAATTTAATTGCTACTATAGTATCTGTTGCTGTTTCTAGCTTTTGAAAAGTGTTTTCTTGAGTCCTCCAAGCCTGATGCCGAACTGCAGTCCTGTCCTATGCGGTCTCAATTCAGAGAAGAAAATTTCCTCTCTTACCAAGATGAAGGTGTAAGAGAAAAACAGCAATCGTCTTGGAACGTGGGCTTGAAATCCGGGTAATCCTTCGCAACAGGAGAGTGAGAGATACATTTGTTCCAGCTTGCCCTGGGAGACAGAATAGGAAAAAAAAATTAGGCAGTTGTATGAGAGAATAGAAAGCTGTAACCCAGCTGAATGGGTTTCTGTTCATAGACTGGAGTGATGTGATGCATTTTTGGATGAATTATGTAGAATGGTCTGAATGAAGAACGAGGAGATTTGAGTAGTGAGTTCTGTGGATTTTGTATTCGTTTATTTGCACTTAGGAGACCTGCACTAAATTGTTTCTACTTACACAAAAGATATGGCACTTGCAGTGGAGAGCGTGCTTAGTTGATGGCTTTTAACTTAAGATACTTTCACATATGAGTTCTACTTAACTAAATTAATTTAAACTCGATATAAGCCAATACAAGTTCTCAACAAACCTTTTATTCTCAGTCTTCTTGCAGAGAGAGGTGGAGTAGTGCAAAGTTCTGCACATTTCTGTCTTTTTCAGTTAGTTGTACAAACTTGGTTCATAAATTGTTCCTTGGCAGGTTTCAGGTATTGTTTGGTTCCTGTGGCAATGGCAATAAAGAAATGACATAGACCAGGTACTTCTTTTAAGTGGACCTTCAAAGGTAAAAGTAAAAAACACAGACACCTTGGATTTGTGCATTTATTTGTGGCTCTTAAGGTACATCAAGACTACCTGAAAGGCACCTAAAAAGAGGGGGTTAACCTGTTTCAAATCTAAGTTTGTGTTAGATGTTAATCTTTCTGCATCTTAAAATACTAAAGGAAGAAGAACAAAGATGGTAACAGTGCTGATCTTCACCCAAGGCACTGTGTGGTGATTTTTTTTTTTTTTTGTTTTCTGTTGAAGTTAAGTTGGTGTTAATGAAAGTTGTTCATCTGATACTAAATATTCCTCTGCCTTACTGCTTTTGGCTGCTGGCATGTCACCATCTCGTTATCTTCTGGGCTAGACAGGACCTGAATGTCTGATGTATAAAACAGGCACTTTTTCTTCCTACAAAAAAGCTATTGGCCATCTTTCTCCTCTAAGTGAGATAAAATGGCACGAACCCAGTTCTCTTCCTTTTCGGGTCACTTTTTAATGTCTGAACATGCGCTCCCTCTGTGCTTGCTGGAAGTCCTACATTTGTTCTAACACGTGGAAGTTCTGGCAGCCTGCTAGATCTCCCTGGGCACCAGCATCGAACTTTGCTCTTTCATTTCTCACTGGCGTAGTTTCATGCCAGAGCTGTGAACAGCATCTTTCCTAAGATGTCAGCACTATCTTTTCCTCTGATGAGCAAATGTTTAAGATGCCATGCTTTGCTCAGTGACTCTAGGTGTTGTCACGGTGTACTATTTTTGCGCTAACCATAATTACGTTCAGCGGTTTCAGATGTTGTTGAAATGCATTAAGGAATCCCCCTGGTGTTTGAGGATTCTTTTTTTCTTTTTAATAGGATGGGTTATAGCTGAAGGCATCACTGTGGACATGGCTGGGAGGCTGATGCATACTGGTTGCCTCTGGGAGTTCCAGAGAGGACTAATCTGTTTCACCTGCCCTGAAATAAGAAATATGTTTCTACTTAGCCTTCTGTTCATAAAACAGCAGCTGAGGTTTATGGTGTTTTATGTACACGCAGCCTTTTATGACAAAATAGGGATTGTTCTCCTTAGCCCGGGCAAACCTGGCATTTGTTTCAAAGTGTAGTGTGTAAGCGCAGCACTGAATTGTTTGGAATGGAACAATGTTAATGAGGTCACTTCTGCATCGCGGTGTGAGAGAACGCGCAGAATAATCTACCGGTGTAGTAATTTGATTTGCTGGCTGTTATGTTGTTGCGTAGCCGTAATTCTCAGTAAGATCTTCCTTCCCTATCCTCCTTAATCTATAAATCTCTCCCACTCGTTGCGTTGGTGACTTGAGTAGTTGCTACTCTTTTCTTTCTGCTGGTATTCAGCATTTCTTTAGCATGTTCTTATCATGGCTTTTCCTTGATTTGTAATAATACTCAACTTTTACACAGCTTCGTGCATCTGTATAGCTTGCTATGTAATCTGTCCTGCTTGTGCTTTGCTTGACAGGCATAGAAAGGCTTGAAAAGGATGGCATTCTTTGTAATAAAAGGGCTGTAATTAGGGTCTTTTTGTTTTAATTTGCATCACAGGGCTAGAAGCCATAAGCATGGTGGGGTATTGAGACACTGAAGAGATTTGCCTCATGCTTAAAGACAAGAGAGCAGAATTTCAGTGCTCCCAATTGAGCCTAGCTGCAGATGAGGACAGCCCCACGTCCCCATGGTGTGGACGTGCCCCACCATATCTCTCCAGCCCAGCAGGTCACCTGGGAACTGTTTCTCTCTTCTTCCAGTTGTGGGATTTTCCTAAGCAGGAATGATTGCTGCAGCTGTTCAGATTAGCTGCGTCTTCTGCTGAGACACGTGGATGTCGGCATCTCATCAGATGAGACACATTTGGAAGAAACTGTGCAACTCTGCAACCACTGTCTTCTTTGAAAGCCCGTTTGTTGCCGTGTGTCCCAGGATCGGCATTGGATGTCACGATGTGACAGGGGTGCAGTGCTGCTGTTTGTACATACTGGCAAAGTGCACTCTGGCTGAGCTAAGTGAGCAGGGGTCTTCAGTTGTGAAGGATATTGATAGGATAAACCTGTGTTTGGGTCTTGAGGTGTTGGGGCAGTATTAGGAGAGGGAGGAGGGCTGCCTGGAAGAGGGAAATAGATACTGCACTTGAGTAGTGTGCTCAAAGGAGAGACTGTTTTTGACTCTGAAGTTCACAGGACTGCGTTGGTTGACTGGTTGGGAACAAGTTTACCTGGCTGTCCTATGGACAACCCAGGAAGACATCTTGATGTTGTCCCCACAAGAGGACCAGCAAGGGAGCTACTCTGCTTCATTTATTCTGTAGTACAGTTACTCTGTTTGTAGGACAAACACAGGTGAAGGGGAGGAAAGGAGGGCTGGAGAAGCCCCTTTATGTGCTTGCTTGCTGCTTGAACCCATCAGAGTAACAACCAGCCCAAAAAAAGCTGAACCAAACCAAGTAAGTAGCCAGCTAGCACGCAGCGTACTGACAGAGCATGAGGATGGGAGGAGAGGTGTGGCCACAAAAAGAAATGTTTATCAAACTACAGGAGGAGTTCCCCAAATCTGGGGTATGATGTTATTTACACAACAAACCTGATCATCTGGTTGGAAGCTGAGCTTTGTCCTCTTAACTCAGGCCAGGCCCCGGTTGTGACCTGTTGATGGGATGGGAGCGCTGCCCTTCCTCTTTGGGGTCAGACAGTATGACCAAAGCTGGGCTTGGAAGAGGAGGAAATGACGGCAGTGCTGGAATGCTCTGCCATTGCTGGGAAGGCCAAAATAATGAAATGATTCAGGTTGGAAGGGAATTTAATCTTGTTTGGCCCCACAGCTCAAAGCAAGGATAAACTCAGTTAGGGCAGGCTGCTGTAATGAGCCTTACTTTTCATTAGTGCTCAGGTCTGCAAACTTGCAATCATCAGGAAACAAAGCTAGCTGAAGGCACTTGAATTAATGTTGGCCAAAAAGAAGTCGCAGTCCCTTGGGTCTTCCCCCTTGTCTCTTTTCCCTTGTAACCTGATTTGCCTTACTGCAGAGCTCCCTCCCTGACATCTGGAGACCACGTTGATCTTTTGCACCTCCGGAGCGATCGGAGTACTTTGCGGTGTGCAAATTCTCCTGTCTCTTACAATACAAATAACAAACTTGTATGAAAATGTAGCAATAGTTGAGACACTTGGAGTGGATGTACAAAAAGTAGCAGTTACAGACTGATTGAATGTGGTGGTTTCTTCCTTTACTGAGGGTTTATCTGAATGCCAGAATAGGAAATGTTTGGTCTGGTTAGCAAGGAGTAAAGAAATGCTCCTAACTGAGGAGAGGATTTTGTATGCTGCTAACCTGAAAGCCGCAGCTGATTTTACGTGTGTGGATTACTTGTTGGGATATGTTACTGCCTTGTGCATAAAACTGGCTTTTGCAAAAACTTCACAGATGCTGGTGTGGCTGTATGATAAGCTGGACTGAGGAGCTGACCCAGGCTGAAATGTTTTTGGTTTTATTTGGGGAGCTTGTTCCTCTGTACTTGCTGCTTCATTTTAACCTGATGTGTTCCTTGGCCCAGCTCTTGTGCAGCTGCATTGTGTCCTGGCACAAGAGAAGGGCCACAAGACGGGAACAAGTGGCAGAAGAAAGTTGTGATGGCTTCCTTCGCTTGTGGAGGCAGCGTAGTTTATTCTTACAACCTCAGCTTTGTGTACTCATTGAGATACTATGGAAATAATCTTTTATGTTCTACATGAGTTGAATATCATTTTAGGAAGGGGCCATACGCTGTTGAGGTATGAGAAGGATATTGATGTTACCAGAAAAACTCGTATTCCCCAAAGGTTTACCTGTGCAGTGCTGCTCTTTGTCCTCGTATTTGGCAAAGGCCTCACACCTAAAAGGGAAGCCCCGTGTGGGCTTTTGTTATATAAGTCTTCAGTGAGGTGTCACATGAAGGAGAAAAAATGGACCTGATGGGAAATATGGAAATGCCCCAGGAGGAGAAGTGTCTTTTTAGCTGACAGAAGCTGCTTTGAAGCACGCTAGATTATTGCTGCATGTTTTCAGATACTTTTTGGATGGCATTTTACAACTGCAGGTGTCTTGCATTGATAACAGCATGATAGCTGCTCACTGTTAGGCTTTTTTCAGTTTTGGGTGCCGAAGTGGACCAAACACTTGACGATGAGGACAGCGAGATGCCTTCCCCTGGGCTGTTATAAACAATCACTCTGCTGTCATTTTGGAGAAGGTCATGAAATTACCCATTCCAGTGTACCCCCGTGATAGCAGCGTAGACAAAATGCATTTTTCCTTAGGGTTTTTTTGCTATCTAGCCACTCTGATTATGGAAATATTTTAAAGCCTGGCTCTGAAGAGGATCTCGATGACTGAAGGGAAGAAAGAAGTCATGCGTTTCACTTAAGGTGCTATCTCTCACTGCCACGGGAACCCTTCTGACTTCACAGGACTGTTTTGGGTTCTGTCCTTTCCGTGCTAACGGTGCTCCCTGTCCTGTGAACAGGAATGCCCGAAATGCCATGTCACCATCGAGAAGGACGGGGGCTGCAACCACATGGTCTGTCGGAACCAGAACTGCAAAGCGGAGTTCTGCTGGGTGTGTCTGGGCCCCTGGGAGCCCCACGGATCTGCCTGGTGAGTTCAGGGGCGTGCCTTGCTGGAAGGCAAGGAAACCGTGATGCAGGCGGCATCAATTTGGACTGAAATCTGTGGAATCGATGTCCCTGTTACAGGTACAACTGTAATCGCTACAATGAGGATGATGCAAAGGCGGCAAGGGATGCACAGGAGGTGAGTCCATAACCTTTGATGATAAAGGAGATCACCAACCCTGTGGTGTGCTTTCGGGCTTTCTGTAAACCTATAAATCAGCTCTGAAGAATTTCCTGGACTTGGACACAAATCCAAAAGACAGTTAAGTTTCCTTGCAGCTTTGGACTTTTGCTTCGTGCCAGGAAAAAAAAAATCAAAGCCACTTTAACCCAATTTAGAGAACATGTTAACTCAGTTGTTATCTGTCATGCTGCCTTGCCTGTTTTATAGCAGCTATTTATGTGAAGTCATCATCATGCTGTAGGTCTGAGACAACAATCCTTACATCCTTCATAAAATGCTCTTTACTGCAAAGTTCTTGATGCAAATCCTGAGGTGTTTAAATACAGCAGACCTTCTGAATGTAAATAAAATAGACTGCTGTCATTCCAATAGCTATCCTTGAAGGCTTGACAGAGAAGAAATTGTGGGTGAAGTTGTAGCTCCGTTAAACTGTTCTGTGAATATGGATAGAGCCAAAGCCCTTTTTAATGGGGAAGGATTGCATGCTGTGTGCTGCAACTTGCAGAAATCCATTTCCTGCATCTCAGTCAAAGTACCGCTATAGCCAAGAACCAAAGTCTTCCCTGCAGATAGGGATGACTTTGGCTGATACATGCTAGCTTTGCACAGCCACAACATACAAGCTTAACCATGCCCATGTTGTCATTTTTTTTACAGCTGATCTGTCACTAAGAAGAAAATAAAATTAATGGCTGTGTATTGAGTCATCTTGATTCTCTTGTACTACGTAGCACATGGTGTTTTTCCCCTGCTCTGTAATCTGTGTGGCCTAGGCAACCTAAGGTTGCCCTCTTAACACAAGCACAGTAATTGTTTAATTGAATTCCTTATTAGGAAACAAAAAAAAAATCTGCTTCTCACTGTTTGTCATGACACTGGAAGTATTTAAGTTCTGTAACTTGAATTGGGAGGCTGAAATTAAAAATTTCATTGCACAATGTCAGGGTTGACAGCGCTGCACAAAGTGGCGCCGTCTCAGTCTGGCCAGCATGAGAGGAGAGGAAACGCCTTTGGCAAGGAAGCTTGTTCTCAGGGTCAGGAAGAGCCTTCTGAAGGGTTTACTTCTCCTTCAGCCATTACTTTGTTTTAACAATTTGTTTTCTTTTTTCCTAATGGGAATTAACACAGCGATCCAGAGCAGCCCTGCAGAGGTACCTGTTCTACTGCAACCGCTATATGAACCACATGCAGAGCCTGCGCTTTGAGCACAAGCTCTATGCTCAGGTGAAGCAGAAAATGGAGGAGATGCAGCAGCACAACATGTCGTGGATCGAGGTGCAGTTCCTGAAGAAAGCAGTCGACGTCCTCTGCCAGTGTCGTGCCACACTCATGTACACTTACGTCTTTGCCTTCTACCTCAAAAAGAATAATCAGTCCATTATCTTTGAGGTAGGAGAACACGTGGTTGTCAGGAGTTAGATTCCAAAGCTAAGCGAAATAGGGATTTAATGCTTGGAGGAGCTTTTGTCCCCAGTTTTACCGAAGTGAGTCTGTCTTAATATTCTGTTGTACAGAAGTTAGGGGCCGTGCAGGGCATCGTGTAGCATTCTCTGCTGGAGGAGGACATAAAGTTACAAGATGCTGCCCTCTGAAACAAGAAAGGGAATGAGGTGCTGTCTTGAACTGGCAAAGAAGGCATGAAAGCTTAAATCTGTCATTTTGCCCTTCCCTGGCATTGGCGTTTTTCCAAGGGCACTACCAGTAAAATTGCACTTGGAGGTCCAATTCATAGGTGAAACTGTATTGGCTATTTATGATTTTAAAACAGTCCTGTGCTGGTCTTGGTACAGAACCTAAGCAGGATGCATCTGTGCTGCGTACTCAGCAAAGGGCGAAAAGAACAACGGCCCGGAAGGGAAGGCTGGGCTCGGAGGCGGCGGGCGGGGACCCGGGAGCCAGCAGAGGCTTTGGGAATGCGGGTAAAAAA
>Ga0181612_148104_pt1 | contig 18318 bp, 13 predicted proteins | sample HoacroProtozoa21_FD_119630 | JGI IMG/M metagenome (GOLD analysis project Ga0181612, IMG submission 119630) | Hoatzin crop microbial communities from Cojedes, Venezuel. Combined Assembly of Gp0051906, Gp0051904, Gp0051908
GCGCGATATGTAGCCTTAAATTAAATAAAATATGCTTTTTTGCAGAGCATTTGTGCCTTATCTCATTTTTTTTGCGTAATTTTGCGTCCAAAGCACAAATATATGTTGGAAAGAAAGCACAAATTGTTGCCGAAAGGCATCCAGAACTTTGAAGAGCTACGTTGTGGTGGCTACCATTACGTGGACAAGTCTGATATGGTGTGGGATATGGCCAACACCAACAAGTTCTGTTTTCTTTCCCGCCCACGACGTTTTGGCAAAAGCCTTTTGGCGAGTACGCTTCATTGCTATTTCGCTGGAAGAAAGGAACTTTTTGAGGGTCTTAAAATCATGGACTTGGAAAAGGATTGGCCCAAACGTCAAGTCTTTCATTTTGACTTCAGCGGCATCAGTACCGCCAAAGATTTGTCTGCTTATATAAACATCCGAATATCCGAATATGAAGAAGTTTATGGCCGTAAAGAGATGTATATGCCCCTCAAGGATAGAATGTATGACCTTATGCAGCGGGCTTACGACAAGACAGGCCAGCAGGTGGCAGTTTTGGTGGACGAATACGACGCCCCACTTCAGCATACGCTGTTCATTCAGAATGAGCAGGAGGCTCTGAAGGATGTGTATCGTGATTTTTTCCCTTGCTTCAAGACGGGACGTCATTTATTGAAATGCTTGTTCCTTACAGGCATCATGAAGTTTACCCAACTTTCCTTGTTCTCCGTTCTCAATACCGTTGTCAATCTGAGTTTCAACAAGAAATATGCCACCGTATGCGGCATTACCCGAAATGAGTTGTTGCAAGAGTTCGATGCGGAGCTCGATGCTTTGGCCGATGAGAAAGAGATATCAAAGGCAGAAGCCATTGCACAGATGGAGGCTATGTACGACGGCTATCATTTTCATTGGAAGGGCGAAGGCGTGTTCAATCCCTACAGTGTCATCAACGCGCTTAGTGATGGCGACATCATGAACTATTGGATTTCCACAGGCGGAAATCAGATGTTGAGCAGCATGCTTCAACGCTTCGGGAGCAAAGAGGCTGATTACGAAGGGATATGTATTGACCGGCTTTCTTTGGAGGAGTCGGATGCCAACGCCACGAACGTCATCCTCTTCCTCTATCAGGCAGGCTATCTGACAATCAAGGATTTCGATGGTGATGTATATACACTGGGCTTTCCTAATCGCGAAGTGCGTCAGGCTCTTTACAGCATCGTACTCCCTAACGCATTGGCAAAGAGCGAGGAAGATGTTTCCAACTGCACCACGCGGATAAAGACTGCTCTGAACAAGGCCGACATAGAGACGGTCATGGAGAATCTGCGAGCCATAGTTGCAGGTACTCCATATTCGCAGGACAACAGTCAGAAGGCATTGGAAGAGCGTTTCGTCTTTATTCTGAAGCATATCCTATACCTATGCAAGTGTGAACTGGAGGAGGAACGCCATGTTGCCAAAGGCCGCATCGACCTTGTGGCGCACCATCCCAAGTGCATACTCGTGATGGAGATGAAGATGGACAGCAATGGCGGATTGGCCGCTGCCGACGAGCAGATGACCGACCGCCACTATGTCAACGCATATATGGCAGAGAAGAAGCCTGTCTTCGCCGTATCAATAGAGTTCTCATCCGAGCAGCGTGGCATTACCAGTTACAAAATAAATAGGTGCAATTAGGCAAAAGTCGATTGCATTTTCTGCACTTCTTGCACTTTATATCCTAAGCGACGGGATTCGTTATGAGGGGAATAAAGGATGTCAAGAAAGAGCAAACGGCCTTTCTGAAGAATTGGCTATAAATTGGCTATAACTATTAACAATGCGAGATAAAAGAAATTGCGCAAATCGCTAATGAGTAGCAACTTGCGCAATGTAGCGGGAGAGGGACCCGAACCCTCGACCTCCGGATTATGAATCCGACGCTCTAACCAACTGAGCTATCCCGCCGGGGCTCGTTTTCGAGTTTGCGGGTGCAAAGGTAGCGATTTTTATTGAAAGACAAACGAAGAAAGCGAAAAAAGACGACATCGTTAACGTTTTTTATTATTTTAAACACGTTGTTTTTCTCGTTACTGCTTTGTCCGTTGACAAAAAATGGTTATCTTTGCCGCGATATTTTGTGTTTTAAGAAAAAACTACTACGATTATGGACAAGCAGAAACTGACGCTGGAATATCCGCTTCAAGCCCGCTCGGCTAATATAATATGGGATATGGTGGCCACTGCAGCCGGACTGCAGAAATGGATGGCCAACGAGGTGGTTGAGACCGCCGACGATTTGCTGGAGTTCACTTGGGGCGAGGCGTATGGAGCTCGCGACACCCGTGTGGCTCGCATCATGAAGGCTGTGAAACCGAGTTTCATTCGCCTGCATTGGGAGGAGGAAGAAGACGATGCCTACTGGGAAATGCGTCTTGAGAAGAGCGACATCACGGGGTATTATCACTTGGTTGTCACCGACTTCGCCGAGCCTGACGAAATGGATGGGCTACGCGTGCTTTGGGACAGCAACATGGACTTGCTGCATCGTTGCTCTGGCATATAGCGGCTATGGCGATGGCTACAATTCGTAATTAAAGTTAAAGTGCTGGAGAATTGTCAATCGTAGATAAGCGATTGTCAATTAAATGTAGTACCTTTGCAGCCCGATAAAGAAGATGTTATAACGTTATGGCTGAAAAAAGACAGATTAAGACCGCGCTTGTGTCGGTCTTCCACAAAGACGGGTTGGAGGAGCTTTTGTCGAAGCTGAACCAACTTGGCGTGAAATTTCTCTCTACGGGCGGCACTCAGAAGTTTATAGAGAGCCTTGGCTACGACTGCCAGACGGTGGAGAGCGTCACCACTTATCCGTCGATTCTTGGGGGTAGGGTGAAGACGCTTCATCCGAAAGTTTTCGGTGGCATACTTGCTCGCCGCGACAACGATGGCGACATCGAACAGATGAAGGAATACGACATTCCAGCCATCGACCTTGTGATTGTGGATTTGTATCCCTTTGAACAGACGGTTGCGAGCGGGGCAAGCGCTGAGGACATAATAGAAAAGATTGACATCGGCGGCATCTCGCTCATTCGTGCTGGTGCAAAGAATTTCAAGGACGTAGTAATCGTTCCGAGCAAGGCGGAGTATCGCCCTCTGCTCGACCTGCTGAACGAGAAGGGAGGCGAGACAGATATCGAGGATCGTAAGCGCTTCGCAGAACGTGCATTTGCCACGAGCAGCCACTACGACACGGCCATCCATGAATGGTTTGCTAAGAATTAAGCTCCCTGCGCATTGATAGACCTTCTATGGAAAGTTTTCCGATAAGGAAAATGTTGAGAATCGTTTGAGAGCTTATACATATTTATATATAAAGGAATTTAGGAAAGAAAGAATATTATGGGATTTTTTTCGTTTGTCCAAGAAATAGCAATGGACTTGGGAACGGCCAACACCATCATCATTTCAGACGATAAGATTGTGGTTGATGAGCCTTCCGTTGTTGCCCTTGACCGTCGTACCGACAAGATGATTGCGGTTGGCGAGAAGGCAAAGATGATGTATGAAAAGACGCACGACAACATACGCACCATTCGCCCTTTGCGCGATGGCGTGATTGCCGACTTCTCGGCTTGCGAGCAGATGATGCGCGGCCTGATAAAGATGGTTCATTCGGGCCATCGTCTGTTTTCCCCTTCACTCAGAATGGTCATCGGAGTGCCTTCGGGCTCTACCGAGGTTGAACTGAGAGCCGTTCGCGACTCTGCCGAACATGCCGACGGGCGCGACGTTTATCTGATTTTCGAGCCGATGGCAGCTGCAATAGGCATAGGCATCGACGTGGAAGCTCCAGAGGGCAACATGATTGTTGACATAGGTGGCGGCAGTACCGAGATTGCCGTCATCTCGCTTGGAGGCATCGTGTCTAACAACTCTATCCGCATAGCAGGCGACGACCTTACTGCCGACATTCAGGAATATATGAGCCGTCAGCACAACGTGAAGGTGAGTGAGCGTATGGCTGAGCGTATCAAGATACATGTAGGTTCGGCTCTTACCGACCTTGGCGAGGAGGCTCCCGAAGACTACGTGGTGCATGGACCTAACCGCATAACGGCGCTCCCAATGGAAGTTCCAGTTTGCTATCAGGAGATTGCCCACTGTCTCGACAAGACCGTTGCAAAGATTGAGAATGCTGTGCTTTCGGCACTTGAGAACACCCCGCCAGAGCTATATGCCGACATCGTGAAGAACGGCATCTACCTGAGTGGTGGTGGAGCTTTGCTTCGAGGTCTCGACAAGCGTCTGACCGACAAGATAAACATTCCTTTCCATATCGCCGAAGACCCGCTTCACAGCGTGGCAAAGGGTGCAGGCATTGCGCTGAAGAATGTTGACCGCTTCTCGTTCTTGATGAGATAATGCGCAACCTGCTGGAGTTTATTGCCAAGTACAACCATTGGTTTCTGTTTATGCTGCTCGAGGCTATTAGCCTCGTGCTGCTTTTTCGTTACAATAGCTATCAGGGCAGCGTATGGTTATCTTCGGCAAATGTCGTCAGCGGCAAACTCTACGAATGGGAGTCAGACTTGGGCGCGTTCTTCAATCTGACAACGCTCAACAAGGAACTCTCGATGCGCAACTTCTGTCTTGAGCGCCAAGTTGCCCAGCTACATCGCCTTTATGGTGATGCGACGGGCGACACCACGTGGACGGAGAAGGAACAATTGAGCCAGATGTCGAAATACGACCTCATACCAGCAGAGGTGGTAAGCAACACGATAAATCGTCCCGACAACCTGATAACGATTAACAGAGGTTCGGCAGACGGAGTAAGGCCAGATATGGGAGTGGTGTGCGGTCAAGGTGTAGTGGGAGTTGTTTATCTTGTCTCATCGCACTATTCAGTGGTCATTCCCGCCATTAACGCTCGCGCTTCCAGCATCAGTTGCACCATACGTAACCGAGGATACTTTGGCTATCTGCGTTGGACGGGTGGCGACCCGACAATAGCTTACGTGGAAGACATTCCTCGCCACGCCAAATTCAATCCACACAGCGACTGGGTGGTAACAAGCGGCTATTCAAGCATATTCCCGCCAGGCGTGATGGTAGGAAGAATCGTTAACACATACAACTCGTCCGACGGACTCTCCTACAGGCTAAAGGTACACCTAACCACCGACTTCGCCAGACTTCGCGACGTTTTCGTCATTGGCGACACTACGGTTGCGGAGCGAGCTCGTTTGCTTGAAGCTGCGCGCGATTCACTGAAACCAAGAGTAAACTAACAACATTATGGCTATCGACACACTGAAACGATTGCTTTGGTTCGTACTGCTCTGTTTGGTGCAGGCCTTGGTGTTCAATCACATACACCTCTTTGGCTGTGCCACGCCGTTGGTTTACGTGTGGTTCGTCGTACTCTTCCCGCGCCGCTATCCCCAGTGGGCAATATTGCTGTGGAGCTTTGCCCTTGGCTTTACCGTTGACATCTTCTCAAACACGCCAGGCACAGCTTGCGGAGCAATGACGCTCATCGGTATGCTGCAGCCATACCTCGTGGAGTTCTTTGCAAAGCGCGACGACCCAGAAGACCTCATGCCGTCGTTGCATGAGATGGGATTCTTCAAGTATACCCTTTTCCTGTTTGTCATAGTTATAAGTTACTGTCTCGTCTTCTTCACGCTCGAACAGTTTTCCTTCTTCAATTGGTTGCATTGGCTGCTATGCATCGCAGGCAGCACCGCCATCACCTTTGTTCTTCTGCTTACCTTTGAAAGCGTAAGGAGGGGTGGCAATGAGTGATTTCAATCTTGAGAAACGACGGTTTGTCATTGGAGGCGTGGCAGCGTTCATCGTTGTCATCTATCTCATAAGGCTATTTACCCTTCAAATCACGAGCGACGACTACAAGAAAAGTGCCGACTCAAATGCTTTCCTCAAACGTGTAGAATATCCTTCGCGTGGAAACATCACCGACAGAAACGGAAAGCTGATGGTATATAATCAGCCCGCCTACGACATTATGGTGGTGATGAACGAGGCTCGTGGACGAATAGACACTTTGGAGTTCTGCCAGACGCTAAACATCACTCGCGAGCAATTCGACCAAAGAATGGCAGACATAAAAGACCGCTCCAAGAACCCAGGATATTCCCGATTCACCCAGCAACTTTTTATGAGCCAATTGTCCGACAAAGACTACAGTGTTTTTCAAGAGAAGATGTATCGCTTCCCCGGATTCTACGTGCAACAGCGCACCATTAGGAAATATGAATTTCCAAACGCCAGCCACGTGCTTGGCGATGTGGCAGAAGTGTCGCCTGCCGACATAGAGGAAGACGACTATTATCAGCCTGGAGACTATATAGGCAAACTTGGCGTCGAGCGCTCCTACGAAAAACAACTGCGAGGCGAGAAGGGTATGCAGATACTCCTGCGCGACGCACACGGCAGAATAAAGGGGCGCTACAAAGACGGTGCATTTGACCGCAAGCCCGTTGCAGGCAAGAATCTTACACTAAGCATCGACCTTGAGCTGCAGAAACTTGGTGAACGACTGATGGAAGGAAAGATAGGTAGTATCGTCGCAATAGAGCCTTCCACTGGCGAGGTGCTATGCATGGTTTCGTCTCCCACCTACGACCAACGTCTCATGGAAGGCCGAAACCGTGGTAAGATGCACCGACAATTAGGACTCGACCCGCGCAAACCACTCCTCAACCGAAGCATAATGGGCCAATATCCGCCAGGCTCAACCTTCAAGACATCGCAAGGCCTCACCTTCGTTACCGAGGGAATCATATCGCCCACGGCGACCGCCTACAGTTGTCATCACGGATTCAGCTACCGCGGACTACACGTAGGATGCCACGGACACGGCTCGCCACTCTCACTCGTTCCCGCCCTCAGCACATCGTGCAACGGATTCTTCTGCTGGGGGCTCTACTATATGATTGGCAACAAAAAGAAGTACGGCAGCGTACAGAAAGCCATGAACACTTGGCGCGACTATATGGTCAGCATGGGCTTCGGCTACAGACTCGGCATCGACCTCCCTGGCGAGAAACGAGGACTGATACCCAACGCCGAGTTCTACGACAAGGCATACAAAGGCTCATGGAACGGACTCACCGTCATCTCCATCTCCATCGGTCAGGGTGAGGTCAACCTTACACCACTGCAAATAGCCAACCTCGGAGCAACCATAGCCAACCGAGGCTACTACTACGTGCCACACGTAGTGAAGAAAGTGCAAGGCGAACCTCTCGACACCCTCTATTCTCGACGCCACTTCACTAAGGCCTCCCGACGTGCCTACGAATACGTGGTAAAGGGAATGCGAGCATCGGTGCTCGGTGGTACTTGTCGCCATGCCAACCGCTCCGACTATGCCGTCTGCGGAAAGACGGGAACAGCCCAGAACCGTGGACAAGACCACTCTGTATTCATGGGATTTGCACCGATGGACAACCCAAAGATTGCCATCTGCGTCTATGTGGAAAACGGCGGCTTTGGAGCAGAGTTCGGCGTGCCCATCGGTTCGCTCATGATGGAGCAGTATATCAACGGAAAACTCTCCGACGCATCAGAGAAGCGCGCCGAGGCCTTCCAAAACAGACACATCAGATATGGTTCGTACGCAAGGTAACAAAGACAAGCAGCCCAGCGTGCTCGCAAGCATCGACTGGATTACTATCATCATCTATCTGGCGCTCCTCGCCTTCGGGTGGATAAGCGTCTGCGGGGCCAGCTATACCTACGGCGAGACCGACATCTGGAGCTTCGACTCACGTTCGGGCATGCAAATCATTTGGATAGGAACGTCGATAGTGCTCGGACTAATCCTGCTGCTCCTCGACGACCGCTTCTACGACATGTTTGCCTACGTCATCTATGCCGCGTTGCTACTACTGCTAATAGCCACCATATTCAATCCACACGAGATAAAAGGCTCACGCTCGTGGCTCGTCTTAGGCCCGCTCCGCCTGCAACCCGCCGAGTTCGCCAAGTTTGCCACGGCACTCGCACTTGCTAAGTTCATGAGCACCTACGGCTACGACATGCACAACTGGCGACACTTCGTAGCTACACTCGCCATCATCTTCACCCCAATGCTATGCATCGTCATGCAAAAGGAGACGGGCTCTGCGCTTGTCTATCTCTCCTTCTTCCTGATGCTATATCGTGAGGGAATGACGGGCTCTGTTCTGTTCACAGGCATCGCCCTTGTTTTCTATTTCGTTGTAGGAATACGCTACGAGGACATTCCGCTCTTCTCTACGCCAACCTCGGCAGGAAAGTTCTGTGTGCTGCTTGCCATACAAACCTTCACGGCGGCAATGGCATACATATATTGTCAAGGCAAACGCCAGTTCTGGACTATTATGCTCTATTGCTACGGCATCACGCTGTTGGCACTGCTTTTCTCCATCTTCGTCATTCCATTCGACGTCGTTTGGGTGCAACTCACACTTACGGCCTTGCTCGCAGGCTATCTGCTCTATCAGGCACTCTACACGCGAATAAAGACCTATTTTCTCCTAATTCTCTTCACGCTTAGCTCACTCATATTTTTCTATGGCTCCGACTATGCTCTCAACAACATATTCGAGCCCCACCAACGCAGTCGCATCAACGTGCTGCTCGGACTCGACGAAGACCTTAAGGGTGCGGGCTACAACGTCCATCAAAGCGAGATAGCCATCGGCTCTGGAGGACTCGAAGGCAAGGGATTCCTCAACGGCACACAGACAAAACTGAAGTTCGTGCCCGAACAAGACACCGACTTCATCTTCTGCACCGTAGGCGAAGAAGAAGGCTTCATTGGATGCGCAGCCGTGCTATTGCTCTTTCTTGCGCTTATACTCCGACTTATACACCTTGCCGAGCGACAGCCTTATCGATTCGGACGAGTCTATGGCTACTGCGTGCTCAGCGTATTCCTCTTCCACCTATTCATAAACGTAGGCATGGTGCTCGGGCTCACACCAGTCATAGGCATACCTCTGCCATTCTTCAGCTACGGCGGCTCGTCACTCTGGGGGTTCACCTTCCTGCTCTTCATATTCCTACGCATCGACGCTGGCAGAAACCTCATACGAACATAAAGAATTACGAGTTACGAGTGTGGTTACGGCTTTGCCGCTTCGCTTGTCGAAGAATGACGAATTTGGAATTACGAGTGTGGAATTACGAATTGAAAATTGAGAATTGAAAATGGAGAATGGAAAATTCTTCGACAAGCGAAGCGCCAAAGGCGTAACTTGGCCTCACGGCGAATGCGCCAGCAAATTTTCAATTTTCAATCTTCAATTCTCAATTCCTAACTCGTAACTCGTCATTCGTAACTCAAATGAGCGCCATCGTGTCGGTGGCAATCATCAGCTCCTCGTCTGTCGGGATAAGGCAAACCTTCACCTTCGAGTCGGGAGTGGAGAGCACCACTTCCTCGCCGCGCACCTTCGCGTTCAGCTCCTCGTCAATCTTCACTCCGAGGAACTCCAGCCCGCGGCAAGCGTCGCGACGAACGCCAGCCTGATTCTCGCCCACACCGGCGGTGAACACGATGATATCTACGCCACCCATAGCCGCAGCGTATGCACCGATGTACTTCTTTATGCGATAGTTATACATCTGTAGCGTCATGATGGCGCGCTCGTTGCCCTCAGCCTCGCCAGCCTCCAGAGTACGCATGTCGCTATCCATCTCTGAAACGCCAGCCACTCCGCTCTTCTTGTTCAGCAAGTCGCTGATGCCGTCGGCATCCAGACCTAGCTTTTTCTGAAGGAATGTTACGGCTCCGGCATCGATGTCGCCCGAACGAGTGCCCATCATGAGACCCTCCAGCGGCGTCAAGCCCATCGACGTATCGACGCACTCGCCATACTTCACCGCAGCCATGCTCGCCCCGTTACCAATGTGGCAAGTGATGATGCGCTGTTGCTTCGGGTCAACTCCGAGGAACTCGCACACGCGCTGCGATACGTAGCGGTGGCTTGTCCCGTGGAAACCGTATCGACGCACCCCATACTTCTTGTAGAGCTCGTAAGGGATGGCATACATATAGGCATACTTAGGCATCGTCTGATGGAACGCCGTGTCGAACACTCCCACCTGCGGCAGTCCGGGCATCAGCTCGCTCACCGCGCGTATGCCCTTCAGGTTGGCAGGGTTGTGCAGTGGGGCAAGGTCGCTGCAAGCCTCGAAAGTCTTCAGCACCTCGTCGTCCAACAGAACACTCTTGTTGAACTTCTCTCCTCCGTGCACCATGCGGTGGCCCACGGCGTCGATCTCATTCAAATCCTTGATGACACCGATTTCGGGGTCGGTCAGCAGCGAGAAGATGAACTTCACTCCCTCCGTATGTTCGGGAATGTCGTGCATGATTTGTTTCTTCGTACCGTCGGCCATCTTCACTTTCACGAAAGCACCGTCGAGTCCCACGCGCTCGGCGCCGCCCGAAGTCATGACCGATTTGTCGTCCATGTTGTAGAGTGCGTACTTGATTGACGAACTACCACAATTTAATACCAGAATCTTCATATACTTTACTTTTATTGGAGTTATCAGAAGTTATCGCCTTGCTATTGGAGTTATCAGAAGTTATCGGTTTTGATTACCTACCATTCGTTACGCTTTTGCCGCTTCGCTTGTCGAAAAGCCCCAGTTAACTCCTGCTAACTCCAGTTAACTCCCAACGCAAAGCGCTTAACTCCCCTTTAAATCACTTCTTCGCATCCATCGCTTGGCAGGCAGTGATGGCCACCATCTTGTAGATGTCGTCCACAGAGCAGCCACGGCTAAGGTCGTTCACCGGGCGAGCGATGCCCTGCAATATTGGCCCCAGAGCCTCCGCGTCGCCCAGGCGCTGAACCAGTTTGTAGGCGATGTTGCCCACCTCAAGCGACGGCACCACCAGCACGTTGGCCTTGCCAGCAATCTCGCTGCCCGGAGCCTTCTTCGCACCCACCGAGGGGACCAATGCGGCATCGGCCTGCAGCTCGCCGTCGATCTTCAGCTCTGGAGCCATCTCGTGAGCCAGTCGCGTAGCCTCCACCACCTTATCTACCACCTCGTGCTTGGCGCTCCCCTTCGTCGAGAAGCTAAGCATAGCCACGCGCGGCTCCTCAAACCCAGCCACGCTCTTGGCCGTCTCTGCCGTGCACACGGCAATCTGAGCCAGTTGGTTGGCATCGGGCACTGGCGTAACGGCCACGTCGCCAATCACCAGCACGCCCTGCTCCCCATATTCGGGCTTCTTCGTAACCAGCAGCATGGCACCGCTGACGCACGTGATGCCCGGCGCACACTTTATGATTTGAAGGGCAGGGCGCAGCGTGTCGCCCGTCGTCGAGAGAGCTCCGCTTATCTGTCCGTCCGCGTCGCCCGTCTTTATTATCATGCAACCAAGGTAGAGAGGGTTCTTCACCAGCTGTCGAGCCTCGTCGATGGTCATTCCCTTCTTCTTGCGCAGCTCTGCCAACAGCACTGCATACTCCTCCGCCTTCGGGTTGTTCTCTGGGTCGATGATGGTAGCCCTGTCGAGGTGGGTCAGTCCGAATTTCTCTGCGTCCGCCTTTATCTGTTCGGGGTCGCCTATCAGGATGATGTCGGCCAGCCCGTCGGCCAGAGCTCTGTCTGCCGCCTTTATGGTGCGCTCCTCGTTAGCCTCCGGGAGCACGATGCGCTGTCTGTTGCTTTGAGCGCGCGCAATGATTTGCTGTACTAAGTCCATAGTCTTTTTTGCTCGTTATGTTTTGTTGTTAATGATAATGTCGGCAAAGATACAGCTTTTTTTTCAGAAACAAGAGAATTTTAGATAGGATTAACAAGAATGACAGAAAAAACACTTATATAGTCAACAAGCAAGTGCAATTATGTCTTACAAAGTTATAATAATTATGGTAAAGCATACGACTTGATCGTGTTAAAATTGAGTTTCCACTTGGTCTTATTTTCTTGATTTTGGCTCTGTGATGGTGCTGAAGTCCTACGCATTGTTGATCTTATCGGAAATAATGTGGAATCGCGCCGTGTTAGCCACGTTCTCGCGATAAAGTGTGCTCTCATATAATCGGTATCCACGTCAGTCCGTGTAGCACGTTATCCATCCTAATCTCGGATGATACGTAGAAGAAATACCCTTGTTTCGCCCTACCGCATTCAGCGTCTTAGTCTCAGTCCCCCATGGTCCAAGCACACATTGCCCTGTACAATGGCAAATTTCTGCAATAATGTTTTAATTTGGCAAAAATTAAGGGCGAGTCGCCCCGCCCATCATGTTTTCACAACGGAATAATCCTTATTGTGATTAGCTGGAAATATGGTGCAAAAATAAAAAAAAAGTTTGAAATGTGCAAATGTTTCGATATTTTTTACTACATTTGTGGCATAAAAACGTAAAAACGAAACTATGAGTAGAATATTAGGACTTGATTTGGGCACCAACAGCATAGGTTGGGCTCTGCTTGACACAGACAAACAAGCATTCATTAAGACGGGTAGCCGCATCATCCCGATGGATGCCGCTACGCTCGGAGACTATGAAAACGGGAATTTGAAATCTGGCGCGGCAGAAAGAACGGGCTTTCGCGGAATGCGACGCTTGTATGAGCGCTCCAACCTTCGCCGCGAACGACTGCTAAGAGTGCTCAATGTGATGGGTTTCCTGCCGGAGCATTTCTGTGAGCAGATAGACTTTGAGCAGCATCCGGGACAGTTTAAGAACCACGGTGAGCCGAAGATTGCGTGGAGAATGGGAGCCGACGGCAAGAGCGAGTTCATCTTTAAGGATGCTTTTCTCGAGATGGTTGAGGAGTTTCGCAAGAGCCAACCCTCGCTCGTCGGCGAAGGAAAGAAAGTGCCTTACGACTGGACTATCTACTACTTGCGCCACAAGGCCCTCACTCAGCCGATAACGAAAGAGGAATTGGCTTGGCTCCTTCTGAACTTCAACGCCAAGCGCGGCTACTATCAACTGAAGGGCGAAATGGAAGAGCAGGCCTCCACCAATAAGCGCGAGGAGTATAAGATTCTGACCGTGAAGGAGGTGGTGAAACTGGAGGAGAAAAGCCGAAAGAGCGGTTTCTCAAAGTATGAGATACGCTATGACGACGGTACAGTGCAGCCCGTGGAAAGTCGTGCGCAACCGCATCAGGTGGGCGACCGCGTGGAACTAATTGTAACGACTATGCTCGACAACGACGGCAACGTGAAACTGACGAAAGACGGCGAGCCCAAGATTAGCGTGAGGTCGCCTAAGGACGACGACTGGACGCTGAGGAAGATACGCACGGAGCACGAGATTTACGAAAGCGGTCAGACCGTTGGCTCCTACATCTACAGCCATCTGCTGACAGAGCCCGACGTGAAGGTGAGAGGGAAGTTGGTGCACACCGTGGAGCGCAAGCTATACAAGGAGGAGTTGCGCCGCATACTGGAGCGACAGAAGGAATTTCTGCCCGAACTGAGCGACACTGAGCTCTACGTCCGATGCGTGCGCGAGCTTTACCGACAGAACGACGCCCACGCCGAATCGCTCAGTGGAAAAGACCTCACATCGCTCCTCATCGACGACATATTGTTCTACCAGCGTCCACTGAAAAGCAAGAAGAGCCTGATAGAGGATTGTCCATACGAGAGTTATCACTATCGCGACGGCAAGACGGGAGAATTGGTGGAAGTGCCCATCAAGTGCATACCCAAATCGAACCCACTTTTCCAGGAGTTCCGCCTGTGGCAGTTCGTTGGCAACCTGCGCATCTTCAAGCGTGAGAATATGGTTGACGGCAAATTGCGAACCGACTGCGACGTAACAAGCGAATTCTTGAAGACCAAAGAAGACCGAGCGTGTCTATTCGACTGGCTCAACACGAAGAAGGAAATCAAACAAGACGATCTGCTAAAATACAAACCATTTGGCATCGGGAAAGAGGCGAAAGCCCATCGCTGGAACTATGTGGAAGATAGAGCATATCCGTGTAACGAGACCTTCTATGAAATCAACAGACGACTGGCGCAACTGGAGAGCGTGCCAACGCTCTCGCCATCGGACATCCAGCAGATTTGGCACATAGCCTATTCCGTCTGCGACCCGACAGCGAGTGACAAAGCCCTACGCTCGTTCGCCCGAAACCACTCGATAGATGAGGACGCCTTCGTCGAACTGTTCGGAAACTACGCCATCGCCAAGAAAGACTATGGTGCCTATTCCGAAAAGGCCATCAAGAAGCTGCTCTCGCTCATGCGTATGGGACACCACTGGAGTGCCGAGAATATTCCAGCAAGCGTCATGCAAAGAGTGGAGAAAATCATAGATGGTGAGGCGGATGAGAGCATCTCCATCCAGACAATGGAGAAGGCTGAAGGATTGGAACGAATCAACGACTTCCAGGGTTTGCCGCTGTGGCAGGCTTGCTATATAATATATGGTCGCCACTCCGAGACGCAGGATATGTCGCGCTGGCAAAGTCCCGAAGACATCGACCAGTGGATGAAAACCTCATTCAAACAACATTCGCTGAGAAATCCAGTGGTGGAAGCAGTCTTGGGAGAGACCCTCCGTCTGGTGCGCGACCTATGGAAAGAGTGCGGAAAGATAGACGAGGTGCACGTGGAGTTGGGGCGCAGTCTAAAGAAAGACGCAAAGGGACGCGCCAAAGACCTAAAGAGACAGCAAGAAAACGAGCAAACCAACCGACGCATACGCACCCTGCTCCGAGAGATGGCCGAGCCCGACAGCGGCGTGGACAACGTGAGGCCACACTCGCCAAGCCAGCAGGAATTGCTCAAAATCTTTGAGAACGAAGTGCTGAGCAACCCAGAGAGCGAGATGGACGACGAAATAAAGACAATAGTGGGCAATATGGGCAAGGCTGTCTACGTGAGCCACTCCGACGTGATGCGATATCGGCTGTGGCTCGAACAAAGATACAAGTCGCCCTACACCGGGAAAGTGATACCGCTCTCAAAGCTATTCACCACGGCCTACGAGATAGAACACGTGATACCACAGTCGCGCTACTTCGACGACTCGCTCAACAACAAGGTGATTTGCGAAAGCGAGGTGAACAAGGAGAAAGACCGAATGCTCGGATATGAGTTTATCACCAAAAAGGGCGGCTCCATAGTGAAAGGTGCTGGCGGGCAAGACTTCCGCATATTCAGCAAAGAGGAGTATGAGGAGTTTGTAAGGAACCACTATAAGGGCAAGAAGATGAAGAACCTGCTGCTCGACGACATACCTGCCGAGTTTGTGCAACGACAAATGAACGACACACGCTATATGAGCCGGCGCATCATCGGCATACTCTCAATGCTCGTCAGGGATGAGGGCGAGGAGGAAGCTACTTCGAAGCACATCATTGCCACCAACGGCAGCATCACCGACCGACTGAAGAGCGAATGGGGCATCAAAGACATTTGGAACCAAATAGTGGCTCTCAGGTTCGAGCGGCTGAACGAGAAAACAGGAACAAGCAACTACGGCGAATGGAAAAACGACGGAGGCAAACGCTACTTCCAAATCAATATACCCGACGAGATAGCCACAGGCTTCAGCAAAAAACGAATAGACCACAGACACCACGCCATGGACGCCATGGTGATAGCCTGCACCACGCGTGACATGGTGAACTATCTAAACAACTGTGAGGCTGCAGAAGACAAACGCGAACGGCGGTACGACTTGCAACACAAACTCTGCACAAAGGTGAAAACCGACGACCGAGGCAACTACGTGTGGCGATTCAACCAACCCTGGGAAGGATTCCCCGCCGACGTGAAAGCCCAATTGGAAGGCATCATCGTTAGTTTCAAGCAAAACCTGAGGGTAATCAACAAGATGACTAACCACTATCAGCACTACGAAAACAGCAAGAAGGTGTATAGCCGACAGACGAAAGGCGACGGATGGGCCATTAGGAAGTCGCTCCACAAGGACACAGTGTCGGGATTCGTCACACTGCAAAGAGTGAAGCAAGTGAAACTCTCGGAAGCGCTGAAAGACTGGAAGTCAATCAAAGACAAAGCAATAAAGAAAGAGGTGAAGCGCGTCATAGCACTATACAACGGCAAATGCGACGAAAAGACCCTCAACAAATATTTCAAAGACAGAGGTTTCAAACTCGGCAACAAAGACATATCAAAGGTGGAGGTATATTACTACACAAGCGGCAAAGACGCCCTCTCGGCATCAAGAAAACCGCTCGACACATCTTTCAACGAAGAGAAAATACGCTCTATCACAGACACCGGTATCCAGAAGATACTGCTCCGACATCTGCACAACTACGACGACCCACAAGGGAAACAGCATCCCGAACTGGCCTTCTCTCCCGAAGGAATAGAGGAGATGAACCGCAACCTGCGGCAACTCAACGACGGCAAAGACCATAAGCCCATCATAAAGGTGAGAAAGACTGAAACGTTTGGAATGAAATTCCCCGTAGGCGAAAACGGAGCAAAGCGTCAAAAATTCGTGGAAGCCGACAAGGGAACAAATCTCTTCTTCGCTATCTATGAAGACGAAAACGGGCAACGCTCGTATGAAAGCATACCATTCAACGTTGTAGTAGAGCGCATGAAGAACCATCAGCCAGTAGCCGAAGCAAGAAACAGCAACGGTGCCTTGCTGAAGTTCACCCTTTCACCAGGCGATCTTGTCTATCTGCCCAACGATGTCGACCATCCAGAGAAGATTGACAGGAAGAGAATCTACAAGATGGTGTCGTGTAATAAAAAGCAATGTTTCTTCGTTCCATACGCTTGGGCTTCAATTATTTCAGATGGAATCGAACTCGGTTCAATGAATAAAATAGAAATGGCTCTTACTGGCGAAAATATAAAAGCCATCTGCCTCAAACTGATCGTTGACCGCCTCGGTAACATCGTTAAAATCCAAGAGTAGCTCATGATAAAGAAAACGCTCTATTTCGGCAATCCCGCATACCTGTCGCTCCGCAACAAGCAGATGGTAATCCGTCTGCCAGAAGTGGAGTGCCAGAAAGAGCTGCCCGAAATAATAAAGAAAGAATCCGTCAGGACCGTCCCAATAGAAGATATCGGAGTAGTCGTGCTCGACAGTCAAAAAATTACCATCACACAAGGACTATTGGCAGCCCTGCTCGACAACACTACGGCCGTGATAACCTGCAACAGTCAGCGAATGCCAACAGGAATGTTGCTACCACTGCAAGGAAACAAAGTGCAAAACGAGCGCTTCAGAAGTCAGCTCGATGCATCGCTGCCACTTAAAAAGCAACTTTGGCAACAAACCGTCAAACAAAAGATAGAAAACCAAGCTCGAATGCTGCAACTATACGCAAGCGATCACGCAAGAAACCTCAAGAGAATGGCCGCCGACACGAAAAGCGGAGACCCCGACAACTATGAAGCACAAGCAGCCGCATACTATTGGAGAAACATCTTTCCAAACAACACCGAATTCCTAAGAGACCCTGAGGGAGAACCACCCAACAACCTGCTCAACTATGGATACGCCATACTGCGCGCGGTCATCGCACGCTCACTCGTTGCCAGTGGACTGCTGCCTATAAGCGGCATACACCACCATAATCGATACAACGACTATTGCCTTGCCGATGACATAATGGAACCATATCGTCCATTTGTCGACAGAGCAGTCATCGAGACAATGCGAAAGATGCCAATAACAGAAAACCTTACCACCGACCTGAAACGAGAAATGCTCTCCATCCCTGTCATCGACGTGAAAATAGCAGGCAAACGCAGCCCTCTGATGATTGCCGCAGGACAAACTACCGCAAGCCTCGCAAAATGCTTTCGAGGAGAGCTACGCAAAATCAGCTATCCCATATTAGAATAGTCAATGAAATCGCGCTTCAACCAATACAGAGTCATGTGGGTGCTTGTGCTATCCGACCTACCAACCGAAACAAAGAAAGACCGGAAAATCGCGGCCAAATTCCGAAAGGAAATCATGGGCGACGGATTCACAATGTTTCAGTTTTCCATCTATGTACGCCATTGTGCAAGCATGGAAAACGCTCAAGTGCACATAAAAAGGGTGCAAGCCCTATTGCCCGAACACGGAAACGTAGGTATTCTGTGTATCACTGACAAGCAATTCGCCGACATAAAGATCTTCTATTGCCGTAATGAGAAACGTCCCAACGCCCCCTATCAGCAACTCGAGCTGTTCTAAAAAGAAAGTGGAAATCCTCCTATTGAAAGGAATTCCACTTCAATGACAACATCTTTTTTATTTTCTAAATATGTGATTATCTTTCACATTATTAGTGAAATATCAAATAAATGTTGTCTTTGCCTCTGCAAAGGTACGAAATTTCC
>Ga0181612_113846_pt1 | contig 18315 bp, 12 predicted proteins | sample HoacroProtozoa21_FD_119630 | JGI IMG/M metagenome (GOLD analysis project Ga0181612, IMG submission 119630) | Hoatzin crop microbial communities from Cojedes, Venezuel. Combined Assembly of Gp0051906, Gp0051904, Gp0051908
CTCGATGGTAATCTGGCGGAGCCTACGGTTCTTGGGGTCCATTGTGGTTTCCCAAAGCTGGTCCTCGCTCATCTCACCCAGACCCTTGTAGCGCTGGATGGTGTATCCCTTGTCGGACCCCTTTCCAAGCTTGAGGGCGGCCTCTTCGCGCTGTTCCTCTGTCCAGCAGTAGATTTCCTCCTTGCCCTTCTTAACGAGGTAGAGCGGAGGTGTTGCCAGATAGACATAACCGTTCTTGATGAGGTCGAACATATAGCGGAAGAAGAAGGTGAGGATAAGGCAGGCAATGTGGCTACCATCCACATCGGCATCGGTCATAATCACAACCTTGTGGTAGCGGAGCTTGCTCAGGTCCATGTGCTTCTCGCCGGTTTCATCCTCAGTAGCTACGCGCACGCCAAGGGCAGTGTAGATGTTCTGGATTTCCTGGCTCTCGTATGCACGACCCTCAACTGCCTTCTCTACATTCAGAATCTTACCGCGGAGGGGCAGGATAGCCTGATAGCGACGGTCGCGGCCCTGCTTTGCGGTACCACCTGCGGAATCACCCTCAACGAGGAAGAGCTCGCACTTTTCGGGGTCGTTGTCAGAGCAGTCGGCAAGCTTACCGGGGAGGCCTGCACCTGTCATGACGGTCTTGCGCTGCACCATTTCACGCGCCTTGCGGGCGGCGTTACGGGCTGTAGCGGCCAAAACCACCTTCTCGATAATGAGTTTTGCAAGCTTGGGGTTCTCCTCGAGGAAGATGTTGATTGCATTTGCAGTTGCCTGAGATACAGCCGATGTAACTTCGGTGTTACCGAGCTTTGTCTTGGTCTGACCCTCGAACTGAGGCTCTGCAACCTTGACTGAAACAACTGCGGTAAGGCCCTCACGGAAGTCCTCGGGAGCGAGCTCAACCTTGGCCTTTTCGAGCAGCTTGTTGGCATCGGCGTAGTTCTTAAGTGCACGGCTCAAGCCCATCTTGAAACCCTGAAGGTGGGTACCACCCTCGATTGTATGGATATTGTTTACATACGAGTAAATCTTCTCGGTGTAGCCGGTATTGTACTGCAGGGCTATATCAATGGGGATAATCTTGTCGGAGTTGACGCAGATAGGCTCGGGAATGAGCTTCTCGGCACCGGCATCGAGGTAATCGATGAATTCCTTGAGGCCTGCCTCGGAGTAGAATACATCCTGGCGGTAAACCTTGCGACCGGTCGCCTTGCTTTCACCGCTCTCATCCTTTACAAACTCATCTACCTCCTCGCGTTTGTCGGTGAGGGTAATCTTGATGCCCTTGTTCAGGAAAGCCAGCTCGCGAAGGCGGGCAGCCAGGGTATCGTACTTGTAGACGGTTGTCTGGGTAAAGATGGTTGCGTCGGGATGGAAGGTAATGATGGTTCCGTGGTCATCGCAGTCGCCAACAATCTCAACGGGAGTTGTAGGCTTGCCCTTGGAGTACTTCTGAACAAAGATTTTGCCCTCGCGGTGTACCTCTGCGACAAGCAGGTCGCTAAGTGCGTTCACGCAGGAAACACCCACACCGTGGAGACCGCCGGATACCTTGTAATTGCTCTTGCTGAACTTACCACCGGCATGCAGCACAGTAAGCACAACCTCAAGAGCGGAGCGATGCTCCTTTTCGTGCATACCCGTAGGGATACCACGACCATTATCCTGTACCCTGATGGAATTGTCTTCCAGAATCTGTACATCGATATCGTTGCAGTAGCCGGCCATAGCCTCGTCGATACTGTTGTCGACGACCTCGTACACAAGGTGATGCAATCCCCTCTCGGAGATATCGCCTATGTACATGGACGGCCTCTTGCGCACTGCCTCAAGGCCTTCCAGGACCTGGATACTGTTCGCGGAATACTGTTCTTCCGCCTGTAAAATCTTATCTTTCTCGTCCATATCTTTTGGTAATTCTTAAATCTTACAAATTTACAAAAATTATTGGATTCTGAGGCAAATTCCGACAGTAAAATTTATCCCACTTGTAACATGCATCGGAGAGGTGAAAATTTTCTGATTGAGAACATTGGCAACCTGCCCCCAAACGGAGAGCTTATTGATAAAGCGATACTCGCCGTAGAAGCCAAGGTCCTGATTTGCCTTGATATTGAAAAGCGTATAAGGAATGTGGGATACAGCCACGCACCTTACGCCTGCAAAGATTCTGTGCTGCCAGTTGTAGATGGCGGAGAAGTTTCCGCGGAACATCGGAATTGCCAGATAATCAGCGTTTTCCTCGATATCAGTAAAGCGCAGGTTTACATTGGCGTTTACATCCAGACGGTCGCTCTTCCAAGCCAATGCAGCATTGGCAAACCAAGTCTTGTAGTCCTCAAAGCAAATGCCCTGGTCGTACCAAGATGCGTCCACAATGCTGGTAAAAAGGGTGGTCATAATGGCATCATCGTAGATGGCATAGCCGCCGTTGATATCGTACTGGAGGTTGGAAGCAATGCTGCCCCTCATACCGAAGCGGGCATTCAGCCTCTCCTTGATGGAATGGAATTCCTCGGTATATCCGGGGTTGAACCAGTGATTCTCACTCTTAAGGTCGGAATAGTCCTTCAAGGTCTCCCCTCCCGTTGCAGCGAGGTAAATACCGAGCTTATCCTCAATCAGCTTTGCGCTAATCATAACATCGGGATAGATGCCTGTACCGTCGCCAAAATAGAAGGCAGGACCGGCACTGATGCTGAATCTATCCAGATTATAGAGGAACTTAGGAGAAAGCCCAAAAAGCCATGCCGATTTGAACTGGGTGCGTGAGTAGATGCTAGACTGCACATGGGCATCGAAAACGATGTTGTAGTCCTTATAAAGCTGGGGTGCCAGCCTACCATCGGCATAAAAGCTAAACTCGCCTACATTGTCGTAAGGGGCATCATTGGTGAAAACATCGGTGGCATAGCCGACACCAGCCTTGAAGTTATAGCTAAAGTCGGCATCCTCATCGGTGCTAATCATTTTTGCAGAGGCATTGGCGCTGTGATAGCCACTCTTTAGGATATTGTCCTTGGTGTAGATTCCCTTGTAATTGATATCGGCAAGCAGGTTGAACTTGTCGGCATTTACTCTGCCCTCAACGCCTATATTCTCCAGTAAATCATGACCCTTATAATCCCCACGGGCGTCTACAAGCGAGGAATAGTCCCCAACATAGCCATAGAGATTCTGGTAGATATCGTACCTGAAAATGCCCTTTGGAATCGGGGTAACAACGGCCTGCAATAAGGGGTGAATGGGATAGCCTGCACCAGCCCTTAAATAGAGCTTTGTGCCGGCAAATTCCCTTGCTTCGGGTATCACCTTGATATCGTATGGAGTGAACTCGTAGGCACCCTTATAATCGGTGCTGAATACACTGTAATCGACTTTCGTCCTAAAGTTCAAAAGCGAATCGGGAACCTGCATATCCAGGGTATTCTTGCCCTTTGCAGAGATGTTTGCAAGGTAGTCGTTGGTCACCTGTACCTGCGGATTCAGGTTCTGGGCCAGCGCAGGAATGCCGGCCGCAAGAAGTGCAATTATGATATATGTTCTTTTCATCGTCACTAAAGTTTAGAAAGTCTCTTGCTCACAAGTTCTGTCACATCGTCGCTGCCGGAATAGCCGTCGCGGATGCTCTCCCAGGTTGCCTTGGCTTGGGCCTTGTTGCCCCTTTCGAGGAAGCTGTCACCCAGCACGATATAGGCCCTGGCCAGCCAGTAGTTCTGGCCGCCGCTCTTGCCGGCAAAATCGTATACCTTGCTTTCGACATCGCTGAATTTACCGCTGTCGAAGAGGTTCTGTATCAACATATAGCTGGCTTCGGCACCCTCATCGGTAGAGGGTTCTTTAGCAAGGGTATTGAAGAGTTTGAAGGCCTCGTCGCGCTTGCTAAGAGCAAGGTAGGACTTGGCTGCAATCAGCTTGGACTCCTTGGTATTCAGCTTGTTAGCGGCATCTACTGCATCGGAGTACTGCTTTGCCTTGTAGGCTGCCCTCATCATGCCCAGCTTGGCTGCGGACTTATTGTCGTCGAGGGTAGCTGTCTTAAGCAGGTTGGAATAGCCCTCGTAGGCATCCTCATAGCGTTCCAGCGAGTAGGCTAGGTCGGCATAATTGCGGGCTGTGCTCTCTGCAAAGGACCCACTCTTGAGGTAGTTGGCGGCCGTTGCATAGCTGTCAAGGGCCTTTTCCTTGTTGCCAAGGGCCTTGTAGGACTCAGCCATATAGAAGTAGGCATCGCCCCTGCGGCTGCCGTTGGGATAGGTCTGGAGGTAGCGGTCGATGGTGCTGATTGCCTGCTTGTAATTGCCGGCGAGGAATACCTGCTCGGCGGTATTGAAGTAGACAGCCTCCTTTTCCTCGGCGCTCTTGCCTGCATTCAGGCTGTTCTGCTCCAGATAATCTAGGTATTTTTCAGGCTGCTTGGTTGTCTGGTAGATGGAATTGATTGCCAGCAGAGCCTCCTCGGAATATTCACTGTCCGGCATCAGCTTAACCACCTGCTTATAGCGCTCCAGGGCAGAATCGTAATTGCCCATATTCCTATAGGACATGCCCTCCCCAATCAGGGACTTGGCAACATAGACATTGTCCTTGGTGTTGGCACGCAGCAGCCCAAAGGTAGAAAGGGCGCTGCTATTGTCACCGGCCTCCATATATGTTCGGCCCAGCTCATAGATGGACTCATTGTACATGGGAACATCGGAGGAAGCACCGCTTACACTCTTGAGTACCTTGATTTTAGACTTTCTGTCGCCGGAAAGCCCGTAGGCCATAGCCTGCTGGTAGTAAGGGTAAAGGTCATCCAGACCGGAATCCTCTGCAATTGCCTTGCTATAGCCAGAGATTGCACTCTTGTACTGCTTGCGGGCAAGGTCGCAGTCGGCCCTACGCACCTGGGCATCCCTTTGGCTGCTGGTATCCCCCGACTGCAGATAGCTATCGAACCATTTTGCGGCATTGGAATAATCGCCGTCCTCAAGGTAGGAATATGCCAGATTGTAGGGCAACAGGGAGTTTTCCTGCAGGCCGCGAAGGGCGCTGGTATTGTAGAGATTGCTGAAGGTAGACTGGGCATTGTCGTAGTCGCCGCTGGAGTAGTAGGCCTCGCCCAGCCAATAGCGGGAGAGCTGATTCAAGCGGTCTGTTTTGGGCAGATAGAAGCCTGCAGCCTTCAGGAAAGGAATGGCATCCTTATTGGACCCGTTGCTTATCAACTGATTGGCTCTCAGGTAGTTAGCCTTTGAATAATTCAGCTTCTGGTCCTCATCGAGAGTCTCGATATTGGAATAGGCGTCGATGGCTGCGAGGTAGTCCTTGTCGTTCAGGGCAGCAATCGCCATATAGCTATAAATCTGGTCATTCTTGCCGGTCTCAGGGTATTTGGCAAGGTAGTCCTTGAAAGGAGCGGTGTCGTTGTTGAGGTCGAAGGAGAGCTTGGCATAGTTGAAATATGCATCCTGCTTGATTTCAGGGTCAAAGTTCAACTCGGAAGCGGCCTTGAAGGCATCCACTGCTGCTACCTTGTTCTTGGTTTGGATATAGGAATAGCCGAGGTCATAGTTGGCTACCTGCCCGATGGAATCCACCTTGTTGGGCATCTGCTCGAAGTTCTTGATGGCACCCTCATAATCCCCTACCGCATACTGAACGCTGCCGGCGTGGAAGAAATCGGAGCGATTCATCTTGTCGGAAGGAATCTCCTCTTTCTTGTAGTATTCCAGCGCCTTGGCGTTGTTGCCCTTGACCAGATAGGATTCGGAGATGATCCTAGCAAGGCGGCTGCGGCGCTCGGCGGGAACGCTATCGATAATATCGGGACCATTGGCAATCACAAAGTCATAGTCCTTTTCCATAAAGCGGCACTCCATCAGGTAGTAGTTGGAGAGGTCGCGGAAACGGGCATCCTTGGCGCTCTGGGCGAACCACTTGGAAGCCTCGTCAAAGTCCTTGTCGGCGTATGCCATATAGCCCATTGCATAGCGTTCAGGGGCCGTGTACACGCTTGAGGGGCGCTTTTCCACCTCGGCAAAGCTTTCCCTTGCGGTTTCAAAGTCCCCATTTGCATAGGCGCAATAACCGCGCTTGAAATCGTATTCGTTGAGCTCCTGGGAAGTAAGGCCGCCAGCATCTACATAGGAAAGCTGGGTGGCAGCCTCGCTGTAATTACCCTCGTCAAAGAGGTTGCGGGCGCTCTCAAAATGCATCACCGAGTTCAGCACAGATTCGGGATTTGCCCTCTCGTACTGCGCTATCAGTGCGGGATAGTCGCCGGAATTTACCTTGATTGCACAGAGCACAGCATAACCCTTTGAAAGAGGGTCGCCGAGGGACTCAAACATGCTTCGGGCCCTACCGTATGCTCCATTTTCGTAATAGTTTCTAGCCTGAATAAACAGGTCGGAAGGCTTTTGCGCCTGGGCCTGTCCGCAGAGGACCAGCCCTATGGCCAGAGTCGTAAATATGTATCTATACTTCATAATCTTTTATTAAAAATCGCCCTTTGGCTCTAATTTACAAAAATAGTAAAAAGTACGGGAAAATTAATGTATATTTGCACAAAGTTATCGACAAATTATGGACACTCTCATAAGTTTTAAGCAGGCAGACATCCTAGGCGGCGACAATGTGGTCATCTATGGCATGGACATGGAGGTCAACAAGGGCGACTTTGTGTACATCGTGGGCAAGGTAGGCACAGGCAAAACATCCATTATCCGCACCATCAATGCCGAAAACAGGCTTGCCGGCGGAAAGGCCGAGGTATGCGGATTCAAGCTGGAGGACCTTCGCCAAAAGGATATCCCCAAGCTTAGGCGCAAGCTCGGAGTTGTCTTCCAGGACTTTCAGCTCCTGATGGACCGCAGCGTATGGGAGAATCTGGAATTTGTGCTAAAAGCAACCGGCTGGAAGGACCGTCGCAAGATAGATGAAAGGATAGATTCAGTGCTGGAGGCAGTGGGGATGTCCACCAAGAGTCACAAGATGCCTCACCAGCTTTCAGGCGGCGAGCAGCAGCGTATCGCCATCGCCCGCGCCATCCTCAACGAGCCCGAGGTTATCCTGGCCGATGAGCCCACCGGCAACCTTGACAACGAAACCGCCGACGGAATCATGAAGCTTCTGCTGCGTATAAATGCAGAAAAGGGCACCACCATAGTGATGGTAACCCATAATAGAAACATCTTCGAAAAATACCCCGGCCGCGTGTTTATCTGCAAAGAAGAGCAGTGTCACGAGCGCATCGAGGACGAAGTTATCGACCTAGCGTTTACAATCTAGTACTCCAGTTCCCCGCGATTTTTGCTATCGGTACCCAGAGAAGGTGCGGATTTATAGCCCTTTTCGGGGGTGCCGGAGACGAAGCGCTGAACTTCCTGCTCGGTGGTAGCGTAGTCCTGCAGCACAAAGAGCATATCGTCAAGTTTAATCCTGTATTTCTTGTACCTTTCGATGTCGTTGGGCAGAATCACATTGCTCAGCACGGCGTGTGTAAGCCCGATTCCAAGCTCCTTGGCGTCGTTTACAGCTGTCATAAAATAGGCGGAAACCGCCCCATTTGCATGCTCGCCATAGATACCATCCACCTTGGTTTGCATATCTGCAAGTTCCTTGCGGGCGGTCCTGGCGGCAAGCTCGCAGATATCAAAGAGCATCTGATTGTACTTGATGGTCATTTCATCCTGCGAAGCCAGATAGGAATGGTCCTTATCCATCACAGCGCAGAAATAGGCCTTTTCCATTGCACCCTTTTTCCAGGCCTTGTTTGATGCCGGCACATCCAGCGCATAAAGCAGCTTCACGCCCACGGTGGCATCGGAAGATTGCCCCTGGAACACGTCGTAGCTAAGTTTCACATCCGGCTGCCAAGCCACATAGGAGTCCTTGAAGTCCTGCGCAAAGGCAGAAATACCTACAAAAAGAAGAATAAGGCTAAAAATCTTTTTCATATCTATTTTATTTTGTTATCGGATAGGACTTGCACCATTCCTTGAGGGCGCACTCCCCACATTTTGGCTTCTGCGAAGTGCAGACATAGCGGCCATGCAGCAGCAGCCAATGATGGGCAATGGGGCGGGTTTCCTCCGGAATGTTTGCCTCAAGCTCGAGTTCAACGGCCCTCGGCGTATCCCCTTCGGATAGCCCCAATCTTCGTGCCACTCTGAACACATGGGTGTCAACCGCTATAACGGGTTCTTTGTAAAGTATTGAGGTAACGACATTTGCAGTTTTGCGGCCTGCCCCCGGCAGCGACATGATTTCCTCGACCGTCGAGGGTATCTCTCCCCCGAAATCGCTGACCACCTTGCGGGCCATTGCTACCAGGTTTTTCGCCTTGTTGTTTGGATAGGAAATGGACTTGATAAGTTCATACACCTCCCCTGGTTCGGCAGCCGCAAGTGCCTGAACATCAGGATATTTAGCAAAAAGAGCAGGGGTCGTTGCGTTCACCCTTTTATCGGTACACTGGGCACTTAAAATCACCGCAACGATGAGCTCGTAGGGAGAGCTAAACTCCAGTTCACTCTCCGCTACGGGCACATTGTCGGCGAAATATTTCAGTATGTCCTTATACCTCTGGGTACGGGTCATTGCCTAAACTATAAACTGCTTGGTCAGTTTTTCAATCTTGGCGTCGGCATCGGCACCCTTGGCGCCAAAGTAGAACTTGATTTTAGGCTCGGTGCCAGAAGGGCGAACGGATACTACATCTCCCTCATTATCAAAGAATTGCAGCACATTGCTCTTAGGCTGGCCGGTCTTCTCGGGCTCGAGGTAGTCAATCACCTTGGTAACTGCGCAGCCGCAAAGTTCCTTGGGAGGATTGGCGCGGAAATCGGACATCATCTGCTTGATTTCGGCAGCACCACTCACGCCCTTGCGGACGATGTAGACCATGCTTTCCTTGCGATAGCCGAACTCCTTGTATACCTTCTGGAGCAGTTGATACAGGGTCAGACCCTGGTCGGCAGCCCAAGCAGCGCACTCAGCAACCATTGAGCAAGCAATCTGAGCGTCCTTGTCGCGAACGAACTGCCCAACATTGAAGCCATAGCTCTCCTCGCCACCGCAGATGAACTCGCCATCCTGCTCGTGGGCCTTTACAACCTCGGCGATGTACTTGAAACCGGTGAGAACATCGTAGCACTTCAGCCCAAAGCCCTCGGCAATTTCGCGGATAGACTCGGTTGTAACGATGGTTTTAACCACATATTTGCTGGAATCCAGCTTGCCAAGTTCCTTCCAACGGGTAAGGATGTAATAGGTCAGCATTGCAGCGGTCTGGTTGCCGTTGAACTGCACCATCTTACCATCGTTGTCGCGAACGGCGATACCCATACGATCGGCATCGGGGTCGGTAGCCATAACTACATCGGCACCCTCCTTCTCTGCAACCTCCAGAGCCATCTTCATTGCAGCAGGCTCTTCGGGGTTGGGAGATACAACTGTAGGGAAATTGCCATCGGAAACATCCTGCTCGGGAACATGGTAAACCTTTTCAAAGCCCAGGCGCTTCAGGCACTCGGGTACCAGGCGAACGCCGCAGCCGTGTAGAGGGGTATAAACGAACTTGATGTCCTTATGCCTCTCGCGGGCCTCTGGACTAAGTGTAAGTGACAGAATATCACGCAGATAGCAAGCATCCACATCAGCACCCATAGGCTCGATTTCGCCGCAGTGCAGCCCAGCTTCGAACTTCACCATCGAAGGGTCGGAAACCTTGGCAACCTCCTCCACAATCTCCTTGTCAACGGGTGAGGTAATCTGCCCGCCATCGCTCCAGAACACCTTGTAGCCATTGTACTCCTTGGGGTTGTGCGATGCGGTAATCATCACACCTGCAACGGCGCCCTTCAGGCGGATAGCATAGGAAAGTTCAGGGGTAGGACGGATATTGTCAAAGATGAATACATGTATGCCGTTGGCGCTCATCACATTGGCTGTGATGCGAGCAAATTCCTTGCTGTTGTTACGGCTGTCGTAGGAGATGCAGAAGCGGAGGTCATCCCCCTTGCAATGGCTTAGAATGTAGTTTGCAAGTCCCTGGGTAGCCATACCCACAGTGTACTTGTTCATGCGGTTTGTGCCCACACCCATGATGCCGCGAAGGCCACCGGTACCGAACTCGAGGTCCTTGTAGAAAGCATCCTCAAAGGCAGCGGGGTCGTTGTTTCGAAGCTCAACAATCTGGGTTTTGGTCTGCGGGTCGAAGTCTCCTTCGAGCCATTTCGCAGCGCGGATTTCGTAATCTTTCATAATCTATTGGTTTTTAAGATATTTCAGCCAGAAAATTTTATCGGATTCCCAGGAATGGGCAGCTTGTTCCCCTCTGTACCCGTGCATTCCGTCGGGATAAATCATCAGCTCAAACTGCTTGCCTGCCCTCTGAAGCTCGTAAACGAGCTGGAGGGTGTTCTGGAAATGTACATTGTCATCGCCCGTACCATGGGTCAGCTTCAGCATCACCGAGCCATCGCCGGGATAATTGCTGACATGGTTAATGGGGCTTGCCACCCTATATCCCTCTGGATTCAGCTCGGGAGTGGACATAAAGCGCTCGGTGTAGTTGGTGTCGTAGAGCATCCAATCGTAGACTCCCCCACCGGCAATGCCGCAGCGGAAAAGGTCGCTATGGTCGAAGAGCAGGGTAGCTGTCATTGACCCACCAAAGGAAAAACCTTCGATGCCCATGTGCTCCCCATCCACATAGGGAAGGGATTTTGCCCATTCTGCCCAGGTAACAGCATCTTCAACGGGAGTCTTGCAGACATTGAGATAGTCCAGGTCGGTGCCTGCCCTACCGCTATGCCCGGAGGCCCTAACATCAATCACCGCATGGATGATTCCCTGCTCGCTCCACCACTGCTCAACCCTCTGCCAACGGTCGGTAACATAGGGGGTGTTAGGCCCGCCATATATCTCAAAATGAACGGGATACTTCTGCGAAGGGTCGAAATTCAGAGGATAAACGATGCGGCCGTAAAGGTCCTGCCCATCCACCGCCTTGATGCGGATAATCTGCGGCAGAGCTATGGTATCGGGCGCTGCAACGGGGGTTTCTCCCAGCTCAAAACCGGGAGTGCGGCAATTGCTCAGGAGAGCCTTAATCTCCTTGCAATCAGGGGAAATGCGCACTGCATCAACATTATAGGCAGTATCCGTCACCGCCACAATCTCCCCATCGGCAGAGAGCCTGTAAAGGGAAGACTTCACCCTCGAATCCCTGTTTGCAGTGAAATAGATATCCCCATTTTCAGCGTCCCTAGCCTGGAGCGCAATGCGCCAGTTGGGGCCATCAGTAAGGCGTTTGCAGATGCTGCCATCATAGCTTAGGAAGTAAATCTGCTCCCAGCCAGTCTCGAAGGAACGAGCCATATAAAGCCCATCCTCAGCAAAGAGCATCCCGGTGATAAAGTCCAGCCAGGTGCTATAGCTTTCATGATAAACCGCGGTCTTGCTGCCGCTGGAGGCATCTACCTTATATAAATCCAGAGTATTCTGCACCCTAGGCACCCTCTGAACATAGAGGCTCTTGGAATCAGCGCCCCAGAAAGGTGTGCCGAAATACTGGTTGGGGTCATCGCTAAAATCAGCCCAAACAATCTTGAAGCGGCCCTTCTTAATGGGCTTGGAGAGGTCTACAAAGCCGATTTTTACCTTGGGATTCTCCTCTCCTGCCTTGGGATAGCGGGTGAGATTCAGGCTGCCGTCCTGCCCTTTTGGCGAATAGATGGGGAACATCGGCACATTGCTGTTGTCGAAGCGATAGAAGGCCAGTTTTTTGGAATCCGGACTCCACCAAAAGGCCTTGTAGCGCGATGGACGGCCGAAAATCTCCTCATAATAAACCCAGGAGGCATAGCCATTCAGGATAAGGTCGGACCCATCTGAGGTCACCGCATAAACATCGGCCCCATTGCCAATATAGAGGTTGCCGTCCTTCGTATAGGCACAATAGGAGGAATCGGGGCTATATGTAACATTTTCCTGCGCTCCCAGAGTCAGGGTCGCAAGCAGCGAAAGCAATATTATAAAACTTCTTTTCATTCAAAAAACCAATCGGGGAAATTAATCAAATATACCTTCTGAACGGCCCTAGTTAGGGATGTATACATCCATTTAAGGTCGTCGAGGCTGAGTTCGCGCTGCCAAAACGGGCAGTCTATAAACACACAATCCCACTGGCCACCCTGCGATTTATGGGCGGTAATGGCATTGGCATATTTTATCTGAAGTGCATTGTAATAAGGGTCTTCGCGCACCGCATCATAGCGCTGCTTCTTCCCCTTAAGATGGGCATAATCGGCGCTAACTCCCTGATACAGAGTATTCTGCTGATCGTAGGTCAGCGATGCAGACTCCGAACAAAGGGTATCCATGCAGATTTTAGCCCTCACGCGGACATCGTCATAATCGGGGAAACTCAGCAGGGCGTCGGCAAATTCCAGGGAATAGCGCTGCTCGAAACCGCCAATCCGCTCCAGCACGGCAATATCCCCATTTGCGATATAGTCCAGCCCCTCCACATCCTCAACAAATTTATAGCAGTTCTTCACCACCATCAGGGAATCCCCCCTCACCAGCCTATCCTCGCGGAACTGCACGGTAGAACGGATGCCCAGATTATAGCGGATTGCCCGTTTGTTGGACCTGCAAAGGATGATGGTCTGGTCCTCGCCAAAGCGGTCGTAGGCATCGGAAATGCCCTCAATCAAGGTGCCCCCATCTATCCTTTCAATATCATCGAATCCATTGATACTCAGCTTGATATCTTCAAAAGACCCACTAGGATTCTCTATGTTTCTTCGAAGGATGGTAGCATTGTGCAGGATGCCCGATTCTAGAGCCTGGCGCACCACGCTGGTAAGGGTCACATACCTCACTCCCCCGAATGCATCCATAAAATCGGGATAGAGCGCAGGACTCATATCCAGCCCCACCGGAGGCAGCTGGGCGGCATCCCCAACCAGCATCAAGCGGCAGTCAATCCCGCTGCGCACAAAGTTCACCAGGTCGGCAAGCAGGTTGCCCGAACCGAAGCTGCTAAAGCTCTTTTGAGCCGAATCCTCGATGCCGATAAGGGAAACCTCATCCACCACAAAAAGGGTGTTGCGAGCCTTGTTCGGAACCAGAGAAAACTGCCCTGTGCCATCGTCTCCCACCGATTTTTGGCGGTAGATATGCTTGTGGATGGTATAGGCCGGGCGCCCCGACATCCTCGAAAGCACCTTGGCGGCCCTCCCCGTTGGAGCGAGCAGCACGCAGTGCAATTTCAGGTTTTCAAGGCTGTCAATCACCGCAGAAACAGCGGTAGTCTTGCCGGTACCGGCGTAGCCATTAACTACCAGAATATCCCCATCGTCATGGGTAAGAAAATCGGCGGTTTCCTTCAGAAGCCTTTGCTGACATTGGGTAGGCTCAACCCCAAGTCTACTCAAAAAATCCTCATATAAAACTCCCGCCCTGTCCATTAGCGCCTACGGTTTTTAGTGAAAATCAGGGAGATAACGGCCAGTACAGGATAGAGTTCAACTCGCCCGAGGAACATATCCATTGTGTACACAAACTTAACTGCATCGGGCTGGGCGGCATAATTGCCGAAGCTACCCAACTCCCCTATCGAAGCGCCCACATTATTGATTGAGCTGATAACTCCTGCAACGGCAATATTGTTATTTTCCGAGAGCATCAAAGCTACCATCACCGACACCAACGCCAGCAAAAAGTACATTGCCAGATAAATAATATGAGGATAAACATCAGCCTCGCTCATCGACTTGCCGTTCACCTTCATTTCGCTTACAGAAGAGGGATGAAGTGCCCTGTAAATACGCAGGTGGATGTTTTTAAAGAGCAGCAGGAACCTGTCCGCCTTGGCACCACCGGAGGTTGAACCCGCCATAGCGCCGTGGAAGCCCAGCAGCAAAATCACCACTGCGGCAAAAAACGGCCATTGCGAAGTGTCGGTTATGCCAAAGCCAGTACTGCTGGTATAGCAAAGCACCTGGAATCCTGAATCCAGGAAGGCTCTGCCCCAGGAAGTGTCCATATTGACCTTTAGCGAGAAAGCAACCAGCACGGTGAAGGTCAGCAGCACCCCAGTATAATATTTGAAAATAGACTTGTTCAACGGCTTTAGCGACTTCTGCACAATAGCAGCGTACAACATGCCAAAATGCAGGGTCGAGAGGTAAATCATCGCCATTGTAACCAAGGTAATCGGCAGGGAATCAAAGCTCGCTATCGACATATTCTTGGTGCTGAATCCCCCCGTTGCAACCACGCTGAAGGCATGGCAGATGGCATCGAAAGGCCGCATTCCGCAAATCACATACAGCACAAAGGTCAGCAGGTTCAACCCCAGGTACATCTGGGTAAAGATGAGTACCATCTGGTTTGTGCGGGTGCGATAAGCGCCCTGCGAAAGGGAGGAAACCTCCATATTGGTAAGCCTCAATCGCACTGGATTGGACTGTGGGATAATCAGAAGCAGGAAAACTACAACTCCCAAACCCCCGATGAAATGGGTTGAAGCCCTCCAGAAAAGCAGGGCCTTGGGCAAGGACTCCACATCCTCCAGGATGGTGCCACCGGTGGTGGTAAAGCCCGAAACACTCTCGAACCAGGCGTTCATCACGGTGAAAGGTCCACCCCAAAGCGCGTATGGCAACATTCCAAAGATAAATGAAAGCAGCCACGATAGCACGATAATCACATAACCTTCCCTCAGCGAGATTGTAGAGGTCTTTCTAACAAAGATAAAGGGGAAGATACCTACTATAAAGGTAATCAGAAAGCTCACCAGCAGAGGCGCCCTAGAGGTATCGTCCTTGTCGAAAAAGGCCAGAATCAGGGATGCAAACATAAACAACGCACTCACAAGTAGTGCGTAGCCCACATTTCTGCTTATTGTTTTCCAGTTCATTGTTTGCTTTGGCCTTGACGCATGGCAGAGATTCGCTTGCGAAGGGTATTGTTCTCGGCGGTAATCTCCTTGATGGAATCGTTCAGCTCGCTGAGCTGGTCATCTCCATCGAAATCATATTTATAGGAAGTGTTGTAGTTTCGGTAGGCACGCAGCTGGTCCAGCATCTTGTAGATTGGCTTGACATAGTATTCCTGGATGAAGAAGAGCAGCAGAAGCAGGAGCAGCAAGCCCACCGCAACGGCCACTATACCAGGGATAATACTGCGGTAGAACGCACTCTGGAAGGTTTCAGAGTTGGCGGAAAGGTCGGCATAAATCGCCTCACCAAGCTTGTCGATATCGGAACGGAGGCGGTTGTAGCGGGGTTGAAGCCTTTCGAAATACCAGGACCTGGAATCTATGAAGGCCGAGGAAATCACATCCTCCATCTCGAAGGAAGTGAGCATATAGGCGGCGTAGGAATACTCCACCGAATCGGCTAGATGCCTCAGGGTCTTGTTGGAAAGCGAGGTTCGGAGGCTATCGTAGCGGGTTGCAAAGGCCTCTTGGTCGAAGTTCGGCAGTTTTACCGAACTTTCGTCGCCCACCACAGCCAGGATTCCAAGGTTGTAGTCGTTCATCTGGTCGGCCAACTTACGGGCGACATCGATGCTATGGATATTATCAGCAACCTTGTCGGTCACATACGAACTCATGCTCTCATATTCCATCACCGAAATGATGCTGGAAATGAGGAGTACAACGGCAATTGCACTAAGGCTCAAGTACATTTTTGTCTTGAGCGAGAACTTGCCTTCGAATATATTAGCGAAAAATTTTCGCATATTTTTAAAATATTTTCAGAAACAAAAAACAAATATAGCAATTATTTCGTAAATTTGCACGGGAACAATAAAAATCCACGATATGACCGACACTCAAAGAGGTATTATTAGACTGTGCATCCAGAATGGAGCGTGCAGTATAGCCGATTTCAGCAAGGCTCTGGGGATTAGTGTGCCTACCGCCACCAAAATAGTTGCCGAACTTATCAGCGACGGTTATCTTCAGGAACAGGGCAAGGTTGGAACCAGTGGTGGCCGCAGGCCCAATACCTATGGGCTCAATCCCGAAGCCGGCTATTTCGTTGGAGTGGATGTCGCAAGACAGCACTTCCACATAGCAATTTCGGACTTTAGCGGCGATATCAAATTCTTTATTCAGGACATCGCCTTTGTGCTGGAGGCCAATGCAGAGTCCTTCCGCACCATCTGTCGCAAGATTAAAACGGTAGTGCAGGAATCCGGCGTCGAGTGGAAAAAGATACTCGGCGTTGGAATCAGTCTTTCCGGCCGTGTAAACCCTGAAAAGGGCTTCAGCCTTTCCTTCTTTGTAAGTGACGACATCCCTCTCAAGGATATTTTTGAGCGTGAATTAGGTGTTCCCGTTACCCTCGAAAACGATTCCCGCGCCATGACCTATGGCGAATATATGGCTCTGGGCAAGGATGCCGACCCGAATATGCTCTTTATCAACCTCAGTTGGGGTTTGGGAATGGGCATGATACTGGACGGCAAGCTCTACTACGGCACTTCCGGCTTCTCCGGCGAGATCGGCCACTTCCCTCTCCTGGACAACAACATCATCTGCCGCTGCGGCAAGATTGGCTGTCTGGAAACCGGAGCTTCAGGGTCCGCCCTCACCCGTTGGATTACCCAGGAACTCAAGGACGGTCACCGTTCCTCACTGTTCTCAATTTACAAGGCAAACGGCGAAATCACCCTTCAGGATGTGCTGGATGCGGTTGAAGATGAGGATGTGCTTGCAATTGAAGGCATCGGTCAGGTGGGTGACACCCTCGGCCGCGGCATTGCCGGCCTTATCAATATTTTCAATCCCGGTCTGGTAGTGATTGGAGGCCGCCTCATCGTAGGAAAGGACTATCTGATGCTCCCTATCCGCACCGCCGTGAACAAGCTCTCACTCTCCAAGGTTAGTGCAGATACCCAGATAAAATTCTCCCGCCTTGGACGAAGCGCAGCAGCCAGAGGCGACTGCATGCTCGCAAGGGCAAAAATGCTTAACCTATTATAAAGGTACCCGCGAGCCGTGGACTTAGGCAAACTTGGAGAATTCGGCCTCATTGATACAATCAAGGCTACACAGAAAGTTCCCGATGGCTTCACCGGCATCGGAGATGATTGTGCAATTATCCCCCGTGGCGACGGGCTGGACACCCTAGTAACCACCGACCTTCTAATTGAGGATAAACACTTCATACTCAAAGAGATAAGCCCTTATCAGCTGGGCTGGAAAAGCGCTATGGTAAACCTTAGCGACATTGCCGCAATGGGTGGAAAACCGATTGCCAGCTTCCTTTCCGTTGGACTACCCAAGGGGCTGGATAGCGATTGGACCGATGCTTTTATGAAGGGCTATAACAATGCCAGCGGAGACTGCCCCCTGCTAGGAGGCGACACCACCTCAGCCGACAAGCTCTGCATCAATGTTGGGGTGCTTGGAGAATGTTCCCACGGCAAGGCCCTGCTTCGGAGCGGAGCAAAAGTGGGCGATGCAATCTATGTAACAGGTCCCCTTGGCGATAGCGGCGCAGGCCTTCAGATTATCCTTCAGGGATTGGAACGCGACGAAACCGCACTTAAGTTGATTGAAAGGCACTATATGCCTAAAGCCCGCATCGAGGAAGGCTTACAATTATCTGATATTCAGGGAGTTCATAGTGCAATGGATATTTCTGACGGAGTTGCTTCCGACCTGCTTCATATTCTAGAAGCTTCGGGCGTTGGGGCAAAAGTGGGGGTTCTTCCCACCAGCCCTGAGATGGAAAGCTGCTGCGCCCGTTATGGCTGGGATGCCCAGAAAATGGCCGCCAGCGCAGGCGAGGACTACGAGCTACTCTTTACCGCCGACCCCGAGGTCAGCATCCCCTTCCCTGTTTACAGAATAGGAAGCATAGTCGAAGGAAGCGGGATTGAATGGGCTTCACACGCTTCCTATCAAGGATTTAAACATTTTTAGAATTACTCTTTAACCAGCTTCACCTGATAAAGACGGGGCCAGTTCTTGCCTGTAAGATAGATATTCTTATCTGCATCGATGGCTATTCCGTTCAGTACATCAGTGTCGGGAGTGCGCATGCTGTCGGGCAGCAGGCCGGTGCAGTCAATAGTCGCCTCAACCTTCCCATCCTTGGGATTGATGATAAGGATGGTATCGGTGGTGTAGACATTCGCCCAGATTTTACCGTCTATCCATTCCAGCTCGTTCAGATACCTGACGGGGCGGTCGTTGAGCTTGACCGTAATCACTCTTTCCTGACGGAACTCCTTGTTATAGAAGTAGATACGACTGCTGCCATCGGAAGCTATCAGGCTCTTGCCATCGGTGGTAAGGCC
>Ga0181612_156039_pt1 | contig 18314 bp, 14 predicted proteins | sample HoacroProtozoa21_FD_119630 | JGI IMG/M metagenome (GOLD analysis project Ga0181612, IMG submission 119630) | Hoatzin crop microbial communities from Cojedes, Venezuel. Combined Assembly of Gp0051906, Gp0051904, Gp0051908
ATTGTGTCCAGGGAAGAAGCTGAGATCTTGGCGCCTCCCTTACCTATTTCAGTGGTTGCCCCGCTCTGAGCAGGCACTGGTCTCTGCAGGCTCCAGGGCAGAAAGAAGGTGGTTTCCTATCGTTTCAACTTTGCTGCCTGGCATGCTTTCTGCTTCTGGGGCCTGGTCTTTTGCCAGCAGAAGCATATGCTGAGTCTGGCTCGAGAAGTCAGTTGGTCTCAGTTTGTATGGCTTGGTACTAAAGGCCAGCAATATTAATAAAATGAAGATCTACTGAGCAGAGTCTTTGAGAGTTTCTCCCATGTTTCAAAGCCCTGCCTAAAATGTTAACACTTGGGGTGAGGGTGGAGGTGTTAACTGGTCCTTGGGAAAAATAATTAGAAAACCAGCTCAGCTGATTTGACTTCTGAGACTCAATCCACTCCCTTAAAAGCAAAGATTTTGCTCTCTTACTGGCTTATCTTCTTTGTGGATTTTCAGAAGTCAACCCACCTGAGAAGCCTTCTTAAAACTGACTGAACTGTGCGGTATCCGCTATCCACAGCTGGCCGTTGCATTTAAGGTTCATTGCAGTTGTCCTGAAAGAAACCTCTGCCTATGACTTTCCTGGTGCATGAATCACAGAAACTAAGGTCAGAAGGGATATCCAGGGATTATCTAGTTTGGGATTATCTAGTTTATGCCATTCCACAAGGAATGGCAAACAGTACCTGCTTATTGCACAACAGACGGGTATCCAACCTCTTCTTAAAAGCATCCCCAGATAGAAATTTCATAACTGTGATAACCTGTTCTAGTGCTTAACCATGACAAAACGTATGCTACTGTATTGCTGCACCATGACACCACTTCTTGACCTATTTGCAATGGATGGGGAGCACAGCATATTCCCTTCCTCTCTACTGCTGCCCTTTATATATTTGAAGGCTGTGGTTGTGCCCCCCTCTGATGTCTCTTCTTTACCATAGGGCAAAAAAAAGTGGTTTTCTGATCTTATGTGATTGTAGACCATATTTTCTAGACTCTTGATTGTTCTTGTGGTCCTTCTGTAGTCTCTCTGCCAATGTTCCTCAATTTTCTTAAAATCCAGTGCCACACGTTGGACACAGAGTTCCAGTGAGTTCTTAGCAGCACTGGATGAAGTGGGAGGAATACATCACAGACCAGGCAGAAGTCAGTCCTGGTGATGCGCGAAAGCGTGATGCTTGCTTTAATGTTCCTTTTTTTTTCTTTCTTTCTTGCAACAGCATAATGTTGTTGACTTCAGTATGGTTTGTGCTCCACTGAGCAGGGTTTTACACTTGGAGCTTTAGATCGTGTTTCCTAGTTCTGAGAATGTGTCAAAATCCCTAACAAAGGGTAGGTTTGTTGCACCTACTAGTTCTTGCATACCCTGCTGCCTCAGTGATAGGAAAAATATCTGGGAGATTTAACAAATCTGTGTTAGCTGTTGCTCATTTCTTTGTTATTTTTTCAGATGTTAACAGAGCATTTCTTTGTTTGTTTCCAGTCTTCTGACACCTTGCTGGTTCTCTGTGCGGTCTCTGAGAGCTGTTAACAGCCATGAGATTGCTTCAACAAGCAACCTAAGCACACAATATTTAATCCAGCTAAGTATTCTTCACTTATTCTTTCTTCCTGCTAGACTGAGTTCTTTCTCTGTCATCTGTGGCACTAATTGTGTACAAGTGGTCTTTTTACTGAAAGGTGAAGTAAAAAAGGCAAGTACTTCCACTGTTCACATCACACATTGCTAGCTTTCCTTCCTTGTTGGGTAGTCCTTCCATGTCCTTCATGTCCCTGCTAATGTATTTTTTTATATTTTCTTAATGTCCTGTTGATCCTGCTGGTCATGTTTCTGTTTACATCTTGAGTTCTGGTTTGGTCCATACATCTTCAGCCTATGCATTTACATTCACGTGCAAGTGAATCTCTCTTGCATTTTCTGAATGCACTCTTCCTTGCATTAGAGGTCAATGAAATGGTCATGATTTAATCAAATCACTCTTACAACAGTTGCTTTCCCTTCTCTGCTGGGATTGTTTGAATTGATGTCCTTACCATTGTTTCTTGAAGGTGCTGCGAACTTTCCTGAATTCGCTTTTCTCTGAGACTTGTTTCTCATGATTATCAGTTCTATGAGGTTTTTGAAATATGGTTTCTGGAAGTCCATTGTATTTATTTTGCTGTTCTCTTTCCTTCCTTTCCTACGACTTGTGAACTCTGTTGTTTCATGGTCATTCTCACCAAGCTGCATTCCTCTTGCATGTTATAAGCAGTTCCTTCTCTTTGGTTAGAGTCAAATTCAGTTCTCAGTTTGATTATGCATCAAGGTTTTAATCTCTTAGTTATTCCTTATGCTGTTTGCACTATTTCATCAGGTGATCCATTATCTTCTTCAGCATCCCTCCAATGATTTTCTTATGAGTAACTGTATTTCCCCTACTTTATAACACCTCTGCCTAAGCACTGGATGCTGGTATTTACCTGTTCGCTTTTGAAACCAGTCCTTGAGGATCCTAGCGGCATTCATTCAGCAGGTCAGGGCATAGAGATGCTCTTCCTGCCTTGTGAGTTGAATGATAGCTCTGATCACCAGTTCTTTTTCTTTGAACATCCATCTGATTTCAAGCAAGTCAAAACCTTCCTGGTGATACCACCTGCACAGCCATACATTCATTTCCAGGAAAAGAGCTATAAGTAGCTGATGCCACTTGTGACCGAAATAGCTAGTGCTTTATTCATGGAAGGAATTTTTTCTTCCTCCTTTCATACATGAACTGGTCTGACCAACGCTAAGAAAACCCACTCTGGACATGTTGATTCTAGCAAACTGCGAACAAGTCAGATCTTTAATTCCCATAGGAAAATCATAGGGAAACTATCCAAGATACAGTTACAAGTTTATCTAATTGAAACCCAGTCTACATTCAGACTAAACCGCTGACATCTTGGATAATCTGCTGTCAGAGGAGGGAGGTCTGACATCCCTCTCCTGCGTCTGGACCACTTGGCAGAGCAGGAGCTGTTGTTGACCAGGATGTGCTGTTGTCCTGCCCAGAGAAGGTGGCAGAATTCAGCAAAACATGATCAAATATCCACATCTGTGGAAGGGATGTATTCCATGAGTAGGGAGGAAAGCAGACATGTATCTATGCGACAAATTGTTAGGGTGCAATGGATTGAGGTATCAGATGTATGTACGTGGATATAATGGTACATTTCTCTTCATACAAAGACATTCCTTTCACCACATCAGCCCTGTGGTTGGCCATGACCAGCTCATAGCTTGTTAAACTTAAATGTGAATAAGGTGGAGAGTATGGTAGATGACAGAATTAAAAATATGAGGTGTTTAAAGCCATCATTCCAACTTCTTTTTTTGAAAGCATCCTACTCGCCATCAGTGGAGTAGGGGTCATGCATTCCTCAATGATATTAGCCTCTTACACAGCAGCATCAGCTGATATTGTCACTACTTCTGGTCACCTGGAAAACCTACCCAGTGCTGGAGGAAGAGGGATTGCTTTTTATTAGGGTCTTCTGCCATGGAGGGACCACTGTAACACAAAGTACTTGAAAGTAAAGCAGTCAGACCTAAGGAAATGCAGACTTGTATGTGGTACTGCTGAACACCACCCTGGCGATGCCCCAGTTTGAGCGTCATGCCAGAGCAGCCTCAGCAGCAGAGATGCACCTGAGAAGCATTTTGAGCACAAAGACTCAGTAATGTACTTACACAGTGACCCTGATTTAAAAAAAATAAAAAAGACCAATAGCTATGACATTCCTGTAGACTTTTTTACCAGTTACCAATGCATTTATTTGTATCGCTGCTTGATGCATAATTTGATCTGATGCGCATGTTCATTCAATCTTTCTTCTCCCTCACTGGCACCTCCAGCCCCTTATATTTTGATAAATAAAATCAGATCTCTTTCTAAAAATTTCTCTCTTTGGGCTTATGTATAGCTGAGGTTGTCAGAGAAATGATCATCCATGCCAGAGCTCTTGAATGAAAATACTTGTGCTCCCTGTCTCCATTAACACTCGGATCTCGGTCAGTCTTTGACCCTTCTTTCAGCCAGTGCCTTCCAGTACTTTCTGTAAGAAGGCGATGTGCAGGAGCAGACCTCTAGCTTGCAGAAGACAGCTCAATTCATTTGAGATAAGTGATTCGGAGCCAGGACCTTGCCATCCATTGTGCTGGATCAGAGTCACATTCACAATTCATCTGTTTATACCCTGATTAACCATTCAAATAAAATTTTTATCACTCCTAGTTAAAAGCAGATATAAATGAGAGTTTCCTCTTCTGAACAAGAGACCTTGCTCCGAAACAGAATTCCCTCTTCCTGTAGCCAGGCAAAATAACCAAGAGGGGCAACAGATAATTCATCTACAAGCACACTCCCATCAAAAACTGTAGCTAAAACAAGATTACCAAGAAGAAGAGTGATATTAAAGGAGGAAACTGCCGCTGTAATTTTGTTAAGGAACATGAGATTATTTAAAAGCCTTTTTAAAAGTGTGTTTGTTCCGGGAGAGGCGGGGTGAGGGAGGATTTTAGAGGAAAGGAGAAGGGAGAGAGATGATTAGTCTTTCTTGCCTGTAAAGATTCATGCTGCTTTCTTTGCCCTAGCCAGCAAGGGTAGCGATTTCAGGAGCCATTGTAAGTCATTACTGCAGCCCTAATGAATAGGGGACAACCTGCACCTTAGCTTTGCACAGGCTGAAAGCACGGGAAGAAAAGGTTGTGGGGCGTAGAGGATTTGGTGCACTGTACCGCACATAATTGCAGGTTAAGATTTTTTCCAGCCTGCGTTTTTGTTCCTGGCCATGGTGATCCCTAACATATCCACACAGCAGCATACTCACACATTGTTCAGTGTTGCTTTATAAACTCTCAAAGCCATGAACAGGGACGGCTCAAAGCGTGTGCCTCGCTTCGCTCACCGATAGCCAGTTTTTCACCCGCTTAGCACACGGCGCGGTGGTGAAGCTGGTAGTGAAACAGGCTGCCACCGCTTGCGGCAGGCTCCGGGGTCTCTTCTTCACAGAATCACAGCGTGGCAGGGGCTGGAAGGGACCTCTGTGGGTCATCCTGTCCAACCCCCCTGCCAAAGCAGCGTCACCTTCAGCAGGCTGCGCAGGACCACGTCCGGGCAGGTCTTGAATATCTCCAGAGAATATATTGTTATTGATATATTTAAGATATATTATTCACGGAGAGTTACACAGCCCGTACGTGTTGGTGCAGTGACCCCGTAGGAAGCAGTGCAGGGACCTATGGGGCAGCATCCTGGAGCTGGAGGGGAGCAGGGATTTGGGCGAGTCTGCCGGGACGGCTCTGGCGCTGGCTGCAGAGCTCAGCCGGGGGCTGCTGCCGGGTTTGGTCTGCCTCCAGCGTGCCGGGTCCCCTGCAGAGCTGGGCCAGCGCCGCTGTCCTTGGGGTCAAGGGCAGAGCCTTCACCTGGGAAGTTGGAGATCCCATTCTGCCTCTGAAAGTGGCTTCTTCACATACCAGCTGGATGTATCGTACATGTTACTGAGAGAGACAGAAAGAGGATTTGTGCCCTGCAGACACCGATCACTGGCCAGGAGTTACATGTAGCTGCTTCAAATGTGATTCTGCATCGAAAACGCTGAGGGACCAAAAGGATCCATTAAACCAGATGCTTCAGTCGTACGAAAAGCATTTTGTGTACAGTGTCAACTCATAGCCAGAGCTGTGCATTTTGATCAGATTTTCAAGGTCAGATGGAAACTTGATGGTGACCCAGTCTGACCGCAACTGGTCTCCAGGCTTTTGCTCCATTTGCTGTTATTAAGGCAGAGGCTCTGCAGTGGGGGTCCCTGATTTTGGTGCAGGAACAGCCACTCACTGGGCAGGATTTGGCCCAGGGCCTGTGTAACAAACCAAGAAAACACTGCTGAGCGGCAGAGAAAAAGCTCTGGGACCTGGCACAGGTTGTGTCTGTGCATTTCTCCCGGATGAAAGATGAATGCTCTGGAGTGGAGCTGATACCTGTTCGTTAACCGTGTGTTGAAGTTGCACTGCTATCGTAATTTGACAGTGTGTTTTAAATGCGGAGCTCTGCTGAGCAGAATGTTATAAACTTTGGCTTCGTAATGTGGCGGGGTGGGGGGTTTGGGGGAACAGCAGCAGCTCTGGACTTCAAACCAAGAAATATTACACGAAGGAGCTTGGAAGCGGAGAGAGGTTCCAGGAATGAACAATTCTGATTAAAAAGATTGAATTCATGCTGGAAAAAAAGTTCAGGATGTGCCTTATTTTCTGTAGTTAATCCCTTCTAAATATTTAAGAAAAAAACCCGAGGGGGAATGGAAATGGTGCTTTGTTTAAAAACAGGAACAGGGGTTCTATTAACACATGAAGACATCCCAGTTTGTTGCACCCCGGGATCCCTCCCCTCAAACAGGCTCACCCTACTTGATGCAGTCCGGCAAGAGCCAAAAAGGAGCTTGCATTTTAAATGTCTGCATCTAGGGTTTGGTAGCCTCTGAATTTGGTTTTAGCCCTTGAGGCGTGTGTCCAAAACGTATGTCGCACCCAAGCCGCGATGTGTCTACACAGGGAGACAGGGAATCGGACCTGCTTTTACTTTAACATTGCAGACTGACCCCCGCCTGGAGAGAGACCCCCAGCTCCAGCGCCGGACCCACTGTCGGAAATCTACCTCTGTGGGCCAGCGACGTGCCCGGGGCCTCCGAAGCCCTGGATCCATCCAGCGTGGACCAAAACACACGGAGCTGGCTGCACGCCCACGCGCGGGGCTTTGTGGGTGTATTGTGTCCTTGCATACATTTCCAGGCAAAACACATTACACCTAGCTTCGGATGCCAAACTTTTCCAGTTATGAGAGAGCAGTAATTCACCAAGGAGTAAGTATTCCTTCAATTTCCTTTGCTTGGAAATGATACCGAGAATCTGTTCTGAATGGAGGCAGATGAAAAATGCTACATGTTAATGCATATTCTGGGTTAGCTGTCTTTGTTAAATTAGAATGAATGCTGCTCATTTCCCATCTGGTCCTCTTTGACATTACTTCCAGAATATATTCACAGCTCTTATTTGTACAGTACAAATGGCTGGCTGTAGTACCAACTTTACCTTTTATAGGCTGCTAAAATGTTGGTGCCAGATCACAAAATAACGTTCTACTTCTAGGAAGCATCTGTGAACATTACTTGCTCCAACAGCTTTCTTTTTTTCCTCCTCTTATTTTCTTTAAATGTAACCATATATGTGAAGTGAGTTTGTTGTCAAACCAAGTGAAAGTTGACGGTTTGACAGCCCTGGAGCCTGCAATCTTCCTTGCGCAGTGAGGATGCAGCAGGCAGATCAAGCAACGTGCTATCAGCTTTCTCATCTCTTCTGCACAGCCTTCCCCGAGGGCTGAAAGAGCAGATATTTCTCCATCTGCAGCTGCTGGTTGGTGTTTTTGTTGGCTGCTGTGCTGAGGGATTTTGTTCTCTGGATCCCTGCATGCTCCGGGTTGCCCTGAAAAATACCAATGCGATAGAAACCGAACAGCTCTCAGCCAGCGTTGAATCCGGTGCTGCCGACCTGAGCTGGTTTTCTGATTCCTCCTAAATCTCCCCATCCGTGAGCGTTTTTTTCTGGTGGTTTCCTTAGCAAGCTCCCCATTCCAGCAACCTCCGCCTCTGCCCTCCGATGCGTTTCAGACCTACCTTGGTAAACAGAGCGTTGTGATCCGAGACGCCCACGTTTGTCTGCCTGGAGTGACCAAGGGCTGCAGCGCCGCGCCGGGAATTCTCACCATAGCAACTACCAGCATTGACAGAATTTGGTACTTATTAAATAGGCTGTTTGTTTACCTCTCAGGCTGCGAGAGTAGACTACAACTTGCAGTGAAACGCCACGAGCCGAACAATGCTGGGCTGCCACTAATATCTTCACGTGTAGAACAGATAATTACTGTGTTCTGTAAATGAAACAGATATGGAAAGCCTGCGTGGGGTAGGAGTGTTGAAGATGTAGGGTGACACGATATTATTATCAGGAGATCGGCAACCATGCTTATCAGATGCTGCTAGGCGGTCTTGATGGATCCAGCAGAGTCCTGCCAATCACATCTTCTTGACAGACAATTGAAGTGACCGTGTTCACGGAGCTTGGTTCACGGGCTTAGCAAGCAGAAAATGTATGGGGGGGAAAAAAAAGACATTATTGGTACCCCAGCAGAAAATAAGCAATCTTGCAGACAGAAGCTCAGCGCTCAGCCTCTCAGGGATCAAATGCATGGAAGTGTTTTTTAAGATGTTTTTGAAGATGCTTGTCAATGCCCAAAATACAGAATCCGGTAACAGTGCAAAAGTGATTTTCAGAAAACATCTCCCATCATCTGTGCAACTGTTTCAGTTCCAACAACGCAGCATCTGCCAGCCCCTGTGCAATCCCATGCTTCCATAACCTGGTGCGGGGCTTCTGTAAGCTATGCTCAGCAAAGCACACAGGTGATGAAAACGGGAGGAAGCACCCAAGGCTGAACCTCTTCTGCCCACCACAGAGCTACCCAACCTCCTTGGCAGTGCCTCTGTCAGGGCGATGCCTTTCAAGACCTGTAAAGGGGTGCTGCTGGGCACCCGCTACTGCTCAGGCAGGAGCAGGTCGATGCTCAGCCGCGGCACAAGCTGTCCGAGTTGTGGTGTCCCATGGTTGCTGTGCGCTGGGTGCAACCTGCCCATGCGTGCACCCTGGCAGCAAAGCCTCGGGGCAGCCCTGTAAAATCAGCTGATGAGTCCCCAGTACAGCCAAATCCCCGGAGAAGGGGCACATGCAGGTATGGCCAGAGCACAAACTGGGAGCATCAAGCACTGAGCATCAAGCATCCCGTGGCATGCAGCTGCAGCTTCTGTCTGGCATCCGGATGTGTTGCCCACTCCCACACGTCCCCTACAAGCCTGCGATACAGATGGGAATCCCTCCTTGCCCCTGCCTACCTGCTGCCTGACCCCCACGGAGGTTTAAGGTGCTGTCAGCAATGAGGGTCCCGATCCAGGCAGCAGCACATGGCTGTGAGACACTGAAAAAGGAAAGCAGAGCCATACTGCATAACTCCCCCCCCCGGCATCCCCTGCTAGGCAGGGAGGGAAAGGGAGATGCGGTGGAGTCACTTTCCGTACCATCACCTAATCAGAGCACTTCTGTAAGAGAGACAGGTTCAAGCCCCACTCCCTTCACCTTTCAGGGGAGCACTATAGCTGTCTGATCACAGCTGAGATGCTTAGGACCTTCTGCAGGTGGGTGCTTGTAGGAGAGGAGGGCAAAGGAGAGAAATACCTCTGCAGCAAAGGTGAGCCTGGAAACCGGACTCCACAGCTCTGCCGACTGCAAAATCCCAAGGACTCCACAGGCTTTTATTAACACTTTACCTCAGATCTTACCTTGAATTAACCTCTCTCCCTTCCCTAGGCAGTAATTCTTGCTCTTTTTCTCCTAACCTTGTCACTTTGCTAATAGTCTGTCTTCTGTGCAGGTGCTGACCCTTCTTTTCACTTACCTGAAGTAATTAACAAAATTAAACTCAAGAAATTGTGCTCACATATCCCTAGACTGGAACTCCTGTTTCTCTTTCAAACCTGAGGAAGGGCTTTTAGACCTGGAAACCTGCCTGTTTTCTCTAACCGCCTGAGCTTTTGTGATGAGGGGCATTATTTCTCCATACAACCCTGGCCTTGCCTAATGGCAGGGAGAGGAAAGCCCCGTTGCCCTTGTCCCTGTTCCCCCAACTCTTTCAGCATCTGATGAATTTTAAATGCAGAGTGCTTTCCTTAGGGGTGCCCTGAGCATGAAGCTGGGAAGCTCTTTCCGCTTCTCCTCTCCCAGCTAATGAGAGCCTCAGTTATTTCTGACTCAGCATCAGTGGGAGGAGGGATGGAGAACGCTGCTGTATCCCAGCCAGGCGTGGGTGCCCTCCTGGGGGTCTTCCAGTGGGTTTGGCTCCTTGTCTGAATGTGCCCATGGTGTGAACCAGGGGATCTGGACCCAAAGCCGGGCTCCTCCCTGCTCACAGCAGCAAGGAGATACCCTGGAAGGCAGCAGGGAATAAATTGGTACTACAGCAATGGTTTCAGCTACCAGGATCTTGGGAGGGCTCGTGCAGGCTGGGCCACCACAGCTTTGCTGCCACAACCCAGGGCGAAGCTCTGAGCACAGCTTATCTCACCCAGACCCGCACCTCGATGCATGGGGTAGCATTGCAGTTCACTTGGGCATCGCAGCCCCTCACGACTTCAGTATACCCCGGTTCTGGGTGCTTGCCTTCAGATGGCAAAGATTTCATTTTCCGAGGTGCCGGACTCTCCTCATTGTTGCTGCAATCAGGGCAGAGCACAGCAGAAGCGTCAAATTAGAGCCTCCGGTTTGGTTAGAGAATGGGGACAGCAGCAGCAGCATACCCGGAGGGGAGAGGTTATTGCCCTCCCTTTGAAAGGGCAAGGATGGAGTTCAGTGAAGGTATGAGGATTAAGCAAATGCTAATGGTGAGCATGTAAATGGGTGATCAGATTAGAGGGAGAGCTGCAGGCCCTTTCATGTGGGGACAAGCAGAGTTCTGGGGCAGCTACAGGCCACGGACCTCTTGCTTTGGCTGCTCCTGCCTCTCAGAGAGGTGCTGCCGTGCCTTGTTGCCAGGTTGGTCATGGCAGGTTGGTGTGTTGCTCTTGTTCCAGCCTTCCCACTTACTCTGACCAGGCACCTTTCACATCTCAAAGTATTTTTCTACTTGCTGTCATATGAGCGGGACTATGACCGAAAATGTCACCTTGACTATTTCAGGGTGACCATATGAAGGATCTTCAACAGCTAAAACTTCTTCAGCGTCAGACATTTGGTGGTGCTTGGGGATACAGAGATGTTGACAGATGGTTTCCTGCCATTCAGTTCTGCAAGGAGAGGGGCAATAGCACGTGTTGGGCTCTGATGGGGTGGTAATTCCCTGCTCACGGGGGGACCTTTCAGTCAGCCTTGTGTGGGACTTCCTCAGTACAGGATAAAATCATGGTCCCTTGGAAATTCACCATGAGCTCCATGGACAGAAGGACACTGAGAAAGTATGTCTATGCTTAAGATGTAAGCAATGTGCATAATTAATTACATAAAAAGGAAAAAAAGAATTTGTATGTGAATCTTGTACATGAATTAGCTAGGTAAGAGGCAATATGCATTTTTCATCAGATTGTTTCTTTCTGCTTTCCTGCTTCTGTGATTTCTGATGAACTGCAGTTCCCCAACCTTCGCTTCAAAAAATTAAGGAGAGCAGTTGCGGAGACTGTGGAGTTGAACACCAGAAGAAAACTGGCCCATTTTTCTCAGTTCATAAGGACGTCCCATCCTGAGTCTTTTGCTGGACTCAAGCCATCCCTGAACACCAGCAGTCCCGGTTACTGCTTTAGAATGACACTGGTTGCATTCTTAGGGACCTGCTCAAAGTAGGGACTTCTCTGCCTTTGTACATGTAGGATTTCCCTGTGGGGAGGGAAGGACCCCACTTATCGAATATTGACCCAGGTCTCTCCTGACTGTACCCTTCCTCTCTGGGCCGTGATGCTGGGCTTCGAGGGAGGCGGAGGTGGGGAGCTGAGCCTCTCCCCTCCCAAGCCCCGAGCTGTGGGGCTGCCTGCACATCCCCCTCCCCACTTTAAATGTGCTCCCTCCCACTGCGAAGCTGCGAATCCCTAATTTGGGGCTGAACTGAAACTGGGCTTCAGGGGCAGCTGAGCCCAAACCAGACCTGAAACCCCAAATTTATCCTGGTTCAAATACCTGGGAAATGACTGCTATGAATTATACAATAACTCCCTTTGTTTCCCATTTCTGACATTTCTTCCTTTTTTACTGCCTCACGTTTGCAGCGACGAATGAGTCCAACTGCCAGTTCAGAGAATTATCTTTGTGGCAGAGCGTGCCTGATGGAAGAGACACCCATTGCTATCCATTTCCATTAGCAGCCTGTCAATAGAAATTAAATTACATGAATAAGGTGCTATCAGTGCCAACATCACTGCAGGAAAACATTAATTAATCCTCATTTACATTAGTCAGTGCTACCATGAAATAGACTCTTCTGTTGCTACAAAAGACATTTCCACAAATGATTGTTGCTGTCTGATAAACAGATTCACAGAACCTCACTGACTCACTTGTTGGGCACTCGCCATCGCATTCGGGCTCTGAACGAAGCAAATGCTTTGTGGGATCCTATTCAAAGCCCAGGTTGAACATTGGGCCTCTGAGTCCTATTCAAACCAACCCAGACACTGAAGAGGTGGGGCTTCGGGCTTTAAAGAAAATAAATCCCCAATTAACTTAAAACAGTCACAGCAAATTTGTTTTTCTAAGGAGTTCGTGATGTACCCGTCACCATTATATCTAAACATCACTAAGGGTCTAATGATCTCTTAGAGAGTGCTACACAATAGGAGGAAAGTGGAGGGGACTGATCCTTCCCTTCTGGCTCCAGAAGAGAGGATTAAGAACTAAACTCTTTCTGGAGTGAATGTTTAAGTAAAACATGCCCTATTTAAATCACAGGACGTCTTTACCTTGGGATTTTTGAGCCCTGCTGAAATCCAGATTTGGAAACAGGCCCTGTCTTCACCGCAGACTGAATGAAGCTCCTACCTCCAAACACCACTGCCCTTTGAGGGGCTCCAAGTCCCCCGCTCTGCAGCCTGGCTCACCTCGGAGGCCCGATCCCTGGCTGCCTGCCCTGCCACTGGGGAAAAGAAAGCGAGGAGCAGTGCTGCTGCATCAGGAGAGCCGTCTCTTGCACCCAGCTTTTGGGAGACGAAGAAAACACAATGCATGGTCAGATCCACAGCTGGGGCTCATCCAGTGCAGTAGAAGCGTTCAAGGCCAGGTTGGATGGAGCTCTGAGCAACATGGTCTGGTGGAAGATGTTCCTGCTCATGGCAGGGGGGTTGAAACCAGATAATCTTTAAGGTCCCTTCCAACCCTTACCATTCTATGAGTCTATGATTCTATGATTCTAAGCACTTCATGATTTGGTAAAAGCAAAATCAAGGCAGAGTAACAGGTATTTTCTGTATCAGTGTTCATTTTTCTTTACGGGAAGAGTAATATTAAGGTCAACAAAAACACAGTATGCAATATAGTAATCAAGCAGAATAATGAATCTAGGAGAACTTTGTTTGCACAATACAAGCTTTTTCATTAGGACACTACTGAAAAACTAAACCTCTTTTTTGCCTTTAACAAAGCTCACGAGCACCAAAGTCCTGTTCTGCTCTCTTTAACAAATACACATATTAAAATTTCAGGCAATCATTTAGTTGTTCTTTTATTATCTATAGTGAAGGCAGCACTTACAAACTTACAGCAAGGACCAGTAGCAGCAAAAGCCACTGTGTACTTTTGTAAACATGTTAAGAAGGAAAAAAATAGAAGAAATAATAATGAAAGTGGATAGTAAATTTACTTAAGATTTCTTGGAATAAGAGAAGAGAGAACAAATGGGGAAAATGGAAACAAATCTATAAGGTTTCAAATGATCTGTGAAAAAGTTACAGCACAAATTTTCACAAAATGAAAAAAATCAGTATAAGCAAGACAGTCATAGAAATCTCAACAGACAAAGGTGGAAGAAGGGTGAGAAACAGGCCAAGTAGAATGTAATAAAAAGAAGGAGAGATAGCAAAAGATAATGTCAGAAGAGTCACAGAACAGAGAAAAGGCAGAGATAACTGTCCAGACAGAGTGCAGCTGCACTGTTACTGCGTCAGCACTGAGACCGTGCACTGTATGAAGGAAAACAATTTTGAAAAGATGGCATAAAAAATGCCAATTTGACACTTGAGCAAAGGTATTGAGAATCCATTGATAAATGCCTTTTGGATCAGTAATTTTTGCTCTGGGAAAAAGCAAAATTTGTATATCACATATAAAGCATGGAAGTTAGATGTTTCACTGAAAGAAAAAAAAAGCATTTTGAGAAAGAAAATGGAAGGCAACCATAATAAATGCTCCCAGAAGCTAGGATAAAAGGAAGCTTTTATTAAATACACTTTTTTTCCCCCTGAAATACAAGGTTTTGTTCAATATTTAATGCAATTATATCTCATAATTGGCTAGCACTGTTGAAACAATGCTTTTGCTTCTTCTCGTAAACTAGTGGATTTTGGTTTGGTTGGTTTCAGGTCAAACTGGACATGTGCCATTGATAAATTAGTGCTAATGAATTCCTGGCTCAAACGCATCACCTCTGAATTTTAGCACATTTTAAGAAAAGATCAACAGGCATTAATCAGGCAACAAAGCAGTAATTCATTACTCCAATGATTTCTTCCCCAAAGGGCCAGCAAATTCGGACTAAAATTGGAAGACTCAGAAATACATCTCATATTAGCAATTCCTGCTTGTCGGCAAATGAAGATAAAACTAGGGCTTGGCTCTCCTTTCATTGATGTTAGACTTGTTCACAAAGTGATCTGACTTCAAGTTTCTAACACATGGCTTGATTTCACAGAGGCAAATATTTCTCCAAAGCACTTCCAGTTCTGCAATTAATGCCCTATTTTGTAGAAGTGTCCACTAACTTTTATCAGCATAATTGCATGCTGCAGATACTTGTTGCAGATACTTTTGCTGTAGGACCAGCAGAATTTGGAAATATGGATTAGGGCTCACTTCCTTCTCATCGAGGATGGGTAATTCAAATTCACCTTTGGGCAAAAGACACAAAAGCAATACTGGATGTTCATAGCCAGGGAACAACTGCAGCAGAAATGTGCCTGTCACAGCAGGTGGCAGTCCAGAAATAAGTAATTTTCCCACTGTCTTCTCTTCTCCCATCTTTCTGCAGCAACTACTGAACAACAGTACCCCATTCCAAGTAGTAACAGGAGCTGACATAACAAGGTAGAGTTGCCCAATTTCACGCTGTACTAGCACTGTCCTTGCTAAAGGTGTAGGTTCCAGCAGCACTTTTTCTCCTGGATTATTAGGCATTTTTCAGTACAGATGGGCAGGAAATGCTTTCCTATTGCATAAGATTGCATTTTCCTTTTTTCCAAATCAAGATGAAAAATAAAACTATACAAACTTTCATGAATTGTTCATGCAAAATATATTTCTACTACATAGACTGTTCGCTTAATTTTGATGCATTCTGAGCCACTAGGTTATTTAAGTAACACCCAGTTTTTAAATAAAAAAAACATATTTTTGAATGAAAACTGACACTATCATAAACTTACTGCAAGTTCTTTTCAATAGCCCATATGTCCCACAAACAGGTTTGAGAAGACAACGCTTCCCCTGCAATGAAGAACAGGAACATTTTCTTGGCTCCCTGTTTCTCACTGCCTATTTAATTTTGTCTGCACGGGTGTACTTTCTTGGTGCCACTCTGTCAAACCATTTCTGGAAATTTCATTTAGTGTGGTTCATTGCTGTTAGTGTGGTTAGTATCTGCAAAGACTATGTGCACGTGACAGCGCCTGTAATTCCAATGCTCATAAGTTAGCCCTGTTTTATGCTGTTAACCAGACTCATCAGTATTTTAATTTAGAAAATTATTTGCTGAGTAGAAACCATTGCAACTGATGATCACTGTTGGGTGTAACAAAAAATTCCCAAACTGATGGAATTAGTTGAATAATGATGTCCAGTTTCCTCGTAGGGTAGATTTGGGCAAGCAATTACCAGAGAATGGAATGATATTCTGCTCCATCAGTACATATCCAGTGAATGTTAGAGAGTTTCCAAGTGTATGTCTCCTTATCACAGATTCTTCCAAAACACATAACTTCGGGAAAAATTTAAGTGCTTGGCTACATAATCACTGGCATCGTTTCAGGGGTCCTGTGCCTAAATACTGAACTAAGAAGATGAATGGTATGTTCCACACGCACCTAAAGCCCTAGAATTTGTTGTGGGCCAAGGGGAAAAAGAGGCAACATGAGAGAATGGAAATGTCTGGCTTTATAATCTGCTTTCTTAAAAGTCAGTAAGGTATTTTGTCATTTTCTTTTATTCCTACGGCTGTTGAACTGAAAAAAACAGGAGAGGATTGATAAACTCCAATTTTGAAATACAAATTTGTTAAGAAATGTTATTGTCACACTGATGCATTTACGGTTATTTACAGAAATAACTCAGCAGTACCTGTTTCTATATGTTTAAGACTGACTAGAGAATTTTTGAAACTACCGGAACAGGTGAGGAAATCCCATGATGCTGATATCCCTGTAGGCTTGTTAAGGTTTCATCCTGAAATACCGGTTATAGATATTCTTTCTCACATGTGGACTGCAACACAGTAATTGAGTCCTTGTGTGTACAGCAGTCAGAAAACCAATACTAATTCTGAGCACAAACCAGACCCAATTCCCTGTGTACATATGAAATGGAAAATTTTCAATTTTCCATATTAATGTTCAAAATCAAGTCACTACAATAGATAGCTACAGATCATGAAAGTGTAAATTGCAAGCTAATCCTACATCTTGATAGTAATTGCTACTCAGTTCTGTTGCTTGATTTTTAAATTTATTTCAGAATTAGGATATTTATTCGGACAATAAATTTGCATTTACAATCAGTTTACATATTTTAAATTCCCAGGTTACTTCTGAACAGTTCCTATAATTTTTTTTTCATACATCACAGTGAAATTTTGATAAATTGTGCTAAAAGGGACCCAAGTTTTTTTCCAGGAAGCAGTGGGAGCTGGCTGCTCCCTGAATGACACAGAGCCAGGAGTGGTAGCAGAGCTGGCAGGTCAGCAGCCTCGCCAGCCAGGGACCACATCACTGCCTCTTGCAAAGGATCAGAGCAGGCTGGGGGGCTGCTGGGGCAGCCTCACGGATCAGGTACCTCTGCAGGGATGGGCCAAGGCCACGTCAAGATGTCCACCTGCAGGCAGGGGTCAAGATCAGACCCAGTGAGGGTAACCAGGGTCAGACTAAGCCCCAAGACGGCTGCGAAGGGCTGCAGGGACGGGGATAGGATGAGGCCAGGCTGAGCCATCAGCCTGTGGTTTGGGACTGGCTTAGACCATAGCCAGGCAGGGCATGACTGTGGTGGCTCTAGAGACCCACACTGCTGCAGCATCACTGAGGCAGGAACAGACAGCCATAGGCTGGACTGAAATGGGGTCCTGGGCTGTGGAAAGTGCGGTGGGGCAGGCCCAGAGGACTCTGGTAAGGGCCAGTAAGGCTTGTTAGTGCCCTCATGGCCCTGACAGGATGCAGGTCTTGGGTTCTTATAAAATTATTCCAGAACACTAGCAGTAATACGTAACACTGTATCAAAGAACATTGAAAATAACACATACTGTCACATCAAGTTATACCTTTTTGTAGGTCAAACAATTCAAAATAGTCAAGTGAACAGCAGAGACAGCAGGAATAAAGAATTAACTTTAGTCAGATGAAAATAAGCATATAGTTACACAGGCACTCTCTCTCTAGTCTACGGAGAGAGTCTCATCTGATCCTAACAAAGTAAATACAGCTACACCTCCATGGTTACAGCGAAGCTGATCTAATGATGACTACCTGGCTTCGCAGTCTATCCTATCCCTGGCAACAAGCTGCTGCTTGCCTGGCACCAGGCATGGTGAGCTGATTTAGGATCCAAACAAGCAGAACTGTAACTAAAGTCAATGAATACTTCTCTCAGGCAAAAGGCAATGCTGGTCCCACGAAGCTGGGGACGGAGAAACTTAAACAAACCTTCACTGGTAGCTAGCTGCTAGACTTCACTCCAGGATGGAGATGATTCATAAAATAACAGAATGGTTTGTTTGGAAAAAATCTTAAAGATCATCTAGTTCCACCCCCCCTGCCATGGGCAGCAACACTTTCCACTAGACCAGGTTGATCAAAGCCCCATTCAACCTCGCCTTGAACACTTCCAGGGAGGAGCCATCCACAACTTCTCCAGGCAACCTGTTCCTGTGCCTCACCATCCCCACAGGAAAGAATTTCTTCCTTATATCTAAACTAAATCTTTGCTCTTAGTTTAAAGCCATTACCCCTTGTCCTGTCACTACATGCCCTTGTAGGAAAAAGTCCCTCTCCAGCTTTCTTGTAGGCCCCCTTCAGGTACTGCAAGGCTGTGATAAGGTCTCTCCACAGCATTCTCTTCTCCAGGCTGAACAAGCCCTAAATCCCTCAGCCTTTCCTCATAGGAGAGGTGCTCCAACCTTCAGATCATCTTTCTGGCCCTTCTCTGGACCCACTCCAACAGGCCCATGCCTTTCCTGTGCTAAGGGCTCCAGAGGTGGATGCAAGCCTCCAGG
>Ga0181612_123120_pt1 | contig 18313 bp, 9 predicted proteins | sample HoacroProtozoa21_FD_119630 | JGI IMG/M metagenome (GOLD analysis project Ga0181612, IMG submission 119630) | Hoatzin crop microbial communities from Cojedes, Venezuel. Combined Assembly of Gp0051906, Gp0051904, Gp0051908
CCTTCAAACCCCTACTATTCTGTGATTCTGTGCTGATGCTCCTTATAAACAAGCAGTACGTGGCAGTAGAAAGGATAGTGTGGAGACAAAGACTAGGTATTGATACACCACTTTGAATTTCCACGCCACCTCTATTGCTATTGTGTGCTTCCACCGTGACCTTGGGTAATCCTAAGCTCACTGTTCTTTCCTTACCTGTCCTTATAATGGAGATATTGTTCCTTCAAAAGACAAGCACTGTTAGGAAAAAGCTGTTACACTTTCTGTGATACCCAGCTAAGCTGTGGAGGAGTATCGTAAAAAAACCTTGGAGTCTATAAATAATAGCTATATATGAGAGATTACCCTACAAGGTCTGTAGCTCACAGTTTTACCTTGATATTTTTATTTTTTTGTTTTTGAATTATTTAAAGAAAATAATCATGAAGCTACCAGCCCTATTACTGGTATTATAAGATATAAATTGGTGGGTAGAGCTGTTTCCAGTCTTTAGAATTGTTTACCATTTTTATTGTCCCACCAGGGAAGTTAATAGTATCTTTCAGAAATTATTTATACAGTACCAGTCAAGGAAAGTATCAAAATAGCTGTTCATTGGTGTGTTCCTTTTGCTGCTGATCTTCTCACAGAATGAATAGAAATGACCATAAATCAGAAGAGAGATTTATAGTATGTAGAAATTATCTAGTCATTTTGCCTATACGGAATTTCATTTTTGAAGGATTCACTTACAATTTAATAAGACATTCAAATCACATTCCACAAATCACACTGTCCCCAGCAACAGGGAAAGGTGATGTGTTGAACACCAAAGAGCTGTACTAACAGAGCAAACCAGTGTTGTGCAACCCTTCGCCAGATCCCCAAGAGCCAGACATGCCAGTACAGTTTCTCCATATAGGCCGGCCCAGCACTGCCAGCTTCCTGACAAACATCACGCGTCCTTTGTAGTACTACAAAGTCTGGGAGGAGTCAAAAGACACACACACTCTAAGCACATGCCTGAGAACCAACAGATAAAATCTCAGCTATGGGAAAATCAGCTGGAAGCCTTATTGCTGAATTTAGTGGGGACGGCATCGTATTCTGTGCCAAAGCAGGCACACGCTGCATTCGCCAGCGCTGCTCCCACACATGTGGACGTCCTGAAGCAGCGTTGGACGGTTGCAGCAGTCCTAGTGCTCAACCGCTTGCCGATCTCCACTGTGAAAATCTGCAGGGCTCATAGTTACCTGGTATCCATCACTATTTCTCGTTCCTATGCCAATTAGCTCTAGACTTTCTTAGCCTTCAACCCCCAACGTATACCCAACTTTGGTGAGAAAAAAAAAAATTAGACTACTTTTTTGCTTTCTTCCCATTTCCCATTCTTCCTTAAGAGCCAACACCTCCATGGCCGTAGAGTATGTGTTAGGTCAAAATTTCCAGGGAGCAGACCTTTTAAGTTATACACTGCAGCAGAGATTTGGGTTAAATACAGTAGGACTGCAAATCTTTAGATCCTCAGATTTAGGCTGTGAAAGACAGTCATCTACCATGCTGGTACAGTGCCTAGAACAATAAAAATAATAGTGTACTATGCAGTATAATACTATGAATAATAAAATTAAGTACTAAAATTAGAACCAAAATTTACATTTAGGTGGGTAACAGAAGGAGGTAGATACGGGTGTACACCCTCCCTTTCTGCAAAAAAGCGATGTGAGAACAAACATGTACCTACTACTCCTGTTAGATTTGTGTCACTGACGGTGACTACAAAGAAAAAAGGGGCAGTAAATTCCATCCATACTCTCAGCAGATGTATTGAATGACATTATATGAAGCATGGATGATATGGGGTGGTGAGAGGGAAATCAGTGTGCAATGTCCACTTTTCCCAAAGCCTTAGTCGTCACTCAAATGGAAAAAAAAATGACCCTTTGCAACAAGGACAGATCATCTATGTGCAAATAGTGGCTCTGGTGCATAGAAATAGTCAGGAATTTGGGACTTTCAATGCTTTTCATCAGGAAATTATCGTTCCAAAAGTTTTATTCAAAATTAAACATTTCATGAAGATATCCAGCTTGGAGTTTTGAATCTGAATCTCCTAATCTGAAGTGATGGTCATAAGGACAAGCTATTTTGGGGGATGAATCTTGGGGTTTTATCCCCTTCTGGGGAACAGCCTTAAAATACTTTTATTTTTAATCCCTGAAAATTTTAATGGGATGGGAAAATTGTTTCCTGCCCAGCTCTCATGGTGAGTGGCTGGCAAATGATAGCAAGAGACAGAACGCGAACAGCTGGATTCAATCACTGCACTTAGCAGATCCATGAAATGTGGTTGTGGATGCATCAGATACTGTAAGCACCAGAAAAGAGTGTTCTTCCAGACACCCGGACAGACATCTGGCAGTAATGGAGTTATGAGACTATCAGGGAACATGGCACATCACATGCCCAATTAACAGATGGAAGAATTAATCACACTGTAATTAACATAGATGCGTAATGATCTGTACTTTGCTGTCTTTAGAGGTAAATATTCAGAATCAGGAAGACACAGCGGATCCCTGAACTGTTCTACTGAGATACTGGTACTTCACAAAAGATAAAGTGAAAGACGCCGTCAGACCTTCCTGAAAATACAAATATGTGTTTCTACAAGTAAAGCTATTTTTAGGAGGAACATTACCTAACACTTTTCACTAGCAGCACAATTCAGTGGAAGATCATTACGTGTAAAAGAAAACACATCTTCTAAGGAAAGAAATACAGATTCAACCTCAAAAGAAATGTATTTCTACCCTCCAGTCATCTTGCCTTCTAAAATCCATTGCTTTAATTATAATTTATATACATCCCACCGCATTACTGAAGTTAATGGTTGGGATAAGTGTTTTCACATCATGGTGCAATAGAACAATATTTTCAAGGTCGTACTTAATTATTTTTTCCCTGAGGGTGTTATCAGACACAAAAGGTTCCAGTTTGAATGAAAGATCAAGAAGTGGATGAAATTTTAAAAATAAACACATTACAAATCTGCAACTGTCAGCTTTGCTAAGTCACATTTTAATTTTTATAGACATGGGAAAAGTTATGTTAGCTGAAGGGTTTTTGTAAGGTTACTGAAGTGCTTTATATCATCAGAGCATCCAACAAAAATATGTACTTTAAAATTAAAACTTTAAAACGCTGCTTTTTCAGGTAGGTTTGTAGCTTATAACTAAGCAAGGGGTTGGTCTAGATTGCCTTCAAAAGTTCCTTCCAATCTGAAATGTCCTAGGATCCTATGAACTGACTAAGTTTAAAGCCTCTGAAAAGAATGAACTAGTAATTTGACTACTAGTGTTATATACAATCTGAAAAAAAAAAAAAGAAAAAAGAAAAGGGCGGAGTAATTTCAACAGCACCAAAGCGTAACACTGGCCCTATAGCAGGCTTCAGTGCTGCAGCAGCCCAGGTAGCTGGGCAAATCACCCAGGCAGCAGGAGCGTGGTGTGCTGGTGGGAGCTCCACAGGGATTGTTACAACAGCCTCTTCACAGCCACCCCATCCGCCACAGTGAAAGGCCACACAATGATATAATGATCCCTGTTTTTTCAAAAATACCAGTACAATTGGAGCAAGGATAGAATCCTATTTGTAAACTGCGGAATGTGAGATCAGGACATGTTACCGCAGGTCTGGAGGCCCCCAAGTGACTTGCAGAGCAGATTTCCTAATGTAGGCAGGATTTTGTATGATTGAACTAGACTAGGTCTATTTTCATTTAAAGGTGGAAAATTAATCTTTAAGAATAGGAATTAATAAACTAATTTAATCTGTGGTTATTCACAAAACCTTTCCACTGAATGAGAATGAGAAAAGACTTTATAATTACGAAATAATAGCGTTTCCTGTTTGAATAACCGAAGTCTATATAAAGGAGTTAAATGAAGACTGAAGCTAAGATGCCGTAGCTTTTTGTCTGCAAGCGTTATACGAGAAAGCTTTCTGAAGAGGCTTTCCTGCAGATGGCATTGAAAAGGCCAGAAAGTGATGTTTCAATCAGGGAGGCTTCTTCCAGCTTCTTTATGGGAGCTTATCTTCTCAGAGTTTCTCTCCTACACTCAGTTAAAATGTAGAGTATGATGAAAAGCAAAGAACTAACTGTTGTTAACAGAATCATATCAGCCCTTGTTTGATCCTTGTGTGCATGTAATAAAACAACGTGATGTTATAATTACAGCAGTTTTTGTTAAACTAAACAAAAGCTGAATAAAACATAAACAGGACAAGCAGGCACAGAAACTCTATTGAACTGCTGTCCTGCACAATTTGTGGTCGTCTCTAATCCCCCACCGCAGATCTTATACTTTGCATCTATAACTTATCTGAAACATATTTTGCTTTTCTGCTGTTTTCTGCTTTGTCCCTCCTTTTGGTAGATAAAGAGAATGAGAAAAATGAGCAAAAAAGTGAGAGGTAGGAAGACATATCAGGGGTATGCTGGAGATTTGAGGATACAGAATGATTTCTCTGACAAATTTGCTCATAACAGATAAAAGGTGCAGTTCAAATGAATTACGGAGGTCATTTCCTCACAAGCACATTAAGTGTATTTTCCACATCTCACATGAAGCTACCACCTATTATTTAAGGGGAATTATTTTTATCACTTTTATCTGTGCATGGTGACAAATTACATCTGATGTTTTGCAGTCAACTCCTTTAAACCACATATTGTGTGACTTTAGAGGGCACACATAGATCACACAAAATAATTAACCAATTTACTGCTCTCCAGAGAACAAGATGCTAAAAGTAAGTGCATGTTACGCTGCCCTGGGTGTGAAGTCTGCAAGGCCTCCCACTTCTTAATTACTGGAGAGTACCTGCCTAAAGCAGAAAGCATACCACAGAAAGAGCTCTGATTATATACTCAATACTAATGGCTTAAAAATATGTTGAACTCATGTCTAAAAGTTCCAATCAGAATAGAAGCACCATTTTGCTGAATGTTAAGAAATATGTGCAGAGAGCAGAGTCCCTGCACACTATAATGTCATGCACATACATTACGGTTAAAAACATAATAAACAAGATAGGAAAAATTAAGAGAAGTATAATTTTTCTAAACAGATTAAAATGCCTTTGCTAGTACAAAGTGTCAGTGACCTCCCTCTACCCCCAATACACTAGCCACCCTTCGTTTACTTCCTGGGAGTAGGGAGAACAGTGATTCTGTACTTAATTTTTGTAACACATAATTTCGAATATACTATTTAATGGCTGCATTATGAACATGAAGCATCTATATCTCCACCTCATTCACAAATGCAGCCAGGTTCTCAAATGTGTTCGTATATGAAAGACTGCAGTTCTCCAAAGTTCACATTTCAAGGCAAGCTTTTGGCATACGAATGTAAATGACCCAATAGAAATAAAAGGAAAGAGATGTTTTGCATAATAGCAGCTCAGAAAAGAAGGACCATGTCTCTGATCGTGAAATTCAAAGTAGATGTCTTGCAGTCTTTACTTGGGATTCTACCTATAATATTCCCTACCTTGTTGACACCATATATTCTGCTGTAGTTGTCAGAAGGGCATTCAGTAGGCACTGAGAAGAGAGACCATGTCAGAACAGCAAAGCACTATTATTATTGCTCCAATTTTACAGCAAATTCCAGGTATTTGTGGAGCACGGCACTCCAAAAAAGAACATGCAAGACCTGAAAACAGTGCTGCAATGCAAACCTAAGGGATATCTGCGTACTGCTTCAATCCCTCCTGAGTACTTAACAGCAAAGGAAACCTATCAACTCCTGTAAGTTCGTAATTATCCTTCCACAGATGAACTATACACTGACAGCAGACTCTAAAAATGCTTCTGAAGATTTTGGCAGTATTTATGTATTAGAAATATTTCATGTGGTTTAAGACTTTAAGAACTTCAATAGAAAAATAAAACAACTAAAATACTGTCTCTTAATTTTCAAAGAGTGTTCATCTGAGACGATGTTCTGAAATATCGTATGACACCATGCAAATCAAACCAAAATCTGCAGATTCTTAAAAAAAAAAAATGGAAGAAAAAAACCAAACAGTAATCAAGGATACAAGCCAGGACAAAATGGGATTTTCTGAGAAGGAAAAAGTTTGTGGTCAAGGAATATGATTTGCAGCCGGGAAATCTGACTTTTGTTCCCAGAACTGCCACAGACTCCTTGCCTCTGTCAAAAATGCTTTTCCAAAGCTCTAAAGGCAGAAACACAATTAAAAAAAAACCAACAAAACATAAAAAAAAAAAGAGAGGGTTATGTTAATCTAATTTCTTTGGTACCCTAAGTACCCTTGTGAATACTTAGTTAAAGGACTTAGTTCCCTGGCAGTCATGGCTTTCTGTGTTACAGTCGCCTGATGGAGGGCATGTGAACTTGCTGGCTTTGTGCCACAAACCCCTATACAACTAGCAGGTACCCCAAAACCAGAGACATAAGGAGTGCATAAATATACAGACAGATACATGGAGAGAAAGCTGGCAATAGCAGTAGGTACTTGAAATTGTGAGTAAAAATGTTCATTTCTCATCATCACAGAGGTTGGATGTAATCTGATTTTACACATCTGTGCAGCAGATCAGGCACAGCAATGACTCCAGACTATCTGCCACAACCCAGGTGGGAGACTGGCTACTGTGGGAAAGAATGCTCTCCAATTTTGACCAGGAATGCTATTTCAGCTCTGTTTTTTCCAAATTAAAACGTTTGTTAACCTAGTACATTTTAGCAAGTTACAGTTTCACTAGTAGGCATTTACCACTGAAAATACTTCTGTTTGAAAAAGCCCCAGCTGCCAACAGGTATGAGGTGAGAGCTGAACTCCCAAAGAGTCAAGGCTGTCTACAAAAGAAATTTGTTCTAAATTTTTAGTTACCAAATGAGTTAGCACATGCTTGTATGAACTTGCATCTTGTGGAGAAAATAAAAAATGTTTAGTGCCAAATGTGATGTCAAGCCCCAGTGTGGAAGTAAATCTTCTAAAGCCTTCACTCATCTGCTAGATGACCTCTTATTCACTTAATCTTAGAAATCTTTATAATTTTCAAAGCAGTGCTGGAAGTTATTAACTTTCATTTCTTGAGCCTTGAAAAACTAAACTTTGCTAAAATTCTAATGGATTAATTTGTAGTTGTGATAAATAATCTCGTCCTTTAATCTACTGAATTTCCTTTCTCTCTTTTTTTTGGCTGAGCTGAGAGTGTTGTTTGGAAGATATATTCTCTTCAGTGTTTCCACCATGCACCAGTGAGAGTTGCCAAAGAGAGAAACACAAAGAAAGAGAATGCTGCTCCTCTCCAGCTCCCCAGCTGTCAGAACAATAAGTCTGGGATTACAAGGGTAAGAACTGTATCTTATTCAAGAACCAAAGTTGCTTTTGTAACCACTTCAGAAAAAATTTTGCAAAGGAATGCATTCAACAGCATTTATGAGCTTGGGTTTCAGTAAAATTAATTAATAAATATTCTCCATATTAGAGATCAAACAATTGCAGCATCAATATCCGTCCTGCATATGCTAAAACAAAATATGCACAAGTAATCCTTGATTTTCAGGACTGTGTTTCCATGAGTTGTTCAGCTTCTTTGTAAGGCCAGCACACAGATATAAGCGAAACACCACTTGTCTGAAGATAAAAAGGAAGGCTATGTGGTGTTATAGTTTACTGGACTTTGAAAATTATGTAGAATAAACAACTTTTTTGGTGGGTTAAAGAGATGCCAGCTGGGCAGGATTCCTTTGACCAAGAGAAAACAATCAAAAGTAAAAACTATGGAAAGCAGTCAATTTACCTCCAAGAAAGGCATAAATATCTGCAGATACAACGCCGCGCTTAATGAGAAGAAAAAAGGTTGCTGTAATGCCAAAATTTCCAGTGTTGTCTTCTGTCACATGGACTGTTCTTATTCAGAGTGTGCACAGCTCTGAAATGATCTAATTAAAGCAAGAATGATAACAATGTCATAAAACTCTCAAGGAAATTCTTAGGAGAAAAGAAAGGAAAATATTTTATTCTCTGTAGAAGTCTTGAATAACTACAAATTAAAGATATGTGCCACTGAAACAGCCATCAGTGACCGGAGTATCATGTGGGTCGAAGCCTGTGTTTCTTAAGCATCAAAGAACCAAAGCAACTGAATCATGAAAAAGGTGAGTTCTCCCTCAGATCATCATTTCACTTTAAATCAAGCGAGGGGGAATGTGTCTGGCACAAAAGATCCCGATTTGTGAGCACTGTAGTGTCTGTGCACATTTTGTCTGACAACTGGAAGCCGTGTGACACCTTGCACTGAGCAAGGGATTGTTCACATTTACTCTTTGTTCAAAAATACTGAGGAAAATCAACGAAACAGTGCAACTGCATGCAATTCCTAAAAGTATTCACAAAACCATTTCTGCTGATAATTTCTGATTATTAGCAGTAAGCTGATAACTGGTGCTAACGAATTCAATTGATGTCCTTGTATTATTGTGACCGACAACTTCGCTCTTGGCTGTTGTTCAGGCAATATGTTGGATGCCTATATTTCTGAAAAACCTTTTCCAGCCTGAATATTTCCTTTCAGAATGAAACCAGCTGCAGCTCCCAGAGCTAGTAAAAGATCTATGGCCACTTAATGCTCACAATTTCAAAGGTTTAAAAACAGTTTAAAAAAGAGTTTTGCCTCTCTACTCCCTAGATCATTCTCCAGAAATGTTTTCTTTACACTCTCAGTTAATAAACGGTTCTTAAGAATATTTGGAGAAAATATTCACAACAAAGTGTGCATAAAGAATAGAAGCAATTTCATTTTAGCAAGATTTCTGAGATCATTAAGGTTGACTGAAGAAAGATTTCAGCTCTTGCAGATCTACAAAAAGCATGCAGGGCTGAGCAGTTTAAAGCTGACAAGGTATAGAAGCAGTTTGGCTGGTCCTGCAAGGTTGTCTTCTATTTTACCAGCTGGTCACTATAGCAATGCAAAAGCAAGTAGTGTCACTGCGTAAATGTATTTTCTTTCTATACGTTTTTTAATATCTTTTAAAAACACAATGTAAAAACGTTTTTCACAGTTTGAGGTGCCTGATGCCTTCTCAGCTGTATTCAGAGCAATGCAACACTCCGTGTTTCAGTGCACCAACCATGCCAAACAGAATATCATGGTTTTCAGCCACTGCTACAATTCATTTGGATGGACATTTTCAGTGCCTCATAGTGCAGATGCTAAGAAAAAATCATAACATTCAATTTTATCCTAAATTCTTTCGTGACAGGAAGTCTTGCCCATATATTCTTGGTAGAATTTCAGATGCCAACTTCATAGCAGCGCCCAACTGTCTCCCAGTGACAGGAACAAGAACTTTACCATTGACTTTCATGGAATCAAAAATAAGAACAGGAACTAGGCAAAACCAGACAGGGTTGTAAGACATCTTGTCTGTCAAGTTTTAATGTCTGGGCTCCAGGCTACAGCTTAGCTGAAATCCGAGTGACTTCAGGGACATGTGTGTCAACTAAATGTTTCTCGTTTAGTATTTCTTTCTATTCCAAAGCACATGGCAAACTGTCACAGAGGTTAAAAATTTCTAAAATTTCATGCACTTATACTCATCTGAATTCTTGTGGAAGATTCTAGACACATTATTTAATATTTTTGGTTTTGCTCTGCAGAAAATACAGGCATAAAATGGAAAGAAGCTTCTTCAGATATCTGTGCCTCTCCTGAGGCTTTACGTGTTATTTACTGATTTCCTCAGCCAATGGCTTTGTTTCCTCATTGTAAATTTAACATCAGTGGATGCTTAGTCAAAGTATTTTGTCTTGTAATTATTTTACTTCTTTTTTTTCCTCCCTTGTTTAAAAGTTGTACATCTAGTTGCTTTAGTTAAACTGGAATGCTACTCCAAATGGACAGGATACACTTTTAGTCCTGAAGCCTGCTCCAGGTCATAATGAAGCAAATGGAAGTCTTAGCAGAAACTTCAGTGGCAGCTGGATGGAGCCTGTGGTACGCACACTAATGACTTTAAGTGGTGCGAAGGACAATTAATCCTATGCTTCAGATTCGGTTATTTTTAGATTATTCGTAACATTGCATTATTTTTAAAGCATATACACAATAAGATACAGTAAGAATGCAGAGAAATTGTAGCTCAATAGTAAAGGCATGCATATGGGATCAGTTGCTCCCTCTACCACAGATTGTCAGTGTGGCATTAGGCAACTTGATTTAGTCCAGTGTCACAGTTCATACCTCGTGCAAACGCAAGGGAGGCGGGGAATCATTTTAATGGAGATGTAGCAATGGAAGCACTTGAGGATCCATCTAACTGACAGCCTACAGGTACTATTACAGTATTCATATATTCTTCTGTGTATTAAAAAAGTAATAGCCTCAAAATAAGCATATATGCAGAAAATAAAAACATAGAACTTAGCTGTCAGCAACACACTGTGCCGTGGTAACATCCAAGCATCCACCGGAATGAAGGGAAAGGATCAATATGAATCACTCAGGAATAATTTTACATTTAATTTATCTTTACAGACTAACGTATACTTAATAGTCAGAAATTAATACTGTCAGCTATGTAAGTTGCTAGCAAGAAACTGAAATAAAGGGAAACATCAGACAGATGTACTGGAGACAGAGTTTTGGTACAACAGTTGCTGTCATTGGCATCATCTGTGAAATACCAGCCTTTTAGTAGTGTGGGAAGAAGAGGAGCATCAGGAGCAGCAAATGAAAATCAGTTTGGTTGAATACGGCATTATTCCATTTAAAGAAAAAAGGTACAGAATTTCAAGTGGGGAACTTTGCCATTGAGCCAGGATAGACCTTTAAGTCTAACTTTTCAGTTACTTTGCTCTTCCAGGAGGAATGCAAGAAGGGAAAAATGAGAAACTCTATGAATATTTACGCGTAAACGCTGCTGATCCTCCATAATAGTGTGTAAAAACGTAGCAAGTAGTCCTTGGCCCAGCAGCTCTTTCACAATCTCCCAGAAAGCAAAAAGGCTGAACTGCAAAAGGTGCTCAATACTCAGACATAAGGAGAAAGGGAAAGCAAAATGTCTTTCTGTTATCCTGTAGTCAATAAGCAGTATAAGCAATTTTCTTTGAGACTTTAGTGGAATTTATGGTAGCATAAGCCTTCTCTTGTGGGTCCAGCCCTTCAATCCACTAAAATATGATTGCATTTTAGCCCAGTTGGCATTTTCAATTGAGAAGCCAACCACTGAAGCACTTACCGAGTTGAGGTTTTTCTCAAAGGAAAGAATTTCAAACTGAAAGATGTTTCAAGTTCAAAGAAAAATAAGAAGCACTTAATTTCTCTATTTAGAAGCACTTTTGGAACTACACCAGCAGGGAATCCACCAAGAACTAGCCTGTAACTACTTAGATGTCCTGAGGAGGTCTGGGGCCTCTGCCACTCTAAGAACAGCACAGATAATAACAAGCCTATGCCTATCCTCCCTGTTACCATTTGTGAAGTCAGATTTATGAGATTTGGAGCTGATCTGAGTTGATTTTATATATTTCTACAGCCCTGTTACACTATCCTGGCTCACAATTTTCACTCTCAAATACATCTTTTCCTATGGGAAGTGAATACCAAAACCTGAAAATTTTTACATTTTTGGTGTGAGGAAGAAACTGAAATTCCATCCTGTTCTATTATACTTTTTAAACAACGTAAACACCAGAGCTTATAATGTTTATAAACCATTTTATTTATAATGACTTCATGCAGACTATATTTTTTCAACTAGAAATATGCATACATGTATAAGTTAAACATATTTTCATTCTGGAGTTTTTTACATATTTAACAAGCCTCACTATCTCTCTGCTTTCTCTGCCTCTGGCCACAGTTTTCAAAACATCTGCAAATTTCTCCTTTCAATGACTTGTCAGCGCCTGCCCACTTGTACAAAAAATCAGCAAAACAGGCTCCTAGGTCAACAACTAACAATGGCAACTTCTGTTTTCTACAATTCCTGACCCTATCTTGCATTCCTAAAATACAATGGGGGTTTTAGATACTCCAATCTTCTTACTTGCCAAAGCAGAATAAAAAAGCAACACGCTGTCAGCATGTTTTTCTCTCTGTTTGAACTTAGCGATTCAGTCGCTTTCAGGAAATTCCCCACAGTGATGAGCTTAAAAACAGGGGTTTGATTCTCTTGTTTCTGCCTTACAGATTACTTTAATAGAGCAGAGACGTTATTTGTATTATTATATTAATATTCAGGTTAAGAGCAAGCACAGAATCACAGAATCACAGAATCACAGCATCACAGAATCACAGGAGCAGTGTTTTGTTGGAAGAGCACTGTGTTTTGTCAGCAGTTACGAAGCTGGTTACTGAAGATGGCTTCTCAGGGATTCCATTTGGTCCCCCGGGTGCCCCTCCATACAGGTGGGTGCACAAATGAACCCCAGCCCAGCCGGACCTCCCTGCTGCTGCCCCAGGCAGGGAACCCATCCCCACGCTGGAGCCCATGGAGAGTTGCATGGGCAGGAGCAGGCAACAGCCGGCAGCAGCCCCTTGGCCCTTTGTTGGGGAAGGGGGGTGAGTCCCTCTCCTCTACCCATCACGTTCTCCTCACAAACCCTGCAGAAATGAATCCCCTCGGAGGGCTGCAGCTTTCCGCCAAGCCTGGTTGAAGCAGACCATCAGGTTTCGAAGATATCACAGGGAAAATGGCAAAGACCATGATCAGGCATAATGTTTAAGGAGGAAACAGGCTAAAAACATCTTCTGATCCTCCCAAGAATGAAAGGGAAGAAACAGAAAAATGACAGAAGGCCAAGCCCTTACCCTGGCTTTGGCAAGCACAAAGCCCCAAGTCCTTATTTTCATGGGTAACTGGTGAAGCACGAGGAATGCAACATGGATCAAATGAGCTAGGAGAAAATCCCAACAAAAGCGATGGCTCTCTGGTACTTCGCAGCCTACTCAGAAACTTCAGCTACTGCAGTCGTACCAATAAAGCTTTCTGCAACACTCTTCTTCCCATCCTTCAGCTTTTTTCCAGATAGCGAGAAAAACACACGAATTTTTCCCAGCTGAAAGGAGAACACTGAGCCTGTAACAGAGCAAGTAGGTACCTCATGTTACATTTCGGTTCCTGAGCATTTCTCACTTCATTTTGGTGCTAAATTAGATGCATTTGATAGGAATCTTCCTCCTTTGAAAATGTCACTGTGACTGATGACAAAGCTGGAGAAGATAAACATCACAAAACACTGTCAGGGGAGATGTAGGGGATACACATTAACTTTGATGTAAGCCCTTTATGGCATACATAAAAATTAATGATCTTAAAAGTTAATACCAATCACTGAGCACATATATGTGAAATCACAAGAACCATCAGTGAGTTATACATCAGCATCTGAGTAACAGGACCCGTGCATTACAGCTTTGGATAAATCACATTTACATAATCCAGCTGCGCTTCTCTGCACATATCTCTGCAAAGCATCGTTTCATTATCAAGACTGTTTCTCCCTGTGAAATGTAAATCTTGCAGTAGGGGCCTGCTGAGATGCAGGCCTGAGTGCAATGAGACTCCACCACAGTAATTAACAAACAGGCAGGCTCAATCTCAAAGCAAATGTCGATCCTTGTGATTAGAGAAATTGCTGCACTGGCATTTTCTTTACTACCTAAAGAAAGCAACTCCAGAGTCGTTCTATTCTTTAAATGCCAAACTACAGCACACTCCCTGGGCCTAGGCTACTATTCAAGTTTGTCCCCCTTCTTATTTGCTCTATCATTACCCAAATTTCCTCATTTTCTCCTTTTAAAAGAAAAATATTGTACGGTAACATTATGGTAGGGGTATACCTACATAGCTATAATAGTTATATAGCGTTATCAAGATGGACAGTTTCACACAACTTTTCTTGAAAATAATAAAATTAAGCATAAGCCAAATGATGCTATTAAGACATAAAAGACTAGAAAGCAATTATATTGCAACAAAAGTAGGCTTGGGAAGGGGAAGGAGAAAAGAATAATCTAGAGCTCTCTCTAGCTCATGGCAGGGAAAAGACATGGCCTAGCACATAACAAAGTAAACCACTGTTATTATCCACCCCATGAGTGATTTAGAAGGATAATTTTCTTGCAGTTCAAAGAGTGGAAGCACATAGTTTTGAAACCACCAGCTTTTGCTGTTTTCCTACTGTCTGAAAACATTTTCCGCAAAAATCTTGTAACCAAACCTTTCAAACAAAGCAGCAGCAACCTGAGGTGCTTGCTCTTTCTCTTCCCAGGACGGAGAGAATCAAGACCAGTGCAATCTGTTTCACTGCTTTAGGTAGGTATGTCAGGAGCCACTGCCTCCAGCTCCCCTCGCAGGTGCTTTTCACACCAGTCCCATCACTACACTTGTGGCAGGATCCCCAAAGTTCCTACAGGCACAGTGGATCAGGCACAGGAGCCATCTCTTAGCATTGGTGCAAATTACTTCTGATAAACGAAGAAGAGGCATTTGGTTTTACCTGTAGCTCTTAGGACTGTAGGCACCAATTCTCTTACCCACACACGTAGAGATTTCCAGTGGAAAGCAAGCCAAGCGTGTAGGCATAGAGGGAGGTGCTGTGCGCTCCCCTGGCCCCCATCACCGGGGCCTAAGAGCCACAAGTCAGATCTTAAAGTCTTAAGGCATTGAGGTCTGATCATTACTGTAACAGAATAGGACTATGGTCACACAGAACTTCTTCAAGTTCTTTTGTCTAGTCAGGAATGGAAGAACATCTTATGGGATGTGCCTTTGATTCAGTGCCTTGTATAAAGGCACTTTAAGACTGATTTGCATAGATATTCACTCTGAGTATAGTACCAAACTGTGAGTTTGTTCCTCCTGAAAATTTGCACTGTTCTTTTTTCAAAGCCAGACTATTATTCTTGTATGGTTTGTAACTTTCATCACAAAATGGGAAACAAAGCAGGCTAGGACCATTTTTACTGATCAGATATTGGATTGTAAGGCTTCAGACCAGTCTAGCATTTCCATGCTTCCTTGGTTCATGAATAGAAGTGGAAAGAAACCTCTACACAAGCTTCTCTCCGCAACTCCTGTCCTGTATTTCCCCTTCTGTGTTGAAATTTGCACCCACTTAAACCACACATAATCCCACCCTCTGATCTTTCTTTACTGTTTATGAACGTCAGTCTCCCTGAGCCGTGAAACTGACTCCTCAAATCACTCCTTAGACTGTGCTTCACCTGATAGGCTTTTCAGGGATGGTCTTTGAATCTCGCTTAAAAGGGTCACATTTGGGTTGCATTGCATTCACTGGGTAAGGATCAGTATCTTCTCAGCTTTTTGCTACTGAGGAAAGGAAAGAGCTAGACAGACAAACTTTTATTTCACATGCAGTGATGAAATTGGTTACATATACAGAAAAAAGCATTGGTCATAACATGCTAGATAAAGCAGCAGCAGCTCTAATTAGAGGAGTGATGATTCACTCAAAATCTACTTGAAAAATAGCTACCAGAAAGAGAAACTTTCTAAATGTAATGATGTGCACAACAGTGTCAGGATATTTTCCATCTCAATTCTTGCTTGATTTCAGCCAGCCAGAAATAAGTTTGTTCCTGGAGTAAACATACTCCCTTCCCCTCTGCTCCCAGAATATGAAGATGATGTCCAGTTCATGGGCAAAAGAAATAAGCACTTTCCTTCTGTTCTAATTAACTGCTATTGCCGTGTCTTGAAGACTCCTCTTGTCAAAACATGTGTAACTTGTAGCAGTTTGCTGTTAGTAATGATGTTAACAATGACCTGTCAAATTAAGTATAACCAAGTGAATTAGGATTGCTTGTGCTACAGACAGAAAGCCTGATGGGAATGTCAAAACTAACAGAATAGTTTCAACTCTGGTGGTCTTCTAGGATTATATACGACATACTTTGAAAGGTCAGAAACAGTTAATCAGCTTAACATAGAAGAGTCAACCAGAATTGTCACATCAGAAAGATTTCTAAACAATATATATGCTTTGGTTTCTTAAGCAAAACAAAACAAAACAAAACAAAACCCAGAAGAGCTTATTACAAAAAATGTCTTTGGTGCATTCTGACATATTCTGTTATTATTATATGTTCCTCACTGCAGACCTGTCTAGACATAAAAATATACCTGGAGTTTAGAAGGACCATGATTCATTACACCAATTCACCAGCACACCACAGTAACTCTTTTCTATTCCTCAATTGAATTAATAGAAGATTTTGATTAATGAAGTATTTCTTGATTCTGCAGTTTTCTCTAGGAACAAAAGGGTTTTCCAGTACACATTGCCACTGAAAGGCAAAAAAAAAATCTCCAATAAGAAGAACATCCACTGGTAGCTTTAGGAGCATACACACAAAGATCTGAATTTAAACCTCTTATTATTTCAAAAAGCATAGCCTCTAATCTCCTGCATAGAAGGAATGCTCCTCTTTGTCCATTCTTGTTTCAAATACAGATAAACAACAACAACAACAAAAAATCCCAAGAAATCATCCCCATAAAAGTATATACATTAAAATCTACATCAGTGAAAGGGGTTACACATTTTCTACATAAATGTAATACTGCAAAATCTGCAGATTTTCATTATTTATTTTCTTAAAGCCAAATTTTATATTATAATATATTGGTATGTTGCTACCAACAATATTGTAAGCTGGAAGGATTCTAAGAATACCTTTATTATTAAATTATTAAATGAAGAAATACAAAATTATCTCCATTTTCAATACATGCAACAGATTTAGAAGGACATATTCTTGTTCTATAAGGACTTCGTATAAGCCCCCCAAAACATTCCAGTTTTCACTGTCTTGGAAACTGAAAAGTGGGTTGAGGTTTATGTCTAAGACCTGCCTCTGGGTCACAAAAGGAGAATTCAAAAGAAAGAGACAGACTTAGTTGCTAAGAGACCACAGCTACTGAGCACATGCTGTTATCTAATGGCATGCAATGAAGGCTTTCCAGTGAGAGAATGTGTAATGTATCTCTGTGTACCAATAACGCCTCTCATTTACTGAGGGTAAAATACCATAATAATAGTACAGGAGGCCCCTCATAATACGTTAAAGTGTACAAATGCCTAAATAAAAAAAGTCCTGAGGACTGAAATCCCTTGAATTTATTAATTCTCCACATGCTTTTAAGCCACAGGAGCAAACTCATCGTTTGGTAAGTCACATCTCTGTTACTAATTTAGTGATATTAAGCTTTATCTTGTGATCAGTGATATGAACTTCCATGACACTGAAGCATGCAGAAGAAAGCAGTCAGTACCAGCTCCATAATTCCAGCACTAAAAGGGTTGTACGTGATGTTCACATGACAGAATACCACTGTTGTCTACAGCAAGCTTTTAACTGGCAGGGTCCTTGTTAGAAAAAGCCAGCTTTAGGCTTCACTGTGAACACAAGGCAACAATTCATGCTGCAAGCATCAGAAAGGCAATCTATTTCAACATTTACCAGATTCAGATTACAAAACCTGAAACTGTAAAAAAATAAATTTCCAGTTAGAACTATTTTCCATATTTATTCTATTCATTACACTCGAAATTTTCACCAAGCTGCTGCAGGTATCTCAGGAATATTAGAAGGAGAAAGGATGGTGCTGCCTCTGCAGCTGCTTTGCTCTAAAATGTTTCAAGATGGTACTTTTTCCTTACATAAAGTATTCCTTCTCTCCTTCTCCCTTTCCTCTCCCTACTCCTCAAAATTTTAGTCTGTCTTCACATGCAGAACAGGAGGCAGTTCAGGAGCTGTGAGCAATTACCAGCCATCCTAAACTAAGCCATTCCTGCTCAGTTATCAGCATCTCTGACTAGAGTCAACATCCTCTGAAAGTATTTCTCTGTCCTCTGGGTATAAAAGGCCAGCACATGACTAGCTGGGACCAGTCACCAAAGTTGTGCATGGCTACAATTCGGTAAAATCTATTGCTCCCATACTGTCGTAATCATAGAATCATAGAATAGTTTGGGTTGGTGTGCTTTAAAGGTGTGCTGGATTCAGCTGGGACAGAGTTAATTTTCACAAGCAGCTGGTTGGGCTGACCCAAACATCCAGTCAAATGGGGTATTCTATACCATGTCGTGTCATGCTCAGTATTTAAGTGGGCAGCTGGCTGAAGGAGGGGCTTTCCCAACTCAGGAGCAAGCTGAGCATAGGGTAGCGAGAACATTGCACGATGTATATTCTTTTTATCAGTATTATTGATTGTTGTTTTCTTCTTCCTTTGCCATTCTGTTAAATTATTCTCATCCCAAC
>Ga0181612_172050_pt1 | contig 18312 bp, 9 predicted proteins | sample HoacroProtozoa21_FD_119630 | JGI IMG/M metagenome (GOLD analysis project Ga0181612, IMG submission 119630) | Hoatzin crop microbial communities from Cojedes, Venezuel. Combined Assembly of Gp0051906, Gp0051904, Gp0051908
AGAAAATAAGAGCATAAGACAAATGGAAAGAACAGCAGCAGTGCTTAGCAAAATAAATGACACTGGAAATGTAAAGAAAATTAACACTAAACAATGTGGAAGACTATTTTCTGTTTTCATTTTTGTGTGCGTGCTACTTATGATTTCCTGAGTAACCCAAAGTCATAGCTGGTCTTACATACTAACTATAGAATATAGTTAAAGCAGATACTTGCTGATATACTTGTTCTCCACTAAACAGTTTTACATAAGACATGAGGCCCAGAGGAACCTACATAAAAAGCTGCACACTTTATCAATCAGACAAACACCTCGGAGGTAATATGAGCAATGTCTTCTGTTAGACAGTGCAGACATGGGAATTTTTGACAGGGGAATCCATAGAGCTTGGATCATTTAATGAAGTTGAACAGATATACAATATAAAAAAAAATCACCAGCAAATTAAAGCAGAATATGTTTTATCTTTCTTGTCTACATTTGATGTATCCCGTATATTGTCCATGTACATACAGCATGATTGGATTTTGGGGTGGTTTAAAAATAAACAAAATCAGTTGTGCTAACACACAAATTGTTTGTGATTCTTGATTTTTCATTTGCTTTGCAACACAATTCAATCTTATTTTCTATGCCACTCTTCAGCTTTTCCACTCTTGATTGATCCTTTGATTTGATGCTACCCTTTGGGGAAAGGAAGTTTCTTTCTTCGTGTGGCAGGCAAAGCAAACCACCTCCCATGGTCTCAGTAGCCAGCCTGTTGGGTAGCCCACAGCATGCCAAATACCTGCAGAGAGTGGCTACACAGATGTCAGTAAATGAAAAAGCACAGGGGAACATTCCAAGTACAGAAACACAGTTGTCAGTGTGTGGGCCATCCCAACTAACATTCTCCCAAACTTTTCCTGGGAAAAGTTGAGCAATGGCAAGATGATCTACTTTGTTTTTTCAGAGGGCCTGTTGTCATCCCACAGATAGGCAGCACCAGCAGTGCAGATGTACACACTCTGTGGTTTAGACAGCTGACAAAGTATCATCTGTTTTTTTGCACGCACCAGCACAAGGCAACTTAGAAGCCTGAGCAAGGTGCTTTGAATTCATGCCTGGAGAAACCCCTGTCACTGCACTGATTCTATAGACAATCTAAGGAGATATGGGTCCTAACTTCAGCCATCTATTTTTAGAAGTAAATACATGCTCTGCCTCCCCATTGTAACTGTGGCAACTTAATTTTAGATTTCATGTTGCTCGACTCTACACAGACTTTTAACACGTGCAAGGAAAGAAAGGCGATTGAAACATAACATAATGACAGCCAATAAGCCAGGAAGCTTCCATTGTCTTTCCATATCCACCAGCTGCACCAGTCACAATTCAGAGCTTAATGTTTTTAAAAATTAAAATAAAACAATAATACTAATAAGAGTTTCTCATAATATTTCAGTGTTTTCCCTCCTTTTACCCAGCTGAAGTCTGGACGTGCCAAGAGTCACACAATAAAATTATATTAAGAATATGGATGTTATGATCCAGTTGAAGCCTGAGCTCTAGTAAACATCTGTATCAAGATTAGTTCTGGGTTACATTTTACTCAAGCCTGATGTCCTTGAAAGGAACATATTTTTTGTGTGTAAGTTGCTGATATCACAGAAATTACTTAGCCCAAATGCATCTTTTTATAGACTTTCCAAAGCTGAATTCTGAAATCAAAACTCTGTTTAAACAAATTCATTCATAGTTAGACATTAGCTGTTTATCAGATCACATCACTCTACATTCTTGACATCATATGCCACATAGGACTATGATGTTCCTGAGAAGGCACAATTCCTGTTGACTTCAAGATTCCCTTGCACTGTTGGACAAATCTAATATCTTCAAATCTACAAAAGGAGTTAACATACGTAGTTCTGATTTGATTGTAGTGGGACTTTGCTTAAATCCTCTCAGTGAAATCCTAGTTGTTCTGAAGCCACAGTCATTGCCTGTTATTTACTTTGAGAAAACAAAATTTGACCCCAACTATTTATCAACTAATAAAACCCCAATTTACCACCAGATCAGTTATTTGTTGCTGTGTGCCTTTGCTTTGGAGTAAAACTTTCTAGGGACCTGTGGTCCTGACCATTTCCATGTAACCATGGATGCCTGCCCACGGTCATTCCTGTCCTGCACTCCACCTAATCACGTGGGGAGAGGTGGGCAGGTAACAGTGACAGGCAGAACCAGTTAGCTACCTCAGCTCCAACAGTCTTCAGATGTGGACGTCTGTAATACTATGATAAATTACTGTTATACTGTGCTAAACTACTGTATACTTCAGAATCTGGTAAAGAAGCTGAGCAAAAAATAAACAGAGGAATGAAGAATGGACGGCGGGAAGTGACACACGGCATAAAAGACAACTGATTTGTGGATTTTACTAGCATTCGAAAGGATTAGTTCTGCTTTCACTTTGGTTCAACTATATACTCTACTGCCATTGTGCCATGCCTGTCAGAAGGAAAGGTCTTCAGTTTTTTCAAATCATTGTGTTATGAGATTTACAGATTTTGATAAAAAAGAACCCAAGAAACTTCATACACTTCTCTTTTCATGGTCTCCTGAACATTCTGATCTGTGATGCTCTAAAATTTGCCATGAATTGCCCTCATTGTGCCATTTCCTCTGCTTTGTTTATATTCTTGTCTTCGAGAAGGAATTAAGGAGCTTGTGGAAAATGATCAACATATCGATACTACTTGTCCATTTTTGTAGCATTTCTAGAAATTTCTTTCCTCTTTCTCTTCTTTTCCGTTACACTTCATTTTCAAGGTCCTGAGAAGGACTACTAACAGTTAAACGTCATCCCTCCATTTAATCTCTTCCCCCTTTAGCCTGTGGTCAGTTCCCTTTGCTAAAGGGTGTATTACTACTTCCAGAAAAAAACCTGGAGGGACCGTCTATTAATACATTTTTTTTTTTTGCTATTGAAAACAAATAAAACAATGTTCCCTGGAAGCATGGGAGCCAAACAGCAACTCTTGGCAAAAAGGGGCTGTTAAGTGCAATTGCTGGAAACAGTCATATTTTTTTCTTTTTTTTTTTTTCCTGAAAAGTAAATGGAGCACTTGCAGGTAGCAATCTATCTAGAAGATGGATGTGACTATAAAAACAACAAGATGCAGCACACACTTGGCTTCCTTTGGTGATCTCCAACTTTTTCTTGTTTCACTATTTCACATTATTCCTTAATCAAGAAGAACCTGGAGTGAATTAAAGGGGAGAGGGGGAAAAGATGGACCTGCCCTATTTTATATCCTATCAGTGCTGTGCGGGAAGAGAGGTCACTTGTACTGTGACTCTATTTTCTGTCTTGGAGCCAGATCTGATTTACTCAGAGATGCTTTAGCATTGTTCAAGGAGTGAAAGAAGAGCTGAATTATATTGCTATCTGGCTTTACAGGGTTCTGCATTGTCATGGTGGTATAGAGCTTTTTCTGTGATACTGGGGAGTGGACACAAGCACTTTCAAGTCTGCTATAGATCTGATCTCAACTCGGGCTGGTCATTAGCCAGGCATGGGAGTGAATCTCAAACACCTATTTCAATCTGTGAAAGCCAGTAAAGTCTATGATGTGCCAATTTGACACACTATCTTTGTGTTCCAGCAACACTAACATGTCTGCTGCTGGTGGAGAAGCCTGGGAAGTCCTGCCAGACGTGTGCATTATGCAGCTAGACTTGTTTTTGTAGGTCCTATTCCTTGCTAATCCATGTTACTCCATTTCTGTTGATCTTCAAAGTGTACTTCAAGGAGGCTTTCTTTCTATAGGTTATTGATGAAGGACAATTGAACTGACAGGCTGAGATTTGTTTGCCACAGGTGGGTTTTTTTGCTTTAGGGTAAATTTTGTTAAATTCTTGCAGTTGCTGAAGCTGACAGATTTACATCTTTTTGCATTAGCCCGTATCTGTTGAATGCAGAGAAAATGCTTTATGAATCTAGGTTTACATTTCCATTTACATAGCTTGTAGGTAAAAGACTGGAAGGATGTGAAAGTTGTACCTCACTACTGAAAAAATAATTAAGAAAACACCTGATCTTGTGATTGTCAAGAAAAGTCCTGCCATATGCTTCTGGATGTGTTAACCAAAGACGACCATAGTGCATTGTACTTGGAAGAAAATCTTTTTATCTAAGTTGTTCCTTAAAATAACACAAAACAAAAAAATCTCAGATACACTGCTCCAGATGTGGCACTCCAAGCTCTGAATTAGAATCATAGAATGGTTTGGGTTGGAAGGGACCTTATAGATCAGGTCGTTCCAACCCCCCTGCCATGGGCAGGGACACAGTCCGCTACACCAGGTTGCTCAAAGCCCCACCCACCAGGGCCTTGAACCCTGACAGGGAGGGGGCAGCCACAGCTTCTCTGGGCAGCCAGGGCCAGGGCCTCACCACCCTCAGACTAAAGAATTTCTTCCTTATATCTAATCTAAACCTACTCTCTTTTAGTTTAAAGCCATTACCTCTTGTCCTATCACTACATGTTCAGTTAGGTCCTTCCCTTCCCCTTCACCAGCCTGACTATGTCCCAGGACTGAGGCTGGAACCATGTGCATCACAAGCAGCTTTCTAGACTCAGACAGCCCGTGAAGCAACTGCCCATCACAGGTGCATTGATATTCAAGTCAAGACTGCCCCAGATGATCCCTTCCTCCAAGAGATCTACACCTGTTCTTTCAGACTACATCTACACTAACAAAGACCAGTGCATGCTTTCTAGCATTGTCCTGCTACTGCCCAGACTCTTAATTGCTAGCAGGCACAACTGAGCTCTGTTCTATACTGTGCAGGTCAGAAGGTAGGATGTACCTAGGTTGTTCCAAACACGCAGCTTCGATGAAGGCACCTTGCACTGGGAGGAGCAGAGTTTAGCTGTATTGTTGCAAATCATATCATACTATTTGCTCTTCGGCCCAGCAGACAGGCAGTGGGCAATTCTAGTTTCTAATACAAACACATCTTGAAATCACTGAATATCTCTTGGTGAAATTTTTAGGATGGGATTACTTTGTGTCAGTTGTCATCTGTCTCTGTCCAGCGGGTACATGGAAATGAGCTTTCAGAAAACTAAGATTGAATGAGGTGAGTGACATCTTTGGTAAAAGTCTTGGTCCTCTTGTTATGTATCAAGTACAATCTGGGAATGTCTATTTTCAGAGAACTTTCAGAGAAATTACTGATTTCTGACTCCTGGATGACCTTTGGCAGGAGTGAAGCTGTGGATCTGTTCAGAACCTGAGGTTTGAGGGACCTACAAGACAACTTCGGCTCCATGTAGACATTGAATTAATTTAGACACTTCAGATTTATGTGTTTGAGTTCTGGGTATGTCCTCTTTCAAGTACTTTGGCTTGTCACATGAGGACTTTTCACATGACTTTTCAAGCACTCTACACTTCTATTGCATCTGACCTTTTGTCAAAACATTCAGAGTGGTTAATTATTATGCTAGGGTTTTCATTGTATGAACAATAACCTCTTTCTTTCCTTAGAGAATTGTTTGTCCAATTAGTCAGTTTTGTCCAATATTGTTAAGAAGCCTAGACTTTGGCTTCTTGATAAATAATAGCTGTTTCCTGAGCCCATTCAAACATTGAAATCATTGTTAAATTTTAATAATGGCCTCAGAAATAGGGTTTCACCAGTACACATTTATTCCAAATATAAGTCAAAGTAAATTGTTTAAATGGTGTCCAGTCCTATAAGGTTAACTTAGGAAACTCACTTGAATGTTTTGTATGCATAAAGAAAATGGAATAGAAATGGAAGAGCTGCAAGGTCTGTAGATTTAGTTAATTGGCAATGTATGGGATTTAGTGATAGCTGAGGTATGAAAAAACAGTGGGATCACACACCCTGTTGTGGTGGGCGTGCTCTGCCAAGCCAGATTCTCAGACTAGTGCATGACTTTCATGTGACTCAGTAAAAAGCGTGTATGTGTAGGAGTATAAATTTTTGTGCATGTAGTCTTACATATGGAAAAGCATGTATGTAGGCCAGAGTTATATAAAATCATTAATGAGTCTGTGTGGAACACACTTTTCCAACAGTGAGGATGTAACATGGTTCTTGGGTGAGTTTTGATGAAGACTCAGACTGCGGTTAATATTATATTCATAGACATGATTTGGACGGATCTGTTTTACTGTTTTGTTTTTGGTTTTGTTTTTTTAATTCTTGTGCTTTCATGGGGTATGGAAACATTATTTTTTCATACAGCATTCTGCAAATGTTTTGAATCAGATTACTATTTTTGATAATATTGAGATATAGTGTGATTTTGTTATTCCAGAGAAGATGTATTTTGACTCGCAAGCCAAGCCATCGAAATTTATCTGTTGGAAAGGTAGGAGTCCACAAGTGAGGTAATTTTCTAAGTGTCCATTAAAACCACTGCAGGTCTACTGAATTCAGTTAGTGAAACATGAAGAGCTAATTAAATGACAAAATTAGGGTTAGCTGAGTAACTGGAAACTTCTCTGGCAATATTGATGAGGCCTTGACTGACTCTAATAGAGACCTTTCTCCCTTGTATATACATATACGTATATATGCAAACAAAACACCAAGACAGGATCAGTAGCTTCAAATAAAATATTAAAAAATCAGTTTTGAACTTATAGCTCAGTTTAGCATCTGAAGGGCAAATATATAAATTTTCAAAATTAAAATACAATTCCTTGGCAGCATGAATGTCGAGCACCAGAGAAGACATTCAATGTAGTCTTGTCAAGAATGCCTGTCTGGTGAGGAAGAAGGAATTTACATTCAAATGTGTCAACTGCCTCCCAATCACATCTAGATTTATATATAAATTATTTTCCTATACGGTAATAGAAATCCAGGAGTACATTAACGTATTAGTACATAGTTGTCTGATTAATCTGTCCCTTAGGCTGGTGGAAGCATTTGGACTGTTCTGTAAAGATTTTTGAGATTTCAGTCTTTCAGGAGACATGGGACAGGACTACCAAGGCAAACCTGGGGCATTCCCTGCGATGCCTGGAGCCAAAACCTGCTCTGATGGAGATATAAGTAGGAATCGCAGCCTATGGGCTGCTAGGCTATAGGAGAAACCTTGAACCTGGGTATATAAAGCAATGTTTCTAACACGAGGGCAAAGTGAATGTTCTGAACAGACAACTTTCTCTGTCCAAGTCTATGGTCTTCAACACCAACCTAAAGCCAAGAAATCTTTCTCTGAAGGTGAAGTTCAATTTTTTTCACATCTTCCTTAGCCAGATTCAGCTGATCGTTCTCTCGGTTGGCCTAACTGCTGCCTGGTGACTACGTATTGAAGCGTGAAGCTTCCCAGCTCCTCCAGAGTTGAGATTTCAGAGGAAAAGAACTTACATTACACATCCTCATTTGCATAAAATCAGTGCTGCCCCCTTTTCTGCTCCATTTCAGTCCCTCAGGATCTCATTGATGCTAACAGGCGTCCTTACTGCTTTGTGCTATTCTGTTTAAGGTAATCCCAAGAGGAGTGGTAGCTAAAGAAAACTGACTTCAACCTGGGGTTTTAAAAATAGAAGCAGATGGCTGGAATGTTGAAATCAGCTGGGCTGCAGTTAGCAAAAGCTCGTGAAAGATTTTAAGGTCAGCCCTGCGCTGTGGGAACAAACGGGCCGTGGTGTGTTTGAACTGAAGACAGAAAAAATGAGCCACAATGGGAACTGTTCTCTGATTCTTTTCAGACACTTTTAAAAAGGGTGTTCAGTTTTGTTTCCTTCAGCCAAGCAGACTGGAGATAGGACTGAGTTTCCTCATCCCTTTTGCATCTCTTCTTTTTCTCCGCACCTCATAATATTTCCATCCTTTTTTTTATTTCAGATCTTCTTCATTAACATTTACACCAATATGATTTGTCTCTCCTCTGCTTCATACAGGAATATGTCATTGGACTACCCCCTTTTTTGCTTAGTACCTGGTCCTGATCGTGATGTATTTCAAATCATTATCACTGCCTTAATAAGAATTTGTTCTCCCAGCTCTGCAGCATCTTTCCTCATTGACTTTCAGAGCAGATGCTTTTCTTCCATCAGTATACCACACAAACAGGAACTGGACCGCTCAGCTCCCACCCTACTCATTGGTCCCTGTCTTTCAGGAAATAATATTTCCCTTGCACACTTTGTATGCTATGGACTTACTTACTCCAAACACCTTTCTGAAACTGAAGCCTCTTCTCTTTCTTGTTCCTCTGTTTTGACCCCAATGAAATCTCACACCATCACTGAGAACGGTAATTCCAGCATACTCCTACTTAGCAAAGGACTTGAGCATGGAGTTAGATTTAAAGCTTAACTGCTGAAAGGAGATGTTTGGGATTAGGAAACATTAAGAGTCAAACAATGGGGTAGAAATCAAAAGGAAGGATACGGATGATTAGGACTTCAAAAATCTTGACCTGAAATACAGCTGGCCTCCATGGTTAACATAATAATTTCTAGGCAGTTAGTGAAAAACCTGACTTTGAGAGACCTATGCAATTTTTTTTCCATTCTCCCTAGCTCTTTCTTCTAACGTTTCTTCATTTGCTGGATATAATGCACCTCCATGTTAAGTTCTCACTAATCACCTGTACAAGTGGTAGAATAAGTAATATCAGGGCCTGAGGAATCATGGGGACTGAAAGGTTGGACTCACCAGAGGAGACAAGCAGCAGATGGAAAAGGCAGAGTCGAAATACGGATTGTGCTGAGGTGTGAAAGAGCAGCGTCTGGGACTAAATGGGACGTAAGGCAGCACGTATAGTTGTTTAGAATTCAATCTGTTCCTGTTAGGCTAATTTATGCTTTGATTCAAATAACATATGCTGTCCTTTGAGGAACACCAGTTATTACCATGTAAATGGAAGATACTTTCACCTTCTATTTTCCCTTGCTGATTTCTTGGAACCGTGGTATAGCTGTGTGCTATAATATGGCTATTTCAGTAAGAAAAATTCTGCCTACTCCATTCCTCCTGATAAAAAAATAATAAAAATTTGTCTTCTAACTGCTATCTAATTACTAAAGGTACAAGGTGCAGGGGAGACAGGGGGAAGAGATGACGAAGAGGAAGAAAGTGGACAGACAACCCACTTTGGAGGTAGGAGGCAAGTAACCAAAAGCTCAAATTTCTGAATTCCATCTGTTAGTTCCTAAAATGTTCCAGAGAACACAATACATGTGAATATATGTATCTGCTGTCTGGGTTCTGCTTTGCTGAGAACATTATTTGGTGATGCTATACTTATTTATCCTGGATCAGGCTTTTCTCTCATTTTCCCTGCTAAAAAACCAGTAACATTCCGAGATCTGCAGTTTTGACTGGGACCGTAAAAGATGGAGTCTTTCTTTTGTCTCTATTATGCTCTTTATCTTGATTTATTTTATATTTTATTTTGCCACAGAAGAAAGTAATCTTCCTTAAATATATCAGGTTTGAAAAAGATACCCTAAAGAATTTATACACCTGGTTTGCCTTTTCAATTTTTATCTAGGGCATTTCCATAGCACACTGTAGAAGTTACTAGCTGCCTCACAGCTGCCTGAAAATACTTGGACACTCTGCGTCATTTCTTGCTTTTACCCAGCCACCTCATTAGAAATTGAAGTGTGTATGGAAATTAAGCAAATAAAAAACCAGAGACATAGCACAAGCTTAACTACCTGTAGGCAAAGGTCACATCTTGCCCAGTGAGTGACAAACTTTCAGTGAGATTGCAGTGGTGAAGGGCATGCAAGTGGTATTTTTGATGATGAAGGTCTGCAGAACATTTGTGTTGAACAAGTGCAAAGAGAAAACCACATCCCCGATCTGTCAGGGCAGAACTCAAAGCCTGTGAGCCTTTTGCAGCTTGTTACCGATGCACTCTGTGAGCAGCAGAAAGGCACACTGTAAGGTGGGTGCGTTACTGAGTCTGTTGCTTGCTGGCATTTTGTCAGTGGGGAACACACCTTCTCATCTGAGCTAAAAGAGGAGCAGGAAATCTAAAACCAGTATTTACTTCAGTAAAAGTAATCTGCAAAGATTTTTTTTCCTTGGATTAAGTAATTTCAAGGCCTTGTGAACCTAGTACAGCTTTGTCAGATATAACTTAAAAACAGTCTTTTTTGAACTGGGGCCAAAACAAATAACGAGTGCTAGACCAGGCTGCAGTTGTGACCGAAAGGTTGACAATAGTTGAGGTGGGAGAGGGAGGCTGCAAGAATGAGACCAACAAGGAAGTATTGCTGCCTATGCAGATAAGTCATTTGATGGAAAAGCTTTGCCAAGCAAAGGTTTACTGTAGTGGAAAGTGCATTGTAATTTGACTGCTGTGTGTCAGAGTCCTGTGAGACCGTTGCTCTCCTGAATCATGGGGATTTATTACATCTAGTTCATTTGGGTGCTTCTTGCAAAGCATCCTTTTAACTGTCTGGGAAAGAGGGATGAACAAAACATACTGTGATTCAGCAGAGGAGAAATACCCTTTGAAGGGAATCAAAAAACAGACTGAAGATACTGGGAGGGAATAAGATCAGTAGGGCTTGCCAAGGTAAATTGCCACGATGTTGGACACAGTGTGGGTTCTCCCAGGAGTCGTCCCTCCCCTCCCTGACATTTACTGAGGGCAAAAGCTAATTCTTAATCTCCCAATGTGACAGTGACAGTCTTGGGATAGAGATTTCCCTCCTCCCTCTCCCAAGGTCGGCTCCGACGAGGTGCAGAGACCCTCTGATGACTTGACAAAGTGCTTTCAGTGCCATTCAAGTGCGTTTCTCAGTTAGCTCCTTCTCTCTCTGAGCAGGGAGAACAGCCAATCTACTTCTTTACAAAGTGGCTCTGTGTTGTCGCTTTGGCATCCGGAGGCACAGCTTGTTACTACCCAGTTTGAAGGGTTCTGCTCTTTAAAAAACACAGGTCCTGCAAACAAGCAGAATAATGAGACAGCGAGACCCAAGTGACTTGCCAGGATATTCAGATGGGTGGGATACCCAGTGTGTTTTCTCCACCCTTACTCGCAAAGAGTTGGAAAGTGGGGCTGCCTGCCTTTAATAAACACATCCAGCAAAGAAAGGAGATGGGGAAGGAAGGGATATTACCAGGATTGTGGTCAAATAAAAGGAAAAATCATGATTTTTAAAAAATTTTGTCTAAAGATTTGGACCATATCTCTTATATGGACTCACTTAATGCTGGTCTCTGAAAGGCTTCAGTTGCCTTGCAGCCACAGCAAGTGAGGACTGGGATTTCCAGCTGGATCAAGATGTTTTTTATGTCTCAAATAAATTTGTGGCTTCCATATGTCTTACAGAAATTTTCTACTGTCCTCTGTCACTGTCATATCTTACTGCTTGAAATAGTGTGCGGAAGTGCATGTGTGAGGGTGGGCATGCATGTGTATATAGGAGTGTTTGCACATTGTCTACATATCTACAAATATAATTTCCTAGGCAAGGTCTAGGGTGCAGAGTGCCAGCTTGGTGCTAAGCCAATATTGTCATATTCTGGGAAAACGCACAACAAGAACTTGTATTTGGGTTATGATAAGAGTTCAATTTAATCACAACAGAAGCCAAGTCATCCCAAATTAAAACTTAATGCAGACTGTGATAGCAATGAAGTTGCAGCATGTAGTTTTCAAAGAACATGAGCTAATGTCTAGAAAAAGAGAGCAGAGGAAGGGATCTGGATTTTGCTTCTGGCCCAGCCAGCAATTTTATTTCTGGTCTCGGACAAACCATGTTAGGCAGTGTTTGCTGTCCTGAAGAAAAAAGAGGCAATGTCCAAGTAAAAGCGCGTAAAAAAACCCCAGAGGATGTTCGCAGAACTTCAGAATACTCCAGTGTCAACCCGTAACATGCACCCAAATATGGATATAAAAGACCAACACCTGGGTTTGATTTCGCTTCCCCTCAGGTGAAATTTTCAAAGACATTGAACTGAATTAGGAACTCAAATCCCAACGCTTTTTCTGGGGACTTCCACTCCTAATTCACTCATATTTCCGAAAACCTTGTCTGTGATATGTCATTGCCTTGGTTTCCCTCCCTCTGACTTGGACAGAGCTTCTATGCCAAAGAAGAGGGATATGTTAGGAAATTAATTGCCTGTATTTACACAGCAATTATGACACTAGCAGCAAGATGTCTCTGAATATTTTAATATTAAAACTGCAAAAATAACTTTTTATTACCTCACAAAGGTGCTGTGAAGTTTGATTTCTTGCTGACTTGCAAATACTCCGAGGCATAGTTTTAAGATAGCGTTTATCACCAGTGTTTTATTGACACTATTACACAGAATGAAGTTTTAGTCAGTATTTCCATCTTAAGATCAGTTTATTTGGTTTTTGAGTGTTTAAACACAGTCCTTCTTGCACTGTAGTTCTGATAGTGGCTTTAATAGTATAAAAAGGTATGTCAAAGATTAGGGCAATGCTTTAGTAAGATCTGCATCATACAATATAGTATGTAACTTATTGAAAGCATACTCTCGTGTCCCACTTGATCTGAGATTTCTTCTTTCCTCTCCACATTGTGCAGAACTCATTAAAAAAAAAAATCAGATCTCCTATCTACAATTTTTCATTACTCAAAAAGTGTTCTGTGTAGTTGCTGCAGACAAAAGACTGCATCGTGTTACTTGTTGAATTCTGTATCAGCTCTTCTTTTGAGAACTATTATACAGGAAGAAAAAAGAAGAAAAAATAAAATGTTGCTTTGAAGAAGTATTCAGCTGAGTTACCCTAATTTCCTTGTCCAAGCTGGAAGGATAGAAAAGAAACAAACACCAATACACATCATCTATTTAAGTATTTGAGATGCCTGACTTTCTCTGATAGCACTGTGATCAGCTACTTCTGCTGTTTCTGAACCTTTTGAAAATTTTTTTTAAGCACTCTCTTGCTTTTGTAATGTTACAAGTGCTGTTACTGCTCAGATCTCACCAATGGTTTACAATAAACCATGTTCTATAAAGAGCTCGCTCTCTTCCTTCACTGCTGTTCCTCTTCACCCTTTTGAGAATTATTGCTCAAACTCTTGTCTTTGGTGACAAGTCTGCCTTTTGCCTAAGTCAAGTGTCATGAACTTCTGACCTTTTCAAACATCTAGAAGACAGATCCAGTAGTGGACGACTTACACACAGACAATTTCTTGTGAAACTAGCAGGGTTGCAAATCTGTAATCCAACAATTAGTGGTTGCCCATGTATGTGCTGTTAGTGTGAATAAGAAGAACACATGCAGGAGTGAGTTACCTCGGACTCATAGCTAGTGAGAACACATCTACCAGACTGGATCTTGCACAAATTCAGTGAGCACAAGAACGTTCTACCCCATGGGCTAGAGTGTGATACAACTAAAGAAGTTTAAGATCTTGTGCTTGAAAACCATTGGACTCCAGTTGGTAGGTTAATGAAAATTCACAAAACACTATGACTAGGATATTTTGAAATATTCTCACTCAAAGAATAAGAAATGCTTTATGACAGAGCTGAGGGTCAGTGATATGACCTAAGTGTAAATTTCTGCCCTTTTCTATCAATGAAAGCAAGAGGTGTAGTTTGCAGGGCAGCAGTTGAAAGGTCAGCCTTTGTTTTCTTTTTGGGCAAACGAGATTCAAAAAATGAGAAAAAAAAGAAAAATAAACCCTGCTTACTCCATAGCAAGTGGAAAGCAGACTTGGAAAAAAAAATCAGTAATAGTCACACAGTCTTTTGAAAAAGGTTTATAAAGGAAGATGTCCAATGCATACTATGGTAACACCCAAGGGTAAAATAAAAAAAATCCATAAAACAAACAAACAAACAAACAAACAAACTGAAAAAACAACCAACACATGCCCCCCAAGTTAAAAACTCATTATATGTGTATTGTGGGGGGGAAGCAACCCGACATAGAAACAAAAAACCAAACCCTTCATCTAAAAGGTTTTCCAAATTTATATGGCACATTTTACCATCTGGAGGCAACTTCTTTCTCTGCTGATACTTTCTCAGAATTTCACAAACACCGTGTGAATGCACGTGATCAGAGGCAAGCAGTGGTCTAATAACCGTGGCGAGATGCCTGCTGTCAAGACCAGAGTGTACACTTCTGGAGACACTCATTCCAGCTGAGACATTCGAGCATCCTGTGTCACAGAAATCAAGGTGCTCCTGACACTTCACCCTCTTACCCTCATTCAAAATTCAAATCACATAATCACGTTGGTGTGAAAATTACGCATAGCTCTTGTACAGGGACAAGGTGTCAAGAATGGTTTCACTACTTGGATCTTCCCAGGAAGTGAGATATGCACAGTGTCATTAACAGAAAGGGTGAATCACTCTGGAAGGCAGATTTCTGCTTTTTTCTCACTGTTCGCATAAGTGGGGGAAAATGTGTTTCTTTGCACTCACCAGGGCAAAGTAATACATCTCACCATAACTGCCAGCCATTCAAAAGACTGCTTATTGTTATTACACAATGAATGCTAATTCTTAAATTGCTGTATGTTCATGCTGATTAGTGCACCTCATTGCTATGGTTCATGCAAGGCATTGATAAATAAGGAAATTTTTGAGCCTTCTTGCTCATCCTCCAACAACACACCAGAGCAGAATTGTGGTGGCCATCACTATACATCCTACACCACCAACTTCCCGTAAGTGGACTAGATTTATAAACAGTTTCCTGCTTCTGACAGGACTTCTTTGATAAGTTTACAACTCTGCTTTGTTTGCAGTTTATTTCTTCCCGTACAAGTCTCTGCCCCCACCCTGGTATGGAAGTGGTGTTTTGCTAGCATGTGGGTATTCTGACATAGCGAGAGGGGAATGGGAGAGGGAAATTACTACACTTCCCTCATTCTGAACAGAGAACAAATGGGAAATTTGATGACTTTTGCTATTTCAGAGGTCAATTGGTCATGCTGTCCATTCCCAGTACTATGGTTCAGTCAATCTCTACACTCTCCTTTTGCTTTTATGAGGAACAAAGCACGGAAAACTAAAAAATCAAGATAATGCCCTCTGTTTAACTTCCTGCAAGTTTTGGTCAGATAGATAGGAGAAAATAATGGTAGTCACTTTTTTTACAACAAAAATGTCAAATCTTTCTAAACAACTCATTGATCTGGGAATTCCATAGTTCTGCAAAAAATGGTCATTTCAGTGAGGAAGAGGCAGCAGGGAGCTGCAGAAAAGCAGCGGACACCAGTCACGTGACAGCCATGATGCTACCGGTACTGCCAGTTGATCTGCAGATCTGTTGGCCACAAACCCCAAATGTGCTAGGGAACGAAGTGAGATAAATTCTTGTAGGTGGAGGATAGAAGCTGATCAATTCTTCTCATGCAGGGTCTTTTCATCCACACCCTGCCTGGAGGAGTTAAACTACATCTCAAGTCCCTGCTGGCATAGATACTGTGGAGAATATGACATTAAAAGAATTTTTAAAAATGAGGCTGTATCCCACTTCCTCTTTTCCAAGAATATGTTTCTCTGTTCATTTTTGAGACACCTCAGCTACTGCAGATTCAAGTTTAGTGACCTTCTATGAATGAAGGCACTGATGGGCAGTACAGCTTGAATCCTGGCATGAACTCCTCTGTGTCTCTTGGGCAGACCTGCAGCTGCAGTTTGCATTTTGAAATAAAGCGTAAAATTCTCCAAGATGTTTCTTACTCTCTTTAGTCCATCTTTGGGTGAAGAGTCATGGGCCTTTTTGTCACATCTATGTCTTAATGGAAGAGCAACCTTTGACATGGCATTGGCTTTTACATGGCATTCAAAAGAATTTTAAAAATTCTGTTGTATTTCCTTTTTGTCACAATATGTGTATAAACACTGCAAGTTTGCTACTAAATAAGACAGAGAGACCAGAGAGACAGAGAGCTCAGAGAAAACTGTTAGAAAGAAGAAGCTGGGCAAGCAAGATCTTAGAAAGGAACCTTAAAGAACTGGGGGTGTGATTCCAGGGAGAAAGGGAGATGGGTGGTTAACTGGGGATGGCTAGAGAAGATGTTACATGAGACAAGCATCAGTTATTCCCTCATCATTATGGGCAGATGAAATGGGTTTAGAAGACTACAGGGAGGAATTAGATCAAATATTAGGAAAAACTTCATAGCTACAAAAAACCTAGACTGTGGAGTTGGTTGCCAAGGGAGGATGTGAATCACTGTCAGTGCAGATCCTTGTAGTTAAACAGCCATCTGTCATAGAAGAATTAAATCTGCATTGCTCTGGTGTCAAATTAGGGTTAAAACACTTAGTTACTACAGTTATTGCAGCTAGAGTGAGTCTTGTAAAACTGGTATTCATAGTTATGAATAATCCAAGAGAAATCTGCTTTTTTGGTGGTTTTTTTGGTTGTTTTTTGTTTGTTTGTTTATTATGCCCTATGGCTGTGAGGGACTGTGTAATCAAGCCAATGTTACTTGTTTTTCCTCCTACTTATCCATCATTGAAAGACATCAAAGTATGGCAAATATAATGGGGTACATGGAGAATATATCTTTTAGTAATTTCAGTAAAACTCCAAAATCAGTTTGTACCCCATTCAGCTAAGCTAGTTGATACTGCCTTGTAAGGAAAAAAGGTGCAGATATGCCTTGTGAATCTAAATGGCAGTGGAGACCACGTCATGGTGAGGTGCCCCTTCCCTGTTTATCTGTGATTACCATGCAGCACTGTCCAAATGGTCACACTTCGACACTGTCTTCAGAGAGGGAGTGTATGTATAAGGTGATAAAAAATGAGGATCTGTATGGCTGATACAGCAGTGTGTTAAGAGATGCTTCAAAGAGATTCTTCAGTCATGGAACAACTTTCTGTGGTGATTCACTTAGATGGGACAGTTCAATTTTGCAGGAAAGACACAAGGCTCAAAACTTGTCCATGGGTAAATTCCTTGAGCTAGTCTCACAGGTATCACTGTTCTGACAGCTGTCTCTTCCTTTGTTCTTTCTTGCAGGTATGGGTGTTTTTTTCCTTAATCAGGGCTTTAGTCCAGGAATATACAAACTTCTGGAAGGTACCAGAATCTTTGTGGCGTAAGCAAAATGAACATTGACTGATTCTGTTTTTTAAATATAGTGCTAAAGAGTGGGAAAATAGACAATTCATAGAAAAAAAATTTTTCTCAAAGAGAAAACCCTTGAGTCTCTATAAAGTCCTGGTTAAATGATGGAGCTAGTCAGGGGTCAGACTCAGTATCTAACAATCAGATTGTAGATATCCTGAAGTCTCTGAAGAGACTGGAATGGCTAAAGCAGAGGTTTTATTTATTGGGTTAATCTCATCTTTGTTCTGTCTACTGAGCCCTGAAGACGGTTTCAGGATTCTAAATATGTAGCCTTCAAAATTAAAATAAAACCCCGAGCTTTCTAGAAAGGCAGTTCAAACCTGTACATGAAAAGATATTGAATCTGTTGGCTAGTTGGAAAACAGTCAGTCAGAATTTATTCTATCAAAAAACTTGAAAATGCATCATAATTGTCATCGTTTGGCCCATTTACACACTCATGTACTTTGATATGTATATATATCTTTTTTTTTTCCTTCAAAATTTATTATGCCAGTACTTCCCTAAGGTGAACAAATTGTCTGAGCTGAGAACTATTTCTATAGTACTTAGGTTTGTAAGGAGAAATTACTTCCATGTTATTATGTCATTTCCTCAAATAAGAGTCTATGTTGCAAGATAGAGTAGTTAATTATGGTTCCCTTTTCTCTTTAGTCATTCCTGAATTATCATGTTGTGTAATTACTCAGTTACTACTGTGTAATCAAAATAATAATACGTTTCCTACTTTTCTCATTACTACTGTAACCAATGCAAACAGAACCCCTACTTTTTGGCCCAGCATTTTACAGTGTTAAACCATCTGCAGAATAACCACAGGCACAGGCACTGTGGTCCACGGGCCAGCAAGAGTGAACACTTGACTTAACTCATCTTGTGCTGTTACTAACACTGCATGGTCAACACCATGACCACCGCTCGTGTATCACCAACTTAACTGTTTGACTGCAGTCAGGGTTACATCTGCTTCCAGTTTGAGCTCTTGTTCTGCTAGGTACTGTACAAATAAGACTAATAATTTCTAAGTCTTTGGAGATTAGGATCTCAGAACAAGCAGAATAGGTCATTGATCTCACCCAAGCTTTGACCACTCTTCTGGAGGTGAATCACATTCCATTTATTCTAGAAGCAGCATATCGTGATTAGACTTTTAAGTAAGGGACAAGATCCAGACTGAGACTTGGACACCTTATTTTCAGCACCTAAATATACATATGCAGGG
>Ga0181612_102426_pt1 | contig 18311 bp, 7 predicted proteins | sample HoacroProtozoa21_FD_119630 | JGI IMG/M metagenome (GOLD analysis project Ga0181612, IMG submission 119630) | Hoatzin crop microbial communities from Cojedes, Venezuel. Combined Assembly of Gp0051906, Gp0051904, Gp0051908
AAAGAACATCCTAGTGAATAATGCTTGTGAACCAAGGAGAATAATGGGGCGGGGTGGGGGACAAAGCCCTTATGTAACTGATTTTGGAATTGCCTAAAGCAATGAAATCAAGAACAAAAAAAAAATATCAGTGATTGTCATAAAGTGCCTCTGATGACACTGCTTTTGCTCTGCTTTATGAAGGATCAATTTGTCTAGAAAGGAAATGATTACTGACTGGATTGTCATCTCCTTTTTGAATCCCGGTGGAAAAGGTGTAGATAATGTAAACTCTTACCTGATTTGGGTAATACTCTCCACTTCCTCTTCCTTCCTATCTGGTACCCAAACCTACAGAAAATTATTCTCGGACGTTGTTTCTATTCAAGCAGAAAGAGCAGAAGAGCATGTCACTCGAGTGTTTAGAGAATGGCTTTTCCAGTCAAAGCTGGCATAGGTGTTCTCCTTTATAGCTCCTTCTGATCTTACTAACCGCAATATTTCTCAGGATTGGAGCAGTGGAGAGAGACAGTGACGAGTCGTACAGTGTAGATAGCCAGGGAAGTTGTCTTTGGAAATGAGTACTCCTTGCTAGTTTTTGTTCTTACAAAATAAGCATTTGCATGTATTTCATATTAATACAAGTTAAAAATGCATTGGAAAGCTGATGGAGGGTACTTTTGGACAGCTTTCATGTTCTCTGTCATGATTTTGATTATCTACTACAAGCTACAATAAAACCCCAAATCTTTGAAATTTATGGCCATTCCAGGTAGAAGAAAGGATGTGAGTAGACAAACGCACTGCACTAGCTCAGCTGCTTATTTTGGCGGCTTCTAAATGTTTTCCCTTAAAGCCTGAGTTGATGTGAACTGCTAGCCTTTATTAGAGCTAAACAGAGTGCTGAAGTCAGAATTAATTTCATCTTGAAATAAATATGCATTTCTGTCTTCCGTTATGAAAAATACAGTCAAAATGCAGTAACTTTTGAAGATCTACAGCAGGTGGGCACACAAATGGTTTAGTTTGGCTGGACTGATGCTGTGTATGGTACTGCAAGTATTTGAAGTGTATAATAGTTGAGGATCAAGTTCTGCGTGCTTGGTGAAGTGACAGTTGGTTAAACTGGGCAGAATAACTGCATTGCATTTAAATGAGGAAGCCTTCTGACATCCATGTTTAAAACTTCAACAGTGAGGTCTGTTAGGAATAGAAAACGTTGCAGATAGTGATACCTTACTGATAGTTATCTGAAATGCTACATCTGAATGCAATATAGGATGGTTTTTCGCCATCTTGAATATAGCTACAATGACCTAAGATAGATTTTGTTTCTTGGCACATTTGTTGTTGCATTAATGGGCATTTAGAAACGTGTATTCAGGAATACTGAAACTATTGGAAGGAGTTGATTTGTTCTGTCAGATCTATTCTTGTCCTTTTATATTTGTAAATAGCAGTATCATTCACTGTCAGTACTAAATGTTAACTTTCACTGTTAGATTTACATGCAATTCTAGAAGTAAATAGTGAACTTGGAGCTTGGCTTCCCAGATATTTCATTAAAAAAGCCCCGAGGTCCTAGTATATTATTGATCAGACTGAATATTCAGAGTGCAAATACAGCCACTTCCAGGAAGATAGAAGAGAACCCTTGTTGCTGCTGGAGGGTTGGTATGCATTAGTCAACAATTCTTTGTGATGTGGAACATGTCTACATAGAAGGCAAGCTTTCTAATGCTGTAATTTTTCTAAAAGAATTGTATTCAACCACATTTTTCCAGTATTCAGAATCTTTTTAAATGAGAGAACTCGTATTTTCTCTCATTCTTTTTTGTTGGTTTGTATCACCCTTTTGTCTTCTCTCTGCTTTATTCTCCAATCCTCGTATTCAGAGACTTCTTGTGACCTGCAGTGATTTGTCTCATTTTTATTGCTGGCCATATTCAGCATATTTTAAAAATGTTGTCTGCACTTCAGACGTTATTGCAATTGTAAAGGTCCGGCATGCAGCATGTGATAGCTCCCAGAACTGTTGCACATCAGTTCATAGTTATTTGTAAACTTCCTGATGTTGGATATTTGTGTTAAATAGTTGTCCCTTTTTGAGGAGGAAACAAGACGTTACTGTTCTCGAGTATGTTATGCGTTTGAACACTAAAATAGAACAGGGTATGTAAGTAGGGAAACTTCCTTGTGTGATAACAGTATGGATGTGGTCTTAATGCTTTTTGACAATTGCGATTCAGTGTTTAAGGTAACATGAAAATTTATTCCGGTCAGTTTATATTGATTACAGTCAGCTTGTAAGATAGCTCTTCTGCTGAGACAGGTAATGCTGGTGCCATCATGAGACGGTTCAAAAGCTGAAATAATGGTATAATTTTTGCCCATTTATACATGTATAACAGATTTATTTCTCCTTTACAATAGGAGCATGAATCTGAAGGTGGGAGAACCCCACTAATGAAGGCTGCGCGAGCTGGTCATTTGTGCACGGTGCAATTCCTTATTAGCAAAGGTAAAATGCTAGTTTAACTAATTTTAAAACTTCAAATGCAACTTTACAATTCTGCATGTTTGTGACCCTTCTTCAAAAATAATTGGGTTATGTTTATATGAGCATAAAACCGTTAAGGGTTTTTTGAATTTCATTTAGTTCGTGATACAATGAATTACAAAATATTTTGCTAGTTACTTTTTCTACTCTGTTGTATAAATTAATAAATGGATTTGAAGTATAACACATATTTTCAGTTTCTTAAAAAATCACTCATTCAGAAAAAACACATCCTCAAGTACAGTCTGAAACGGTAAAAATTGCACCATGTAGTGTTACTGATAAGTGCTTAGAATGGAAGTGTACAAGTTATGCTTTGTGTACCATAAGTGTTCCCTCTCTTGCCACTTACAAGGCCAACTGTTGCTGTCATTACTGCCTTGTCTTTACAGGATAGGGAGGATGATGTGTAGAAGCCATCAGTTATTAAAATCCCTTACTTTTACCCTAGAAGTGTGTATGAATTAGGAAGATTAGGAGAGAAAAGTTTATCTCTATTCCAGAAAATACTATATTTGTTGATACTTTATTTTTAAAAGAATTTCCTTTTGTTTAATTGAGGTCTGTCTTTTATAGGTGCCAACGTTAACAGGGCTACAGCTAATAATGACCACACGGTGGTGTCACTGGCATGTGCCGGAGGCCACCTGGCAGTTGTTGAGCTGCTTCTGGCTCATGGTGCAGATCCTACTCATCGACTCAAGGTATTCACTTAAAACTATGCAACTAGCATAGGTACTGAAAGAACTATGTAGCTGATTTAATGGATTAGTAAATGTCCAATTTTAAATGGTCTAATTCATTTCTTATGTGCTACATCAGGTAGCAAAATTCATCTTCTGGCTTTTTATTTCTAAAATATCACTTCAGGATGGCTCAACAATGCTCATTGAAGCCGCCAAAGGAGGACATACAAATGTTGTTTCTTATTTGCTGGATTACCCAAACAATGTTTTGTCGGTTCCTGCAGCGGACTTGTCTCAGCTCACACCTCCATCTCAGGATCAGTCTCAGGTAAGGTGTAAGGAATTGTTTTTTAAATATCACCGTGAATGTTGCAGAGAAGCGCTTCCTTAGTAGTTAACCTTTGACGTTACTTTAGATGTGAACATATGCGATGGAAAGAGTTTGAAAGAGTCTGTGCATTTGAAAATGGTGTAGAGAGTGAAAAAGTTGATTGGTATTGTCTGCAGTATCCTGAAGAGTGCATGAACTTAGTTCCCTTTTCTGCTGCTTAGACAGGATAGTCCCAAACCTAGTATCTCAAAAGAATATGATTTTCTTGGTTGCGTTCGCTCAGTATTTTGTTTCAACTGTTCTAAACACTTGTGACAGCACACCTCAAATGTTGCTGCTTTTAGTTATTTTATGAAAGAAAATATATTGTGTAAACTTAGAGTTCTGCAGGCTGGAGAGGTAGCGTTCCAGGGGAGTTAGCTGATTGAAAGCCTAAAGATGTTAACAGTTTTCCAGCCTACACAGCCCGGGATTTTGTGAAGAATAAGTTTACTTTGACATACTATCCACAATAAAATAGCATGGGACAGGTCATACCAAGAGGTAGCCTAGCATACACAGTTTGGGAAAAGTGGAATGGAGGTCAGCTTAGAAATACATCTTTGTATCAAGACTTCAAGATCTGGTCCATTCAAAATGTTTTTTTTTTTCCTCTGAGTCTGTGTCTGTGGCTTTGTTTTAAGGTTCCACGTGTACCGGTGCATACACTTGCTATGGTTGTACCTCCCCAGGAACCTGACAGAACACCTCCAGAGAACTCGCCACCTCTCTTGGGAGTGGTGAAAGGTTAGTATGTAGCCACTCGGATAATATATGCAATTTGAAAACTGATAGGCTAGGAGCAGTTTTATTAGAGAGTATGCATAGTGTAGTCCGCTCCATCAATTCTTGAACACCTCTAATGAAGTATATCTTTAAAGTATTCTATGTAGTGCATAGTTTTTGCTTATGTTCTGGTATCCTACAGTATAGTAACACTGGTTATTCTAATTTTATTATGCTTATTCTAATTTATTAGAATTATGCTTATTCTGTTTTTTGGAAGAAAATGATTGTGGTAACTGCCATAATGTGCAGACTGATAAAAAACATTAACAAACTCTAGATGTGGTGTTAACTTTTGAATATTGTACATTGGTTGTCTAGAATAGTTGCAACTATTATCCATGAGCTTGATGTATCAACTTTTTCCTGTTCCTACAGTAGAAATGCAAACGTGTTGGCATGGTAAAATGCCAATGCGGATCTACTTAAGGGAGATTTTTTGTTATATTAGTAATAGTACTCTTGTAAGTAATCGTAACACCAGGGTTTTTGCTTTGAACATGGTTGAACTGATTGGTTAAAACTATTTGCAGTTATTAAATGGTGAATGTAACAGTTTATTTCCAGCTATGGATTCTGTAACAAATTCTTCATGTCTGCTAAGTCAGCTCAGAAAGAGAAGCAGATTCTGAAGTGCAAAGTTACAAACTGCAGCTCCTAGTAATTTACAGTTTTGGATGGGGATATTAAATATTATGGTATCCAAAGCTCAAAGCTCTCTTAGCCAGTTTTACTTAATTCCTTTATTCTGGAAGTGCTCAGTGCTTCCTGAAACAAACACACAAAAAAACTCCAGGGGCACAAATAAAGAAAGAAAAAAAAAAATTGTGTGCCTAATGGTGTTTAAATGTGCAGCCGTGACTCTCCATGCATATATGTCATGTGTGTGACTTCTCAAATGCAGTTGTATCATTTTCTTAGGGTCTGCAACACTTGATATTTTGGATTTCATAAAAATAAGTAGCAGACAAATCAAAAGAATGTGCAACTTCTGGTTCAAATAAAACAGCAAAAAGCTATGTACCAGCATATGTGCCCTTACAATTAAAGAACTATTAGTATTGTGAAGTGGGTTAGTGTTCTGGAAGTACATTTTGTGATGCATGGGAATCAGTGAGAGATTAGTTTGTATTGAGTCAGAAGGCTGAAGTTATAAACTTAAAGTCTAATGTTATTTGATCAAATTCTGAAAAGCAAACAGTTCATTGTAGTTTAAGAAATAGCTCACATTTTTAAAAAAAAACCTTATTGCAAATGTCAGCATATACTTCAGGCATGTTTTTAGCAGTACCGTGTTGCTGGAACTGGCACAGAGAGTTCTAGTTGTTCTTAGTGTTTTAGGACATGCTTCATGCATGATGGATGTGCTTCATTGCACAGATCAGCAAAACTGATCTGTGATGTGTTCCAAGAGATGTAGCAATCTGAAATGTGTCATTAGGCTGATGAAACATTCCGGACAACTTTGTGTGCAAAGCTTTTGTGTATCTCAGGTCTTTAGGGGGAAAATGGTATTTTTGTGATAAACACAAATCACTGTGATCATTGTAGTGATACCACTCTGCTACATTAACTGTGATAGAGTTAGCGTTCTTTGAACTTCCATTCTTGTTATACTCGCATGGCTTTAATATACCAGACTTCCATTGTTAGACTTCCTGGGAGACGAGGGGCAAAAAAGGGTGCAAATAAAGGCATGTACATTATTTCCGTGGTGGGGGGAGGAAGCAGACTGAAGTTCTTATGTAAGAAAATTGTTTATCCTGGCAAAGACGAATTTATTGCCATCACAGTTAGAAGTAGCCCACTGAGTTTATACAAAAACTCTGAACTACTTGGAGGAAGGAGAGGAGCACCTAGCCTGCTTAACCTCAGTGCAGTCTGGTTCTTAAGGACCTGTATTAGTTTTGCAAGAAATGCAATGGTAACAACTTGTTTCCTGAAGAGTTCTTGGAAACTTGAGTGTAAAACTACAATACTTTTGTATGTTATTGTTATGGTTCAAATATGGTGTGAGATTTTTCAAGAGGACTTTATGGTCTAATATGGTCTAATTTTAAATTATTATTCTTCAGTAAGGTAAGAAAGAGTATGGAATAGTTGCCATCTGAATAATTATTGTGGAAAAGGGTTTAATATCAATGTTTAGCAACTGAAGAGAGAAACATTTCAGAACTGACAGTGGATCTAGAGAGACTCAGATAAACATGATATGCAAAGATGGTAACCTCGTAAGGAGCTGAAGAAAAATGAGGTGAAAGAAGAAGCAAAATTAGTTCATGGGACTGAACAGACCTCAAATCTTACATGCTTAGGAAGGGTTGTTTCTAGTGCATTACGTTTAGCATGTGTTTATTGTGTCCACATGAAAGCGAAATCCCAGTGAAGTTCAGCTCTTTGTGCTTTTGTGGGGAGAGGCAGAAGATCCCTCCTTTGGTGTTTTGTACTTGCTGCCGCCCTTATTTGAAGGTGGTCAGGATTGCTCAGCAGCCAGCAGCAATTCTGATGCAGCAGGTTAACTTGAAGAGTCTTTTGGCTAGAAATGTGCTATTTCTCCAGGACTGGAGGGTCTCCTCTGCTTTACACTGCGAGGGGTGTAACACGCAGTGGCTATGATGCAGCTTTAAGTGCCACTGCATCTGGTTCCCTGGGCTGAGGGGTTCTTGGTGCCCAGCATATGAAATGGTCAAAAGGAATGCTGTTGGATTTCTTCAGGAAATCAGCTGGTTAGAATAACCAGTGTTGTCATTGATAAGTTTGGTTTGTAAATGAAAGCTAATGTTTAATACCAGTGGGATCTGAAGCTCTCAGTGGTGTTCGTGATTCTGCCTTAGTCTTTCACAGAGTGTGCCTGGTAAGGACAGTGACTTGAACCCATGGCATGCTTCTAGAACATTATTGAAAACAAACACAGGAGTGCAACAAGGGAATGTTCAGGAAGTCTGTGGAAAGCAGCAGGATTGTTTTCTTAGTTGAAATATTTGAACTATGTAAGGTGTTTTTAAACATGTCAAAATTTAGTCTATTTTTGGAGGCTGAGGTATTCAGTTATTTTGTAAGTTCTTTCCAGATTTGTTTTACTTCATAGCCAATCTGAGATTCTGCTTACAAATTAACTAATTGGTCTTAACTGAGTGCTTAAAACCTATCAACATGCTGTCATTAGACTTCTCCACTGTTGCTTTTAAGTGGGCAGTAACTTGCAGCATTTCTCATTTGGGGTGCATGTTTTTTTAGAATTCCACAAGACCTAACAGACTTAAGTTATTCGTGTGAAAGCTGCCCACATCTACCTTTGATCCCTGAGAAGGAGACCAGAGTTCCCTTAAAGTTGAACATGATTTTAGGAATCTGTAAGCTTTTTAAGTTAGACCCTCAATGTACGATACCCCCCTGTAAGCCTGTGCTAAGTCTAACAGTCTGATGGCTTGGAGAAAGGAAAGAAAAACAAACTGCACATAGCTTCAATAGCTACAAATTCAATAAACATTTTTCACTTCAGTATCTGACTTTTTTGCCTAATTCCGAGTTATACACCGGCAGAGTTCTCGTACACTGTGTGATTTAATTGAAATAGGGGCCAGGTTAACAGTAGAACTAGAAAGATGATGTTGGTGTCATTGAGGTGAAGGCATTCAGAAAGCAAGCCGATATTCTTCCTTTTCCGTTCTGACTCCTTTCAGACTTCTCCACCGTGCAGTGCAGCTGCCTGTTCATTGTTTCACATGCTTCAACATCTTCTGATTAACTCTTGCCATTTCCTCCATATTTTCTGCCTTGGTCAGCAGCTGACCCAGTATCCAGTATCTGGAATGAGTTACCAAATGAAATATAGCAGTCCATGCCTCATGGCTTTCTAACTTCACTAATACTTTCCTAGTAGGCCTAAAGACTTGTTACTCTTTTATGGGAATCTTTAACAGTGCAGGCAGGTGATTTAAAAACAAGACACGTGTAGGTCCCCGAGAGCACAAGTGTATAAAAAACTTTTCATGGTGATTTGTGAAATTCTGCTCCTTTGAGGCTTCAGTCACCTGCTTGCTACTGACTAGTTTAATTACATCATAACAATTTTCCAGTTAGAAACTGTCAAGCCACTAGAGGAAACTTGGGAAGAAGAGTAAAAGTGCAAAATAACTGAAATTTTTGAAGGTTATATACTTGAGTTAACTTCAGCTTGGTTTCAGCCATGTAACCACTGTCTGTTGGATGTCATTGCACCTATTCCCTGGAAGTTTTCCATAGAAACAGCTGCAGGAGTGATAAAGGTTGGCAGAAATACTGCATGGTTCACAGGGGGAACATAGTGAAAATACAAACTCATCTGATCATTCAGCCCTCCACAAATTGTCCTGTTCTTTATAAAGAAGAATGAAGTATGTATTAAAAACAATATAGCAGATCGATTTACTTAGGAAAAGTAGGGTACTTTTTTTGTTGCCCAGTTAGCCAGATTATATAATATTGTACCTTGCATATGTGTGTATATGGATTGACTGACTGTTTCCCCGGTTCTTAGAGCTGAATTTCTTACTGATATGAATTAGTTAAACACGGAATTTTCATGAAAATTCAATATTGAATATTCAATATTATTCCTGTTGATGAGGTTGGTGAATTTTAATTGTAGACTGGAAATCTAACTCTCGACTTTGAGTGAAATCAGATTTTTTAAAAACCCAGAAGTGCAAGAACAGTGGACAAGCAATTCTGTTAACAAAGCCCAAAGATCTTAGTATAGATTTATGCTTCCTGACAGCTGCCTTTTGTGAAGTGAGGAACAGACTGAATCTGGGTTTTTTAGTTGGTTATTTTGTGATGTGGCTTTTTTTTTTTAGGATGACATGATGATTCATACAGATTTATGTACTAGGAAGGTGTATTTGAATGTATAAATGTATATCACCCAGTTAAGTCTTTTCTTGCTGTCATTTTTTTCATGCTGGAAAAAATCTTCTGGTATGTAAATATTTGGATTTGGATCCCCTCTTTTTTTTTTTTTTTAACTTTTTTCATTTAACAACTCCAGAAATTAAGGAGCTGTCAACAAGTCCCAAAATTTCGTCTGATAAAAAATAATGTATAATATAACCATTTCAGGTGGTGCCCAAGATGGAAACCACTAAGCTGAAATGCAGGTTGTGTTGACAGAAACTTTCTGAAGAGTATAATGGATTGTAAAATCAAACTTTTTACTTTTCTGAGAAGACTTTAAGAATATAATGAGTTTTATTAAACTTTTGTGGCTTGCTCTAAAATACAAGTGTCTGTCCTTGCTAATTCATCAGTTAATGCTTTTAGAGTAAGACCTGAACTAGGCTTTGTTTATGTAAGAAAATTGCTTATCTACTTCATGTTTCTCAGACACTGCTTGGAGTAGATATCTCAGTCCTCAGAGTCGCAGAGGACAGTGCAAGTACCTGCCTGTGCTACTACCGTAAATTGGGAGGCTGTCATTTAGGTGTTAGCAAATGTAGATAGTATGTCTAATAACAATGTCATTGGGGTCAAAAAGGTAGTTTTAGGTAGGTTTATTTCAGACCAGTAGCATGTTACCTGTGCTGTTCTATTTGTTGTGAAAGGGCATATAAATTATATCTTTCTTGGGAGAAGATCACATGTCATGGATTAGAGATCAGGGCTAGGGCTAGAAGAGCAAGTTCCTCAACAATCATAAGCACTCAGGGTGAAATATGGTATCAGACTTGTTCATAGGCAGCAACCCTATAAAGAATGAATGTGTTTGAAGCAAATTTAATTTAGAAGAGTTTAATTGCTTAGGAGAGCCACCTGAGAGCTATAAATATGAAGGCTATTTTTCCAAACTCTTGCTCGCAGTGTCTAGGACCTTTAAATGGTACTTGCAGCCAGAAGGCATTAAAAACTGGTAATGGTGTCCTCCCTGCATACTGCTGGGTGCTCAAGAGACCAATAATGGTGCTTGGGGGAGGCTTATCGAGGTGAACAGACTATTGCAGCTCAGGTACTTAGGAGATTATCTACAGCGTACAGGAGAAGTACAGGAAATCTCAGTTTCCACAGGAAACATTTACCTCTCATTTCCTGAGGAGAGTAAGAAGTCAGAGAAATGAATGGGAAGCTGTGTTTGTGCAGAGCAGGTCTTGCCCAGAGTTGTGTGTGTTGATCAGACTGGCTGAAGACATGTACGTGCTCCGCAGGAATGGTGGTGAAGGCTGAGTTGGTCAGGTTAGGGACCAGAACCTGTGGGCATACGGAGATAAAAGTAAAAGAGCAAGTTGTGCTACTGTTAACAAAATAAATTGGGAAACAGTAATTTCCTTACTCTGTGGCTTTCCTGGCATGCCCATAACTGCTCTATGCTTTCTGTCAACCGAACAATTCTTACCCTGTAATCATGATTACCTGATGGCAGGTGGTATTTGTGTAGGGACATCTGGATTTCATGGATCCTCAGTCTTCATTTCATAGTAAGCTGGTCTTCTAAAAGTGGCCAAAACAGTGCTTTAGAGGCTAGATTTACTACCTAATATTGCTAGGTTTAATTTTGTGGTAGGTTGGTTGTGTTGAAGATTGGTGCTCCACCAAAACCATAAATGAAGAAAAAAAAAAAAGGTTGAAGTAATTATGATCAGGCCCGTGAATGGATTTTTAAGTCTTCCTGCACTTACGTATTTCAAAATTGAAAGTATAAAGCAGTGTCTTGTTCATAATTATTTACTAAAATGGGCACGGTATTTTTCAGCATATTGTAATATAGGAAAGATTTGGATAAAACAGGAAACTGCTACTTTTAAATACTTAAAATATTACAATATTATTACAATGCTTACATGTTTGAAGTTACCAACAGCGTCTTCTCCACCTCTGGTTTGAATTGGCTCTTCAGGTGTGCATGTCAGGTTTAGCAGAGCTTTCTTCCTATTCCACATTTTCTTCCAGTGTCCCCAAAATTACAGGTTGCAACTATTTTTCTGGCATGGGAAGGGTTGTCTAGAACCTGAAAAGTGGCCCTGCTAACTAAATGGAAGCTCACTGAAGTAAATCTCCACACCTCTTCTGGAACTTGAGAGCCCCGCTCTTCACTTGCTGGTTTCCTGATGCCTGTCTTCAGAAACTGTCCCATCTTTCTGTGGTCATTCCTGGTCTGGGGAGCGCTGCCCATTGCGAGACCAGCCTTGGCTCCTCTACCCAGTCCAGGCCTTGATACGAGGCTGTACTTCTGCTCTTTACTTTCTCTTGTGCTTGTACAAAAATTTTCCTTTGACAGGTTTGTTTTCTCCCAGGGTGGGATGTAATTGAGAGGGCCAATATGGGTACTTTATTATTTGGGGACTCTTTGAACTGCAGCTTCTCTTTCCTACAGAGTGATGGAAGCTGTCCAGAGCTGCAAGGTCGTAGGAGTACTTTGTGTTAGAATGGAAACAATAGCTGTCATAATCTCAGGAATGACACTAAACAGCAGCATAAAGGGTTCACATTTTAGTCACATCTGAAAGGCAGAGTTAATCTGCAGTTAGGTTACTATAGTGTTTCTGCTACTTCAGCAGTGGAGCATCTTAGTTTCAGAAGACACCAGTTGACTTTTATTAGTTTCTAACAGATTTAGACAAGCATTTCGGAGATTTTTGATGAGTGCAAATGTATTTTTCAAGAGTGGTCTGCAAAACATGTAAGAAGTCACACTCTTTAAAGTGAAAGTGTAACTATATAAACCCTAAGTACACTACAGAGTCGAATAGCCAGCAACCAACACGAAGTAAGTTATTGCTAAACTTTAGTCAAATTCTTTATTATCTTCCAAGAAATTGTCTTGGGATTCACTTATAGTTCAGAAACAAAAGAAGAGTAGAGGTTGGAATGGGTATTCAGCTGGAACTACTGACCTGTACAAGGCAGCATGTAAAGTACTGAGCTGGAGAAAGAGCTTGCTGAAGGGTGTCTACAGTTTGTGGAGTGCTGGGGTATTTCCTGAGGTTATTAAGATTTTTGTTGTTTCTCTTAAATTTAGATGTGGTTTGCTTTCACTCCAGAGAGTCTGGTGAAGGTGTTCAGCACAGAGTTGGTTCAGTTCTGTTTTAATATTTGTTCCTTTCATAAGAGAAAACTCATATTTGTTTGCTTTTTCAATTAGTTCCTCAAAGGTTCATTTTAGAGTGAGGTGTATGTGACTCCTGTTTTGACAGCAGTGCAAAATGAAGTCACTTGTGAGTTAGTATTTTGGTGAAGGAAGGCCCAGAAAGAAATAAATCGGTGTTTTAGGAATCGTAATCCTTCCAGAACTAGTAACTGCTCTGGGAATTAGTTCTTGCATCCAGATTTTCACTTAGCTGTGTGATATTTAGGTAACTTTATTAAGCCATGGCTGAGACTGTGCATGATTTTAGTTCTTCTTTTAATGATTGAGTGCTTTGTAAATATTCACGTTTTCTTTTTTAACTTAAATGCTACGTATATCGCAGTTTGGGTATAGCAAAGGAGTGTTAGTGCAGAAAATTATTTAATCAGGCTAAAGCCTTCCATATTTTTAATTAAAGTTTCTTACCCTGAAGTCAGAATTGAAATTTCAGTGCTTAATAGATTCCTATTAGCAAGATCTGACTGCACGTTTCACAAACATGGCTTTCAGAAGCACAGTCTTGAGCTGTTTGAAGGCAGTGAGCACTCACAGAAGCATTGCCCTGGCTTGGTGTTCCTTGCTAGATTCGTTTTGAAGATTATTTTTAAAGTTTTAATAGTGTGCAGAATTGTTAATCTGTTACTGGAGAGAAGGAGGCAAGCAAGCTGTTGATTGTGTCTCAGAACTTATAAAAAGGTGCTAAAGCTTTCAAATTTATATGTATACATAAAGTCTGCACTGGCAGGATTCCGTTCGTAACTTAAAGATGGAATGCTGTAGTGTTTGGAGAAATACTAGTTCAAAATACTGATCTTACTGTAGAGTTAGTCTTCTCTCAAATATGTACTACTTTTGCTTGTAACCTTGCTGTTGGAAGTTAGCTTCTGGAAAACAGTCTTTGTTTAATTGCTCTGCACACCGGAACAACTTTGGGAACTCAGTAAATTATTTAAATTGCTTTGCTTTTCTTGCTGATTTTACTTCTCAGATGCATGGTCATGTGTGTCAGAAACCATAAAGGTTTCTTATTCCTTAAGATTAAAATAGCTGTGTTAAAAGGGATATTAGGATCAATATTGAAAATTCCAGCTGTATGCTTTGTCCTTTCTTGTCTTAACACACAGTATAGGGTTTTCTGTGGTTTGACAGATGTGCAGTGTTAGTTGTAGAGTTTTTTTGGGTTGTGTTTTTTTTTTTTTTTTTTTTGGTGGGTGAGAGGGGAGGTTTGGGGTATCTTCAGCATGGCATTTTTTCAAACATTTTTCATGTGCTTAGGTGCATCCAAGCAGAAGTCAAGTTCCCTGCAGGTAGCAGATAAGGACCTACTGCCACCTTTTCACCCATACCAACCTTTGGAATGCATAGTAGAAGAGACTGAAGGCAAGCTGAATGAACTTGGACAGAGAATTAGTGCTATTGAAAAAGCACAACTTAAATCACTGGAATTAATTCAAGGTGAACCTTTAAATAAAGATAAGATTGAAGAACTTAAAAAGAACAGAGAAGAACAAGTACAGAAGAAGAAGAAAATATTGAAGGAACTGCAGAAGGTGGAAAGGCAGTTGCAGATGAAAACCCAACAGCAGTTTACCAAAGAATATTTGGAGACCAAAGGTCAGACAGATACACCACTTCCCCTGCAGCAGCAGTGCCCACTTACAGGGGTCTTCCCAGAAGTGGAAGCCGATAAGGGTCAGCCAGAGGATAACTTTTCAGGGTTACCTCAGGCTGACACAATCTTGTCTAAAGATGACGAGCAACAACAGTCTCCACCACCTGCTGAACAAATAGATTTTGTCCCTATCCAGCCTGTGCCAACAACGCAATGTAATTTTTCTGGTAATTTAGGTTATAATGGGACAGAGTCTCTTGAACTTCAGAAAGCATTAGGGAATCAGCAGACTGTAGGACAGCAGCAGCAAATTGCTGGGCAGGGGCTCTTAGTTCAAGAACCAGACGGATTAATGGTTGCCACTCCAGCACAGACGCTTACCGACACTCTTGATGACCTAATAGCAGGTGGGTTAAGAAATATACCTATTTTTGCATTAATTTGTGTGCTCAGTTTCCCTCTCTCTCCTTCCCTCCAAAAACATCTTGGGGTTTTCCAGTTTGGGAATACTTGCTTAAGAATAAAGTTCCTGATTAGTGCTATTAATCCTCACAGTGACTTCCAATTCTAACATGAGACTTTTAAATATCTTTTTTCCAAAGTGCAGAACTTCCTGACCTGGAGACCTGATTTAGTCCCTTTGGCCTCATCTTTTTCTGTGCTTCTTTAAAAAGCTTTATCATGAGTGATTGATAGTGCCCATTAGGAAACCTGAAAGTGTGACAGTTTTATATCTTCTGTAGAATTTTCTGTACAGGCTTATACCTCAGTGACTTTCTTCAGTGTAGTACCCATCTCTAGAAAAAGCCAAATTATTGTCACTTGTACAGACAGATGTGTCCCTCTCCTTGCTGCTTGAGATGTTACTATGGTTTAAACAAACTGAAATCCATGCATAGCTGCTCAGTTCTGTAATGGCTTCTGTTTTCTGAATACCCTCTAAAACCTGATTGTTGTATGGGAATATCTCCTTGTTAGATATAACATATGGCAAAAAAGTGTCCTGTTACCTGGGTGAAAAGCAAAAATCCAAACATCCTTCCATTTGGTGATAACGATGTGAAGAGGAAGTTCATATACGTTGGGTTGTGTGAGTCACCTTGTGAAAAAAGAGGTATCATTTTGGTTGACTTCATTTCATGGATTTGACTAGGATTGATGTTTGCTGCTGGAGGTATGTAGGATGTAGCCAGTGTTGTTTGGTCTCTAGTTGTTTTTTTTTTTTAATTCAGTGTTTTTCAACTTTACTTTGCACCTTGTGTCTGTCCCTCAGCCCTTATTTTCCTGTCCCACACCCCTCCCACCCTGCCTCTGTAGTCACTGCCTTGTCCTCTTAAGTTCATTTGAAGGTTGTAGAAAAGTGCAGTAAGACCTTTTGCTGGCCATTCCGGTGAACTTTTACAATGGTAATTGCATGAAGCTCATGCAAGTTGAGACTGCCTGTAGCTTTGCAACCTCCCATGGAAACCGTAGTTGGTGGAATAGTGTAATGTGTTGTACCAGGTCCATTCAGCTATACAGTGTAATTCAAAGAAATCCTCTTGTATTCTAGAGAATCAGTCTTACTTCTCCCTTTTCTGGAATGGCTTGCCTCCCTCCCCCACTCTATGGTGCTCTTCAGAGTATTCAGCCAACATTAAAACAAAAATGCAGTTGGATTATTCTTGATTTTTATTACTAAAGATTTAGTACTGGAGTGTGTGAGGGGGAAAATTTGAATGGTTAATGCAAAATATAATCAACAAGGGCTTAATCTTTGAAGTAGTTCCTGTTGCTGACAGTTTAAACTATCTAGCACAAGACAAGACCATGTAGTGTATACCCTTTCATGGTTAGCAGCTGCATATTACATCCAGAATATTCAGTGCACTCAAAATGAAAAACTGCTGCAGTCAGCAGAGTGTGAGAACCATGCTGTTTGAAAAAAGATTCCAAACAACCGGAAAAATTACATCTTAAGAAAAATTAAAGAAAACTTGAATAGACATTGGTTTGTTTTCTGAAACTGTTTACTATTTTTGCTAAGTAATTAAAGTAATTTTTTTGCTAAGAAATGAGATTTACTGTTTTCAAAAATCGAGCACATTCTTCTACAACTATTATAAACTGTATTTACAGAAATGCAACTTGAGGAAAGTTTAGCTGTCCAATTCTGGAGGCTCCTACAAATGTGTATCGATGTTGCTTTACTGAAATATATTTTCTTCTCAAATTCATAAGTTTGTTTTCTTCCCTCACCAAAAATTATTGTTGGAAGAGAATTAGATATCTAGCTCACTTTTTATATCCAGGCTGTGTAAAAGAGTGACCCCTTTGTAAATTATAATCCTACTGTATCACAAATTTATGTATATTTGAAAACAAACTGTAAATATACCTACTCATACTCCAGACTCTTTGATCCGTATTTAAAATGCACTTGACCTTTTACCCCAAACTTGTCCATTAGTCCTTTATTTTGTAAAGAGATTTTGAGCAATAGAAACTGTTATGAGAACTAATTTGTAGAATTTTATCTGGCATCTGTAGCACACATCTTAAGGAGTTTGTCTGGTGCGCAGGAAGTATGTCTCTTAGAAATGTTCTCTCACGCTCGGCTGTGCCAATGAAGCGTTTCCCTTGATCACAGTGCTCCTGGTGGAGCTGTAGTAATGGTGGTGAGTGACTCTTGGTTTAGAAGAGGGTATGAAGGTTTTTATTCCTGCCAAGTATTCCAGTTTGTATCGGGTCTACTTCAGAAGAACAGAAATGTTGAATCGTCTTTTTGCCCTCTGCACTGAAATAGGTTTTACTGTTGCTCTTACCAGTGGTGAAGTAAGAGGCAAGTCTTTCAAAGCCTCAGTTGAGACTAATTGTAAGAAAGAACTTGCCTTTCTGCAAAGCCTCATTTTTTTATTTTGCTGACTAACTTAATTGTGACAACATATATAAATGGAATATTTATCTTGCCAGTCTGCTGGCACAATTTATCAGCTGCTAGGTGTTGAGATGGTTGATGTCAAGGTGTGAAGTGCTAGAAGTCTCACTGGCAGTCAGTCACTGGTAGACGTATAACCTAAAAATGAAACAACTCTTTCCACTCCAGGACGTTTTGGTTGTAATGGAGTTGATTTAGATGTGCTAAAGCAAAAACCTTGCAACTAACCCTGTCTTTGAAGATGTGACTTATTACAGTCAAAATCTTAATTGGGTTTACAAAAGAGATGTAGATGTTATGTTGTTCAGAGTGGGAAAGCAATGAATGATTTTGGATCACATCTTCCAGTAGAACAGGACATTTTGGATCTAAATTTCATTACTCAGTACACATTTGTTTTCTTGAAGCATCTTGTCTTGCATAGTTGTAGTTTCATTTCCATTTACATTGTGCATTTACTGCAGTAGATTTCGTAGTTGGCAGTAGGCTCCTTGGCTGTTTTGGTGTATTCAAGATGAGGAACTTTCTTTTGGTTGCTAGGTTTTATCTTTAATTGGAATATTTTTATTACTATTTGTTCTACTTGGCTGGAGGCAGGAGGTGGCATCTGTGTGCTTCTGTCTGATTCTCCTGTGAGCTCCCATTTGTATACTGAAATTCCAGGCGTGCTTTGAGAAACTGTAACTGTTGTTTGTTTCTGAAATTCTGGATGTGGTCAGTTATGCAGAATTGTGGTATTTCTGTAATGATTTGGTAATGATTTGGAAGGTGACATCTGAATTACTGTATTTAGGATTGCTGTTTGGAGCAAGGCTGGTTACCAGGATGATCTGGAGTGAGAAATGGTGACTCATAAAATAAGGTGCAGTCACCAATGTGCAAAAGCTTCTGTGCGGTAACACATTACTGAGAAGCTGGGTTGACAGGCTGAAAGAGTGGTCATGAAAAAGGATTGTTTTCTTTGTCCTGAAAATTGCAGTTCCTTTGAGGAGAGAGAAACTGAAATCCAAGTCCAGTATTCGTGAACATCCATGCTTGTGGCATGACAATGGTTAGGTAGATGCACTTTCAAGACTACAGCTGCAATCTTATCCAGAGCTGCTTGCTCAAGGTTCTGCCAATGCCTCCACAGTCAAACTTGGATAAAATACCAGGTTCTTGCTTCATTTTGTTTACTCGTGTTTCCAGTGATATTTTGTCATAACCTTGGAAAATAGTCATCCATGTCTTTGGAGACCTGTCTTCAACTTCGCACTTACTCAAAGAAAGTCCTTTTGGAAAGCTACAAGCCCTTCTTAAAATA
>Ga0181612_112199_pt1 | contig 18311 bp, 6 predicted proteins | sample HoacroProtozoa21_FD_119630 | JGI IMG/M metagenome (GOLD analysis project Ga0181612, IMG submission 119630) | Hoatzin crop microbial communities from Cojedes, Venezuel. Combined Assembly of Gp0051906, Gp0051904, Gp0051908
CAAACATCGGAAACTGAAAAAAGGTCCTTGATTGCTTAGCAACAACTAAAATCATCAGTGTATCATCAATATTCTTCTCATACTAAATCCATAACACAGCAGCTACTGGGAAGAATATTAGCTCTATCCCAACCAAAATCAGGACACCTGCCTGTTGAAATTGTTGCAGAGTTTTAGGGTAAATATGAGAGCACACTGGAGAAGGACAAGTGTGGTTGCTATAGCAGACGTACAGGCAGATGTAGGCAGCTCTGACATGGTGGCAAATTTGCAGGCTATAGCTCTTATCATGAGATGAACTTCTTAGCTATAAGCATCTTTGTCCAAGGAGAAACTTGTGGTATTGTACAGGACCTTTTATGGGAATGGATCAAGGTCTTCACAAAAAGATGTATGAACACTGCATTCTGTGAAAGATTCAGGTGCTAACTTTCTCAGTAACTTTCATACGTAAACTTCGTATTTAAAAAGCAAACAAACAAAACTGAACCATCTCCTCCAGAGTGGAAATTCTGCATTTTAGGACACATTAGTAAAGAGCACATACTCACTTGCAGCATCGTGTCTCTCCCGTTGCTCCTTGTGTTAGGTAGGTGAAATCTCTAGCAATGTTGGGAAGTATATCAAAGTCATGTTGAGGGACAAAAAGACCTTTGGAAACTACTGTGTTCCATTCCATAAGGTCCCCTTTAGTACCACAGAGGAAAAGTAGATATTTAGGATGATTTGTTCACTTTCCTTATCCCTTAAGAGATCCTTCTACGAAGAGACTGTTAGTAGAGGGTAGTCTGTCTGCCAGGTTTTTTTCTGGATTTTCAGAGTAAGTGCTAACACACAGATTAAATACTTCTCATAGTACCTTACAGTATCAGTTACTGGTCAAAGCTTACTTGGGTGCAGGATCTCATTATTTTCTCAAGCTCATGGAGCCTGTTTCATGGTGCTCCCGGTGTTGTTTCTTTATGGAGCAGATTTCTGTTCAGTTTGGCCAGAAGGTAGTACTCCAGTGTTTATGGCTGCCATTTGCCAAAGAAGTTTGCCAAAGAGTAGGATAGATTAAGGCCTGTGGATGTTGCATAACCTCGTGCTTCTGTGCTGCTTTGTGAAATTCAAAAAACAATGCAGTAAAAATAAAATCTTGATTTTTATGACTAGCTGATGGGGGATCCACAGGGAAGCTGGTGTCTCAAAGACCAGTTAGCATAGTTACTGAATAACTGCTCCAGAGTTGAGTACTTGGATATCTTGTCCAGTCTATGAATTGCAGCACATGCTCCTAAGAGATGTGCCTAATGGCAGGATAAATATACTGATAGACTAAGTGTTAATACTGTTGATAAATCATAACCCTTCTGTAAAACTGCACAAACTGTACTCACATTACAAGTATTTCTCTGAAGACTATTCTTGTATTTGAGAATCTGAGATGGGAAAAATTGCTTTGCTTTTTTTTCTGGACACAGTAGAGCTTAATTCTTCTTTTCCAATTTTGAATTTGTGAGTTGTTTCCTAGAGTTGTCAGAGGTAGCTCTTGCACAGCTAAAAATGTGTTTGATCCTCTCTGATTTATAAAGATTTCCACGCTGATGCATGTGTAGCTAGAGATGTTTCCACAGATAGGATTGTTATGAAGGAGGCTTTTTAAAGTCGAAACTGTGTTCAGGATTGTATGTCTGTTGCTATTAAATCTAGGCAAAAAAAACAGAAGGAAACAAGTAAATGAGAAGAAGGCTACAAGTGAATGTCCTAGGCGGAGGCGCTGCCTGCCTCTGGTGGGAGGCAAACCCACCAGAGCCAGGCAGTTTGCACACTTTGAGGGGTTTTGCCCTGTCCTTGTGTCTGGGTCTGTGGGCAATCAGACGCCTTGTAATTTGAGATGTAACACCTTCATCTTGCCAAATATGTGTGCACTGTAAAAAGCATTGTAGACGGGGTGTTTTCAGAGCTATAGAAAAATGGGAACCTTTGGTCCTAGCAGTTTTCCAGCCTTACCTCTAAAAACGTTTCTGCTGCTCTGAAGCTTTTTTCTTCCTAGATATTTTTACATCTTCATCTGTTATTCTGGGTGTGGGGTTTTTTTAATGCTAACTCCTAATACAAGTGGATTTTTCTTACACTTTAAACATGTTTCTGAATTTTTGATGAGAAACAAGCTCCCAAAGGGTCACCTTAATTTACGTGTAGCCCTTAGATCTGGGGTTCTGACATGGCAAAAAAAAATTGTTACTTTGAACAAGTCTCTGTTCTCTCTTGAAGAATTTGAAATATTGCTCAAAGTGTGCTGTAGAAAGTCATCTTTAAATTCTGAGGATTTTAACTGGAATAATTACCAGGCATTGACCTGATTAATTAGGCACTTTATCAGACTTCAAAATGTGTAATATTTTACATGCTTTGAAGATGTGTATTTTTCTCTACATATTAACAGATACCACTCTGATTGCTTTTGATGTTTAAAATTTGAATATTTCTAGAGAAGATATGCATGCGAATATGTAAATGGGTGCCGATATTACTCGATTTCATGCACGCCTTGGGTCATTATAGAAGCAGGGAGCCGGTTTTCCCCATTCACCGTTAGCTTTTGCAACAGCACCACTTTGTGGTGGAAGCTCCAAACAGATATTGAAAGGGAAGATCTGCAGGGACACCACACGCACTGCAGCCAGTTTGCGCTATTTGCATGGTGGTTTTGATGTACATCGACAAACACACTTACAGCCATGGAAATACATTCCAACCATATCATCCTCCATTTATGAGGTGATAATTATGAAGTAAAGACAAAGGAGTGGAAGCAGAAGATTAGCTCTGAACACTTTGCCTAAATAAGAACTTCAATTCAGGAGGCTGTTTGCCTTTCGAACATCAAACTCACTTTTGTCTGAGTTTCCAGAATTTAATAAAGGGTCTGACAGTATCTCTAGAAAAGATTCTTCCGTGGCATGTGTTGTAAATGTTTTGTTGAAAGTAAAAATCCAAGCATGGCTTTCGTTAGTTGCTGGAAATGGTGGTGGGAAAGAATAGGTTATTTCAGAAAATATTTATTTAAATATCATGTAAATATTATGTTAAGAATACCAATGATACCATTTCAGAGCTGAAAGAATTGCTGAAACCTCACTGATATTGGCCTTCCATACACTTGCATTAGTGCTGAATTTGAGCTATCATGTATGCTTACATTTGAGTTTTCCTTACACTCCTGAACCCAGGTTAGAGAAATGAGAAGTACTAAATTCCAAGCAAGATTCACAAGCAAGGTCAAATTTGGTTCTGACACACATTTTTTGGAAAGTTGTCTTCTGCATTAAAAATAAACTGATAAATTCTTTAAATAATTACAACAGCTCATAACAGTTAACATGGTAGATCAAAGATGGCACAGGAAAAACATGTACCCAGAGCTGTAGGCGTGTCAAAAGGTAGCACCGAAAAAATGCAGGGCTATAACTGTGAATTAAGGTCACAGCCTGAAAGCCGTTCTCTTCAGATCTATTTCTAAAATCAATGCACTTTAAAGAGTTAGCTTTTATGTAGTTCATCTGTAAACCTATTTTCTTGACTGAGATTAGCAAAGTGAGATTAAATGGGATTATAAATACTTTATTAATTAAAACAATAAGTAACAGACTATTTTGTACCTATGTACAACTTCTAGCACTTTCTTGTGTGAAATATTTTACATATACACCACAAAGTAGTATACAGCGAAAAATTTAATTTTACAAATATTTTTCATGTCAAATTTTCCCTGTTTAATGAAATGTAGGGATCTGTACTCCTACATCAAAATAAAACTATATCTTAAGTAATATACAAGAGAGGACTTACACTTGCTAGTGTATAGCTATGTTTTGGCAATAGAGTTATGGATCATTACAGATGTCTCTACTATAGTGAAGTGTTACAACACTTACCAGTTTAGCACATATTTTGGACTTATGTAATATTTGTCTTTTTCTGATGGTATCTGATTTTTCCAGAGACAGTCTTTATTGCAGGAATAATTAAGAATTATTGCAGCAGAGCAAGGTTAGTTGATGATAGGCATCATTTCAGGAAACAAAACAAAAAAATCTTCCTTGTAACAATAGGCATACTTTTAGTCACTACTCATTTGTTATGATTACCAAATTCGTTCAATAGAACTTGCATGACTATCTGTAAAAAAGTCACTTCTTACATAAATACTAAGGAAAGAAGTCAAGTTAGAGCTACATGAAGAAGTCTGATTACTGTACTGAAACTGGGAAGAGGTACCTTCTGTTTTTAATGATCCTAGATGAGGAAGAAGATATTTCAAATCACAGCACCATTCTTTTGCAAGGAAGATCAATTCCACAGTGAGACATATGAAGAGGTGCTTAACCTGCAAGATACTGAAAGTACCCTGTTAAGACATCACCAGGGATGTAGGATCCAGTACCGATCAAGTTCAAGTCAGAGAAGACCTCGAAAAAGACAGAAGCAATGATTAAACGTGTAATATAGTTCAAGATATAACATATAATGAAAAATGAAAAACTGGAATTGCTTACCAAAGAAGAGAGAACTTACGAGCTGTTATGGTTGAATATTTCAAGCTCACAAAAAGCTTCTGCATAGCAGAAGAGGTCAGCTCACATCCTAAATGACTGGGACAAAAATTTGTAAGTTGCAGTATGGCACTTGAGGACATAGTTTAGCAGGCATGGTGGTGATGGGTTGACAGTTGGAGTAGATGATCTTAGAGGTGTTTTCCAACCTTAATGATTCTGTGATTCTATGATTCTAAGACAGGTTCAAGTGAAACATGAGGGATAACTGGATGGCCCAAACTCAACAAATGGTTGCCTTGCGCTGCTGTGATACCTGCCTAACTGAAGGTCCTCACCAACAGTGTGAAGAAACCCGTCTGGACCCAAGGGGCTGCAACTGATCATGCACTGGAGCAGGGGAAGGTCTAAGTAGTCTCTCTCAGCCCATTTTTCCCATGACTGCGACTTACATCATCCTTGAAAGCAAACACTTTCTGGAACATCATGTACCTACTGCTCTGACCTAGCTTTTGAAGAAAATTCCCTAGTGATATCCCTCAGGATATTTCTTTTACATATCTGTGTACCTTGATTTGGGACACTAAGGGACTTTATCACTCGGAAATTGCCTGGTACACACAGCAGAGCTGCTTACCAGAACATTAGTTCACACTAAAATTTCCCCAGCAGTGAGGTAAACCTCAGGTTTTTTTCACCTTTGACCGATGCTTCTGTGTCTGTGAGGTCCAGTGGAACTACAATATCTAAAGCAAGTTGAAAGTGAATGAAGGAAAAGGAGAAGACAAACATATTTTTTCAGAATTATGAAAAAAAAAATATATATACACCATTAAGTCAAATAGTTCCAAAGTGAAGGGCCTCAGAGCATTGGTGGTACCCAACATGGCATCAACTGTGCCTGTTAAATTCAACGAGGTAACCCATCACCGAAATGAAAGGCACAGTTCCACGCAATACATTTACTAATACTCCAACCACAAGGAAATGTGTCCTGACTTTTGCGTTTACATTCCTGATCTTATTGTCAAAAATAGGTATTATTCTCATTCATCAGTTTCCCCTACTGGAAGAAAAAGAAAATAAGATAAAGCAAAAAAGGAAGGTAAAATGGTAAAACACTCTGCAAAAAGAGATGCTCCCTAGACTTGCTCACCTGCTTGCAAGCAGCAACAAAAGTTACTGTAATGATGGAAGTACAATTGGACAATGACATTTTTCTTAAACTGTTTCAGTTAAGATTCTGCTTTTTGTTCTGAGATGATGCTTGCTAGACCAGAAAAAGTCTTGATTCAAAGTGCAGCTGACAAATTATTTTTAATAGCAGAAGTAAGCTTTTGAAATAAGAGGAGATTTTTCAGCACTAGCTTGTGTACCCTGTAGTTAGTATTTGTATGTTCTGACCTTACAAGGCACTTTTATTTGAATTAAAGCAATTTTTATTCAAATTTTTATCTGATGGATGTGGATGCCCATTTGGCTGAGCTTCTACATTTTAATTCTCTAAAAGCTTAGTGTGAAATCACATCTGCTGGAGGAGGGGCAGGGCAGCAAACACGGCATGGATCGACTTTCAGGCAGCCTAAAACTGAAAGTCCTGTTTGAGCTAATGCAGATGTACAGGCAGGGGTGGTTTAAACAGTTTGGGCCAAACTATACTCTCTGTAAATCCTGGCCTACCTTTTTTTAAAAAGAGGATATTTTCCAAACTTATGCAGTACGCTCATCTAGCTGCCTAAGCACTCTTTCAGGGTCTGTAGACAAAACCTCTGATGCATCTGTCTATAGCATGAAGTCTAAGCTGACTGTGATTGTCTGTCAGCTAGTGAACTGTCAGGAAGTCCTTGGATGAATGGGGCCTATTTCCAATGATGGTCTCCACGGCAGCTGCCAGGCAGATCTGGCAGCTAGACCTCTCCAGGCGCACCCCCAGCAGTCAGTCTGTGTGCCCTCACCCTCATGTAGGCAGGTCATTAGCAGGGATGTGGGCTGCTCCATGCCCGTTGGCCTCAGTGCCCAGGAACACTTATTAGTATTAAATGCAAGCAGTGATTTCAAGAGGGTGTTCCATGAACTTAGGAGCAGCACCCCAAAGTGAATTCATTAAGGTGCACTATTGGAAGAGTTCTGACTGAGCAAGTGGCACGGGCTTAAGTGGAAACACACAAGTCCAGAGCCTGTTCTCAAGCTCAGATTGGCTCTCTGTGTGGAAAGCAAGCTTGCAAAGGCAGCTTCTGGCACAGCCACAGGTTGCCCCTGGAGCACGTGGGGCTCTGAGGACCAGAGATTGGAGGCATCATGCACTGTTGAGCTCAGGCAAGGTATGTGCTGGTGGTCTGCATGTAGTGAGAGAGGCATCCATGAAGACAGTTGATCAAGGACGCACTGCAATTACAGTCGAGACCACTCCTCAGAAACTGTGAACAGGCAGCAGTCTTTTTGCCTGGTCAGAGCCTTTTTTGATCCCAACTCAAAGACAGAGAATACCTTTTTTTCGTTGCCATGTGTCTCTATTTTTAGCCAAGTAAATGGTCAAAAGTTTTTCACCCAGAACCAATCCTTCTACACTTTTATTTGGACAAAAAGGAAGGAAGAATTCAGCCTGTAAGGAATCAGAGGGAATGAGGAAAGAAGCAAAGGCATAGAGTATTTTAGAATTACAATATCTTCTCAGTCTGAAGATTTTATGGCATGGCATTGCTAGAGATTTGACCCCAGCTGTCACCATAGGAGGAGGGGGGGGGAGAAGTGGCTGAATGGAGAAATCCAGTGTGTTCTTTGGGTTGAATAGTACTACTGACAGTTGAGGCTGATTGTGCTTCAGGCTGCCCATGCTTGAAGTTAGGTTTATAACTGGCTCTTCTCTCTGCTCTCTAAGGCAGCTCATGCCTTGCTACATGGTCGTGGCAAATCTCTCTTCCTAAATATCATCAGTGTTTAATCCATGCCTGTGACTGTATAAAAGGCTCCTGCTCACATGTTTTGTTGCCTGTCATGTGTCTCATTCCAGTTCTGTAGCTGAGCCATTTCTTTATCAAGCACCACGAGGACCAGAATAGCAACTGAGGTTAACGTCCTGCAAGGAAGGAAAATGAAGAAACCACGTGTTGAGCAGAGGACAACAGAAAGTGTTTGCTACAGCATGATGAGCATGGTCATACAATTGTCCACGACTGGCAAGGCCTAATGCATGAGTCATGCAAGCTTGGTCACACAAGTAACAACAGGAAACTTTATGGAGCTTTACAACGCTTACAAGGTTGTTGCACGTAAGTTCTAATACACATGCTGTCTTTGATTTTCGTCTTTGCTTTAGTATTTAAGTCAGTGTTTTCTCCTTGCTGAGAAGTTCCTTCTGAAGGTAATTCCCCAGTATGGATGGCTGCTCTCAGTAGCCAGCGATGTTTGTTTAAGACAGGCTCTGTGCCTGCAGGCTTTGCTTTTAATGTAAAGCAAGACCTCATTATGTTGTATAATGGCTTGAAATGTCTGTAAGTAGTTGCAAGCTGAATGTATTAGGACAGTTTTCATGATACTATTTACAGTCTAAATATGCATCTTGGCATTCTCTTAATTGTCATGGTCTCTGCCTAAATATAATGAAGTGAGTAAGATGAAATTTTTATCCGGAGAGCAAATAAAAATTTTGCACAACTAGTTATTCTGAAATGAGAGATTATTCTTGCAGCAAGGCACTAGCTAGTGTTGCAGTCAGAATGCAGCTAACAAATATTTTTACTCCCATCAACCCCAAATAAAGCAAAACCCCAGGAATCTCTGATTTCTTGATGGTAACATGAGTGTACTAGGCTAGGCCCAGAACATTAAACAAATAAATACGTGTTTAAATTTGTTCATACCAAACTCCACATCCTCAGTGTTTAGCTCACTTTCTTCATCATACCTTGACAACTTCCCTGTATTTTCCCTTAACTTTTTGCAACCTTCTCCCTTCTTCCACGCAAGACTTCTATTTTTCAAAATATCTCAGGAAAGGCATGGATGTTGTACTGTGTCTAAAAAGGTAACAGATCTGGGTTCTGACTGAGAAAGTGAGTAAATTTCAGAAAATCCTCCTAAAAATGCCCAGCTAGAACCAACACATTTCCTAGCATGCAATGCAGTTCTAAATCCTAGCCCCTCACACAGGCTTTTGTCCTGTGATGCGATACCTACAGCAAGTTGTAATTGTTTCACTTGGAAAAAAATAACCATGCAATGTGCCGTATTCCACACTGAGAGAAATGCCACATGTCATTTCTGTTGCAGTCCCGTCTCAAGTTCTTTAAGGCAATTTCCATGCTTCACTGTGTTTTTCCCAGGGTTGGTATTTTGAATCAGTTTAATAAAATGAAGAACATTCAAAACTTCTGTGGAATGATCCTTGAGTTACTTATTAAAAGGCAGTAGACATGTCCCTTCTCACACATAAATGGCTTGCACTGTTAAAATATCCGCTACTGTTGCGGACCTTTGTTAGCAATTAATGGTTGTGTCACAGTCTCATGTATAGCTGTGTGGGATGCACAGATTTATGAGGGGGGGCAAGAAAAGAGGGGATAATCATGCTGCCCCAGTGAAAGGAAAATAGAAAACCCATTCAAATACTGGGCTTTGCACTTAAGAGTGAATTTATTAAGAAGTTGTATTACTGCATGCCAACAGAGAGGCCCTCACTGCCCAGATACCTAGTGGGGTTGTATAGTTTGTGTTTTTACGGTGTCTGTGTGGTGCACTCTATGCTTATGAATTTCAGCTTGCACATAATTAGTGCCTTGGGCTAAAATCTTCTGGCTGTTTTTTAGTTCACAGCTCTTTCTCATCTCCCAGCAGAGATGAGCTGGATATGCCAATACTGTGTGATATACGGTGACTTCTTTCCAAAGGGCTGGTCTATCATTGCAACTGCTGTTCAGTGTGCAGGCTGCTATCACCAACCCTTATTTATTGACAATTTCAACTCCTTGTGCTCTGCACACGTAGGATTGTGTGTATAACACATATTCTGTGGTCCAAATCAAGTGCTCAACACATCACCTACCCTTTCATAAGACCAATTCTGAGTTTTGTGTGGATAAGACTGAAGTACAGTGACAGTGTGTAGGACACAGGAGGCAAAGAAGAAGAGGAGTGAATGGACTAGCTAGTTGGAGAAGCAAATAGTACTGAAAAGTACAAGAATGACTGCAGTTAGAGGAATTTAGAGAAATAAAGATAACACTTTGTTCACATTGAGGCTAAAAAATCACGTCAACAGGTAGAGGAAGGTGGTAAGACATGACTTCCTTTCTTCTACTACGGCCTGAGTCGCCATCACTTTTGCAGTTATTTCACACTACTGCCTACTCAGGCCAGTTCTTAAAAGCTACAATTGAATAGTCATCCTCTATACTAAAAAATGCATCCAGAGTCCAGCTCTGACATGAAAACATAGTCCTTTGCCACCAGTCCCAGATTATTATGAATAGTTGGTGCTGATACCAAATGTTTCCAAGATCTCGAATGAGATGTTCAGTTGTCACTGTACTTTAACAAAAAAATAGAACAGTTTTGTTTCTGTGAAAAAAAGACCCAAACCATTTTATTAATGTTTTATCTGAGGAAAAAATGCAGTTTTAGGTCTGATTAAAAAAACCTCACCGAAATCTCTACTTAAAAGATTATTTTGGTTTTGAAATATTTCTACTTGAAAGGATTCAGCTCTCAAAGTCCACTTAAAAGGCAAGTTATCAGTAAGAAATCATAGAATCATTAAGGTTGGAAAAGACCTCTAAATCATCAAGTCCAACCACCAACCAAACACCACTATGACTGCTAAATCGTATCCTGAAGTACCATATCTACACGTTCTTTGAACACCTCCAGGAACAGTGACTCCACCACTTCCCTGGGCAACCTGTTCTAATGCCTGACCACTCTCTCAGTAAAGAAATTTTTCCTAATATCCAATCTGAACCTCCTCTGATGCAACTTGAGGCCATTTGTCCAAGATCAATCTGGATCAGATATAAAAAAATGTTCAGTGAGTATTTTAAGCTAAAGAATTGGAAGATTTACATGAGAATTACATGTTGCTGAAATACTTACCTTATATTAATGTATTTATTGAAAAAAATGTATTGTCATTTACAGATTCCCACCCCAGCTTGCATTAAAATGTTAACACCCTTTGACGACTCTGTTCTGGCATAGCGCAGTACAAATGACGCAGGGAATTTTCTTAATAACTCATACCAAAGCAGAGTTGGGGTTTGCTGGCTTATACAATGATTGTTCTGACCTCGCCTCCTTGTAAGCAATCAGAATGGCAATGATAAGTCTCCTCCTGGGCACTCCACCTCTAAGATTCAAACAGAATGCCCACAACTTTGCAAACACAGGTGAAGTACTTGACCTCCTGTATTACGGATGGATATGACAGAGACAACACAGCCAGAAAATATTTAGCTATCACAGGACAGCATCTAAAAGAATGCACAAATGGTCCATCTTTGTTCTTTCGCCGTAAAGATCCAAAATAGTTGTTTTATTTGTTTTTTTTTGTAGCTCCCCTCTGTCTGTTAATGTCATACACACAACAGGCAAGGCTAACATTTGGTATTAGGGGTTAACATAACAAGAGTGGAAAAGCATACTTCAGCCTCCAGGGAGGCGGACAAACCTTGTGATCCCTTGCTGGTGGGTGTCTTTTCTGCTGAGAAATGTCCTTGCTTTTGGTCTGGGCTGTTGGAGGAAAGACATGAAGCAAAAAGGCTTTTTTCTTCCACTAGACGTGATTACGAAAGTCTTCCAGCTTTGTGAGCGTTGAGTATGTATACTGATCCTTTAACCACTTTGTGATCAGCAGAGAGGTAAAACGTTCCCTTTATCAGGTTCTAGGTGGTTCAGAAAGTCTTTTCATCCTCCAAGGTTAGTGTCAAAGTGTTAAAACCCACGGAGAATAAACTTGCTTTACATCCAGCTGAAAACAAAATTAATAAAACCAGTGAACCCAGGGTAATTTCTTGCTCATGTTGTATCTCCTTTTCATTAGCAGAGTGATATAGAAGTGACCACAGTGTAAATCGGACTCTGAATTGTCTGAGTTTTTATGAAAACCACTGGATTTCTTTTTAAGAAGGAAGTAAGAGTTTTCCCTAAACTTTTTGTTTGTTCACTGGAGGGGAGGGAAAAATGTAACAAACTCCTTTTTGGGTTGATATTAGTTATACTAAAATATTATTCAAGCAGAATTATCCTTCTGGGACAGCTTCACTTTAATCAGGCTCTCCCTTTCTTCTACAATATTCCTGAGAGCTGCAGTTCGGGTTATCTCATAAGACTAGTTTCCTATGCAGGCCAAACTCCTTGCATGATGGGTCGTATTTAACCCCCAGGTCTGAAGAATGTCAGTCACAGACATCAGAGGATCGAAGTGCATCTCAGGAAATAGTGTTCCACCCAAAACTGCAGAAGAATGGCAATAGGAAGACTTTAAAATACAGTTCCAATGAATCCTAAGGAGATCATGAGTGAAAGGAGGTTGCATTCGACAAAGCTGAAAAGTAATATGTTCCCAGATGGTTAGCTTGGGACTATTTCTACTTAGTCAGAAAGTTAAATGACAAATGGATTTGTATCTCAACGTAGGACAAACATTTTTTGCGATATTAACACATGAATTTCAGTTTTGAAAAGTCTTTAAAGCATAACAAAAGCTATTTATCTGCCTCTAGTTTCTGGTTACGTGTAAGAGATGAGTAGTGTTTTGCCTCTTTGCAAAAATGTAAAGCAAATCTTATTAATACCACATTTATAAAATCATATACTAAAATATTACAAATATTAATAATTCTGTTGCATTTCTCTGTACATATATATTTTTTTTCCCTTTTTAGGATCCTTTCCAAAACTTAGGGAGTTTTATACTTAAAGCATTTGGCAACTTCTGAATAGTTTTAATATATTCACAAGTTAAATTTGCCTTTTTTTGTCTTTGCCTGAACCTTAATTTAACTTATTTTTTTTTCCTCTTAACACACAGATCTTTGCATTCCACTCCTTTAAGCCTTTCACTTTATATTTCTGGAGGGTTTTTGCCCCTACCTTATTAAAACAAAACAATAAAAGCTCAAGCAAGTGCTTGGAGACATTAGAAGATGCTTTAGAAAGGTGCTAAGCTGTGTTAGATCAACAGCAGGTGTAAGCAGCTGTTTCTTTTGCCTCAGCGGAGCTACAAGAATTTATAACATGAAAATTTACACCTTTTTGTTTGTGTTCTCTAAATAAAACACTGTCTAACTTTTTCACTCCCTAAATGCATTGGAAAATTTTTACAAAGAAACAATTACTTCACAGGAAGAGCATGGAATTAAAGGTCTGTTGATTCAATCAAAGGCATATTGATCTATTGCAGGTGAGGATCCAGACTTTATCATCTTTGCTTTTCCAACATGCTGGCCTCTGAACTCCTTTTCATTGTGACTGTAATGACTTCTGTCTTCTTGCAGCAGTGAGCAATATAGCATATAAATTACCCTGTGATTTTCAAAGGTTCATTTCCATTTCTATCGCTACTTCCAGTGATGAAGAATGACGTGTTTTATGGTCCTCAACAAGCATTTATGTATTTTAGAATGTTCATCTCTCTAGACAGTACTTATAGACACTTTATATATCCATAGATCTCTCTCTCCTTAATAAAGAAAATATATATAGTTAGTAAAGGTAGCTATGCTTAATTCTATCTATCTGTACTAGTCTTCCTGACTCTTCCCCCCACAGTAACTGTGTCTCAAGTTCATTAATAGATACAGGTAAGCAAATGCAAGCATTCCGATTTTAAAAGTGAAGACTTAGTCAAATAAGGTGCAGTATGTAATTCAGTGGTAAAATAAAATTAGGAGGTGGGAGGAGCTAGGAAACATCATGGAAACGAACTAAGGAAGGAGTTAACCCAAGTGGATGGTTTCTGCTGCTGGTGGGGACAGTGCCAAGGCTCTCTAAACATTCCCGCTGGTTTCCTATGGCACCTCTGGATTACACCCAATGCCAGAGACAAGTGTAATCTGGCTACTGAGCGAATTAAAAAGGAACAAAATGCCTGTGCAGGCTGGAAGCTGGCAGGAGTCCTGCTCATTGACTGCTGCCTCCGTTCATCCCCAGTTTTCACGTGCAGGTTTGATCCAAAAGCACATTATACTGTTGTTATTGGCACAGGGGAAGGAGCTGAAGCAGGCGAGTGGTTTGTGTAATCACCACTCCAGCTTTTCAGCTCCCTATCAGTTTCTCATAAACAAACCACAGCCCAGTCCTCCATGGAGGTCACTTCATTCAGCCGCTGCTCTGGCTAGGTAGAGGTTCCTCACAGGTGTAAATCAGTAACAAGCCCAGATGAACCAATGGGTTTGTGGTAATGAAAAAGTAACATATAGAAAATCACAGCCAAGACCTTTGATTTTAATAGCAGGACTCAGAGTCTTACAGGATAAGCTCCCATCGTAGCCAAAGCCAAACAAAGATTAAAACCCAGGATACTTCCAAAACAGTGTCTGGATTTTCATCAGCATAACTGAGAAGAGAGCTTGACCCTCTCTGGAGGGACTACAAGATGACTGTGTCAGCCTAAGGTTAATGATATTGTAGGAACAAAGAAAATGTTTGAGAAATAAACTCAGAGTTTCTCCATGGGTGCTCCAAGCAACTTGCTCCTCTCAATTGCCAGGAAAAAAGACTGTCCCAGCCCCTCCTCTGTAGGGGCCCTAATGCTGAGGCCGCTTTATGTTTGTGAGGTGAGTCCCCAGCAGTTTTTCAGAGCTGTTATCCTTAGGAAGAAGCAGAAGCCAAGTTAGCCGTTAGGGAATTTTTTTTTCTCTCTAAGCAAAGACTGCTAATTGACAGCACACGCCTTTTTTTCAGTTTTTTTACTAGGTCAGAAATTCTGCCTGAAGGAAGTTTGACAAAAGACAATCCAAGGTTGTTCATGGTCAGTCTGCTGTGCCCATGTGGCTTTCTGAGTTTTGATCTGTCTTACTCTGGCTAACTTCTCCCAGCTACAAAGTCAGCCTAAATTCCGTTCTTTTTCTGTCCTAAAAACCCTAGAAAATAAGGAACTTTCTTGTTGTAAACATATTAAATATGCATATTAATGAACTTAAATATTATTAATAAGTAAAATCACATATTAATCAACTTACAAGTATTAATAGTGCATTTATATTATTTATTATTTTATTTAAAAATACATTTATTACATGTATACTACATTTAAATTATACAGTTATTTATATGTAATCTTTCTCAGATATACCTACATAGTCTTAGTCAGCCTAATCCATTATTTTTCTGTGAGGTTAAGCAATTGCAGAAATCTAGTTCTGTTTATCTATCTGCCTACCTAATAATCTAGTTCTGTTAATCCAGCTAAAAAAGAATGCATACCCTAAACACTAGATCCTACGTCAGTCTCAAAAGACTGTTTAAATCACTGGCACTGTCCTGATTTACAATGCTGGAGAATCTCCTTTACTGTATCTCTTAACTAAAAACAAGCAAATGAAGAGCAACGTCTAAAGAACTAACTAGGGGGAAATGTTGGTATTTCCAAGTTAATAGTAAAAGAAAAGTGATGGAATGAATAACAAAACCAAACAGAAAAACCCAATGCAAATTGTCTGGATTTCACAGCTCTTTCAACAGAGGTAGTAAAAATGCTGTGAGTTTTGTGACTGTGTGTTCTGTGAATGCATGTATATGGTGTGTGTTTAAATGAGATTTAGAAACGTTAATCTTTTACGTAACACCTAAAATCACTTCTTCTGGGCTGTATGTTTAAAACCCATGGGAGAAATACATTTTTCCCCCATATTATAGAAAGAAGAGCTGAGGAGAAAAATGATTGATTCAGTCTATAAAGACCCCTGTCCGTAGCAGAGCATTTTTAGGTGGAACTTGACTGACCAGGATTCAATGTTTGGAACTTGGGAGCTAAGCAAGAACTGCATCTTTCCTCATCTTATCTAAATAAACTCTACCTTTATGATGTCCGTTTATAATGGTATCGTGGCTCCAGGGGATTTAATTCTTTCTTTCCAAACTTTTATTTTTTTTAAGCAAAAGCAAAAAACCCAAACCACTAATGAACAGGGCATATCAGATGTAAGTGATAATATCCCTTGCGAATGATGCTAAAATCATGGCCAAGTATGGAGTGAAATATCACAATGTTGACTATGGTGGGTCTCATCTTTCAGACCTCAGAACATATACACTCCAGCTGAAAATAAGCACTCTATGTCATAATGTGTATGTGGGCCTCCTGGGGGGGAAATGGGTCATTAAACTGTTACTTTTTACAATATTAGGATTATTAGCCCCTTTTTCTTAGAAGATTTCTGCCTACCTAATAATTTCACACCAGCGTGAAGTTCCTGTGAATTTGCCTTTGCTACTAAGTTGTGATATCCTGTGTTTCTTTTAAATCTATGATGTTCTGGCAGCAAGACTGCTGAAACTGCCTAACAAAACAGCTGTTATTTCTCTATACACACTAGAAACCTTGATCCTACAATTGTATACTCTACTTTCAGACAGGAGTTCTTTACAGTACAGTTGCCAAAACCTACAATGGTGAGACGCGATGAACATTTCAATTTCTATAGTTCAAAAAAAGTAGTTTATTGGTGACTATCTTTAAGGCTATAACAGGAATGCAATCAAAATATGCAATACAGCCCATAGCCCATTAGTTAAGGGACCCTCCTGGACAGTAGGAGATGCACGGAGTTCATATCAAGGTCTCCTGTTCTTCAGGTGAGTATGCTAAGTTGAAGTTAATGGGTAATGCAGCTCACCTTAATCAAGAAAAATCTGAACTTCTTCACCCCTAATACCATATAAGGGTTGGAGATTTTTGTTTGTTTCTTTAGTTATTTTTTCACTCTGATGCGTAGGGATGGAAAAATAATTTCCTGCCCAAATATCTTTTAAAAAGAAAGATCTAGATAAAAAACGATTAGGGCTTTCTTCCCTTCTATAATTAATGATCTTGCAGCACTGTCAAAGAAAAATAATAAAAATCTTCCTCCCTAAAGTGTAAACTGAGTTAAAAAGTATAATTTTAAGATCTTGTTTGTTTTAGTTGTCTTTTAATTCTTTAGACTGGTTTGGATTTTTTCCCACTCTAGTACTATAGAAAGTTACTTAGAATTTATTGTGAATGAAGGCATTTTCGAAATCGCCTTCCTACTATAACAGACATCCAGAATGCCAAGGAAACTAAAACTGAAATTAAGAAAGTCGGTAGTGGCTGTAATGACAGTGGCCAAGGATCAGCTTAGGTACTGGGAAACTGTAGAAAAATCACTTGTGACAGGGGTTTGATTTTGTTGCTTTTGCTTCTTTTCTTTGTGCCTTCACATCTTTACTTGTCTGTGATTTGGAAGGGCAATTACTATTCCCCTTTTTAGAGAAAAAGTGTAAAATCTCCTTGCTATGTACTTGCAAGGAGATGTTTCTATTGTGCTTTCTTTCCTTTTATTCTGACAATCGCCTACTTGGTTCCAACTTTCTTGAAAAAATTGAAAATATTTGAGGTCCAAAGAAGTCAAGACGCAGACTAGTATCCTGCTGTATTTAAAAAATCCTACAAAGCAGACTAAATTTCCTCATGTCCAAATCAGGAATCATCCATTGTTGGGAGTTTGACCTGATAAAAATTTCAGTTTGAAAATATGTCTAATTGTGTTCTTCTAAGGGCTTGAGTTTTAATCAATCAGGGCTTAAAATGGGTTGTCCTTTTATTTCCATTAAACTGTAAGCACAGGATGGCTAGCTGGAATTCTGAATACCTGATACATCAATGGAAGTAACACAAGTCTGGAGATACTCTTGTGGACAGAGATACCCTGTCTCGCAAAGTCTTGCTCAAAACAAGTTGCACCCAGGCAAAACTTCTGCTTTCCATCGGTGCAGCTCAAATGCGGACCTTTGCATAGTCATGAACACCTCTGCAGGGCTGGGTCCTTAGACACCTGCAAATTATAAGCTATACTGATGAGTACAATCTGCATAGACTTAACAGCATCCGGGGTATGGAAAAAATGTGGCATTAAAATTCCCCATGCAGGATTGCTTTGTTCTTGTTCAACAGCCAGCCATGAGAATTGTTCATTTCGCTTTAACGTGTAAAAGGAGGATGGGGGGTGTTTCCATAGCAATTTTTTCCATGGGACTGAGAAACGGGATACAGGAATGAAGGTTAAAGCTGAAACTCCAGGGCTGGGGAGGGGAGTGAAGGGCCAGCCCAGGGATGACACGCTTAATGCGAGGCATTCTTCTCGGTGGAAAGACTTTGGCACACATTCCATCAGGGCTTGAGCTGACATTGTGACTTGGAAATTTCACAGTCCCTCGCACTTTGAAAGAGTACTTAAATTGTCACATTGGCTCCCTTCCAGGAATATTACAGCATATTAGTAGAAAGGAAAGGCTTTCCTTTCTAAGAAGTCATTGTAATTTTTGTAATTCAAGATGTAGCCAAAAATGGGCACAAAGCTGCATTGTATAGCTTCAGTCCTTTATGACTCCGTTTTTCATGTTATATCCAAACAGTGGGACAGGCTGCTGTCAGAACATGCTGGACTTTTTATCCAAGTCTCCGTATTTCACTTGTCATAACATCTTGGACTGAAAGAGATGCTTGCAAGCCACTGCCGGCTGAGCCTTTTTTGTTGCTGGCACATCCTCAGCCCTGTCCCTCCTCCACCTACGAGTCACAGAAAACTTCCAGGTATA
>Ga0181612_139810_pt1 | contig 18306 bp, 14 predicted proteins | sample HoacroProtozoa21_FD_119630 | JGI IMG/M metagenome (GOLD analysis project Ga0181612, IMG submission 119630) | Hoatzin crop microbial communities from Cojedes, Venezuel. Combined Assembly of Gp0051906, Gp0051904, Gp0051908
ACAGTCGTTGCGTCTTTGGGGAGGTAAGTTCTGTTTTTCCCCACTTCACTGACAGAAATATTAAGGTGGCCAAACGATGGCGCAGCAAAGCAGCGAACCAACCGCAGCTCCTTTGTTCAGCACTTGGCCCTTTGCCATTTGATTGTCAAAACCTACAGTATTTTCTATTTGCAGCAAAAGGTAAGCCCCTGCGCAGAGTGCTGCTGCTCCGGTCCTGAGATGGGCAGCCAGGCCCTGGGTGCCAGGATGAGATTGCCTGGTTTCGCTGTTTCATTTTCTCTTTGTGGCATGTGGGACAACAATATGCATGGTTCAGTAGCAGCCAGCAGCGGCTGCAGCTTCATGAATTATTTTTTGCAGACGAGTATTTGACATCTCCGTTCCTCCCCCAAGGATGCTGAAAACAAACCATGCCACTGCTGGCCCTGCGAGAGGCAGTCAGGGGAAAGTCCTCAACACAGCCTGACATTTCCCTGTGCAGAATTCGACCTTCAAAATACAGCTGTGCAGCTTGGGGGATGGTTTAGAATAAAAGCGACTTATCTGTGATCCATTTGGCAGGTATTGATATTTAATCTCACACAGGGTACTGCTGCAGGCCTTCTCTCCAGAATATCAGATCCCACCAGCACCTGTCTACAAGAAACCTTGTTCTTTCAGACCCATGAATGCTATCTTTTGGAGGCATCCGAATGACCTTTTGAATCCTCCTCTGCATCCTCCTTTCCTGGCGAGGCTGCTTTCCCTCTAGCATAGGGCCAGCTCACAAGTCAGCTCAGTGAAGGACAGCGTTTCCAATTTTATCTCTAATCCGCAGCTTTTAATGCAGGTTTGTTGCACAGGGAGACGTACAGTGCTCGTGAAACCAGCCCTGAGGTGGCCATCTTGGAGATTCCATGCTAAAGGCAAATTAACGCCTGATTAATAAATCAAGAAATTCATGGTAGGACATTTGTATTTCAGAGGCTCTGCCAGCCCTCGTCTGACTTGTGTGACCCCAAACAGGTCACTGTGCATGCCAGCATTCCTCGGTGACCGTGTGCTGCATCTGGACACCAGGGCACAGCTCTGGGTCTTTTTACCTCCTCGGGTGCCCAGGAGAGCGCAGCTCAGCCCAGTGCCGGTGCAGCGTTAGGCAGAGTCTCTCCCTGAGCCCGACCATCAAGGCACGTAAGCCCCGCCTTGGAGCCAGCCAGCCTGAGGATCACGCTCGAAGTCAAGCAGATGTTTTAGAGCTGAATCTGGACAGGCTTTTCACTCTGCGTGCTGTGCTTTTCCAGCAGCTCAGTGAGAGCAGCATTACAGCTGAGAGCTTAGCGATGCCGAGGCAGAGGTATATTTTTCTCTGCATAAAGAAGTTCTTCGCTGTCCTGTGGTGCCTTTGTCCCCACCCAGTCGCCTGGCCTCAAGGGCAAGGTAGAGCACAGGTAGGGGCAACTAAATGAGACCTTGTGATGACACCACAGCGATGTGTCCATCTGGGGCTGATCCCACGCTGCTTCAGCTTTCCAGACTGGTCATTCCTCACAGTCTCTTAACGCTGCTTCTCTCCATCCTTGTCCCCATTTCTGGTCCACTCCCTGCTCCAAGTACACATGGAGGTGACTAGTGTCCTTTCTCCTTGTTGTCTGTATCCCCTGATTGTGTCTTCCTCCAGGCTTCCCCCAGCTCTGTCTCCAGTCCGATGGGTAACAATGGGACCACACGTGCATCTCTGCATTCCCATCATCAGACCCAGTCCCAATTAAATTGTTATGCACCACTTCAAACTACCCAGTGTTAACCTTATTATGAGAAGTTGCTGGTGGCACACAGTGAAATGTCTCAGTCCTTGGTGTATTTCTGAAGAGGTTTGTGGCAGCAGTGCCAAAATTGCAGTCCCTGGAGAGATGGATCGCAGCAGGGTGAAAAAGCAATCATGTTTGAACATTGCTTCAGTAGTAGTTCTCAAAATCCACAGAACAGTTGTTTGTTTGGTTTTTTCCTAGGGGTGGCTTGCAACTTATATAATGCATAGACAATAAACCAGACAAATTAGGTAGTTTGTCTTATGCCAGGTCTAATTTACACAAGGGAGTTGCTTCCCAGGACTGAGACTGGAAGCAGAAGACTATATTTTAACTGCTTGGTGCGAGTGCCGCTGTGAGCTTTTAATGGGTAAGCTGTTGAGGACTGATGCAAAAACTAGTGCGGTGGAGTACTTTTTCAGCAGCCTGACGACAGTCTTCTAGAAGAAACATGACCTTGTTTTCTTTACTAGCATACATTTTATGAACTGCTTTTTACAGTATTATGAATTACCACTGAGATACTTTGCACGTCAGCCTCAAGTTCCCTGGCTGCAGGTGCTGCCTCGCTGTTGGACGCCTTGCGCAGTCTCTTGGAACCCACTGAGAGATGTCCAAACCCTGAGCAGATTCAGGGCATGGGCAGAGTTGTCAGAAGATGTAGAGCTCAGAACAGTGACTCTTAACAGAGCTGAAGCATAGGCAGCAGTTCAAAGCTCAGAGCACATGCTGGGGAACATCAGGTTTTGTTCTGTTTACAACAAGCAGCTCTGGAGGGTCTCACAGTGGAAGGTTGCCTTGTTGGGGCCCTGGCAAGCAGTTGGAAAGGGTGTTTTGTTACTTCTTCCAGTTAGGACCATACATTCCTGCCCACACATTGCTGATTTTTCCCTCTATGGGCTCCTTTCAGACCTAGAAAACTAATGGAGCAACTGCTCAGAAGTATTTTAAAAAGAGCTGTTACATTTGGGAGACTGGAAAACAAATCCCTAACTGTCAGCATCATTAGTAAATTGCTGTCAATCGCAAAGTTCAGCTGAGATCTGGTCTGCAGCATTTGTACTTGTGAATACTTCTATATGAAGAAGGCCATTTGCAAAGAGAAAAATGAATGAAATGCAAGTACATGCAAGAAACAATAAAGTTGGATAAGTACCAAGTAGTAATTCTATGGGAAGCTAACAATAATGTTTCTACATTACACAGGGGTAAGCTGTAATTTGTCATCTGGTTTGTGGGAGTTCCCTCCTTGCAAACCTCTCTGCAGATGCTCCTGGGGGATTCTCCCAGTGCCACGTGTGGTTGCTGATTGTCACAGCCATTCATTCTGTTGTTTCTGTTTCCACAACCAAGGAACGAAAGTTTCCGAAGTTTGTGTCCAAAGAAATGGAGAACATGTACATCGAGGAGCTGAAGTCGTCGGTCAATCTCCTGATGGCAAACTTGGAGAGCATGCCTGTGTCTAAAGGAGGCTCCGAGTTCAAGCTGCAGAAGCTGAAACGCAGTCACAACACTTCAATAATTGACATGGGAGAAGAAAACGAGAACCAGCTTTCCAAGTCGGATGTCGTGTTGTCGTTCTCGCTGGAGGTAAGCTTCACTCACACGACATTGTGCAGGGTTTGTGGGAGTACAAAATCACAGCAGTCAACTTCTGCTCAGTTCAAACTTAACTTAGGTGCAGAGAGCCCAGCAGGAATCACTTTCTGGTCTCCATGAGGAACTGCTCCTCTCTGAGTTACTAGAAGCTTTGCCTGGGGTCAGACACTGTCCTTTCTGGTGTCTCACCGTCTCGTTGGGACAAATTGTGTGGCATTTCCTGCTCATGTATATGAACTGGATCAGAAACCTGCCTCATTAACTGACCTCTTCATACGGCGTGTTACTGAGTGTACCCCTGTAACCCTGAGCCTCTGTTGTCCCTGTAACCAGTACAATAACACCATGAATGTCAGTGCGTTTAGTTATTGCCAGTTAGGGCTGTCACTGTATTTCACTGCAGCCTTGGTTCCTCTTTGGACAGTTGTTTGTTAAAAATTGCTGGGGTTTGAACGCACCCAACAGATTGGCTTGCGATTTGTGTGGAAATACTGTGCTTTGCTGGCTTGCTCTTTGCTTGGTGTTAAGTACTGACTTTCTGCTCAGCGCTCTGCCGAGCAGTCTGTCTGTACAGCCCCGGGGAAGGCAGGGTGCAGCAGGGACCTGCCGTTACCTCCGGCGCAGGCTGTCTCCATCCTGGAAGCAGTGTTGCTGCAGTAGCTGTTTTCAGCCACCTTGCTTGTTCTGCGCAAACATATTTGCGGTCTAGGCAAGACATTTACTCCAAGGAGTCATCAGCACACCCATACAGAATTGTTGTTGTCTGTCAACGAATGGGTTTGTGTTACATTGCCAAAGCAACTACCAGGATGGGGTCAAAAATGTAAGATGCAGAAAAATCAGAAATTTCTATTTTGATGTAGTTTCCTGTTTATTTCCCTTCCTAAGAGGTCCCTTGTTATATATATCAGGCCAATGCAAAACTTAATGATGCTGGTTGTCCAGTCTCAGAGTTTAACTCATTAGATGTCTGAAACGATCTTTATAATATTCGGTTCAGTCTTATTTAAAAATAGGGCCATGAACCCAGAGATGGTGCCTTCAACAGCAGCATCAAATAAAGGTGACTTCTGACTTCTGAGTGTTCCCATACGGAGGAGCAGGGAACTATCACAAAGCAGTAGACCTCTCTGTTGCAAAAGCCTGTGCAGCGTGTATAGCCATGCATAAAGCCACTCACCCTTACAACGGGATGTCTCAAACGCTTTGCTCCAACTGAACCCCGTCTGGTGGGAAGCAGCAGCTCCGCAAAGCGTTGACTTCAGGAGCTGGCAGGTCTGTGCACTGCTCTGCGCAGAAAGCTCTTGCTGCAAGAGAGCTTTTACCAAAAACGTGTGCTCATCAGAGGATTTGTGGAGCTCTGTGTGCCAGGGAAGGGCTTCCCAGTGCAAGGATGGATCAGAAGACCTGAGGAGAGGATCTTTAAAACCCTGTGTATATACTTCATAGATAGTTGTAATAAAATACTAACAGAAACTCCTGTGGTGTTTCTTGTAGAAGTGTTTAAAGTACATGGTTAACAGGATTAATCACCTTTAAAAAAAAAAAGAGGGGGGGTAATTAGCTGCAAGAAACTTTGATGGTGATTTCTTAATAAGAAAGATTACTTATAAGAAAGATGGAGAAAGACTTCTTACCAGGGCTTATAGTGATAGGACAAGGGGCAACAGTTTCAAAGTAAAAGAGGGTAGATTCAGATTGCATATAAGGAAGAAAATGTTTACGGTGAGGGTGGTGAGATGCTGGAACAGGTTGCCCAGAGAAGTTCTGGATGCCCCATCCCTGGAGTTGTTCAAGGTCAGGTTGGATGGGGCTCTGAGCAACATGATGTAGTGAAAGATGTCCCTGCTCACAGCAGGGGGGTTGGACTAGATGGTCTTCAAAGACCAAACCCAAATTGTTCTATGATTAATCTTGAAAATAGTGGAGGACCCCAGCTCTGTCTGACCGCGTGGGTTCAGCCGCCAGAGAGAGGTCTGAAGGAGGCTGCTCCTCTTACACTCCTCTTTCTTTGCCCCACAGGTTGTCATCATGGAGGTGCAGGGTCTGAAGTCGCTGGCCCCCAACCGTATTGTGTACTGCACCATGGAAGTCGAAGGTGGGGAGAAACTGCAGACTGACCAGGCTGAAGCCTCAAAGCCAACGTAAGTCTTGCTTTGCCTTTTGCTTTCTCCACCATGCTGTCCTCTGCCCCATCTCTGCGCTGCTGAGTCGCTGTGGATAGCTCTGGCTCCTGCATGGTGACTCCAGAGGGGACTCTGAGAAGCAGAGGAGAAACGTGGCCCTCCACGTATGCAGAGTGTGTCCTGCGACTAAGAATGGCACATAAGCCCCGACTGAGGAAAAAAAGTGGTAATGACAGGCTTACGTCTCTTGTAGCCATAGAGACATGAATTTGTGCCTATACGTAAGTACTCTGCTAAATAGGGATGGAGTTAAGCATGTACTTAGGTAAATACTTGTCTCAGTGTCCATCTGAACTGGTGCCATCAGGTGTAGGTACATAATCTCATCCTCACCGTCAGGGTTTCTGCGGTCCTATGAGAAAGTGAAACAGCTGGTGGGGACGTGCTCTGGCAGCCACAGCCAGAGGTGGGAGAGAAGAGCTGGGGAAAGTTTCAAGTCACTCAGTTAAAGCTTTATCTGAAGCTGCTCTGTCCTAGTGCGGGTCCAGGGCAAAGTCTTGTTCTGTCCTCTTTGACCTGGTCCCCCAGTCCCAGCCTTGGCTCCAGTCTTGGCTTTTTTGTCTTACCCAGATGTTGCTATAAGCCTGCTAGTAGTGATTGATCTTTGTGAATTTGGAAGGAGAAAAGGATGAATGGCTTCGTTTCTGATTTGTGGGATTAGGTAACTTGAAACACTGTGTGTGTGTTTGAGGCAGTTTTCCTCCGGTTCACTGCAGAGATTTCGCACTTGAATGAAATTCTTGGTGTGCATCCTCACAGTGGGGAATTGCCAAGGTGATATGAAGCCTCCTCCAACAGTGGGGAGCAGTGCAGGAGGGGCTGCTGGTGGGATATTTCCTTGCTGTTCCCACATCCCATTCCCTCCGAGTGACCGTCCCCTGGTGGCGTTCCACCAGGAGCTTCCCAAGCTCATGGAAGCAAAGCCAACGCCACCCGGCTGCGTGACACACGAGCGCTGCAGGCAGCCGGTTCGGGACCAGCTCCGATGCAGGCAGGAGGAGAGCAGAGCGAAGGCAGGCTGCCGTCCCTCGCTGGCTGTCCTCCCGCGGAGCCGCAGAAACTGCTGATGCCTTGCACCCTGCGCCGTACCGGAAGAGCAGGAGTCTGCAGTAAGCAGTTTAAGAACAATATTCTCAATCAGGGAAAGTGCTGCAGCCTGGCTTACTTTTCAAAACGCTTCGAAATCTGCTTCAGAGGAGGAAGTAGGAGAGCTGTGTCGGGAAGAAAATTTCTGTAAGAACCTGCAGTTGTCACTATTTTAGGTATTTTTATTGCTTCAGTGGAGAAATTTGGGCTCTATTTAGGGGAAATTACTACTACCCATACTAAAAAGCACACTTCTGCTGGGTTATGTGTACTTGTTTAGCTTGGTCTGTTCATCCCACTTTTGCTCAAAGGGTCAGCCCTTCCTTACACAAGCCTTCTTACTGTCAGCCGTAGGACCATTTATACAAGCGTTGTTCTGAAAATAAGGGCTGCAGGAGTGAGCTCTTTGAGTGGGTCTTTGTATTGTAATGAAATGTACAGTGTCTGGGCATGAAGCCATCAGCCCTCAGGAAAATGCAGTCAGTGCTGAATGCTGCGGCTTGATACAAGTTATGCAAGTCCATCACACTCATCCTGAAGAGGTGGGAGTCAGGTTTGAAGACTTCTGGGTTGCTCCATCACTTGGGATAATACGTATGGAAATGTCTTAGGAGGGGATTAGGTTTGACAGTTGCATTCCTTGAGGGTCCATGGACATTTTACTTCTAAAACCGAAGAAAGACCACCCAAACCAAGCTCTAAAATAACCTTACACAGAAACCAGAGATCATCACAGAAAACTTGTCCTTTTTTCTTCTCTGCCTTAGAAGTGCTTCTTTCACCTTGCTTCCCCTCCCAGACCCAACAGCCCAGGCAGGGAAAACCAAAGCCCCATGAAAGCAATTTACTGCTCTTACATTATCCTCTTCAAAAGAGAAGGGAAGAGAGAGTGAACCAGATGTGACGTGTTTGTCATGTTGCTTAATACAAGACCTGAAGGTCCTCAGGTACTCTGGTGATGAGGGCGGTGATAGAAACAGCTCGGAGAAGTCTTTGGTGCATTTTTGAGCTCTGCTGCCTTGCAGACAAAAGATCCGTGGTCAGCCAAACAGCCTTCTGGAGTCTCTTTAGATGCCAACATCATTCACGCCATGTTTGCTTGTGTACTTTTTGTCATAAGCAAAACAGTCATTGATAAACAAACTAGATCAGCAAAAGTGTGCTGGGCTGCTCTCGGGGAGAGCTGGCTCTGCAGGCATCCCAGGTTTTGTGTGCTTTGGCAGGGGATGCTGCCTGGCCTGGGGGCGAGGAGCACGCTGCAGGGATCCTGAGCCTTAGCACTATGAAAGTGTTAAGTACTGAAGCAGGTTACCCATGTACATCCCAAAACTTCTATATCTCAGAGGCTCAAAAAATAAGAATGCAGGTGAAGTGCTCGTCCTCAGAAGACACGGTGAATACAGTTCTGAAAACAGGCAGTATTTTCTCAGATTTAACTCTTCAAACTGCCTGAAATCCAGTTTTGCTATTGTCTGGAGGCTCTACAGGCTACAAAAGACTAAATTTCTCATACACATTGGGGAGAGATAATTACATTTGAGCCATAAGATTCACTGGAAAACTTCCCTTTTTTATGACAGCCCTGTGTCCTGGGGAGGTGGAAAGGAGAGTGTCACGGGTCCACACGACCTTGTAGAACATCTTTTTACCTAAGAATGACTCATGGAGTTGTTCACTATATTCTCACATGTCCTTGAAATGCCAGCCCTGGGCTAAAATGCTGAAGGCACCGCATGCCTGTGGCAGTGGCTGCTCTTCAGCTGGATGCCATGCCAGGGCTGCTAACCTGGCTCCACACCCCTCATGGAAAAAGGCATTTTCCCAGCCAGGGAAGGATTTCCAAAAGCGCTGGTCTAGTTGTGCGAGAGGTTCACCTTTTGTCTTCCCTGGTACAAACCCAGCAGGTTTTGAGAACAAGATGTTTGAAAGCATCTTAGTGAGTTTGGAGCTTGAATCCTGTTTGTAGATCTGGAAGGAGGCAGGGTAACAGCAGGGTTAGCAGCCACGCGTAGCGGGTGATCAGCTGAGTCCTGTGCAAGGAGTGTGGCTCTCGGGATGGCAGTAAATGCTGGTCGTCATCTTCTTCACAGGCCTCATGTTGGATTCCTGCCATGTTAAGCCCAATCCCTTCATGTGAGGATTATCTGCCTCGGCGTGGGTGCGGGGGATGGCGCAGGTCTAGAGAAAGCCAGACCTGAAATAGCAAGGGTTATTTCAGATCAGGCTTGCAGTGTATTATTAGTGGTGCTTTTAATAAATTGTGTAAGAAAAAGCATTTGTATTATGCCCTAACCCGCAGATGCCTCTACAAAATATCCCAAATCCCTGTGAGGGCAGGATTTTACTGCTTTTCATGATGGAATTGTATTCTTGCAGATCTTTGAGGGTTTTACACCCCCTGTCTTCCCTGCACGTTGGCCTGATGGCTGCCCTCTGCTAAGCACGGCGGGCTGCTCTTTGCACGGCCTGAGAGCAAGGTTGCCGAGGGGTCTGGGAACAGCATAAAGGGTCCAGCCTCAACACCCCTGTCCTGTGGTCCCTAAAGAGGCTGCTGGATATACTTAAACAGTGACCTGTGCTTGTAGCAGTGCTCATGGGCTGTGCCAGCGATTCATCTTCCTATCGTACCGCCTTTCGCTGACGTGAGCAGAAGAAAAGAAAACAAAGAGACCCAAACAACAGCAACGTCCCGCATGCTAATAATGCGGGAATAAATGCTATATATTCACCTGGAAGTATTTCAGCAGGCAGAGAAGTCTCATGCTCCCCTGGCTCACAGTAGTGAGAATCAGGTGCATTGAACTCAGCTGAACCGTTTGGGTTAAAAGCAGTAAATAACCGGTGGGAGAAGAATCTGGCCAACCTGTCTGGGCATTTTGGCATGACCAAGAAGGGACAGAGGTCTCCGACCCTGGAAGTGGCTTCATTTGGAGGTTGTATATCCCCCCTTGCAGAGCAGCCTCTTCAGGACTAGTGCAAGAGTCGTGCGGTAGCTCTGAGTGTGAGAAGTGAGGATGGAGCTTATTAATTTTGAAGGAGAAAAGATCACTCTTTATTGCCCCTTTTTTTTTTGCCCCTGCAGTTTTCTTAAGCATGTGCTGTGGGGCACTGCTGGGGAGAGTATGCTCAGCAGGTCTCATCTCACTCCAGGTCACTTATGTTGTTTGCCATGACCCAGAGCTTGAGCCTCGTGCCCTCTCCAGAAATTCGCTCTTGATAAAGTAACGTCTTTGGTAAATTTGTAAACCTCTCCATTCCCTTAGCGACCGCACTAGGAGACAGGGTGCCCTGTTTTATCTTTGTGCTCACTCCTGATGCTGCTCCCTGATTTGCTTTCAAGGTGCTCTGACCGCTCGGCTGCTTATCTCTGCTGCACCAGGCTGCCCTTGTTCCGATCCCTACACCAAACCTCCAAGCTCATCGCTCAGCTGGGGTCTCCGTTTCAGATCTGTGTGCCACATCCAGCAGAGCCCGCTGCCCGGCTGTGAAGAGGAACTCCACAGCATCCTTCCTCAGCGCCTTCGGTGACCGTCTCCTCCTGGGAATGGGCGCTGAGCAGCAAAGGGAAGGGAGGCTGGCGAGCAGGGATGCCCTCTCGCTCTGTGCAGAAAGGGAAAATCTGGTCTTTTCTTCAGGAATCCCCTGCCTCAGGGCTTGGAGTTTGAAGTGATGCTCAGCGGCTTAGCATGGAGTAGGGGCGTGCTAAGAGCGTTGTGGTGCAGTCAGTGTTTTGCTGCCACAGTTAGCTGGGAGATGCTGTGAATGCTTCCCCATGGTAAAATAGGATAATTCCTTTTGAGATGAGCCTGCATGTATAAATTACAAATAAATATTCTGTACACTGTAGAACTAATCTAACTCTGCTAAACTAAAGGGGTTTATGCTGGTGTGAGCAGGAGCAGAGTTTAGCCCATAATTCACATTGTGTATTGCTCAGTGCAGCCGTCGGTGCCGTGCCTGGTAGGTCTCTTCCAGACATGTGCGGTTCTGCAGTCCAGGAGGCTGGCCAGAGCCTGTGGCACTGCTGTCCTGGCCACTGTGACAGCCCTGCGGACTCTGCAGACCGGCAGGAGAATCAGCCACCTCGGACTTCCTGGCATCACCTGGGTGCTCTGAACCTGTGCTGCACTCGGAGCCGGTGCTGTGTTCCAGAGGTGTCATCCCACGGCAAAGCTCAGGCAGAAGAACTGTGTGGCTACACGGTTTTAAGCAGTCGTTCGTATTTAGGGTTGCATTGCTGGCTAAGCCCTGTGTAAGCGAAATTCATGATGCTGCGTAAAAAAAAACAAAGCAAAAGGAAATTTTAGGAGATAGCTGCTTTTTTTTCCTTTTTTTTTTTGATCCTCCCTCTTCTAGTTGGCTTCAGCATTAAATATAAGCTGTCTTAATTGCGCAGATTGATTGGCTTGCCTTTCCAGTTGCATGATTTCGTTTCACAGCTGTGCAGATGTCTACAGCTCTTTTTTCATCAGGAAACCTCCAGGAGCCTACGAATGTGTCAAAGTAGGTGACTGAGCCCTGGGTACACCTAACACCAGATGCTGTCACTGCTGAGATACGGCCCTTGTCACTGGGGGGGTCTGAGCAGAGGGGCAGTCTGCCCCAAGGCATCTGTTCGGGAAATGTCTTCCAGCAGAGATGTTCAGCTTTGCTCTCCGTGAGCACAGTGCGGATGCTCTGAGCCCGTGATGCTGGCGGGCTAAGAGGTGACGATGGCAGCGACAGGAACTTCAGGGGAGTTGCTTTTAGCCCCTCTGTCTAGGGCGGAAGGGTGCAAAGCAGTGCACAAGATTTCTTCACTTACAACTATTTAGCACATCTAGGAGCCAGTTTTCCGATGAGACCATGCACAGCTTTGCACTTGAAGGTCTCTGCTCTTAGTTCAGTTTGACCTGATCTTCAAATCCCCTTTTTTGCGTGTGATAGTACTTCCATAATGCTCCTGTGATTTATGCTACGACGTTCTCGTTTTTGAAAGCAGAGGCTGTGGACAAGTCATTAAGCACAGCAAAAAATGCATAAAAAGTTATTACCCAGGTGCAAGCATGTGATCTGTTATGGGAAGTCTTCACGCAAGTGGTTTAGTGGCCTTTATAATTAGAAATTTAGAACCTTTTCTGATGCTTCCTCATAGCTGCTCTGCAGGAGTGGTTCCATAAAAAATCTGCTTTAGATTAAGCAGCTGAGTTTTTCCCCAGAATAAAAGCAAGGGCTTGTAGGGATTCCCTTACCCCGAGGACCACTCAGACGGCCGCACTGCAGCGGACAGCAGTGCCACAGTCTGCTGAGGCTGCAGGTGGTGGTCCCAGGTATGGTCCTACTGCCGAAGGTCAGCTGTGCCGTCCCTCCTCTCTCCTGTTCTGTGAATGTTACACTAGAAACTGTGTTGAAGAATAATGAAGGCTTGTTTCTCTAGACTTACCTCTTGTAGTTCGGTTCTCTGGTATCAAGTGAGTGCAAGCTCTGGCTGTGTTCCCTGACCTTTAAAGCATACATAGCATTGCTTTCGCATGGATTCTCAGGTGTCTAGTAAGGGCTGAGCTCATGCACCTTCGCTTTCACGGATGAATGTCTCTCTCTTCTCGCCAGCTGTCTAATTTCTTAAGTGTTCCTATGCACTTGGGAATTATGTATTCCTGTGATAGCGCATACATTCAGATTTAAGTATTCCAGAAGGTGTGATGATGCCCAAGGCGATTTTCATCGACACCCGTCTGCTTCATCACTCCTATGCATGCAACCTTAAATGGGATAGTAAAGAACGAAAGGACATTGCAATGAGTTTGGGATTCAGTGATCTGAAATAGTGCTAAATTAAAAGGAGGAGTGCAAAACAAAAGTCCTGGGATACATTCAGTCTTCTTGTTTAATACCCATGGTTGGTGTTCTTAAAAAAATTAAGCCATGCCTTAGTGCAAGTTCTAAACATCACTTGCCAAGGGAAAGGCAGGGGATGAGACATGTGAAAACTGCCCAGTTTTTGTTTTATTTATTAGGTGCTGTGTACAAGTAAAGCCTGTTGTTATTTAATGGGTGGTACTGCTATTGCTGGTTGCAAAGCAGCGTAGGGAGATAGAAAGCATGCTTTAAAGAAGTGGTACTGTGCCTACATCTGCCTGGAAAGAGCTCTGAAAGAGGGAATGGTTTAATGGGGCGGCCAACCTTGACAGTGATTTCTCAATATTGTCGTTGTCCTTTCTGTGAAATGAAGGTGGAGAGGCCTGTTGCCTCTGTGAATGTGCCAGGTCTCCCAAAGAACAGCAGCACTAGGTGTGAAAGCACGTAAAGGGAGCTATGTACTGTTATCAGTACGTGGGCAAAGAGGACAAGGTGTGCTTGTCGAGAGAGGAGCTTGCAAACATGGGTGGAGTGCAGAGAGATACAGCAGTATTTTCTTGAACCCCTTCCAGAGCAACTCCAAGGTGTTTCAGATTAAAAAAGTCCGTGAAAGGCAGGACTCGGCACACAGGAATGTCTTGCCCTCCTCACTGGTTTCACACCTTTGCCAAAAGGTCTTGTAGGCAAGTAAAGCTGAGAGCATCAGCAGCAGCTCCCACTCCATGGCTTAGGGGAGGTGAGGAGGGGGATCCCAGCAGCTGCATGCAGCCACTGCATCCGCGGGATCCATCAGGGTGTGGGAAGAGGGCTCAGCAGCCCCTGACAGTTGCTGAAGGAAGGATGAAGTCCTGGAAGTCAGGGGCTGCTCAGCGCTGCGATCATGGTCAGGCCAGAGACGCAAAATGCATCTCTAGGGACAGATCTGCCACGGAAACGAAGGACATGGTGTTAGTGTGTGTGCTCTGGATCTTCTCAATGGCTGTGGGTCCCTGGCTCAGTTCTTGCATTGGGTTTCCTATCCATGAAACTGGAGCAGTGCTTCTGTTTCACAGCAGAGAAAATGCTCGTGACCGAGATGGCTGGGTGGGCATCGTCTGCTGGAAGCGCACTCTTATCCCCCCTGACCCAGGAGATACCAGGATGACTTTGCTGCTAGCCATCAGAAGTTAGGCAAGACAAACCCCATCCCAAGTGTCTGGCTGGAGCTGGGCTTCCTGTCCTGGGTCCTGGCTTAGAAGAATATAGGACAACAAAAACGTGAGTGGTGGCACAACATACCTCTTGTTCCTCTCATTAGCGGATTTTAGAAAGGTACCTTTTGCCATTTTCTGCTCTGTTTACTTTTAGGAAATATTTCACTGCTCTCCTTTCCTGAATTTTATAAAGGAGGGTCTAGGCTACGTTGGCACAAAACCAGTAACCTGTATTTTCAGGCAGAGGATTCCTTTCTCCTTCTTCGTGGTCTGCACTTGTGAGACACCGAGTTTCTAGCAGCGCATGGCCTTAGTAAGTCTAAATTGTAACCAGGGCTTAACTAGCTACGGTCCTTTGCAGTTGTGTTTTCTTCCAGGGTGATAAGACTGGATAGAAGTGATTAACCACGTCTGAATTAAATAATTGTTCTGTACAATTAGCAGCTCTGTGGCTGGTTCAGTGGAGCGTCTCTGGCCAAAGGAAACTTTGATTAGCATGTGTGTGATGTTGCAGTCACCTTATACAAGACTTGGTAACAACTGCAGATAGTAAGTGCCCACAGACGCATTTTATGAATGAAACTCTATCTTGTGCTGTGTCCAAAGCAAATATACTGGTAAAGCACATACTAGGCAGCCGTTGTAAAAGCAATTATTCTTTCAGTTGAGACCTCCCAGTAAAAGGTTTCTAGGCTTAAATTTCCATTTCCTCCTGCTGAGCTTTTCTCCTCTAATTATAATATCATAGTATTAAGCGAGAGCACAGGGCATTTGAAAAGCAGTCGTCATTTAAATCGCACTAAGTAATCATAATCAAGCCGCTCGTTTTCCCTGTTAATCCCCTGTAGACTGTGGCAAACAGCATCGCCATGAATTCCCATCCAGACCTGCAGCGGGGTGAAGCGGGGGGGTGAAGGGGCTGAAGCTGGGGTGCAGGCATGGCCAGGGACTTCTCCGGGGCAGGAATGCCATCTCGTGGCCGCAAATAGCTGTTATGTGATTAAATCCACCTCCCATCCCTGCTTCCAACTTTCCCGTAACACTTCCCCTGTGTATCAGCTATGCTCGGGAAACAGCAATCAAATACAGCAAAGATCATCCTTTTTTTGGGTTCTGAAAGCTGTGCCGTCGGCCTCAGCAGCTCCTCTTGGCTGCGGTGCCCTGGCAGCCGGGCGGCACGGTGCTGGCACAGGAACGGGGACTGCTTGTGAGCCGCAAGCCGAGCAAGAGCAGACCTTCCCAGGCTTTGCTTTGCTGCGGTCTCCGTCAGCTTTGCCCTGTTCCTTCTGCACCTTGCACGCCCAGGCGCAGATGCGATGCTCTCCGAGACAGATTTCTCTCTCAGCCGGCAGTCGCAGTGTTGCCGTAGCCAGTTTGAGGATGTGGGAGTTGCAGCTCCTGGAGGGAGATGGTGCCTTTTATCAGCTGTCTGGCACTGCTGGCTGCATGATGTTAAGCAAGATGGTGTCTGCGTGCGTGACGCTTACGTTGTGTCTCAGAGCTGTGGGGACAGAAAAGGGACAGCCCATGGAAAGCTGGATGTTGGAAGACGACCTTAGCTGCTGCCAGGAGGAGCCTGGTCCTTAGGGACGTGCTGTCTCTGCTCACCTTTTCGATAACACCATAGTGCTTTCTGCAGCGGTGTTTTGAGGTAAATGAACACCTTTTGTCAGCAAAAGAATTACTAACGATGAAGTTTTTTAGCTGAGGGAGTGTTATATGCTTGGCAGGAATTGGGACATCATGGGATACGATGGATTCGCTCAGAGCACCCTTGGGTTATCCCATCAGAGCAGACATCAGTGCTCTGTGCAGAGACATGGCCTCACCCAGCATTGTGTAGCTGTGGGGAAGGCAGGTACGGCCAGCGCGTGCAGGGACGCTGACTGGTCGGTCACCTGCACAGTGGCTGCGTCGGGGGAAGCAGGTTTTACTGTCATTATAAAGTTTGCACAAGAAAGTCTAGGAATCAAATCGGTTTGCACTGTCACTCCCACTTCAACTCAGCTTCGTCCGAGGGGATGGGACTGAAAGGCTGTTCTGTCAGCAGAAAGGGAGGAGAGGAAATCGATGTGAACAAAAATAGGCTGCGTTGTCAATCTGTGTCTGATGACTTTGGTTATCCTGTTGTGAAGGTGAGTACACACATCGAACTCTTACTGTGGGAAGAATCCCAGAGGAGGCTCAGCAGCTCTTGGGAGTCAAGCCGCTGCAATCCGTTTCTGCAGGCAGAGTGGAAGGGTACCTTTGTTAGCACTTCAGTTGTATTTCCTAGCCCAGGATACTTTTGCACAAGCAGAAACATAGAAGGTTCTCTGCAGCTATATATATCCTTTGAGATTTTCATTTCAGATCTTTTTTGTGCCCCTGCAGCCGTCACCTCCAGCACTCCTCTTCAGCAGTGGAAAGGCAAGGACGCTTTTAGGGCAGGCTTCATTTCATCTGCTTGCTGCCTCTAAACTGGGATGAGGCAATTTAAGGCCTAACTCCACTGACGATTAATTAGATCTCTTCTCATTACAATAGCAGGAGCCCAAGGCAGGTGACATGGTTATGTGTACATGGTAGTACAGTCCCCTAAATTTGGGGTTCTCCACAGCTGTGATCTGTCATGTTGTGTCTTGGCATCCTCTCCTGCTAACTAAAGATCAAACCCTTTTCTCAGAGCCATAGTTCTATCTGCGGCCCTCTGCAGCACGTGAAATCCAAGCTCAGTCCCACAAAAACCACCAAATGGATTAAATGACTTGCTGTTTTACCGGTGGGTGGCTGCTGCTGGGGAGGGGAACCGACATCTCTCATACTTCATCAACGGAATGATGTTCTCGCTGAAAGCTGCAGAGCAGGCAGCATGAGATTTCTTCTTTGTTTGGTGTCTTTATTGAGCACCTTACTTTGTTTCTGACTAAATTACTTTTTATCTTTCAGTAATGGTATCTCTTGAGATGGTGTTATCGCCCACTGGCTTATGTTTCTCAGAGCTCAACAGACCTCAGTCGAGGTTTGTAGTCCTGTTGCAGTAAGTCACAAACCAGTTTGTAACTGTCCCCATCCCAGCATCCCCAAACTGGCTGTGGTTTGTGGGCATTCCCCCACTGGAACAGAGTTGTGCATGGAGCTGCACCCCATGGGTCTCCAGCTGTGTGACCCATCCTGTGGGTTTTCTTGGAGAGCCTAAAAAAGCGCCTGAATTCTGTTGCCTTGGGGTTTTTTCAAATCCCAAAGACACAAACCCAAAACCTATCATCCCTTGGCATTACCCACGAGAGCTGCAAGAAATACGTATTTTCCCAAAGGCTTTGGGGTGCCCTACTTCTTTTTATCACGGCTTTGTGACCTAGGTGGTGCAGGCATGAGGGCCTGCTTCCACCACGCGTCGCAGGCACGTCCGTGCTGCTGCATCCCCTGCCAGCTCTGTGCCTCACCGAGTCCTGCTGCTCCCGAAGAGGAGCGAGCTGTCTGCTCTCCCAGCGCCTGCTTGGGAAGAGCTCAGCACATGAGCAGAATTGTCTCATTGATGTCCTTCCTAGAATTTATCATATACCCATTGCTGAAAACAAAATGAGCATTTTCATCCTGGTGGAATCAATGCCGTCCCTGCATCGGGTTTTGCTGTTGAGCTGAGTAGGTCTGTGCACGCTCCCTCCTAATGAACTGCAGCCTCAGGGTATGGGTGAGGGAAGTTCAGAAAGATCACTGATGACCCTAATCTTGGTCCTCGACCTCTATTTCATGTTTTTGAATGACTGGTATGTGTAAAGCATTAGAGAATGTAGCAAAAAGCTTTCCTACATGCTTCTTCACATACAGGTAGCTGTAAAACACATTGAAAAATTGTTTATTTTCCTCCTTGCTTGTATCTCTAGAAATACGTAAAAAAAGAAGCACACCTTAGCATTACATTAGAGGAAAAGCTGTACTACTCCATCAGCTGCATGAAGGTAGGTTAGCTCAGTGCCTGGTGTGCTGCTTCTCTCCTTTTGTTTTTCCCAATACTCCAGCTTTGGGCATGCATCATTTATGCCCAAGATGTAAGGCTGTTGCCTGGAAAGGTCTCTTCTGGGAGGGGAGGGGTGGGCTGAAGAAAGAAAACCATTGTTTGTTAGGCAGGATTTCTGGAAGAACTAAATCAAGACTGTACGTAGCATTTCAGCCTCCCAGCAATGAAGCGGGATTGGACCTCTCCATCCTCAGAGCGGGGTCCAGCTCCAGCAGGCACTACAGCTGGGCACTGCGCTAAGCTGAGAAACCAAGGCTGGATTAACAGCATCACACCACACAAGGTGAAGCAGTGACCCAGCAAAAGGTGACTTTACTGACACACATTTCCTCAAAACACAGGCAATGTCTATTGGGCTGCTCTGTGCCGCTTTCTTGATGGGCTTCCCTCCACCAGCCGGCTTGCTTTGGAGACCAAACTATGAATATGCCAGGAGGGACACAGGCACGCTGGTGTGGGTATTAGGAGAGAGGAGGTGAGGGATGTGGATGAAGAGCAGTGCATGAAGCACAACCCTTTCCTGCCTGCACCGGCAGCGCAAGAGGGAGGCAGCCAGACTGGCCGGTCGTTGCGTTCTCGCCAGATCCTGCTCTGGCAGCAGAGGACAGCAAGTGGGG
>Ga0181612_102318_pt1 | contig 18304 bp, 15 predicted proteins | sample HoacroProtozoa21_FD_119630 | JGI IMG/M metagenome (GOLD analysis project Ga0181612, IMG submission 119630) | Hoatzin crop microbial communities from Cojedes, Venezuel. Combined Assembly of Gp0051906, Gp0051904, Gp0051908
GAACCTAAAAAGTAGAATAATATTCCTAAATACCTCTCCTGTCCTGGCGAAATCCTGTGTCGTTTTAAAAAGTTTGCAGGCCCTTAAATCGGTTGCCGAGGGGATTGCATCGGGATCATTAAAGGCGATTTTCAAATAAAAATTGTAAAATCAGACTTTTTTTGTACTTTTGTTTTCTTATATACCCTGTGGAAAAGGGAATATAAGCCTGTAAACTATCAAAAAAAGTGTGAGATGGAAAATTTTGAAATGATAGCCAAGACCTTCCAAGGACTGGAAGAGTTGCTGGCCAAGGAACTGACCGAACTGGGTGCAAGCGATGTGGAGATAGGTCGCCGAATGGTATCCTTCAAGGGTGACAAGAAACTGATGTACAAGGCCAATTTCTGCCTGCGGACGGCTATCAGGATTCTGAAGCCCATCAAGCGCTTTACTGCCAACAATGCCGACGAGGCGTACCAGCAGGTGAAGAGCCTTCCCTGGGACGAGATGATGACGCTGAAAACCACCTTTGCAGTAGATGCGGTGGTATATAGCAACGTGTTCCGCCACAGTGCGTTTGTGAGTTACCGGGTGAAGGATGCCATAGCCGACTACTTTAGGGAAAAGACGGGCCAGCGCCCAAGCGTGAGCGTGAAGAACCCGGACCTGGTGCTGAACATCCACATTGCCGAAAACGACTGCACGCTGTCGCTCGACTCCTCGGGCGAGTCGCTGCACCGCAGGGGCTACCGGGCGGCTACGGTGGAGGCCCCGCTCAACGAGGTGCTGGCGGCCGGCATGATACTGATGACGGGCTGGCACGGCGAGAAAGACCTGATAGACCCCATGTGCGGGTCGGGCACCATTGCCGTAGAGGCTGCCCTAATAGCACGCAACATGGCACCGGGACTGTTCCGCAAGGGCTATGCCTTTGAGAAGTGGCCGGACTTTGACGCAGAAATGCTGGAGGAGATTTACAACGACGACAGCCACGAACGCCCCTTCGAGCACCACATCTATGCCTACGACGTCGATGCCAACGCCATGGCGGCGACTGCCAAGAACGTGAAAGCGGCGGGGGTAGCCGACGTGGTGGTGATGGCGCGCCAAGACATCAAGGACTTCCAACAACCGGAGGAACCGGCCATCCTCATCACCAACCCGCCATACGGCGAGCGCATATCTACCAACAACCTGTTGCAACTGTACGACACGCTGGGCGAGCGACTGAAGCACGCATTTCCCGGGGGCGAGGCCTGGGTGCTGTCGTATAAGAACGAGTGCTTCGACCACATCGGGCTGAAGCCTACACAGAAGGTGCCGCTGTACAACGGCGAGCTGGAGTGCCAGTTCCGCCAGTACGAGATATTCGACGGCACCTACAAGGAGTTTAGGGGCGAGGACCGCCGGCTGTCGAAAGACCGGACGGAGGAACGGAAGCCGCGCAAGACGGGCGCCAGGACGCCCCGGACGTACAAACGACGCGACGAGGACACCGAAGAGAACCGGCTGCAACACAAGCACCGCGAGTTCCAGGAATGGGAACAGAAGAAGGCCAAGAAGCGCGAGGAACGGGGCAAGCGCTACGCACAAGGCTACAAGGCGGAGTCGTATACCGAGCGGCACAAGCGGCTGCGGCGCGAACAGCAGGACAAGGAACAACGAAACAATCGAAACAAACGTACAAGGCAATGAAAACGAGATACTTCCTCACACTTTTGGTTTTTCTGACGACAAACATCATGGCGCAACAAAAAGAACTTACCCTGGAAGCGGCCATACCGGGCGGAACCGACTACCGGTATGCGGCCAACGCATATACGCAGTGGTGGGGCGACAAGTGCGTGCGACTGGAACGCAGCGAGGCACGCATGGTGGACCCGGCCACGGGCGACGAGGAGGTGCTGCTGACACTTGACGGGCTGAACGGCATGCTGAAGGCTAACGGACTGGAGGGACTGTCGCACCTGTATACGCTGCGCTTCCCCTACCCCGACAAGACGCAGGTGCTGGTGAAGCTGCCACACGACTTTGTGGTGCTGGACTGGCAAACGGGGACGGTGGCCGACCGCAAGCAGATGGACGAGAAGGCGGCACATGCCGACTACAGCGCCGAGGGGGGACACCTGGCCTATACGGTGGACAACAACCTGTACGTGGACGGGCGGCAGGTGACGCACGAACCGGAAGGGGTGGTGTGCGGACAGTCGGTGCACCGCAACGAGTGGGGCATCAACAAGGGCACGTTCTGGAGCCCGAAGGGCAACCTGCTGGCCTTTTACCGCATGGACGAAAGCATGGTGGAGGAGTATCCGCTGGTGGACATAGAGGCCCGCGAGGCAAAGGAGGTGCCGGTGCGCTACCCCATGGCGGGCATGACCAGCCACAAGGTGACGGTGGGGGTGTACAACCCGGCGACCGGCACCACGGTGTTTCTGAAGGCAGGCGACCCTACGGACCGCTACTTTACCAACATAGCCTGGGCACCCGACGAAAAAAGCATTTACCTGATAGAGTTGAACCGCGACCAAAACCATGCGCAACTGGTGTGCTACGATGCGCTGACGGGTGACCGCAAGGGGGTGCTGTATGAGGAACGGAACGCAAAATATGTGGAACCGCAAAACCCCATCGTGTTTCTGCCATGGGACGACAAGCAGTTCATACTGTGGAGCCAGCGCGACGGCTACCGGCACCTGTACCTGTACAACGTGAACGGGAAGCTGGTGAAGGCGCTGACGAAAGGCAACTGGCTGGTCAACGAGCTGGTGGGTTTCAACCGGCAGCGCAAGGAGGTTTACATCACCGCCACGGAGGTGTCGCCGCTGCAATGCAACATCTACCGCGTGGAGGTGAAGTCGGGCAAGCTGACACGGCTGGACAACGGGCAGGGAGTGCACAACGCCTCGCTGTCGCCATCGGGCACGTACCTGGTGGACCGCTTCAGCACGCCGACCGAGCCGCGGACGGTGAACCTGCTGGACACGCAGCAGCCGCAGAAGGTGCAGTGCCTGCTACAGGCCAAGGACCCGCTGCGAGGCTACCGGCTGCCTAAGAGCGAGGTGGGCACCATCAAGGCGGCGGACGGGGTGACGGACCTGTACTACCGCATCACCAAGCCGGCCGATTTGGACCCGGCCAAGAAGTACCCGGTGATTATCTACGTGTACGGGGGACCGCATGCGCAGATGGTGACCAACGGGTTTAGGTACGATGCCAGGGGATGGGACCTGTACATGGCCAACAAGGGATACATTGTGTTTACGCTCGACAACCGGGGAAGCGACAACCGGGGCTTTGCCTTTGAGAGTGCCACCTTCCGACACCTGGGCGTGGAGGAGTGCAAGGACCAGATGAAGGGTGTGGAGTTCCTCAAATCGCTGCCATACGTCGATGCCGAACGCATAGGGGTGCACGGCTGGAGCTTCGGGGGACACATGACTACGGGACTGATGCTGCGCTATCCGGAGGTGTTCAAGGCCGGGGTGGCCGGGGGACCGGTCATCGACTGGCAGTACTACGAGGTTATGTACGGCGAGCGCTACATGGACACGCCGCAGGACAACCCGGAGGGGTACAAGGAGACCGACCTGCGCAACCTGGCTGGCAACCTGAAGGGACGGCTGCTGGTCATCTTCGGCTACCAAGACGCCACCTGCGTGCCGCAACACTCGCTGTCGTTTATGAAGGCCTGCATCGACGCGCGGACGTACCCCGACCTGTTCATATACCCGGGGCACGAGCACAACATGAGGGGCAGGGACCGGGTGCACCTGCACGAAAAGATTACACGCTACTTTGAAGATTACTTAAAATAAAACTCAAGACTATGAAAATTTTAATTTTAGGTCAGGGGGGAAGAGAACATGCGCTGGCCTGGAAAATAGCGCAAAGCCCCAAGGTGGAAAAACTATACATTGCCCCGGGCAACGCCGGTACGGCGCTGGTGGGCGAGAACGTGGACATTCAGGTGACTGAATTTGAAAAACTGAAACTGTTTGCGCTGGAACGCAACATAGATATGATAGTGGTGGGACCCGAAGAGCCGCTGGTAAGGGGACTGTACGACTACTTTGCCGGCGAAAAGGCATGCCGCAAGATTGCAGTGATTGGCCCGTCGGAACATGGGGCAGCCCTAGAGGGCAGCAAGGAGGTGGCCAAGGGCTTTATGAAGCGCCACCACATTCCCACCGCCCGCTACAAGTCGGTTACGGCCGAGACGCTGGATGCGGGCCTGAAATTCCTTGAGACGCTGTCGGCTCCCTATGTGCTGAAAGCCGACGGACTGTGTGCCGGCAAGGGAGTGCTGATACTGCCCACGCTGAAAGAGGCGAAGGAAGAGCTGACGCACATGGTGCGGGGCATGTTTGGCAAGGCCAGCGACAAGGTGCTGGTGGAGGAATACCTGTCGGGCATAGAGTGCAGCGTGTTTGTGCTGACCGACGGCACGCACTACAAGATACTGCCGGTGGCCAAGGACTACAAGCGCATAGGCGAAGGCGACAAGGGCCTGAACACGGGCGGCATGGGCAGCATCTCGCCGGTGTCGTTTGCCGACAAGAAGTTTATGAAGAAGGTGGAAGAACGGATCGTGGCACCTACCGTCATGGGACTCAAGGAAGAGGGCATCCTGTACAAGGGCTTTATCTTCTGCGGACTGATGAACGTGGGCGGCGACCCGTACGTCATCGAATACAACTGCCGCATGGGCGACCCCGAGACGGAGAGCGTGATGCTGCGCATTAAAAACGACCTGGTGGACCTGCTGGAAGGGGTGCGCGATCAAAACCTGCACACCAAGGAGCTGGAAATAGACCCGCGGGTGGCCACCTGCGTGGTGCTGGCCAGCAAGGGCTACCCGAAAGCCTACAAGAAGGGGTACCCCATCACGGGCTTTACCCTGGCCAAGAAGCACGAGGGAGTCATCTTCCACTCGGGTACCATCCGCAAGGACCGCAGGGTGGTGTCCAACGGCGGCAGGGTGCTGGCCGTAAGCGCCCTGGGCGACACCAAGGAAGAGGCGCTGAAAAAGTGCTATACCATAGCCGACATTATTACCTTCGACGGCAAGCAGTACCGCCGCGACATTGGCTACGACGTGTAACGGGAAATGACGACGCACAACCGGTTTAGAAACAAGGTGCTTGCCTCCAAGGCCACGCTGTTTGTGGCCATCTGTGCCTGCCTGCTGATGTGGGCCCCGACCATGCCGTTTGTCGAGGCCATACAGAGCGAGGCCACGCCCGACCTGTTCTTCGGGCGCTGGCTGCAGGAGCATGTGAAACCTTCGTGGAGCGTGCTGATGGCCCTGGTGCTGTACGCGTTCATCGGGTTTCTGCTGACGGCATTCAACAATGCCTTCAACATCATTAGGGTAAAAATTTCGGCACCTACGTTCATCTATTTCCTGCTGGTTTCGGCCATCGTCTTCATCCACTACATCACGCCGGGCGACGTAGCGTCCATCGCCTTTATATGGGCGGTGTACTTCCTGTGCAAGAGCTACGAAAACGAAAATGCCTCGCCCAACGTCTTTTATGCGTTCATGTTCCTGGGACTGGGTTCGTTCTTCTTCCCGCACCTCATCTACCTGGTGCCGGTGTTCTGGGTGGGCATGTTCGATTTTAAGTCGCTGAACATCAGAAGCTTCTTCGCCTCGCTGTTGGGCGTGATATTCCCCTACCTGTTCCTGGCCACCTTTGCCTCGGCGACGGGCCGCATGGAGTACCTGCTGACGCCGGTGACCGAAATGGCGGAGTTTTACCCGCTCTTCGAAGGCATCACGCCCGAGAGGGCGGTGGCCTTCTTGCTGATGACCCTGCTGGCGGCCTGCAGCATGCTGCACTACTGGCATACGGAGTACGAGGACAAGGTGAAGACGCGCAACTACATCAAGTTCCTCATCCTGCTGGCCTTTGTCTGCCTGCTGTTTGTGTCGCTGCAACCAATATTTTTCGTCGATGTAATGCCCATCCTCATCATGGTGACCAGCATCCTGGCGGCCCACTACTTTGTGCTGACCGACACGCGGCGGGCCAACATCGTGTTCATAGGCTTCCTCATCGGGGTGGTGGCCCTGTTTGCGGCCAACATGGTGTACCTGGCGAAGGCCTAAACCTATGGTTTGTGGGCAAAAACGAGGCAGATGTGTTTTATTTTTCTTATCTTCGCACCGAATTACGCACATAACAAACAAATATGAAACGATATAAACTGATAAACAACATCACGGGGTGGGTGATTTTTGCCATCGCCGCCGCCGTGTACTGCATGACCATTGAGCCTACGGCAAGTTTCTGGGACTGCCCCGAGTTCATCCTTTCGGGCTACAAGCTGGAGGTGGGACACCCGCCCGGAGCACCGTTCTTTATGCTGGTGGCCAACCTGTTTAGCCAGTTTACATCGGACACGGCCTCGGTGGCCAAGATGGTGAACTACATGAGCGCGCTGATGAGCGCGGGATGTATCTTGTTCCTGTTCTGGACCATCACGCACCTGACACTGAAGCTGGTGCGCAGGGACGGCGAGGAGCTGACCGCAGGCCAGATAGTGGCCGTCATGGGCAGCGGCGCCGTGGGCGCGCTGGCCTATACGTTTAGCGACACGTTCTGGTTTAGCGCGGTGGAAGGCGAAGTGTATGCCTTCTCGTCGCTTTTCACGGCAGCAGTATTCTGGCTGATCCTGAAGTGGGAGGACGTAGCCGACCAGCCGCACTCCGACCGCTGGCTGGTGCTGATAGCCTACCTGACGGGACTGAGCATCGGGGTGCACCTGCTGAACCTGTTGTGCCTGCCGGCCATTGTGCTGGTGTTTTACTACAAGCGGGCCGAAAATCCCAACGCATGGGGGTCGATACTGGCCCTGGCGGTGTCGGCCTTGCTGGTGGGGGCTGTGCTCTACGGCATTGTGCCGGGACTGGTGAAGGTGGGCGGCTGGTTTGAGCTGTTCTTCGTCAACGTGCTGGGCATGCCGTTCAACTCGGGCGTCATCGTGTACATCATACTGCTGCTGGCCGCACTGATATGGGGCATCTACGAAAGTTACCAGGGAAAGAGCTGGGGCAAGATGGTGGTGGCGTTTCTGCTGGGCATAGCCATGCTGGGCATCCCCTTCTACGGACACGGGGCAAGCTCGGTGGTGCTGGGCATCGTAGTGCTGGCCGTACTGGCCCTGCTGCTGCGCAAGCCGGTGCAAGAGAAATGGGCGGCGAAGACGCACTTTGCCATTTCCCCGAGGGTGCTGAACACGGGACTGCTCTGCTGCCTCATGGTGGTGCTGGGCTACTCGTCGTACGCACTCATCGTAATTCGCTCGGCAGCCAACCCGCCCATGGACCAAAACTCGCCGGAAGACATCTTTACGCTGGGCGAGTACCTGGGACGCGAGCAGTATGGCACGCGGCCGCTGTTCTACGGACAGACCTACGCCTCGGCCTTCGTGCTGAAGGAGGAGGGCGAGTACTGCGTGCCCGAGATGGCCTACCAGCACAAGCGCTACATCCGCAAGGAGAAAGAGAGCGAGCAGGAAAAGGACCGCTACGTACAGGTGCCGGGACAATACGATTACAAATACGCACAAAACATGCTGTTCCCGCGCATGTACAGCAGCGCGCATGCCGAGCAATACAAGCAGTGGATAGACATCAAGGGGCACGACGTGCAGTTTAACCAGTGCGGAGAGATGAAGACGGTGAACATACCCACGCAATGGGAAAACATCAAGTTCTTCTTTACCTACCAGCTCAACTGGATGTACTGGCGGTACTTTATGTGGAACTTTGTGGGACGGCAAAACGACATACAGGGCAACGGGGAACTGGAGCACGGCAACTGGATTACGGGCTTCAGCTTTATAGACAATGCGCTGGTGGGCAACCAGGAACTGCTGCCCGACGAGCTGAAAAACAACAAGGGGCACAACGTGTTCTACGGGCTGCCGCTGCTGCTGGGCATACTGGGACTGCTGTGGCAGGCCTACCGCGGACAAAAGGGGATACAGCAGTTCTGGGTGGTGTTCTTCCTGTTCTTTATGACGGGCATCGCCATCGTGCTATACCTGAACCAGACGCCGTCGCAGCCGCGCGAACGCGACTATGCCTACGCGGGCTCGTTCTATGCCTTTGCCATCTGGATTGGCATGGCGGTGGCGGGCATTGCACAATGGCTGTCCAAGCTGCTGAAGGGCCGCGAGCTGCCGGCCGCACTGGTGGCCACGGCAGCCTGCCTGCTGGTACCCATACAGATGGCGGGACAGACGTGGGACGACCACGACAGGAGCGGACGGTTCCTGTGCGCCGACTTTGGCAAGAACTACCTGAGCTCGCTGCAAGAGGAAGGGAACCCGGTAATCTTTACCAATGGCGACAACGACACCTTCCCGCTGTGGTACAACCTGGAGGTGGAGGGCTTCCGCACGGATGCACGCTGCTGCAACCTGACGTACCTGACTACCGACTGGTACATCGACCAGATGAAGCGGCCTGCCTACACCTCGCCGGCACTGCCCATCGACTGGAAGCGCATAGAATATGTGGAAGGGACCAACGACTACGCCCTCATAGAGCCGTCGTTTAAAGAAAAACTGATCGGCCTCTACACACAGGCTCGGCAGAAGGCGGCAAATGGCGACACCAAGGACCTGGAGACGCTGGTGCAGAACTGGGGCGAAGATCCGTTCGAGGTGAAGAACGTTCTGCACAAGTGGGTGCTGGGCAGTCGCAAGGAGTTCCGCTTCATCCCCACCGACAGCCTGGTCATCAAGATAGACAAGGAGGCGGTACGCCGGAGCGGCATGAAGATTCCGGCCAACGACTCCATACCCGACTACATCAACATCTCGCTGAAGGGCAAGCGGGCCATATACAAGAACGAGCTCATGGAACTGGAGATGCTGAGCACCGCCAACTGGGAACGGCCGCTCTACATGGCTGCCAGCGTGGGACCCGAATACCAGCTGGGACTGCAGAACTACTACGTGCAAGAGGGACTGGCCTACCGGTTTACGCCGTTCGACAAGACCAAGACGGGCATGAGCGTGGATACGGAGAAGATGTACGACAACCTGATGCACAAGTTCCGCTTCGGGGGACTGGAGAAGAAGGGGCTGTACATCGACGAGAATGCGCTGCGCATGTGCTACTCGCACCGCACCATCTTTGTCCGGCTGGCCGAGCAGCTGATTGCCGACGGCGACAACGACAAGGCGCTGGAGGTGCTGAACTATGTAGAGCAACACGTGCCTGCCTACAACGTGCCATACGACTACCAAAACGGGGCGCTGAACATGGCGGAGGCCTACTACAAGGTGGGACAAAAAACGAAGGCGGAGGAGGTTATCAACGTGCTGGCCGACAAGAGTCGCCAGTACCTGCGCTTCTACCTGAGCCTGGACAACTCCAAACTGGACATCTGCGCCACGGAAGCCGAGTACCACGTGGCCCTGCTCAACAAGATAGCCCAGATCATGGAACAATATGAATCGCCCGAGGCCAAGAAGACAGCTGCCGACGTAGATACGTACTACAACCAGCTGCTTACGCGCATGCAATTCCTGAAGTAAGATGCTGATTGAACAACCTCCCCGGTTCTTCCGGAAGATATACGGCGAAACCCTCTGGCGCATCAACCCGACCGAAAAGGTGGTGTACCTGACCTTCGACGACGGGCCCATACCCATGGTCACCCCCTGGGTGCTGGCCCTGTTGGAGCAAGAAGGCATCAAGGCTACTTTTTTTATGGTGGGCGACAACGTGCGCAAGCATCCCGAGATATACCAGATGGTGGTGCAGGCCGGACACCGGGTGGGCAACCATACCTTTCACCACCTGAGCGGGTTTAAGCGGACCACCGGCACCTACCTGCAGGATGTGGCGGATGCCGACGAGTTGCTGCGCAGCGACCTCTTTCGGCCGCCCCACGGATGGATGCGGTGGGCGCAGTACCTGTGGCTGAAGGGGAGGTACCGCATCGTGATGTGGGACGTGGTGACACGCGACTACAGCAAGAAGCTGCGGGGACCGCAGGTGCTGGCCAACGTGATGCGCTACACGCGCTACGGCTCCATCATTACGTTTCACGACTCCATCAAGTCGTGGAAGAACGGCAACCTGCAATACGCCCTGCCCAAGGCCATCCAGTTCCTGAAGGAGGAGGGTTACCAGTTCCGAACCATCGAATAAGCAGAAATGGCGGCCAAGAAACAAAAATATTACGTGGTATGGGAAGGCGCGACACCGGGCGTGTACGCCTCGTGGAGCGAATGCCAGCAGCAGACCAAGGGGGTCAAGGGTGCGCGGTTCAAGTCTTTCGACACCCTGGCCGAGGCGCAACAGGCCTATGAGGAAGGCCCCGAGGCCTATATCGCTGCCCCCGGCCGCGCAGCGACAAAGCGGGAGCGTCCGCTGCCTGCCACGGGCGAGGTCCACGAAAACGCCCTGGCAGTGGATGCAGCCTGCAGCGGCAACCCGGGCATGATGGAGTACCGCGGGGTGCACGTAGCCGCCCGGCAGCAGGTCTTCCACTTCGGCCCCATCTACGGCACCAACAACATCGGCGAGTTCCTGGCCATTGTGCACGCACTGGCACTGATACAGCAAAAGGGATGGGACATGCCGGTGTATAGCGACAGCCGCAATGCCATCAAGTGGGTGGCAAAAAAGAAATGCAACACCAAGCTGCCGCGCAATGCCAAGACCCAGCAGGTATACGACCTCATAGCGCGGGCCGAGGCATGGCTCAACAACAATACCTTCCACACGCCCATACTGAAGTGGGAAACCCGCAAGTGGGGGGAGATTCCTGCCGACTTTGGCCGGAAATAACGGTCAGGCACCCAGCGACTGCATGTCGTGCAGGCGCTTGTACACTCCGTTCTGCTGCAACAACTCTTCGTGGCGGCCTTGCTCTACAATCTCGCCGTCCTGCAACACATAGATTTCGTCTGCGTTGCGTATGGTGGACAGCCGGTGGGCAATGGCAATGGTGGTACGTGACTTCATCAGGCGCTCCAACGCCTCCTGGACCAAGCGCTCCGACTCGGTGTCGAGTGCGGAGGTGGCCTCGTCGAGTATCAAGATGGGCGGGTTCTTCAGGATGGCGCGGGCAATGCTGATGCGCTGGCGCTGGCCGCCCGACAGCTTCCCGCCGCGGTCGCCAATATTGGTGTCGTACCCATTCTCCGTCTCCATGATAAAGTCGTGTGCATTGGCTATCTTGGCCGCCTCCACCACCTGCTCCATGGTGGCATTCTCCACCCCGAAGGCAATGTTGTTAAAGAAGGTGTCGTTGAACAATATGGCCTCCTGGTTGACGTTGCCTATGAGCCCGCGCAAGGCACTTATCTGCATGTCGCGCACGTCCACCCCGTCGATAAGGATGGCCCCATCCTTGACATCGTGGTAACGCGGCACCAGGTCCACCAGCGTGGACTTGCCCGAACCGGACTGTCCCACCAGCGCAATGGTCCTGCCCTTGGGAATGGCGAGGTTGATGTGCTTGAGCACGGGATGCAAGCCATCGTAGTCGAAGCTCACATCCTTGAAGGTGATCTGCTCCTTAAGCTCGCTGATGGCGATGGGGTTTTCCTTCTCGCGGATGGGGTTCTCGGCATTCAGTATCTTATCTATACGCTCCATCGAGGCCAGTCCCTTGGGAATGTTGTAGCTGGCCTTGGCAAAGTCCTTGAGCGGATTGATGATGCTGTACAGGATGACCAGGTAGAAGATAAAGGTAGGCGCCTCTATGTCGGCATCGTTGCCCAGGATGAGCATGCCGCCAAACCAGAGGACGATGACGATGAGGACCGTGCCCAGGAACTCGCTCATGGGGTGGGCAAGCGACTGCCGTATGGCCACCTTGTTGTTGGCGCGGCGCACCTCGTTGGTCACTTTTTCGTAACGCTTCTCCATCTTTTCCTCGGCAATGAAGGCCTTGATGATGCGCAGTCCGCCCAACGTTTCCTCCAGCTGCGCCATGGAGTCGCTCCACAGGTTTTGGGCGTAAAGCGACTTCCGCTTCAGCTTCTTGCCCACCAGTCCCATAAGCCACACCATGAGCGGCAGCACCAGCACCGTAAAGAGGGTGAGCTTCCAGCTGGTGATGATGAGCGTGGCAAAATAAAAGAGGATAAGGATGGGGTTCTTGATAAGCATGTCCAGCGAGCTGGTGATGGACGTCTCCACCTCGGTCACGTCGCCGCTCATGCGGGCTATGATGTCGCCCTTTCGCTCTTCGGAAAAGAAGGCCAGCGGCAGGTGGGTAATCTTATGGTAAAGCTTTATGCGCAAGTCGCGTACCACGCCGGTGCGCAGGGGAATCATGACGGCTGCCGAACCAAAGTAGCAGGCCGTCTTAAGCAGCGTCATGACCACGAGGAACAGGCCCAAAAACAGCAGGGTGGTTACAGGGCCGTAGGTATGGATGAGCTCGGTGACGTAATAATAAAAGTTGTTCGACACCACCTCCTTCAGGCTGCCACTGCCCCACTCCATGAAATGATAGACGCGGTCGTTGGCACCTGTCTTAAACAAAATGTTGAGGATGGGGATGATGAGGGTGAACGAAAAGATGTTGAACACCGCCGAAAGGATGTTCAGCAACACGGCCCACCAAGCATAACTCTTGTACGGCCATACAAACCTGCGTAAAACCTGCCAAAACTCTTTCATACCTCCTCCTATTATATATTGCGGGTCAGTCGCCGCTCAAAATGGTTTGTGCAATTACCTGCGGATAGTGTGCATATTCCAGCTCGTGCACCCGCGCAGCCAGCGTGTCGGGAGTGTCAGCCGGCAGGACGGGACAGGCGTATTGGGCCACCACCTCGCCCGCATCGTAGGCTTCCGAGACATAGTGGATGGTGATGCCCGACTGCGACTCGCCCGCGGCCAGCACGGCCCGGTGCACCTTGTCGCCATACATCCCCTTGCCCCCGTACTTGGGCAGCAGCGAAGGATGGATGTTGAGCACCCGCTGCCGGTACACGTCCAGGATGCAGTCGGGTACCTTGGCCAGGAAACCCGCCAGCACCAGCCAGTCGATGTCCTCGTGCAGCAGCAGGGCCAGGACGGCCTTGCCATCGTCCCAAAACTCCTTGGAAAAAACACAACAGGGCATGCCCAGCATCTTGGCACGTTCCACGACAAAGGCCTTGGGTCGGTTGGATATAATCAGGCGGACGGATATGTCGTCGGCCGAATCCCGAAAATACCGGACGATATTTTCGGCATTGCTTCCGTTTCCCGATGCCAAAATTGCTATTTTTTTGTCCATATTTTTCAAAAATTGCACAAAAAGGGGTCTTTTGTGCAATTTTTTCGCCAAATATTTGGATAAACCAATTATAATGCTTTCCTTTGTACCCGCAAAAATAAATTTTTTTTTTATTATTAACTAAAAATTTTAAAGTTATGTCTGAAATTGAACAAAAAGTCAAAGCTATTATTATGGACAAGTTGAGCGTTGAAGAATCTCAAATTACCCCCGAAGCCAGTTTTACCAATGACCTGGGCGCCGACTCGCTCGACACCGTGGAACTGATCATGGAGCTGGAGAAGGAATTCAATATCACCATCCCCGACGAAGAGGCACAAACAATAGCCACCGTAGGTGACGCTTACAAGTACATTGAAGCACATCAAGCACAAGCATAACCTTTTCAATCCCTTTCCTTAAATTTTGTTTTTATGGAACTGAAAAGAGTAGTAGTAACAGGTCTCGGTGCCATTACCCCCATAGGCAACTCCGTTGCCGAACTGTGGGACAGCATCCTGGCGGGGAAAAGCGGAGCCGGTCCTATTACTCGTTTCGATGCCACACTTTTCAAAACCCAGTTTGCCTGCGAAGTCAAGAACTTCAATCCCGAGCAATATATCGACCTGAAGGCCTCGCGCAAGATGGACCTTTATACGCAGTACGGGATGGCCGTGGCCAAGCAAGCTGTAGACGATGCCCGCCTGGACTTGGCAACAGAAGACCTCAACCGCATAGGGGTGGTCTTTGGAGCCGGCATAGGCGGCATTCATACTTTTGAAAGCGAAGTGGGCTATTACTATCAACACCTCGATCAAGGGCCCAAATTTAGTCCGTTCTTTATCCCCAAGATGATTTCGGATATTGCAGCCGGACAAATTTCGATGCAATACGGGTTCCATGGTCCCAATTATTCAACCTGCTCGGCATGCGCCACTTCCTCCAATGCCATTGCTGACGCCTACAACCTCATTAGGTTGGGCAAGGCCAACGTAATGGTGACGGGCGGCTCCGAAGCTGCCATAGAGGCCAGCGGCGTGGGAGGCTTCAACGCCATGCATGCCCTTTCCACACGGAATGACTCACCCCAGACTGCCTCGCGCCCGTTTAGCGGGAGCCGCGACGGCTTTGTAATGGGCGAGGGAGCCGGCTGCCTGATATTGGAAGACCTGGACCATGCCAAGGCCCGCGGCGCCAAGATCTACGCCGAGATTGTAGGTGCAGGCATGTCGGCCGATGCCTACCACATCACCGCATCACACCCCGAAGGACTGGGTGCCAAGCTGGTGATGCGCAACGCATTGGAAGATGCCGGCATCAGCCCCGACAAAGTGGACTATATCAATGTACACGGTACATCGACTACCGTGGGTGATATTTCGGAGGTGAAAGCTATTCAGGAAGTGTTTGGGAAACATGCGTACGAGCTCAACATCAGCTCTACCAAGTCCATGACCGGACACATGCTGGGAGCCGCCGGTGCGGCAGAGGCCATTATTTGCATACTGGCCATCAACCATAGCATAGTGCCGCCCACCATCAATCATGAGAAAGGCGACGATGACCCGGACATCGACTACAACCTGAACTTCACATTCAACAAGCCGCAGAAGCGGGAAATTCGCTATGCCCTGTCCAATACCTTCGGGTTTGGCGGACACAATGCCGCCCTGTTGATAAAGAAATATAGCGAGTAGGCTCGTGATAGAAAATTTGTTTGATCGGATAAGGCTCCTTTTTCGCAAGGAAAAGGAGTCTTATCTTTGTTTATACCACATCCTCGGCTTCTTCCCGCACCAGATAAAGTACTACAAGGAAGCCCTGCTGCATAAGTCGCTGCAGACCAAGACAGAGGGCGGACACTTGGTAAACAACGAGCGACTGGAGTTTCTGGGCGATGCGGTGCTCGATGCCGTGGTGGGCGACCTGGTGTTTTACCACTTCCCCGAGCAGCGCGAGGGGTTCCTGACCAACACCCGCTCCAAGATTGTGCAGCGCGAGACGCTGAACAGGCTGGCGGTGGACATAGGGCTGGACAAGCTGCTGCAACGCAACTACCATAGCCAGACGCACAACACGTACATCAACGGCAATGCCTTCGAGGCCCTGATGGGCGCCATATACCTGGACCGCGGCTACGGCAAGTGCATGGAGTTTTTCAAGCGGCAGATACTGGGCAAGCACATCAGCCTGGACCAGGTGGCCCATCGGGAAATAAACTTTAAGTCGAAGCTGATAGAATGGGCGCAGAAGAACCACCGCGCCATCGATTTCAAGCTGCTGGAGCAGTCGTCCGACGAAGACGCCAACCCCGTCTTCTGCACCCTGGTGGCCATAGAGGGCGTGCCGGCCGGCAAGGGCAAAGGCTACACCAAGAAGGAGTCGCAGCAGAAAGCCGCCAAGAACACCCTGCGCAAGATTAGGTACGATGCCGACTTCAAACGGCAGGTGAAAGCAGCGGCAGGCGGACAAAAAAATGAGGATGTGCCTGCCGGCACACCCTCAGATTAACTTGTCTTTTAGAAGAATCAGTCCACAAACTGCACCTTCTCAGCCTTGCGCGGCTTGGCATCGGGTGCCTCGTCGGGATAACCCAGGGCAATGAGGTACAGCAGTTCGTACTTCTCGCCAAAGTTCATCTTCTTTACATATTCCATAGCCTCCGCGTTCTTGTCTATCTCGCGCAGCGGGCCCATCATGATGACCGAGCCCAGGCCCATCGACTGGGCAGCCAGACAGATGTTTTCGCCCAGCAGGCCGCAATCCAAGGCGCTAAACTTCGACTCCTTTTCGGCAGCCACAAACACCACTGCGGGAGCGTTATAGAAGGCGGTGCCCTCGCCTATCCTTTCGGCCAGCTTGGGATCCTTGGCCAGCATGGTAGCGGTCATGCCCTTCAAAAATTCTTGGTTGTCCACCACGCGCACTTCCCAGTCTTGCAGGTTCATGGCGCTGGGGGCGTTAATGCCTGCATTCAGAATGAGCTGCAGGGTGTCGCGGCTCACGGCCTGCGGCAGGTACTTGCGCACGCTGCGGCGGGCCAGGATGGTCTCCATCGTGGCGTTCTTGGTGTCGTCGGCCACCACCGTCTCCTGAGGCTTGGGGGACTGGCAGGCGCCCATAACCAATACGGTCAGCAATAAGATTGCACTTTTAAATACTTTCATCTTTTTCTGTTTTTTAGGTTTATACGCCACAAATCTAAAAAAAAATTTAATACCTGTTTTTATTTAAAAGATTTTTTATTTTTGTAAAAACAAACGACGAAACACATGAAAAAAGAAGACTTTATGCGCCGTGCCTGCCGACTGGCAGAAGAGAGCGTGAAGAATGGCGGCGGCCCGTTTGGCGCCGTAATCGTAAAAGACGGAAACATTGTGGCCGAAGGCAACAACCGGGTGACAGCCGACTGCGACCCCACCGCGCATGCCGAGGTAAATGCCATTCGCAAGGCGGCCCTGGCGCTGGGCACCTTCGACCTGAGCGGCTGCGAAATCTATACCTCCTGCGAACCCTGTCCCATGTGCCTGGGCGCCATCTACTGGGCCCACCTGGACAAGATTTATTATGGCAACAACAAGCTGGATGCCGAGCGCATAGGCTTTGGCGATGCCTTTATTTATAAGGAGATAGCCTTGAAACCCGAAGACCGCAACACCAAGATGGAAGAACTGTTGCCCGACGAGGCCAAGAAGGCCTTCAAGATGTGGGAAGAAAAGGCAGACAAAATCGAATACTAACACCTAACGCTATGGAACAAAAGTTTAGAAGACCCCCCGAAGACGACATCGGCTCCTTCCTAAAAGCCATGGGCATAGGGATAGCCGTCATGGCCGTATGCTGCAAAATCATCAGCCATGTAGAAAAGAAACTCAAACAAAAGGACGAATAAACAGAGAAGGCATCCTTCCACAACCGGAAGGATGCCTTCGCATTTATCTGTCAGCCTAATGCTTATTTCAGCTTGGGACCGGCCTTTACCAAAGCCTTGCCGGCCTTGTTGCCTTCGTACTTCACAAAGTTCTTGATGAAGCGTCCGGCCAAATCCTTGGCTTTCTCTTCCCATTCCGAAGCCTTCTTGTAGGTGTCGCGCGGATCCAAAATCTTGGAGTCCACACCTGCCAGCTTGGTAGGCACTACCAGTCCGAAGTAAGGAATGGTCTTGGTGGGAGCCTTGTCGATGCTGTGGTTCAGGATGGCGTCGATGATGCCACGCGTATCCTTGATGGAGATGCGCTTGCCCGTTCCATTCCAACCGGTGTTCACCAGGTAAGCCTTGGCACCGCTCTTCTTCATGTGGCGCACCAGTTCCTCGGCATACTTGGTAGGATGCAGTTCGAGGAAGGCCTGGCCGAAGCAGGCAGAGAAGGTAGGCGTAGGCTCGGTGATGCCGCGCTCGGTACCTGCCAGCTTGGCGGTGAAGCCCGACAAGAAGTAGTACTTGGTCTGCTCGGGTGTCAGGATAGACACGGGAGGCAGCACGCCAAAGGCGTCGGCGCTCAGGAAGATAACCTGCTTGGCAGCGGGAGCGTGCGATACGGGGCGCACAATGTTATGGATGTGGTAGATGGGGTAGCTGACACGCGTGTTTTCGGTCACGCTCTTGTCGGCAAAGTCAATCTTGCCATCCTTGTCCACCGTCACGTTCTCCAACAGGGCATCGCGGTGAATGGCATTGTAGATGTCAGGTTCGGCATCCTTGTCCAGATTGATTACCTTGGCATAGCAGCCGCCTTCGAAGTTGAACACGCCTTCCGCGCTCCAGCCGTGCTCGTCATCACCGATCAGCAGGCGTTTCGGGTCAGCGGACAGTGTGGTCTTGCCGGTACCGGAGAGGCCGAAGAAGATCGCTGTCTTCTTTGTTTCGGGATCCATATTCGCCGAAGCGTGCATCGGTAAGACACCTCTTGAAGGCATCAGATAGTTCATAACGGTGAAGACGCACTTCTTGATTTCACCGGCGTAACGCGTACCGGCGATCACGGCCATTCTTCTCTCCATGTCGAAGATAACCGCCGCTTCGCCCCGGACACCATCGGTCTCCGGATTGGTCGCAAGGCCCGGTACCGCGATAA
>Ga0181612_148739_pt1 | contig 18304 bp, 5 predicted proteins | sample HoacroProtozoa21_FD_119630 | JGI IMG/M metagenome (GOLD analysis project Ga0181612, IMG submission 119630) | Hoatzin crop microbial communities from Cojedes, Venezuel. Combined Assembly of Gp0051906, Gp0051904, Gp0051908
AAAAAAAAAAAAAAGGAAAATAGGTAGCACAGTTTTTTCCGAGTGATATTATTAGTTTTTAATTTTGCATCTCAGTTTTGTCATAGCAACTTCATTGCTAATCTCAGACTAGTACAAAAATAAACAATCTTCTTTTTGCTCCATTTTGGAATTAAGACATGTCTTTCTTGCCAGCAATATGTAGGGTTTTGGCCTCACAAACTAAAGGATACACCTAGTGTTACCAAAACATCCTTAGTTTTCCAATTCGAAACTGAATGACTTATTTTAGCAATACAGAAGAGCAGAAAAATGTTAAACTGAGCTAACTGAACATTGTCGGAAATTGGGAAAGACATAGAACATAGGTTAAGGACATCACTGAAAACAAACCAAAACTAAGAATGGGAAATATGGCAAATACTGGATTGTTTCTTCTGTGTTTTTATTCCAGTTAAAGTTTTGGGTAACAAAGGATTGCTAGTTCTAAGTGTCGACAGCAGCTGACTTAAACTCTGTCCTGGGAATTTGTAGTCTAGACAGTTTTGGTCCTCGTCTCTAGACTTGCATCTTTCCACTTGGGGATAAGAGTTTGGTTGCCGCAATTAATTTCATCTTAGTTATTTTATATTTAATCTTTAGATTGTCACCAAAAGCAAATCCTCAAGAGAATGAGGGATACTGTAAAAAGTCAAGCCAAAGTGATTAGGGCTTAGTTTAGAAATGTACACTGATCATTTCAGTTGACATGAAACTTCACAGGCTGAAGTGGGATTTTTGGGTGATCTTTTTCCCCAGAAAATGAAGAAAAAGGTTTAGGTGTCTTATTTTCAGAGGTATTTCTCTTAAAAGCAGGCCTTACTGTTAAGTGTTCCTAAGCTATTTGGCAGGTACGGAGCCCTGTGTATGTTTGGCAATTTGGTATTCACTTTACTTCAGTATCCCAAGTGCTCTAGAAGGTGGTGAGGAATAAAAGAAATATCATTGGATGATCTACAGGGTTATGATCTGTTAAATTGTGTCAAATATATAATATAGAAAACATTATTATAGCAAACATATCTTGGAGTTGCCTCAGTGGAATAGGCATGGGGTGGGGGTGAGAGGAGCTTTGCTGCTTAGCACTGAGTCTCTTAGGGTGTCAACTTCAACCAAATTAAAGAAATGTGTGCCAGCCTCAAGTTGGCATGCTTGAGTTCACTTCAGTCAATGAGGCACCTTAGCGCAGTAAGCACAATAGAGACAAAGAGATGCCTTGCAACTGACAGAGAGAGAAAAGAGTCCTTTGAGATGAAATGTTAACATAAGAAGTGAAAGTGGTTTGCGGTAGTCTCAAGCTGGCTCTTTTGGGTTCACTTTCCTATAGTTACTGAACTATAGTGCTGTACCTTAACAGAGGAGTCTCAATAAAATTAGAAAGATATCCTAAAAAGGACAGAAGACGAGAGAGAGTAAAAGAGAGAGAAAGGGAGAGTTCTTTTGATAAGAAGCTTAACAAAAGTGGAAAAAATGGTTTATGTGAATGTTAGTTTTCATGGCAGTCTCAAGCTGACACTTGGGCTCCCTTTATTACAGTCAGTAAGCTACTTTAGCAAACAAAGGAGAATGGAGAGAAGGATGGCTGGAAACAACAGAGAAAGGGAGAGAAAAAGAGACCTCTTTGACAGCTTCTAACACAACATGAAATCTCTGCCTCTGTTTCCATTTTGAAACATTTTCTGTAAGGCAGAGAAACACAAATGGTTGAATCTTTGTGGAGATACTTCATAGAGAATTAAACAAATTAAATGCTGAGATTTTAGATTTGCTTAAGCAACATAGTGGCTTAATTGTGCTCAATTAAAATATGGAGCGAGGGCTGTTAATTGCCTTTTTACCTCTCTCAAAAGATTTTTTTTTTCAGCATGCTGTTTTCAGATATTAATAATTAGTATCCAAAACAGGAAATTCTACTATAGCATTGAATCCATTTTAAATCCTCTTCATGTATGACAATATGTGGGGAAAAAAGTCACCAGAATTGGAGAAGTCTGGGTTTTTTAATGCAGTTCTCAGTAGCGCTGAAAACTGAGTGAATGCAGGCTTATACTTGCATCATGCGACTGATGAGCAGTCTGCCTTTCTAAACACATGAAAGAAAAATTGACAAACCATCTTTTCTCTGCATTTACTCCAGTCCTTTAGGTTTTAGGTATTCAATTCAGTCTAGTATTTCAAGTTTTAGGTGCTGAAGTTCTGCTTCTGCCCTCTAGTTCTCCATCTCATTGGAAAGGAAATATGTTTGAATAGCTTCCACAAATTTAAGCTTTGCAAGCTGAACATGAGAGTAAAAAAGACTTCAGGCCTTTTGTATCTGTTAGGTAAACAGATGAAGTAAACTAAACCATACCCATCAAAGCTGTAATTAAAAGACCTGTGAAAATCGGCAGATTTTGAACATCATCTATTCACTGCAAAATGGGCCATTAGATATCTGGCTGATAAATGTTCTCATTCTGAACCTAATCTGCACTGATCATACGTCATCTGCAAATTCTGTAGAGACACACTTTGGAAAGGAAGGGAAGTCACAGTCACAAATTATTCTTGCCCTCCATTAGGCAAATTTGTCAACTTTATAGAATCAATAGAAGATTCTTTATAATATACAAATTGGTATGCATCCATGAGTAAAAGCAATCGGAAAACCAAGGCTGAAGCTTAATTAGAGCAGAACTTGCTCTTAATAATATCGGATATAATGAAGATGCACTTCCAAGCAAATAACATTGAAGCTTCCAACTTCATAACTTTGTAATGTAAAATCCATGGCACTCCAAATCTACTTGTCTTTTAATAATATTTCTGTGTGGAGGAAAAAATTGCTTTTTGTAGTTAAATGTTAATCTGTTAACCAAGATGAGTGATGACAAGTTTATAGAAGCATAATATAAGTATTCTAAAAGTATGCAATAAATAAATTAAACAATTATTTGCAGGTGGACTGGAGAGCAAAACAAGAAAAAAGTGACTTATGTGAACAAATTTCAATCTGTGCTTTTTTGTAAATTGTTCACATCAGCCTTATGCTCCTTTTTATATTGCATGATTTTTCACTGAAGTCATGTGATGCGTGTTCTGCTCTGTAATGGGCTAGTTTGAAATGTTTGAACATCTGTATAACAAAGAAGTAGCAAATTACATTATTTAATAGAATGAAATTTAATTTGTGATAAGAGTCATGAAACTTCTGCAATTCAAATTTTTTAATTAATATCCTTCAGTCACTCAAATATTCAAGAACAACCTAGAAGATACTAGAAAATCTACTGGTATTGCCAATTCTTATTGGAAAAGTATTTACTAGTTTCATTAATATTGAATGAAAACCTGTTTGGATTGGTCTCTCAGACCTAAACTTCAGTTATTTTGTTCTGATGGCTCTTTGAAAGTCTTTGTTAAAGGCTGAAGACAGCTGAGGATTGAATTCCTACATACTAGGTCATAGCCAAATAATTATGAATCAGCTACCTTGTATTTGGATTCTGCAGAAGACAGTGTTTTCTGTATCTGCAGCTTGGCCAGTATTAGTCAGAAGAACATGGAGAGCAGTTGAAGAAGACAGCATTTCTTTCAGTAGTGAAAACGTGTTCTTGTGATTCAGAGTAATAATGGCTCTTTGGGTTTTAAAGCTGACGGCGGTGTTCGTGAGGGGCTACCACGTATCCACAGGGCTAGGCAGCAGCACTTGTGACCAGTTGTCTCTCATTTGCATTATTACTAATCCCTTAAAATGTGACAACTCCATGAAATGACTTTGTATCAGCTCATTTAGTGCTGAAAAAAAATGAACTTTTTAACTTGTGCTGGATGAAGAAACAGGAGTGTGGGAACTACAAAGTGCAACTATTAAAAAAAAATAAGAGAATGGAACCAAAATGAGAAAATTGGAGAACAGTGAAACAGAAGAACAGGAGATGAAAAGAGGCTGGATAAGGCCTTTTTTTCTGTCTTCCTATCACAAGACTAAGCTTGCTATCACAAGACAAAGCAGATTTTTTCAGTGAAGCCTAGCAGTACTGGTCCTGCATTTTGAACTCCCCTGAATTCTTGCTCTACATTTTGTTGGTAATCATTTTGACTTGATGAATACCTTGGTCCCCACCTTTAGATGATTTGAGAGAGTAGATCTAAAGCAACTGAATTATTAACTACCTGTGATGTGAAAACAATCAATTTAATTGGTAACAGTAAAAACAGGTGGCAAGAGTAAACTCGCAGCACTAAATTATTCTTTTTTTCTGCCTTGCTAATGTGGGGGTGTGTGAGAGAGGGAGACAGACTGACATCCATCTGCTTGGACTACAGAGACTAATGTGAACAAATATGCAGCATACTAAGTGCTCCCTGCAACCCCTCAAGAACCAGCTCTTCTATTTAGCATTATTGTGTGCCATCCAGTTTTGTAAGCTACAGAAATTCTGACTTACCCCTAGACAGTTCATGTAAATTATGTTAATGATTACTGTCCACTCTCTGCCAAGAACAGTACTGATGCTGCTACTTTTCCTTCATATGATCAATTCTTTCCTTTGCTTCTTGTTTGTTTGTAATGAGCCTTAAGGTAAAACTGCATCAGAAAGCAGCATCTCCCTTCACTTCCCTTTATATTTTGAATGATGGTTGTTTCTGACATGAAGGCTCTAGATCTTTAAATTGAATATGCTGTCAATGTATTCTTTTCCAAGAAACTGATCGTGCTTGTCAAAGACAGAATTTTGATGAAGAAAACTTCAGGGGTTTAAGGTTCCTTCTCTTGGCTTTGTTTTTCTTTATGTTTTATGATCAACCATATCTCTCTACAGCAAGTATGTTGAGTTACTGTTGAGGCATACATTACACTGGGTGCAATGCTTAGGAAACGGCTTTTCTTCTACTTGTAAGGAAGTAAAGATAGAGAACTATGGATAACATTCAGGATCAACAGGATTGAAAGACACATTTTTTTGTTCCACCTAATACTAGCATAATGGAGAGGGAACGTCTGTCTGGTAACCCAGGTCTCCTGCATGATGGTTAATTTTTGACTAGGACATAATCAAGCTGTCTTATGTGTGCGGTTGCTTGTCTGTGTCTGTATCATGCTACTGTGTAATGTCCAACCTGAATTAATACCGCTGGAGCAGATGCTAAATGACTGTATCCAAGTCACTTATGTCCTATTTTACACTTCATGATCTGTGTGAGGCTGTGTGAACATTTGATACCCATTTTGGAGTCTCACCATATGCCCTCACATTTACAGGCTGTAAATCCATAATCAGCTATTCAGTTGATATTGGTATGGCTTCTCTCAACTGCATACGTGAGAGAAAGAGTTTGGAAATAACCTTTATAAATGGATGTACTTGCATGGATGACTACTGAAGAATCTCAAATGTTGTTTCATGTAACGCTCTACCAATGGGAAGAAAAGTGAAAGTAGGGGGCTGACTAAAGATATTGGATGCTTTATGTAAACTTCTGGAAGAGTCCTCTATACCTAAAAACTCCATTCACAGCATTTGAAACAAAATCTCCAAATGTGTGTGCAAAACTCATTTCCTTACTGCATAACTTCCTGTAGGAAAAATAATGATTAAAAAACCTTTTCAGCATCGCTTGTCTTCTTTTAAAAGAAGAGTTCCTTTTGTGTGTTGAGGATCAAAAAGCAAGAAACTATGTAATTTTCTACTATGTGTTCCCTTTCCATAGGACATTCAAACACTCCACGCTTTTCCATTCTTTGTCCTGCAGTACTTACTTTCTTAAATCAGCTCTGCTTCCCTTCCTGTTCTCCTGTTTCCAAAGTAAAAGGTTTGTTAAAACACTACATCCAGTTCTGTGTCCCCCCTCCTGCTCCATTAAACACGTGAAATGTCATTTCAGATGATTGGCAATTCTCCATTGAGAATTTTTTTCTTCATTATTAGCAATCCTTGGGTTGAAATGGGGTAGCTTGCACCTTTCTGAGCAGACTTCTGTAAATAATACATTCAGCAGCAGTCATGGATACCCTAATTTTCAGTGGTTTTGATGCTGCAGCTTCCTTTTGCATTTTGATGCTATATGCTTTGTACAGTCATAGCATAGCTTGGTCACCCAAAGTGAGTTTTGTATTGTAAGAGAGGCACAGTATAAACATGAAGAAATTGCTTTGTCTTTTTATTCCTCAGTATGTTCCGGAAAATGGGTTTTAATACTGGCAACCCCTCTGAAGTACTGTCAAGATTAACAGAGTGCTGAAAAGTGCTATTTATGTAAATAGGGTAGATCATGTTATGCATCAAAGTCCTACTCTTGAAGGACTACATGATTAATCTTTACTTACATGAGTAGCTGTGCTGATGCCAGTAGGTTATAGTATTGTTGCTGGGCAATATCTAGCTACATAGAAACAGGTTATTCACGTCTTTGCTATTCACACAAACGTTTCTTCCTTTCTGTCTCTTTAAAAAATTGAATCTTCATTGACTTACAGATGACTGTATCGGATTCATAAAATAGTCTTTCACTTCTCTCTGGGCATATGCTGTACCATGAATTGTCTCCTTAGAGACAGCAGGCCACCTCATTATGGTTACAATAGACAAATTCCAAGGCATGTGGTCTGCTTTTATGGCCTTGACTTGTACATTTTTTACCTCGGAGACTTGCCACTCATGTTGACACAGATTTGTTGTGTGTGATGAAGTGATAAAATCAATGAAAAGGACACGTGCTTCTCTAGCTTTCAGAAAGACTTTATTATTTATTGTTTATTGTTGTAACTTAAATCCACTCAACAATTTTCTGCAGAGGTGCATTTACTTTTTGGATTTGTTTTATTCTGCCTGCAGCTTAGAAGTTGCTTTTAGTGCATGCTGTACGTGTCAGCTTTCCAAAAGTTGCACTGGAAAATAGAGTGAATTATAAATCTGTGTCTTGGCACAAACTATACCCAAAGGGTGGGGGAGAAGCATTAAATAAACTATTTTAGAAAAACAAGCAGCCTGAATGGCAAGAATTCCTGTGTTATGCCTATTGTCTTTCTGTCCTACAAAATACATTGCTATTTAAAGGAATAAGGAGAGCCAAAAAAATATTTTTTTTTTTTATCCTTCTACTTTGAGACGAACCACTAACCAGAGCTCTATGATAAAATTTTCATTATTGTTTTTGGCAGTTAAAAAAAAAAAGTGAAAACCATCTGTTTACTGTAAAAGCAAACAAAAAAAGTGTTGTTATGGCATGGGCTGAAGAACGGGAGTGTAATTTCTGAGGAAGTTGAATGTCCACAGCACTGATAGTTGCAGGCACCTGAGAAGAGTACACAGCAGTCAGTTTTGGGAGTCTTAAGTTTTTGTTTGTCACTGTCTTCCAGAGTAGTGACATATTTTGCATTTAATTCACAGGTTTTCTTCAGCTTCTCTCTCTCCCTGCTTCCTTCAAAAGCAAGTAATTGGCATCTAGATAAGGAAAACAAGAATGAAGCATTTTCAGTTAAGAATGAGCTTGTCAATGCAGAAAGTAAATTTACTGAAAGAATCTTGAACAGGCTGGATGATAGAAATTATGCCACAGGCAGAAATGGTATGGCCATAGAGAATTTTACCAACCACCCTTTAATAGAACAGGAGTTCTAAGAAAAGATTTGAAAGGAACTTTTGTAGAAAGTAGATTTTTATTGAACATCACAGAAGTATCTGTAGGGTGAGAAATCTTGTCTAAAATATCTTAGTCCATAGGGTTTTTTGTTAAAGTGTTCCTTGAGTCATTTCCCCTGGTTGTAGACTCAGCCGTAAGGAACAAGGGGACAAGCTGTATTTTGGACGCATTTATGATCAGTCTAGGTTGGTGAGAGTGTCATTGATTTGGTCAGATAAGAGTAGCTATTAGCATTTTGGTGTTATTTGCAAACATTTTTAAGTTTTTAATGGATTTAAGGACGTTTTCAGCAGTTGTAGATTTCTGGACCACTTTCAAATGTAGCCCTTCTTTAGCTGGAAGAGTGACATTAGACAAATTGCCCGTCTTTTTTTTGCTTCTCACACATGACTCAACTTATTCCATGTGACCTGCAGAGTGCATTCAAACGTAATTTGATGGGAGCACTGAAGATAAATGGAAAAATCTGATTGAAGTGGTTTTTGAGACTCAATTTGACTGGCAGAGCACAGTGTAGATTACTGGTTGGTGTATTTAGAAGATTTTGTTTGATAAATGTATAACTGATCACACCTAATAAGTTAGTCTGTCAAAATGTAGATTGTCTGGAAGAAATAGGTAAAAGGATGAAAAACAACTGACTCAAACTGTTCATCGGGGAGACAGAAGAAATTTGAAAGATGAAAGAAGTCAAACTTCCTGGAAGACTGACCTCTGCCTTGAGGGCATCTGACCACTGATTTTTAAGACAATGTGAAACAATGGTGTCCTGCTTGACTTCTCTTTACCCTAAGACACACGTTACATCTTGTTTCTGTTATCTTTGATTAACCAGGATTTTTAGAGTTGAGGACCTTGCTACTGAGATACAAATACAGACCTTTACAATGCATCGTTTTGCTCAGGGCTGGATATGGTAGTGTCTCGGAAGCAGTAGCTGGTGCAGCATGCAGAAGTGTGATGTGGAACATGAGTATTTGAGAGAACAACACAGTCTGGTGCTCAGTGAACTGCATTTGTCGTCTCCTTGTTCAGTGCTTTTTTTTAATATGTTTAGAATTAATCTTACTCTAAGAGCTCTTCTTTCCTGCCTACCCACCACGTATAATTTATCAGGAATTCTACAGTGAAAAGGTCAAGAATAACAATCCCATTCAGAAGGCAGGATTAGAAATGAGACCCAGGTTCTAAATGCTTGTTCCAGAAAACAACACACCAACACTGAACGGGCCCATGTTGTTCTTTGTCTCTGGTGAGACAGTCTGCTATCAGAAGCTCTTCCTCCACTGTCACAAACCCCCTTTCAATTTTGGTAAAGTTTATGTAAAACAATTGCTATCTCAAAAGATTCATGTGAAGTAGATCGGTATGGAAAGGTTATGCAGAGCTTTTCAACTAATTTCATTTTAAAAATATGCATTGGGTAAGATTTTTGGTAGATTTGGCAGATAAGTCTTAATGAAGAAAGTATAGAAATAGGGGATAAATTAAGATTCTAATGAATGTACGAACACTCTTCACCTTGTTTGTTTCTTCAGATGCATCATCTTAGAGAATATGTAGGTCTTTACAGCACTAAGCCTTAAAAACGTGCTTTTAACTTGCTGTAGGTGGCCTTGCTGAATCCAGTGAGACTAGCTGGTAGCATGTGAAGTTAGGCATTTGCATACACAATTTGCGAAGTCATGACATATTTTTAAATTAGTGACTAGAATACAGAGGCTATGGTTCTTGATGGTGACCCCCTGTGCTGTAAGAGAAGTTGCTTTGTCTATGAATTTCTAATAAGTTCCAAGAATAGAAATCCTGAGGTGCTGAAACCAAGCCCACTATGAATTCCAGGGCTTGCAAAATCATGCAAAACATTTCTTAAACAAGTCACCCTCCACCCACCCCACACACCCGAACTGTGTGGAATATTTGAAAAAGAATATGTGCATGCTGTTTAGTATACTCTCAGTCCTTGAGAGGGATGTGTTTATTCTCAATTGATGTGCTTAAGTGTCTACAGAACTATAAAATTTTATAATACAAACATCTTGGTTTATGTTTCTCAAGCACAATAAGGATTTTGGGGAAAAAAAAAGCCGAAAAAACCCACCAAACCAACAAACCTGAACCTCAGTACTGAAAATTGTACTAACTCTGTTCTCAGCTTTGAGTGACTTGGCTCTTCAGGGTTTCACAGTATTATCCAATGCTTTTACAATGATTTACTTATCCATGTGTTTTGAAACAGGTTTTTTTTTTTTTCTATTGTTTTTAGCAACAGTTTTATTGAATACTCATGTTTACTTACTGAAGTGCATTTCATTTGGAATGGAAATGCAAAACATTAGTGCAGGCTTTGTGAAATTTACCACTTCTCTGATACGTGAAAAGTACTTGAGATAAGGACATCGTTTCAATAGTGGGGAGGGGGGAGAGAACCTATAAGCTCTTCAAACAAATATAGACTGTTTATTTGTCAGTGTTGTCTATATTTAACAGGCTCACTGATTCTGTGTCCTTTTTGTCAGAGCTTAATTCTACTGGTTTCCTCAAAGATAATATTTTTTTCCTAGCTGTACTAAAATATCTTTTTTTTTGTTCTGCTGCTTTTGTTTGTCAGTAACAAAAATGAAAAACTAATATATCAAGGGAGCTAAGCTATGAAGCTGAGCTGTGCAAAACTAGAACCGGTGCAATTTTTCATGTTTTTACTTCATCAAAACATTATTTGGATAAATCACTTAGTGTTTCCTCAGTTGACAGTTTGGTACAATCGTACTCTGAATTTTTGATATTTCCATTGTATAAATTAGCAAGGCCTAAATCTCTACATTTTGTTTAAACAGTAAATGGAAATAGTATTTATAATCTACAAAGCATTTAAACTGCTTACAGATTACTTGGTGCTTATAACCTTTTTGATTTGTGGATCCCTAAGTACTTTTCAGTGGAGGCATGTATCTCTGTGCAGCAAAGGTTAACTTACTGCAGTAGGCTTCCTTTTCATAGCAAGGTTGTGTGAACCCAAAGAGTCTGCAGACCACATGTTGAAAATTATTGATCTACATTATTTATACATGACTTGTTCGCTGCTGAAGTGTTCCTGCTTTTGAGATGACTCAGTAACACCATGCAATAGTTTTAAGGAAGGAACTGGAAAAAGAAAATGTAACCCTTACAAGGAGAGTTTTAGATCAATAAAATGTTTCCACAAATCAGGAATTAGACCACCTTCTTGCCAGTAATGACACAATCTCAAAAAATTCAAATGGATGTCCATTTTATACATGGTATACTAGACTAGTTTGTTGTCATCATGGAATCAATGCAGCTGGACAGATTGGTTCAGTTTATTTAGAAGGATGTGGGATTCAGTTTGCTTGGTGGATGCCAATCACAGGATTCCTTCCTCACTCAACTGTTTTAAAGATATTTAGATTACATCTTACTTTTGACTAAAAACGTCATCCCAGACATGGATCACACCATTGTGAATTCTAACACAATAAATTTTGGGCCTGATCTTGAGATAAGCAAACTAGCTCCCTGCCCCTTAAATAGCAGATATAGGGTTCTGGGGGCAAGATCTACTCCTTCATTGTGGTAAACACCAAAGAAGTTGAAATTCAATAGCGGCATAACACAGTTGTTATTTCTATAGGCCAGCATTTAAAAGGTTTCTTAGTTTCTCAGGATTTCTACTAGGCAACAGGCTGACTTCATATTTTAGATATGAGTAGTGGTAAGAGTGGTAATACTTAAAATACGAGATGCTCCTCATAATGGTGAGGATTTAAAACTGCAGGTGTGTTGGGTAAAGGCAGGTACAGAGCCTGGCGCAATTGTGTGCTGCTGAAGGGGTACTTGCACCTCCCAGGGTGAGCTGACTTCACGGTGAGCCGTTATACGGCAGGCAGCTGACCTGGGGTCTTTCAGAATTTCATTGTTACTTCAGTAGTCAAATAAATAAAATATTTTTAAACATTTCAATAGGAATATCAAATACTGAGATGTAAATGAACACTTTTTTAACTCCAATATTCACGTGAGCAAGCAGCTAATTCTCTTGGTGTGTTTCTAAGATTACATTCAGCAATGTCAGAGATGCTGAGTTTCACATGGTAGTGAAGCTGTTACATGCTCAAGAGTACGTTCTCAAGAGTATATCACTTCCTGAGCTATTCTTATGTTCTATGCTTTCTGGGCTTCCTAGTGTGCCATACTGTGACATGAAATTCTTTTAAATGTTAAGAAAACCCAGTGGTTTTGTTTTGGTTTGTGCTTTGATCACTTGCCATCAGCTGATTTTTACTGGTTTCAGAAGATGATAAAAATGACGAGTTTTGAGGCTTAATGGCTCTTTATGGAGGAGGTAGGAATAAGTAAAATACTAATTTCTTAGATATTTTTTAAATATTATTTATACTAACAAAAGTTAATATATAAAATGAAGTAATTTGTCCTAGAAAAAAAACAGATGATTTGTTATAACTGTAGCATACTTTTGGAAAATTGCTTTTTAAGATGTTAATCTTATAGATTTTGTTAATATATCGTATAAGGTTTTCCGGGGATCTTGTTGCATAAGCTGCCTGTCTGTAGGCCACACTCTCTAACAGAAGTGTCTATATAAGCAGTCATTCTGAAGTGCTGATTCTGGTATTTGATTTGGGATTCAACAGTCTGTTGCAAGCCATCTGTTTCCCTATGCATGTGTCCTTGAGAGGTTACGTTTCCACATATATTGCCCCATAACTTTAGCCAGTGTTTGAAAGATCAGAATTAACTGAGACATATGCCACTGAAATTATCAGTCTTATCCTTGAGGACTGGCTGGTTTTTGACATCAGTGCCCATGCTGGAGAGAAGTTTACTCTCTCTCATTGCTGCTGATGGAGAATCCTGTTGCTTTTGGCCAAATGCCATGAGACTCAGGAGCGCATCCTTTGAGGGCGTTTGAACAGTTGATGCTTGATAAGTGCATGAAAAGCTCCATCAGCTTTTTAAGCCACGGCTCTCCCCAAGAACCGATTCCTCCAACGGATGCTGTACAACTCAGGACAAACTCAAACTGCTGCTGTTGCCCAAGCAGCTTATCTCTGTGACAGGGTCAGAAGATGATACATTTGGGTGTAGGTCTACAGTTAAGAGACTCTTTGGAGACATAAAGAAATCTTACATGATTGTGCCTGAAGTGCAGTGTTTTTTCTGGGTTTTTGTTTGGTTATTTTTGCTAAGTACCTGTTCATGTATCAGCACATGGGTGCTGGATGTCTGTCGCATACATGTATTACTACTAAAGGATGAATGTTGCGGTAGTGATCTAGCCCTGTCAGTTTGGTTTAGGTGTTGAAAGGAGCTCAGGCTGGAAAGTGGGTGTTTGAAGGCACTCAGTACCGTTTTTTCACAGGTGTAATTAGGGCGGCCGCTTAAGCTTGGGATCCTCAGGCTATTATTGTGTCACAAGCCATACAGAGCCTCACAGATGTACACCAGCTCTCTAAAAGCTATCTAGAAAACCATTTGCAGAATACCACTTCTGAATCACGTCCTCTTAATTTCATTTCAGGGCTGGGAACAAATTTAGGTTTTCTTCTACTTTGGTATTCCATAAGCACAATGATTTCAGGGCTGATTTTATACCATAGTCTGTAAATTTATGCTACACCCTGTGCTACAAACCGATTATCCATTAAACACGTCAGAGTTCAATGATGTTCTCCAGCCAACAGGATAGACAGTCTTGTGCAGCATTATTTATTTTCACTTTTTTTCTACTCTCAAGTGTGTTCATTTCGAGTCTTGCTTAAGATCCTGACTTCTGATAGTTCTGGAAGATGTGGGTTCACAATACAATATTCTTGAACTGGTGAATCCTATTGAACTTTATGTTATTTTTTATGGGAATTTTTTGTTCTTTAATGTTAAAGACAGTTTTTTAAATGTTTTTGCTTCTACTTAACAATCTGACTGCAGAAAGATTGATGTTTCTATACTTCTGGGTGGAAATTTGCTAGCTCAGGCATTACACACACAGCAAATCTGCATTTGTACACACAAACCAGATGACTGGTGAAGTTAATGTTTGCAAATTCCTCTGTTTATTCACGCAAATGCAGTTTTTATGTGTGCAAAACTGATGTGCTTGCAACTTTTGTGATTTCTATTGAGGGAAGCTTGCTATAAATGTATCCCCTAAAATTTAGTTTTTGATTAAAAATACTTACTAGGCAATCCTCCTGATAGAGTTTCCCAGTTTACATTTCCAGGTGAAAAGGAGGCTTTAAAGCCTTTAAAAGCAGCCATGGAAACACAGGCTGCACAGAGCTAGGCGGTGACATAGGGCATCACATTTAAGAGGCACATTTAAGGGGGAGCATGTCAAGAGCAGAAAATGATGCTTGCTCTCTCTTACTGTAGAAATAGTATTGGACTGCTGATGTGATCTGTTACTAGAAATATTAGGATACAAGAAAAATGAGGAATTTTTATGAAAAAAAAATTTTCTACCTTTTTTGCCTCTCTTCTTCCTCCTCTCAGAAAAGAGTTTTAGGAAGAATTGAGCAACTCCTTCTGTAAGGAATAATTTAATCTCCAAATAATACGTGAAAGAGTATTTGAAGTGTTATTTAAAATGATATTTCTCTTGCATTTCAGTAATATGCAACACATCACACAAAAATAGTAATACATTTTGAAAGATGTAGTCGTGGGCCTTAATAATTCCTGCATATGGAAAACCTGAGTGTGCATATGCCTGTCTACAGGTATATGAATGCAATTCAGTGAAACCAACTGAAAATTTTGAATTGTTGACTTTCATAAGATGTTTGCTTTTGTTTATATCTAGTAAGGCTCTATTTAAAAAAATCTAGATTTTCTGTAAAAATCTGGATTTGTTCTTCGTGTATATTGTTAATCCTTTACAATGTACTGTATTATCTGCATTATGAGAAATAGAGATGGGTCTGAACTTTCCTTTTTTTGAGGGATGCACAATTTTTCCACTTTTGCAGAAGTCCAGTGCAAGTAGTGCTTCTGGGCTGCGTGTAGCTGACTTCCCTATTGGTTCACATTACAAGAAAGCTTTCTGGTAGTGGTCCTGTTTTTCCTTCAGGCTTTTTAGGATCTTGAATGCAATCCAGTGCTATTCGCTTTATACGTAACTACATCGGTGTTAAAATGTAAATAATTTGCAGTTATTTAGTTAATAAATACCCCTACCTACTTTATATAGGCCAGCTAAATTGTATAGTACACACTCTTAAAGAAACAGTGAAATTTAATTATGAGAAGGAGGTTTTTCAATTTTTCCTTAAAATTCCAGATTTAGGCAGAAGTTGGGAAAAAGAAAGACTGTTTCTCTCCACCTTCAAAATTACCATGATACTGTATAGCACCAAAAGACTTGCTTGAAATCAGTCTCCTGTTGCTTTTTGCCTGTAAGATCATGAGTGAACCTTATGTAATGGTGACAGTTTATTCTTCTTTCCTGAAGACATGTTCCCAACCAAATTCCAAAATTCCTATATTCTGCATTCTTGAGGTATTGTGCTCCAAGGGTTTGGATGCTCATCTTAGAAGTAAGGAAAACAGCCTGGCAAGTCAACGAAACAGAAGAGGACTTGGCACAGACAGGAGATCTGTGGCTTATCTTGTGTTATTGCTGATGGGGAACATCAAAAGCCTTTTTTCCTCCAATATATTAGTACATTGAAGGCTTAATTTAGAGAAGCTTGATTAATCTAGAGGAAAGGATACATTTCCAAGCAAAACCAGCACTTTTATGAACAAACTTACAATGTTAAAAAGAATGTCCTTTAAAGAAATCATTTCATCTGTGCTGTGCTCCAGCAGAAAAATGATTCTACTCATCTTGTCTATCCTCATGATTCTTTTCCTGTCATCCTGGATTTAGCGGAATAAACTGTTTCACCTCTCATGCCTTAGAGCTCATTGTGATTTAGTTGAACTTGATTTCTAAGATTTCAGAACATTCAGGCTGAAATTTTCTCTTACTGGCATCTTTTTTTTGCCTCTTCCTAGTTTTTTTCTAAAGAAATTTCTTCTAATTTGTGGAAGTAAGAAAAATGCAAAAGAGGGGATGTTATCCTTTAAAATTTGTGTGTGTATTCAGTAATCTTAAAATCATGATGTACCAATACCAAACTGGTAATCAGCTTTAAGTAAGAGAATATAAACTCAGTTCAGAGTCATTCTTACTTGAGTTTCTTTGGATGATGGAATGTAACAGGAGTTAAAATAATTCTTACATAGATCTTTTGTTCTTTTTAGTATTCAGTTTTTTATTCTGTCTTGTTCCAGTGCAGTTTACGCATAACACTGATTAAAAATATTCCCAGCCAAGTTTGCTACTAGCATCCATTTACACTAATGTACAGCACTTCCTTCCTCTCCATTTTCTGGAGCTATATTCATCAATAACACTTTCAAGTTTAGTCTTAATATCTTCTCTGTGTTTTCATCTCTGCATTTGATTTATTGAGTGAATGGAAGGAAATGTGGCTCACCATTCTATCCTTTTGCACCTTGCTTGTTTCAGTCAGTAGGGAGAGCAGAAATGATGTTTCTAAATTCCCTTCTTTATTCTTAGAGAGGTCATTGTATTGTTCCACAAGATTGCAAAGAATGTTAAGTGACTACCTTCAAAATTAAGAACATTACAACATGTCGAACAAATTTTTCTATGGCACAAAAAAGGCACCAAGAAGATTTACCCTGAAAAGATTCTTTACCTGGAATTTAACTTGCGATTAATTCCAAGGAAAAAGGAGATAAATCAATTCCAAGGAAGCAGCAAAGAGAGCAGCCTCAAACTTTTGAAATGTTTTGAGGGGGACGGTGAGTTTTTTATTACCAACAAGTATTTTATGCTACTGTTTGCACAGTTTTAGTAACCAGTCAGAAACATTTTCCTTATTTTTGTTCTATGGTCCCTTCTAGTTCTAAGCCATAAGCAAGACTATTTCTCAAACTCTTGCTCATCTTCTCTACAGGTGACTCCATCAGGTGAACATTTGTCATAATTTTTTTTTGGGTGTGTTTTAGTTGCGTCAGTCTTCATGACCCCATGCCTCCTGGCATGTAGCACAAGAATTACTGAATGACCCAGTGTTTTAACTGTCAGTCACTGTGTACTGCTCTATGAAACAGGCTTACCAACTCATAAACTGAAAGCAATCCTATTTACTGCCATTTCTAGATTCATAGATTGCTTGCAGCTTGTTACTGTTCTAGCAACGCTTAAGGCCAGACACCTATGGTACTATAGGTTTTTCTTGATGTTTGTTGGGTAGGGTTAGTCTTGTATGAATGCTTGTAGTGTTTCATCCAATATAATGGGATTAGACCTAAGGGTGACTGTATCAGAGCTCCTGACAGGTTTCTGCAATATATTGTGCATGGACAGGTCCAATATATTTTTTGACATATGGATTAGTAGATTTACAAGCATTATTGTTCTTCCTGCTGTGGCAGATTCTGAAGGAAAACCCTCTCATTTGCTATGAAAACAAAATAATTATTATGATTTGCTAATTTTGTTCTTGCGGTTGTCTGTTTTACTTATGGGTCGCTGTCTCTGTCAGCATTTTTATTCTGTTTGTGCTTTGCAGTTTGCTGAAGGTAGATGTATATTCTGAAAATAAACTTGAATCTATTAAAGTGGCTAACATACACTGATGTCTCTGTTTTGTAAATTGAGTTCAGGCATAGGCTATCTATCTGTTTGGCAGCAGTGGAGGTGCCTTTTTGCTTGAATTTTACTGTTTAAGCTTTTAGAGTTGCTTTCAAAGGTGGAAAAGGGGTCAGGGTAGCATCAGATTCACACATTACTGTCTTTACTGAATTTATATGAATGACCTCCTTTGAAGATTGAAGAACATGGCACGAGTATGCATAAAACCTTTCAGACTTTAAGGAGTGTGATCTTTTGTCTTTTGTGCATGATATTCTAGTTGGCTATTGATATGTTTTTCTATTCAGGGGTGACACATTTGATTAAAGAAAGAAATTGAAATTCAGTCTCCTCCACTTAGTGTCAGTGCACCTGTGCTGAAGAATCTCAAATATTACTAAAATTACTGTGAGCTTAATTTACTAGTTAGATTTTATTGTGTTTTGGCCATGTCACCTAGCTCTGGAACTGGGCCAGCCTGTGCTGATTACTGCCTCTTTCTAACCTGTCTAGATTGCATCCCTCAGAAGGGAGCATGGATGCTCATTCAGAAAAGCTCATCCAGTAGGCACTGGCGTAATTAATATATATTTTCTGCTTTACTTAAAGATTTATAATACATAAAAGACAATCAGCTTACTCAAGAAAGGCACCAAAGGGGACTCCATGCAAAGGCAAGTGTGGCCCATTATCTATTTCTTTTTCTGCATATCACAGCTAAAGCTATGAAGAAAGTAAATGCTGCACTTATGGCCTAATCCAAACACCAAAGTCAGTGGTGGGTCTTCTGATACTTAGTATGTTCAGAGCAAAGAAAACAGAAAAAGACCAGATTTCCCAATTTTCTACTTACCGGAAATCAGTGGTGGATATGTGAGTAGGAAACAAAGGTAGGGCACAAAGGGCAAGTGCATTTTTTCTTTACCTAATTTTTCTTGCCTTTATGTCTAGTGAGTCTTGTCTGCCCCCCCC
>Ga0181612_112713_pt1 | contig 18299 bp, 6 predicted proteins | sample HoacroProtozoa21_FD_119630 | JGI IMG/M metagenome (GOLD analysis project Ga0181612, IMG submission 119630) | Hoatzin crop microbial communities from Cojedes, Venezuel. Combined Assembly of Gp0051906, Gp0051904, Gp0051908
CACATGGTACAGAATATCCCATTTGATTGGCTGTTTGGGTCAGCCCAGCCAACTTCTTGGGAAAATTAACTCTATCCCAGGTGAACCCAGGACAAGATGCTAAAGGTATCTGACTTTCTTCCTGCAAAAATCTCATCTTTCAAACACCTCTGATCCATACCAGGACAAATTTGAGCCTGAAAAGAAAAAGGAAGTCAGACTCATGGACAAAAACAATGAGGAATAGCTTCAATAGTTATTAGCAGTGTTAGCTGAAGTATTTGCAAGAAAAGAGTCAGATTAGAAGGCGCATTTCTCACTAACCAGATGAGTGTCCTCAGCAGCACATATTGGCTATCCTGCACTGAGCTTATGAACTCCTCTCCTTTTTTTGGCATTCTGGATAGCTTATTGATAAAAAGTGTATCACAGTGCTGCATTCTGACAAAATATCCTGGTTCTAATGGATCTGTCAGTTTTCAACAGTAAAAAAAGAATTGAAAAAAATCATAATAATCTCTCTTTTTAAAATCCATCTTCCCATATTCACTGTTTTGCTCCTTTTAAATGTATTAGTGTGGAATTCCTCAGAGTGCAGTGGAAAAATGCAAATTCTTTTACACTTTTGACAAATAGAATACAAAAAGATTCCCATTTTGGACTCTATACGGACACAGCCTCTATGAACAAAATCAACACAAGCTTTCCATTAAAGTCATTGGAAGTTGGATCAGGTCTTAGCTTTCATAAAAATAAACCACTTAACCAACCTGAATAAAAGGAGAAGAAAATATAACACTGGACTGGTATCCAAAGTTTTTCCTACAACAAAATGTCCTTTTTCATATAATTGTAACTGATATTTTAAAAGCTACTTTCTCAGTCTTCTTTCAACATGGCTGAACTTACACTATGGCAATGGGATATTAAATGGGCATTGCAAAAGGGGATGGGATTTTTTTCTTTCACTCTCCCTCTCCCAATGAAGATTAGCCAACTCCTCAGTAACATATGCTATATATAAGATTTCTAAGGGTTTTCTAAAGACTGCAGGTTCTGTGCTTCTCTTGCAGTTATAGCACAGAGTCTTGGATTGATGCCTAGAACAGACCCAAGATGTGTATCTCTCAGCATGCTCGGTCATGTGCTATTGGTGAAAAAGCTTGCAATTGTTATACAGGCGGATTAGTGCCTTAAGCATACCTTTGCCATTCAAGGAGAAGGTTTAAATAAAACTTTTGTTCTCCTAGGAAAGACTGATGTGAATGTCAGCATGACAAAGCAAGCTGGGAATATTTTCTTAAGAGAAGATCTTGTGATTAGTAACTTTTGTTTCTAGCAATATCTGGCTATTTCCATGGAATACTTTACAGCCATTAATTTCTCTAGGCACCGGTTTATTCTCTTCTCTATTTAAAAAAAAAAAAAAGCTATATTAATTTTTTAAGCATTTAATTCTTTTTTTCGCTTGAATGTGCTGAGTTTTCATACGAGAAGAGTTCACAGATGGAACAATGGAAAGAGAACACAATAAGTAGGAAATAACAGTGTTGAAAGACAAACAATCCTTATAAAAACCAACTAATACCATTTGTTTCCTACCACAATACAATAAGCATTCCAGCGCAAAAAGATTCCAGTGTTGTTATGCACAGATCTTCTTTCTCTGTCCCTGAAAAGACACTATAGAGAAAAATAAAATCCCTAGAGAAAAGAGAAATGATTTCTCAAAAGCCATACAAAAGATCAATATCAGGATTAGGAAAATATTTAGATCTTTCATCAGGCAAATGTCCTTTTCAGGGGACAATACCTATCTGTACCTCCTCACATCCACTGCAGAACTATCTGGCACTGAGCATATTTCTCAAGAGTTAGGAAAATGTGCAGATAGATGTTTTGCTTTACAATTATAAAAATGGAAAGATAGAAGGTTTTCTGTTAGCTTGACTTGTGTTTTATATTTATGTACACACTGAAAGTAAGTTACAGTGCTGCTTTGTTCTGGAAAGCATGTCTGTAGAAATGCTCAACAGAATATTATACTTTGTGCTTTCCTTCAAAAACTGACATTAACAGAGCTTTATAACTTAAATGTTAAAATGTCAGAAAGAAGACCTGAAACTCAAACTCACATATTCCAGCTCTGCCCTTCTGAACATTTTCTATGCAGTAACCTTTATGTACTGCTGAGTGGATGCTGAAACATATCTTTTCATCCATAATTTCGCAATAGCTAGTTTCCTGTACTAATTTTACATTGCATTTTAAAAGTTTAAAAGTTGAATGATTGCCTATTAAAGTCAATACTTCAGAACCTCAACTCCTGTGGAGAAGGAAATCTTAAAGGCTTGTGTTCAGTATACAAGCAATTCAAACACGAACACTGTAATAACATTAGAGATTACCTTTTTATCATTTAAATTTCTCCTGTGAATCTGTAAGGGAAATAGATGATTTTATAAAAGAAAATTATAACTGCTTTTGAAGTGAGTTGTGATCACAGTCTGCTAAGACGGTGGATAAGTATTTGACTGCAGGACTAGAATTTTAACAGGTGTGGCAAATCTATTGGTAAACAATAGCTTTCACATTGGACAGCATGAAAAAACTGTTACACTTTTCCATTGTGGTTTCTCTCTGTCATTGCCCACCTAGCACTTTAAAATTTATCTTCTTAACATTGACACTTGAATACAAACTCTTCTCAAACTATGTTTGTGTATATATAGTGTAGATACTCATCACCATGATAAATGGAAACTTTCTCTGAAAGCTGGAAATAGCCAAAAAAACTGTTTGGCTATTTAAGACTAATTCAGAGAAATCTATGGAGTAATGCCATTATCCCACTCACAGCATCTGATAGTTGTAACCTCCCATGAGTTCACACATCCTGCTCACTTCTTCAGGCACTACATGTCTTTATGATTCTTTGATCATTGTGGAATCTCTCCTAGGTACTAGTTTCCTACATGAAGTCTCCGCATCATTTAGTGAGATAAATGTTTGCATGCACTTATGCACTTATTCTGAGACAGGAACCTCATCAAGCGGAGAGGAAATACTTCAAGTTTCCAAACTTTGGCAATGTCATGATTTTATTGGTTTCTTAAAGTTCTATTTCTTTCCACGCATGGCCCATATCATTGAAAAAAGAAACATAGCTTGGATAATCAGTATAATTCTACCAAATATGAATAAACTGGTAATAAACCACTGAAAAGAACACGTCTGTACTAAGTGTTCTCTGAGATAACTTTCAGAGTCTTCAGATACGAGTGTTGCTTAAAGTTCTGTAAGAAAAAATCCACAACCCTTCATGTAAGAAAAAACAAACTGCCACACAACTTAAGATCATAAAGCTGGATGAAATGGTTTTTTTCTAAAACTTAGTAAGTGACCTAGGACAAAATTGATCTTTGGTCGATGATCATATCTGAGAAATTTCAGTTATGAAAGTGAAAGTTTAACAAAGTCATAAATAACTGAAAGAGACAGAAAGAAAACATTAAGAAAACTATAAATGCCATTATGCTCTCCATCTGGAACACCATTGCTAGTACTTTTACAGTGCAGTACAGACGGTGGAGCAAGGGGATCTATGGAACAACAATCTGTCATTAATAAAGAGGAAAAACATCATGAAGACTGGAGATAAAATCATGGATCATCCAGAAGACCACCCACTGAAGAAAAAGACAAAGAGGAAAAGAAAGTCTGTTTTAGCCAGCTTTGGTTTCTTACTGAACTGACCCTTGAACCACTAAGTCATCAGTTTCCAAACATCCAGTTTTACTGGCCAATTACTCAGCAGAACATGACATGATCAATGATCTGAAAGTTTTCAGCTGGTTGTATTGATCAAATATACAAACAAAACACAACTGTCAGCTGCTCTGAGTTTACTGCTGATGAAGTGATGTTTAAAACAATTAATGAATTAATGCTTGAACACAGAAGAAAAAAGCCTAATTGATATAAAAGCATAAAATGTTTAGTGCTAAATTAATTCATAATTTGCCTTATAATTGATTTTTTGAATTGTTTGACTGGCAAAACAGAGGTGTGAACTGTAATTACCAGCTACCTATAAGAGCTCATTTTTTGGATTTCTGTTAATTACATTTAAAGTGAAGGAAGCAGGATCACCAAGGCCACCAAACTCTCTTTGAATTATTGGTGCTAAAAAAATAAATATCAGAAAATGCCAATTATTACAGAATGTGAAGGTTGATTACTTTTTGTAAAAAAAGGCAGATGAGCAAATGCTATGAAACGCTGAGGCAGGGCTGGGGCACACAAAGGAATTACAGTAAACTAATGAGCTTCCAGGTGTCGGCTGAGCTTGGGTAACTAACAGTATTTGTACTCTTAGCCTCAAGCAAATCTGAAGCAAAATGTGTTAGATAAATCTTCAGGGAGAGCACCCTCTGTTAGCGGGGTTAGCCCTGAACAAGACCACTTCATGAAGAACAACCTACCTCCCTTCTCTTTGTCCTGATCTGAGAATAGGAATGATTTCAACTTTTAAAGGTGGCAATTTAATTTCCCTCTAACAGTAACAGAATGATCCAAGACTCAGTACTATCTCACCTTTTCAGAGGAAGTATCTACACAGTGGACCACTTTCAAAAAGAGACTTGGAGTCAAATTCCGTATTGATCTTACTAGAAAATGTAATTTATGCCTTGCTTAGCTAGGTAAGATGGAAGGCAATCTAGCTGTTAGAAAATAAGGACCTGAGTTAAAGAAAATGGAAGGAGAAAGAATTAAGCATGAAAAGAACACTATTTAAAGAAAGGGTGAAAACTGAGAGATTAATTTACTGTTAGTTCCATTTTATCTCTTGTAAGTACATTTTTAAATTCTTTAAATCAAAGTTCTTCTGCTCTGTGCATGCTGCCATTATTTCACTGGAATTTAAAAAGTCTGTTTTGTTCAGCAAGTGCATGTTAGAAATCTTGAGCTATTAAAAGATGGTGCCAATGTTAACTATTATATAAAGGATTAAATTTTAACTAAGTAGTATTCAAAAGTCACTTTATAAACCTTTAGGTTATTGGTACTTCAAGATTTTTCAAAGAAAGGAAGACCAATATGAAGGATTAATAGTTAAGGTTATGCAAAATCCACTTAATCAGCATGGCTAATTTTAGCTTTAACTAAAGCTGTTGGCAACTATGTGCATTTTGCTTTGGGGCTTTACTTTTAAAGAAGGTGATGAATACATTTTTGAGGTAAATTTATCTTAACTGAGAGTCTACCTAATGCTCTTTAATTGCTGAAAAAGTGTTTTTAATAGCATTTGCATTTAGGAGAGGAAGCAGGTCTTTAGCTGCGCATCTTTAAGACCCTAAAATAAGCATTTTATTTCCCATTTATATAATATACTGCTTGGCTATAAAACAGGTGAGTTTTATAAACAATATAGTCATCAACATGGGCATTGTTTATGAAAAAAGAATTGTTCTCCTGACAGTACATACCCTATTCAGAAAAGAACCTAGGAAAATCGGAACATATTCTGAAGATATGAATACAATGACTTGTCAGAGTATCTAGGGCACAAATGCTGAAGATGAGGGTCTTTCACTGACAAATGCTACCTGAGTAAGGCAGATGTACAGAGTGTCAGCTCAAGCACCCTAGGCATTTGAAGCCAGAAATATAAACATGCTAATACTTATGCTCTTTTACCCAGCGCCAAAATCACAAAGGATTAGATCATTCAATGTGCAGTGGATTAGACATGGTTATGATTTTAGTTAAAACAAAATGATATGAACACTAAGTTTCCTGTCCGGTGAGAGTCAGATAAAATCTGACTGCAGCTCACATTGGTGGGGTAAGGTGTGGAGAAAGCAAGGAGATGGGTATTTGGTGAACTCGGCTTTCTCTCTTTTTTTCTGAAAATCTTGTGGGAGGAACTACCTTTACATTACAAAAATTAAGGGCCATGGTCATCTTTCCATAGTATATTACAAAGGGCTTTTTCTAGTGCAAAAAAGTGGGGAAGCCTGGTAAAATTAGACCACTGATTTACAATAACATTGCAATTGGAGGCTCAAGTAAAATTCGGATGAGGGCACCTATGTTAGCACAGTGCTAGTATTTAGAAAAACACAGAAATGCTATGTTAAAATGTATATCTAGATCCTAGCGTACTAGTATTAGAAAATTTAAGTTTTCATAAGCTGAAGTCTTTTTAGACACCTTCAGTACTATTTTCATCCTGTGTCATGAATAAATTAATTGTAATTCATGCAGCTTTGCCTCCCTATGCCTGCTGTCATGGCCTGAGAAGGTCATCCCAACGTCCCATTTCTCTTAGGATCTTCACTATTACTTTTTCACTGGAACCTGTTTATGAGCTAGGATCATAAGGGGTAACATACTGAACTGGATTCACTGCCTCCATCTACGTGAGTATTCTGCGTGTGGCAGTGATCAGCACAAGATGCTTCAGAAGAAGGCATACGAACCCCGAGTAAGCAAATAAACTTTCTCTCAGTCTACACAAATGGTTGGAGAAGGCTTAGGCCCTGTGGACCAAAGCTGAAAATTGCATGTAATTCTGTTCACTTTATGCAAAATTAGGCAAAGAAAGTAACTGAATGAGAAGCCACTTTAAGGAAACATGGAATCTCAACAGCAAGTCAGGAGTGATGTTCTTCCTTTTGGCAGTAAATTTGTGCTATAGTGAAGGTTGTGATTAGATGTGTGCATTTACAGAGGTTAGAGTTGCAGCTAACTAGTTTAAGTGCTGTTAGAGGTGGTGTGCTAGCATTTGTGCTGAGCAATCTACTAATTTTTTTTTTTTAGAGGCATTCAGAAAGGACATAAGTATCACTATCTTAACATTTTTTATCTTGTTTTATATCCTTGCTTTTGATCATGAACTCAAATGCATTTCTATGGGGTAGATCTGAAAAACACTTTAAAATTCTTTGAGAACTATTTATCTGTGTGTGTTTGTACATACATGTTTATACTATAGCTTCTCAATTAAAAAGAAAAAAGTACCCTTCTATATCTTCTAGGAAACATTCTTCAAAATGTTTTTTGAGCTAAAAGCTCTGACTAGACCTCCCTAAATCAGATGCTTGTAGGGCTCTTTTTAGTGAAAGTATTGTTATGAATAAATCTGTTTAGGTATGCTATAACAAATGGGTTTGGTTCTAGAGTAGAAAGTTAAGTATTTAAATCCATTATAACTTACAAGGAAGAATGGTAAACTTTAGAGTCCATGTAACCATCTGTATCCTTCATTGTGTTTGTGGCTTCAAAACACCAGTGTCAAACAGGCTGCCAGTTAGCTGGAATGTAAAAATTGGGATATTACATGGTGTGTACCCTTCCCAGGAACTTCTACAAAAAGTGCCTGGCCAATCGCTTCCTCAGAAAAAGGTACTGGTGTGTGTCGGCTTCCTAAGTGGCAGAGTATTCAAAAATAGTGGTAGCCTCTGCATTGGAAGTTGAAGTTTTACACTGCTCTCACTGCCTTGATGAGACTAATTTAACGTCTCATGTCTTCTGTTTTGACACTGCAGCATCAACTCTAGCCATGTGGGTCTCCAGTAACAGCAACTCCACAGTCACTTGTTTACTGTCTAGTTGACTCGTTGTAAACAAAATTTCCCCTTTGTAATTTGTATATATTCTTTATCTTGTTCTCAGCAAGCAGAATTTGCAATCTAGTACCCACTTGTATTTGTAGGCTATTAAACTTTGCTTTCATTTTTTTCTGTGAAGTGACCTAGAAACTGAGTTATGAGGAAAAACACCTAAATGCATTCATTTTTATTAGATGTTTTGAACTCTTAAATTTATCTTAAGACAATGCTGTAATTGTACTAGTACACAGATTTGAGGTTACATTCTTTACAGAGGAGAATGAAGTCACCTTATTCTTTGCATCTTTACATGTGATACTCCAACTGAAAAAACTCCATGCAGTATTTTTCTATTATTTTAAATGTAAGCTCCCAATTTTGTAACCCCAATCTATCTAATGATATTTTATCCTTGCCCTTTTTAAAATTAATTATTCAAGATATGTGGTACTTTGCTGAAATTAGAAGGCACACTGCTTATGAGTGCAAAGCCATTCCTGGTGAATTCAGAGGCAATTTTGCATTTATTTCAACTTTAATGCAATTTGGACTATATTAAGGGTGCAGAAATGACTGTGGCAAAAGTTTTACTGACTAACATTTTATTTGTCGCCTATATATTACTGGTTCTATTCATCATACTTTAAAATAAACACTACTGCAGTCTGTATGGGCAGACAAAATCAACTGTTTAACAATTAATGGTATTTGCTTTTTTCTTGTGTAAAACATTAATTGCATCTACTTATTCTCTGCACTCTGCAGTTCAATCTTTTTCTACAACTGATGTCTCCTTCCAACACTATATTTTTATTCTAACATCTAAAATACATTTGTTGTGTTTCATTGTCATATTTGATTTGATAAGCTCACTCTCCATGTGTGCTGCTTTTCTTACTTTGGAAGAACTGGAAGAATCTGCAAAACTAAGCTGATAATCCTTCTTTAAGACTTCTAAAAAATGTTCCTGCCCTCTAATACCTATGAAAAATATTGACAATGATGAGGCAGCTGATGTTCTTGCTACAACTGCTGTCTATAAGGCTCACACAAAATCTCTCATTGATATCTTGGGCTACCATGTCTCTATCAGCTCTTGTCTCTTTTCACATCAGCTTTTAGGAAAAGAACAAGTTTTTGTTCTGTAGGTGTCAAAATGCATAGGTGGTCATAACTGCCAACATCATGCTTATTTGCTGTGTTAAAAACAAATGAATAATTCTAAGAATCATTACTGGCTTTTATACAGAAAACAGCAAAATTTCCCAGAGACATGTGATGACACTAGACGTCTTTTATCACTCAGTCACAACAAAAAGGCATAAACATTTCATGAATCGCGCAATTTTTAGATGAATGGACAGAAATACCAGTCAACAGAAGCACATCAATAAATAAATTTGAGATAATCCTGCAGTAATCAAAGCTCTATTTATATATGCTGTGGGGGTATTTAATACATCTAAATAAAGAAACTCAGCTGTGTAGCAGAAAAACGATGCTGATGTAAGCCATTCTGGTGCTGGCATGGAACCAAAATGGCTGTCATTTTTGCTGGTCTGCTCAGTTTCTTTATTTAGGTGTTTCTTATACTACATGCTGTTTCATAGGGGATTTTTTTGCCTTCTAAAAAAAGCAAACAAAACCCCTTCACATCTAAATTGAGCTATGTAAGATGTTTGATCATCTAAAGTGGTTTTGACCTCCTCCCAGCTTCCAGCTCAACTGTTCATAAAGTTTCTCAGTGTTTGATTTATTTACCTGTGTATTCATTTTATGCTGGTTCCATCTAATCCAACTTTATTAGCTTCTTTCTGGGAATGCCATGTGCCACCAGTATCAGTGTCTTGTTAATATTAAGAAATTCTGTGTCTACCACTTTTCCTTTACGCATTCATTATTACATCAAAGAAATTAATTAGCTTGGTTTCACTTGATTTGTGCTTTTTACAAATGTGTTACCAATTTATCACTGCATTTTCTTCTAGCTGTTTACACACCGATTGCTCTTGCTTTACTAATTGTTCTAGTTATTTGTCAGGTATTGAAGTTAAAATTAGTGGCCTATAATTCTTCTTCATCTTTCCACAACCCTCACTTCTCTTCCTTTAAATTGTAATATAATTTTAGCCTGCCCTTGGCTTCCTGAAGCTAAGAAATGGAGATTGATATTAAACTCAGCAGTAAACAGCAACACTTGACTAATAAAATCTAGTGCAATCAACAAATGACTTTCGTGAGCAAAGGAGAAAGTTCTGCTTAAATGGGACTGGGGAAGTGGTCTCCATCTTTGGCTCACAAGACTATACCCTCTCTTGCTGCCTGTACTTCTTCTTTTCTGTAAGTGTGTGTTTCTTCGGGGTGAGAGGCACAGTATAGAAAAGCATTGGCACAGATGTTTCCTTGTCATTTCTGAATCATGAATCAGCTGAGAATAAAGACCACTGCTCCAGCCAAACCAGAGCTAGAGCTACAACATCAGTGTTATGGTGGTACAGTAAGAAATACATGGCAAGAGCCAGAAATTATATAATCTCTGGCTTTATATGAGAAACAAAAATTGAGTTCTATCAAGACAAAGAAAATGCGCACTATTTGAAAAGTGCAGAGAAACATAAAATATCTAGTTCTTAAGTAGCTGAGGACTAATCCACAAAGACATATATTACTTAAATCCATCAACTTCTTGGATCTTACTGGTCAGTCACAAACAGCTAAACAATGTAAAGGGTATGTCTATATTCATTCTTTAGCTAACACAATTTAACTCTTTTTAAATACTCCTTATTTTCTCAGACTGGACAAGGTTACAAAGTTTGCACTCTTTCATGGCAGTGACTGCCATCAGCTCCCTCAATATCCAACTGTTATGAGAAAGAGAGAGCACAGGATGATCAAGACCCTAGAAGTTGCTGTGGAAGAGTCCTCACCAACACTACTTTATCTACGCAGCAAATACAGACTCAAATTCTAATAAGAGTTTGTGCAACAAATGTGAAGCTAGCCACAGAGGTTCAGTGCTAGCCTGTACTTCAGGAATGCGCATTTTAACAGCAGTCCTTTGACGGCTCCCCTGATGTGGCTCATCAAGCCAGCCTCCACCCTGCTCTGCGACTCTGCCTGCCAGCATCAGGTAGACAGTCGACACATCTGGCATGCAGTGCTACAGAGCAGGAGAAAAGTTACAACATGGCATTGCAAACTTATGAGAACACATCCGGGATGCAAGATGTTGCAAAATAGGAACTGCTGGACAAACTTTACAGGTCTGCACAGGAGCAGAGAAAATACAGTTGAAAACTACACATTTCATACTTGGAGGTCTTGTGTATTGTAGAAATAACACATTTGATTTTGTCTCTTTGCTGTGGCCATGGAGAATGTCATACAACAACTATAAAGGATACTAAATTTTTCTTCTGTGCTCAATTAGCTTGTGGCTGAGACTCCAAGGACAGTCTGCTGAGCATCTCTCTTATTCAGAGATGTTCAACTTCATACGTCTTGTAAAGCTGAATGAATTCCAGAGAATGGAGGCAGTATTACTGTTGTGCCAGTACTCAAAGCATAATGACCTGTGTGAATTTTTAATCTGGAAAAGTATAGAAAAAGTCAACACAGGATCAAATTCATCAATAGGGAAAAATTATAAGTTAACATCTGATGATTTTTTAAAGTACTCCTCATATGTACTTGAGCTCATTCCTTCTTGACACAAAGTTGGAATGATTGAGGTAACTTCGTAGATATGATTTCTCTGAGTGCTATAACACCATACCAAACGGTTTTCTGGTTTAAAAGAAATCAGACTATATGTTAACAGTAGGACATATGTTCTTCAGGTTAAGCCTTTAATAAATAATACATTTAAGGATTACATGCACTGAGATGTTTCTAGTATGTCTCATGAGAGTCTCAGTTCTGGTACTATGCAACAGTTTAATTTCAATTCTGGAAATAATTAATGCCACATTACAGTGACAGATAATATATACGGGGTAATAACACTGATCCTTTTGGACTGTAGCATGGCAACTTGCATGGAACTTGATTAAGAACTTGTACAGAACTAGGTAAGGCCCAGAGCAACCTGATCTGACATAGAAGTTGGCCTTGCTCAGAGCTGAAACTGAACCAGCTGATATAAAGAGCTCCCTTCCAATCTAAATTACACCATGACTCTAACTTGAAAATTGCAGGTTTCGGTGGGAATGGTTTTGTGGAAGAGAGCCAGAACACTGTGCTTGTGGTTTGGATGTTGGATGTTATTATAGCATCACTGAAATAGGTCTACCAGTAGAACATCGAAAGTTTGATTTCAGAAACAAAAAAGTTTTATTTCGTCTCTCATGCAAAAATAACATGCAATACATGCAGCAGCTTGCTGTACTGTTTGTATTTAAAAATTTATATGCATCTTCATATTGCTGCATACACAGATATATCTCGGCATAGCATCTAGATAGGACAAAGAATTCAAGGTAGAGCTACAAAACAACAGACTGCTCAGTGGGCTCCTGAACGCTCATTCTCAATGCGTAGTGGCAGAAAACCAAAGCACAGTCATTGGAAAAAAAGATTAACAGGAACAAAGAAGTTATACGGCATTGATGAGACTAGTATTGGAATAAGGAATACAGTTTTGGCAACTGCATTTTTTAGGGCTGTTGAGAAACCAGAGAGAGTGAAGTAAAGATCCACAGAAGGGCTGGGAAGACGTCTGTATGACAGGTATTGTTTGGCTTTAAAAAGATTGAGAGGTGCTGTGTTTAGGGTGTATGGACACAATTGTGAGAACTAGATACAGGGTGCTGAATAATGCCTTTATACTAGCTTTTAAAACTAGCATGACTGAAGGTAGAAAAGCTAAAACTGGTGTGTTTATTTTTAAAACTGAAGGTGAATAGGAATAGATTACTAAAAGAAGCAATGAATTCTCTAGCTCTAGATGTTCTCCGAAATATCTTTCTAGAGAGCTTGAATCAGATACAATTTACTGAGGTCAATATGGGCTTTTGATGGCTTCTTATAGTGTATGTTAGACTATGTGATTCAACAGCTTCTTCTGGCGCTAATTTCAAGGAATTCTGTCCCTTTCTCCAATGAAACATCTCAGTTCTCAGATCAAAACACTCTGATGCCAGTTATTTGCTCATGGCTGTGCAGTCTTTATCAAATAACAGAATCCAAGGTCTAAATGCAGCATTACTGCAGCTTCTCACATCTGTTATGCAGAGGACTGCAAGGGTTACAGTCACTTTTAGAGCAGTTCTGTTGTTCTCCCGATTCAAATAAAGAAGAAAAGTAGTTCAAAAATTTTTAATCTTACAGCCCTTCCTGAAAGTTGGTCATTTTGTAAACTAAAAATATACAAATCCCACAGCCAAACTTTGACTCACAGATTTTAATGAACTGCTGAATGCTATTTCCTTCAGTCAATAGGGATTACTCTTCCTAAACAAATATGTGATATTTTATTATCTCCAGGTAATGCTAATTAATCTGGAAGAAAATGGGAGAGAATCTTTAATATCATTATTAGCAGAGAAGCTTTGCAGAATGTGATTCGCAGGTATTCAGAGCACCTAGTAACTATGTTCTAAATGAAACAAATTTACTCTGTCTTTAACACTAATTTTAATGGAAAAATATGAAACAAAGATCAGATCTGCTGGGAAAATAGGTAACCTTTTAAATTAATGTTCCCTGAGCCACAATTAATTTAGATTTAATAGGACAGTTACTGTATGTTATTTGAATACTGATTATTAAACATTCACCAAGGATTAAAAGTTATGTAATAGATTCATAACTGTGAAATTGGTATGGACCTATTGCACAGCCATAATACTCTGTAAACATGTTTTAGTATGTAGTTGTTATTTATTTAATATATAATAACTGTTTAAAGAAGTCTAAATTAAATACTTAAATCTCAATTGAAAAAATGTCTGGGAAGTACAAAATACAATATGGAATACGTTTACCATGCTGTGTTTATGAAGATAAAATCACATTGTTTTGAAAACAACAACAAAAGTGAGTAGTCTGGGGGGCCTGCTTGAACAAAAAGTTTTCCCTGGATAGCTTCCCTGCGGAAACTCCCATGAAAGTGCCTAGATGTCAGGATGATTAAGTACCCAACAAGCAGGATACAGAAATATGGCTGATGTTGACATCAAAATGCATTGTTTTCCCTGTTTCCTTCCACCTTGAGAAGCAAACCTATAATGATATATTAATTGTCATTTATTATTATGCTTCCTATTGCTTCATTTTTTTATGGCTTGTAGTTGCTTACCAGAACTAAAAGTAATCCTATGGATAAAATGTACTGGGAGAAAAGATCTGTACGAGTCTTACTGCGCATTGTTTGGACCGTGTTGTTATTGAGTAATTGAGGGTGCCCCAAAGATCACTTCCCTGACAGGAGCACTAGCTCTGCAACCAGACAGGCTTGCTATAACCTACTGCTGTGGCTCCACCTGCTGAAAGGTACGGGTTTGAGTTCGGAAGGAGTACCACAGTAAGACGCGTTGTTTCTCCTATCCACTTACTGCTTTGTTTGCATCTGTGCATGGTACTGGCTGTGCCATGTGCCTTTATGCCACAAAGGGTGTAGATGTATCTGGGTGACTTGACAGCAAGGTCCCCAGCCCCTGTCTCAAGGGCAACATGTTACTTGTTGTCATCAACATGTCTGTAACTCCCGCTCCATCGGCTGGCTGGCTGCAGCTGCACCTCTGAGCCCAGATGTGCTTCTTATCATCCTCCCTTTTGCTTTTTTGATTGTTGCCTGAGTCCTGTAGGATACTGTCTGAGCTACAGTCCAGTGTCAAGTGTGGGGCTCAGGTGCTGCTTGCCTCTGGCCAGTGAAGTCTTTTTGCTTTCTTTAACTATCACATTAGCCTTTTCCCTTCTGTCTTTCCTTCTGAATTTTCTGCCTGAGATTGACGTACTATGCAGGGAAGAGAGAGATAAAAAATCTCTTACTTCAGGCGCCATTACGCAACCAATAAAATTGGGACTTTTCTACAGTTAATGTTCTGTAAAATCTAAGGTGATAAGATTTGGGAGTGAAGGAAATTCTTCAAAGTATTCATGTTAAGGAAGTTTAACTTCTGAACCATTTGAATTGCTTAAGCATCAGGCAGCTTTTCTTTCATATGTATTGTTCACACAACATTGCAAATCCCCATCTATCTAGCTAGACATGATCACCACCACCTTGGAATACCTCCGCTGCCTTTTCAGCCATAAACACTGATGTGTTAGTAATCAAGAAGTTTGGCTTTTGTTTTCCCTACTAATTTTTCCCCACAACTCTATGCGTTTGGATCCTACTTACATTCTAACATCTATTAAAGTATTTAACAAACTAGAACAAGGAGTAGAAAGAAAACTATTTTATTTCTATTTTTATTTGTAGATTATTGTTTGGAAGCCTTTAAGCTTACTAATGTTGAGTGATGTGCCTAACTCTGACAATCTTTTCAAAAGGGCCTGAAATGACAGTTGCCCATTTTAGCAAAATTTTTAATGCAAGGTTGTATGAAAACTATATTTATCTCTTCCATGCAAATATATTTTTCTATAGCTTTAGCTTTAGCTTTATTTTATCGAAAATTCACATCAGATATATAGAAGGCCAAGAGGTTTCAAAATTGTATGAAACAATTATTTGGAGGCTAAACACTGAAAAGCGATTGGACTGTATCTCAAAGTCAGTGTTCCATCTACAATTATAGACTAGAACAGCAGTAGAGGAGCAAGAGCCCTGTATCAGTCTGCTGAATCCACGCAGTGTGGGCGTTTTTTCCGCCACTCAAGGCAAAGAAAATAATGAAAATCAAGCATGAAAATCTTCAGGGCCTGACTGTTACTTCTGCAGGACTGCATCTGCTGATATTTTGAGTTTTAATATATAAAACTTCAGTGTCTCTTTCTGGCTTAATTTGGGATTTATTGATAACCAAATCCAGAGACTTCCAAATAAACAGCTTTGAGAGCATTCTCCTTTTAAGTATTTTCAAAAAGTTTTTCATAAGAAGTATACAAACTAAGCCAACAAATGTTTGGTATTCTGCCAAAGCATTCTTGAAATATGTCTACTTAAAGGAACAATCAGGTAATGGGAAATAGTGTTTGTCCTCAGACTCCCAACTAAGTCTAAACACTGTATTTTCCCCAGTTATACTACTGACACTGCAGATCTCTGACCCTTGACCACAGTAGACTGGGGAGAGGGTCTTGCAGAGAACATCTCTGTGCCTCAGAACAAATGGAGGATACCCAACATGACAAACATCAGCCAAGCACCTGGGAATACCTGTGTTTGCCACAAGCGACAGCAGAGCTTGAGGTAACTCAGCGTACTGTCTGACAGAGGCGGGGATAGAATGCTACAACCTGCAGCTGTGTAAGCAGTAGTTGTGGTACAAAGGTGACTCTCTGCCTGCTTGGATTTAGTGGTTACCAACAGCAAGCCAGCATGTGCCAGCAGTTATCATCACCTCCTTGTACTTGGAACAGCAAATAACCACACTATTGCAGACATAGCTGAGGGCAACCAAATGCTTCCTCTTCCTTCACAATTGCTGTTGCAAACAAAACATAACTGATGATGACCCAATCCATTAAAAGGAGAGATGAAATGTGGTAGGTAGAATACTCCGTGGCAGTGAGAAAAAAAAAGAGAAGATATGAAGGTAGTGGCAGCAGGGGAGTCCCTTGAGAGAATTAGGGAGCAATCATTTCAGTGAAGGTGATGATAGCCCAGAAAAATGTGCAGGGATGTGAAACCTGAACTGATAAAAGCAAAGGACAGGAGTAAGCAAAGAAAAGAATCAGAATGACAGACGAAAAAATCACTTAAAAGCTCCTATTTATTTCTCAGTCCTGAGGACATATGGAGGATTTGAAGTTCTGCCAAAGCTACCTTTGTTTACACATAAACACCGGTAAGAAATTTGTTGCCTTACCCTCTTTGCCACACCCTTCTTCTTAATATCTTGGATACAAGAAGTCAGTAATTAGTAGACTAGAAAGAAGAGAGGAAAAAATAATTTTCAAAATTGAATGTAGTAGTGGCAAATTTTATGAAGGGAAGGGAAACATCAGGAAAGGATATAATATACTTGTTTGCAATCCAGAAGCAAAATGCTTTCAAAAAGTTCAAGTTATATGCCTCACCTCAAGTAAAGCATTACCAGCACCAACAAGATTATCAGCACTGATGGAGAATGAGGGGACTGAGGGAAAGACAGTTCATTTTTTTTCAATTCAGAAAAAGCAGCAAAAATTGCAGAATGAGCTAGTATTTTCGAGTAGGTGCTACCCCAGCTATAGCCAGTAAGTTTTGGGAATAGCTTGCTCCCTTTTTTGCAGCTATATCAGCTACTATAATGCAAGATGCTGCCCACCCTTACAAACCTTGCCTTTCTTGCAGTTACATATGATGGCTTACTTGGCTGACCATGAGGGAGGTTCCACTCCCTTTGCTAGCGCCCTCGTCTTCCTCCAGGTCTGGCACTCTTTTAACCCTTCCCTGAGTTGATTCAACTCAATAACCTTGCAGAAAATTAAATTCAAAAAAAGGTTAGCTTAATTGTTGAATCGAACCAGTTTACTGAACAATCAGACGACAACCACAGGTGGAGCAAGAGTGAGGCCGTATAACCTAAAGGTAGAGGGGTTGTTAGAAAGCTAGGAGGAACAGGACTTTCCAGGTTTTGAAACAGATGTACAACGTAACTTTATCTTTATACCCTTAGACCACTACAACTACAATAAAGGTAGTGTTCTAATAAACTTGACAAAGGTATATTGCAGTTAAAAAAAAACAAACCATATGAAATTCATTAAGTGACTCCTGTGGGACATACGTTTTGGATTAAGAGCTTTCCTGAGTCAATGTAAGAAAACCTATTTGCAAATCTTTGGCACAGAATGGAGGTTGCAGTAATTTTCACGAAAGACGAAAGACGAGGGTAAATGCACAAGCCTTCAGGAAGAGCCTTTTTCTTGAAGCCTTCAAGCTTTTTCAAAACAGGTGAGAAACAATACACCCTGGAATTAGATTCATTGCAGAAGCAGACAAACTAAGAGAATATAAATCAACAGAGAACAACACTTCAAGGTTTCAATAGTAGCAGTTTAAACAGAGGCATCATTTAAAACTGTAGGTGCTTTGCAACTGGGATCCATAGCTAGACATCTTAGTAGGGGTGGTGTCAGTGGAGTGGAAAGAACAGAGCAGATAGTGCAGAAACATCAAGGGCATATTAACACACTTCAATCTACACATTAGAAGGAAAGGAATTGGACATGACATTAAGGTGAAAAGCAGTGGCAAGAAATTTGCCTCTCCAGGATTACAGGAAAATTGAGAGTTAAAGATGGTCTATGAACACAGTCACCAGAAGCAATAGTTCACCACTTCCATCATCTTTAGATCATGTGACCATATGGATCATCTATCTGATCCAGCTGGAGACCAATGGAGTCAAAACATACGCACTGACACAAAAGCAAGACTAGCGAGAGGAGCAAGTAGCTTCAGAAAAACATAGGAGTGTTCCCTTCAGCAGCACTGAAGCACAGTCTTGATTAGCTATGCTGAAACTGTGGTGATGCCAAGCCAAAATTCTGGTGGGATGAATGGTTTGAACTGGCATAAACCTGCTCTGCTGACAGAAGAGGCAG